>ULXS01023418.1_pt1 | contig 53386 bp, 50 predicted proteins | sample 1961421 | NCBI WGS metagenome assembly ULXS01 (sample SAMEA4835842, study PRJEB28245) | human gut metagenome | biome: gut microbiome; material: fecal sample | place: Denmark | collected 2008
TTTAACTATGCCTATGCGCGGCTCAATGCTCGCGTAAACTCTCAATTTACATCCACATCGAATTACTAATTGACGTAACTACATATCCATATTATGATGAGAATAAATAAGACATTTTCGTAAGAATTTGGAGGTAATAGTATGCGTGAATATGATGATGCGGTACTGGAATGCTTCCTGGACAAACAGCTCCAGCTTTTTCCGGAAGCCGTGGCAGAGACTCTGGATGAAGCAGAAGATTTTCTGGAAGAGTGCATGGCAGTCGTGGTAGATTCCGTGGATGATGTCATCGAGTATTTCGATGAAGCCGGCATGGACGTGGACGGCGCTGTGGATGATGAGATTCTGGAAGCCGATGAAGTCTTCGATATCGGAGACGGCAGATACCTGATCGTAGAAGCGTAAACAATGACAGACGAAAGATCCCCGGGAACAGATAACGGTTCCCGGGGGTCTTTTTGTTATGATGCAACTTTGATGTAATGTTGTGCTATTCTGTGAAAAAACGGAAGGGACAACAATCCTATGAAAAAAAGATATCTGTGCATGGCGGCAATTATTTTTCTGATGAATACATTGACCGGATGCGCTTTGAAAAATGAAAATATGGAAGCCATTTACAAAGAATTTCTTGATAATGGAGACGTGGGAAGCCTGCAATGGTCATGGGTATTGGAACCGGGACAATACGAAGATATTCGTTTTGTGAATGACAACATGGTTGCTGTACAGAATGGGAGCGACAAATGGGGAGTGTGGGATCTGGAGAAGGAGATATTGGTCACATCCTGCAAGTACAACAATATTCCTAACGATGCTGCCAGATTTTATTCGGAAGGGTATGCCGCAGTTCAAAAAGACGGAAAATGGGGTTTTGTTGACGAAGCAGGGCAATGTGTGATCCCGTGCCAATACGATGAAGTGGGGGATTTCAGCGAGGGACTCGCCGCGGTGAAGGATGCGGATCACAACGGAAAAGGAGAGCAGTGGGCATACATTGATACAAAAGGAGAAATCCAGATTGATTTTTACCCCTATGAAGCGACGGAAGGCAGAAGAGTACTGGCAGGGGAATTCCATGACGGCATGGCTTTTGTATCCAAGGGATTGTACTGTATTATGGATACGAAGGGAGAGATGATCTTCTCCGGGGACTCACGCTTTTTTATTAGTGTGACGGAATATAATAAGGAATACGACGCAATCCCCGGGTATGTATATATCGACGACCGGATGACAGTCAGAAAATACGGATTGATGGGACTTCACGGGGAAGAGCGGCTGGAACCGGTATTTGATTATGTTTACGGAATGAGAGGTCCCTATGTGATCGTGGAACAGAACATAGGCGGGGAACCCGGAATAGGTGTTATAAAATTACAGAAATAACGGAATGAACCGGAGCTCTCTGACATATATATGTTGGAGGGCTTCTATTTTTCTCTTCCCCATTCGCCGCGAATGCGTTATAATGAACTGATGGACTTTTACAGAAAGTACAGAAAGGTATGGTAGGAAAATGTTAGAAGGAAAAAAATGTCTGGTCATCGGCTCCGGCATCAGCGGGATCGGTGCAGCAGTATTATTGGAGAAAAACCATGCAGACGTGGTTCTGTATGACAGCAGTGATAAATTGACAGGGGAAGATCTGAAGGCAAAGCTCCCGGAGGGAAGCAGGGCGGCCTGCATCGCCGGAGAACTTCCTGAAAATGTGGAGCTGAGTATTCAGGCAGCAGTATTAAGCCCCGGGGTACCTACGGATATTCCGCTGGTGAACCGTATGAGAGACAGAGGCGTTCAGATTCTGGGAGAGATCGAACTGGGATTTCTGGCAGAACAGGGCAGAGTGATCGCCATTACCGGCACCAATGGTAAGACGACGACCACCACACTCACCGGTGAGATCATGAAGGCACACTTCGGTAAGGATAAGACTTTCGTGGTGGGTAACATCGGTAATCCCTATACCCTGGAAGCAGATAAGACTTCGAAGGACAGTGTTACTGTGGGAGAGATCAGTTCTTTCCAGTTAGAGACCATACATACATTCCATCCGGTGGTATCGGCGATCCTGAATATCACACCGGATCACCTGAACAGACATCATACCATGGAAGCCTATGTGGCAGCTAAGGAAGCAGTGGCTTCCCAGCAGACGAAGGCAGATATCTGCGTACTGAATTATGACAATGATTACACCAGAGACTTCGCAGGAAGATGCCCTGCCACTCCGGTATTGTTCTCCTCCCATCAGGAACTGGAAAACGGTTATTTTCTGCGGGGTGACAAGATCATCAAGAGCGTAAACGGCGAAGAGCACGAGCTGATGGATATTCATAAGGATATGAATCTGGTAGGCCTGTGCAATGTGGAAAATGTTATGGCAGCCATTGCCATCGCAGAGGGTATGCAGGTACCCATGGAGACGATCCTTACGGTGATCCGCGGTTTCCACGCAGTGGAGCACAGAATTGAGTTCGTAGCCACCAAGGGCGGTGTGGATTATTACAACGATTCCAAGGGAACCAATCCCGATGCCGCTATTCAGGGCATCAAAGCCATGAGCAGGCCTACGGTTCTCATCGGCGGAGGTTATGACAAGCAGAGCGAATATGACGAGTGGATCGACAGCTTTGACGGCAAGGTAAAATGTCTCGTCCTCATCGGACAGACCAGAGAGAAGATTGCCGAGTGTGCCAGAAAGCATGGCTTCGATAAGATCCGTTTCGCGGATACTTATGAGGAATGCCTGAAGCTGTGTACGGAACTGGCAGAACCGGGGGATGCGGTTCTTCTGTCTCCGGCCTGTGCAAGCTGGGGCATGTTCCCGAACTATGAGGTCAGAGGACAGCTTTTCAAGGAATATGTCCGTGGACTGGCAGATTAAAAAGTAATAAAAAGCAATAATGTTATAGAAAATAGAAATAAGGAGTAAAAGCAGGCATGGCAGAAGCTCGCAGAAGGCGTAAAAAGAAACAACAATCGGAATACTTTTTTGACTACAGCCTGCTTTTTATTGTGCTGTTTTTACTGGGATTTGGTCTGATCATGATCTATTCCGCCAGCTCCTATGAGGCTTATGATACCTATGGAGATGCAGCCTTTTATATGAAGAAACAGCTGGTTGCCAATATCATCGGTCTGGTGGGAATGATCATCATTGCTAATATCCCGTATCATTTCTGGGAACGGTTCGCTATGCTGGGATATGTGGTGTCGATGATCCTGATCTTCCTGGTGAAGACTCCACTCGGCATCAGCTCCCATGGTGCTACAAGATGGATCGGTATTCCCCATACGGGCTTCAACCTGCAGCCGGCTGAGGTAGCCAAATTGTGTATGATCCTGTTCCTGGCAAGTCTGGTGTGCAAGATGGGAAAAAGCGTGCGTACCATGAAAGGCTTTTTCATTATGATGGGCGCACCACTGCCGATCGCAGCATGTGTATATCTCATTACGGATAACTTAAGTTCTGCCATCATTATTATGGGGATTGCCGTCCTGATGGTATTTGTGGCAAGTCCCGATTACAAAAAATTCGTTATCATGGGATTAAGCGTGGTGGCAGCAGCGGCATTGCTGGTATTTGTGGTGGTACAGATGGGAGATAAGATCGGTGGCAAGTTCCGTCTGGCGAGAATCCAGGCGTGGCTGAATCCGGAGAGTCAGGCGCAGGACAAAGGATTCCAGACATTACAGGCACTGTATGCCATTGGAAGCGGTGGCATCTGGGGCAAGGGACTGGGACAGAGCATGCAGAAGTTAAGCTTCCTGCCTGAGGCACAGAACGATATGATCTTTTCCATTATCTGTGAGGAACTGGGATTGTTCGGAGCGGTTGCCATTATTCTGATGTTCATTATGCTGTTGTGGCGGATGATGGTCATTGCCAACAATGCACCGGACCTGTTCGGCGCCATGCTGGTAGTGGGGGTTATGGGACACATCGCGATCCAGGCGATCCTGAACATTGCGGTTGTGACCAACTCCATTCCGAATACCGGAATCTCCCTGCCGTTTATCAGTTACGGTGGTTCTTCGGCGCTGTTCCTTTTGGCGGAGATCGGGCTGGTCTTAAGTGTGGCCCGGAGGATCCAGTTAAAAGAACTATAGAAGACATGGTACGAAACCGCATCCCGGGGCATAAGATAAGAATATCTTATGTAATGGGGATGGTGCTGTATGAAGGGAATCCGCATACAGGGCGGCATGCCGCTACAGGGAAAGGTACGCATACAAGGGTCTAAAAATGCGGCACTCCCGATTTTGGCAGCAACGCTTCTTACCAATGAAGTATCATATATTCAGAATTGCCCGAGGATCGAGGATGTGCATCGGTTCGTACATCTGTTACGGGAACTGGGATGTATGGTACACTGGCAGGAGAATGGGATCCGGGTACAGCCGGGAGGCAGAGATGACCTGCCCTGTGAGAGAGCAGAGGCAAGAAGAATGCGCGGAGAAGCCATTACCGGTATGCGCTCATCGCTGTGTCTGCTGGGAGCATTGCTCGGCAAATGCGGTTATGTGACCATGGAACATCCGGGAGGATGTGTCATCGGCGACAGACCCATTGATCTGCATATTCATGCACTGGAACAGATGGGTGTTGAATTCCTCGAAGAGGACGGACTTTTGTCCGCACGGGCAAAAAATCTGCACGGTGCCCAGATTACACTGAAGTTTCCAAGCGTTGGCGCCACGGAGAATATTTTGCTGGCAGCGGTAAAAGCCACCGGAGATACTGTGATCACCGGTGCAGCCAGAGAGCCGGAAGTGATTGCACTTTGTGAATTTCTGACGGCATGTGGGGCTTCGATCGAAGGGATGGGAAGTCCGGAACTTATCATCCATGGCGGCGGAGATCTTCACGGAACCCGGTATACAGTTCCGACGGACCGGATCGTGGCAGGAACGTATCTGTTTGGCTGTATCGGCTGCGGCGGGAGTGTACTGTTAAATCAGGCACCCTGGAGCCAGATGGAAGCAGTGACTGTGGCTGCGGAGAGAATGGGGGCACAATGTACCGTCTCCGAAGAGGGATTGTTCGTACAGGCACCGGTGAGACCCAAGAGTATCGGGCATCTGCAGACCGGACCGTACCCGGAATTCCCCACAGATCTGCAGTCGGCAGCGATGGCGGTACTGACCATGGCAGAGGGAATCAGTTATATTGAAGAGAATATTTTCGAGAACCGTTTTCGAATTGCAGAACCCTTAAACCTTATGGGTGCACAGATTGTCTTAAAAGACGGACAGCACGCGGTGATCACCGGAGTGGAACACCTTCATGGAGAGCAGATGGACGCCTGTGAACTTCGCGGTGGGGCAGCACTGGTTTTAGCAGGACTTGCGGCAGAGGGTGAAAGCTTCGTGACGGGACAACATTTTATAGAACGCGGATATGAAAATATCTGCAGAGATTTCAGAGAATTAGGAGCACGTATTACCAGTGTATAGAGACCGAAGTACCGTTATCAGAAAAATAGTGATCATAAGCGCTTTGCTGCTAATACTGGGCGGAGGCATTTTCGCATTGCACTCCGTATATACAGTCCGTACTGTATATGTGGAGGGCAATGTGCATTATACAGAGGATGAGATCAAAGAGATCGTGATGTCGGGACCGCTGGGGAATAATTCCCTGTATCTGTCGCTGAAGTACCGTGACAGAGGAATTCAGGATGTTCCCTTTGTGGATGTCATGAACGTATCGATTCTGGCTCCGGATACCATTAAAATCACAGTGTATGAAAAGGCACTGGCAGGATACGTGAAATATCTGGATACTTATATGTATTTTGACAAGGATGGTTACGTGGTGGAGAGTTCCGGAATCCGGACCCAGGGAGTACCGCAGATCACAGGACTGACTTTTAATCATATCGTCCTGGGAGAACAGCTTCCGGTGGAGAATCCGGAAGTGTTTGCCGGGATCATGGACATGACAAAGCTTCTGAATAAATATCAGCTGACTGCGGACAAGATTTATTTTCATTCTTCCGGAGAGATCACCATCTACTTCGGACAGATCAAAGTAGCCATGGGCAGTGATAATAGCCATTTAGAGGACAAGCTGCAGCTGTTGCCGGGATTTTTGGAGCAACTGGAAGGGAAAAGCGGAACACTGCAGATGGAAAATTATGAGGAAGGAAAAGGGAAATTTACGTTCAAGCCGGATGCGTGAAACATTTGTGAAACATTTTGAAAAAATAGGTTGCTAAATTTGTAAAATGATTATATGATAGTCTATGTGAAGTTGAAAAGGGTTAAAAGGAGGAACTAACCTTGCTGGAGATTAAGACGAATGACGCGGATACAGCTGCCAAGATCATCGTAGTCGGTGTAGGCGGCGCGGGAAATAACGCTGTAAATAGAATGGTGGATGAGAAAATTACCGGAGTGGATTTTATCGGGGTGAATACCGATAAGCAGGCATTGCAGCTCTGCAAAGCTCCGAAGTTATTACAGATCGGTGAGAAGCTGACCAAGGGACTCGGTGCGGGAGCCAAGCCCGAGATCGGTGAGAAGGCAGCTGAGGAGAGTACGGAGGAGATTTCCGCAGCTCTGAAGGGTGCAGATATGGTATTCGTAACCTGTGGTATGGGTGGCGGTACCGGAACCGGAGCAGCTCCGGTGGTGGCCAAGCTGGCAAAGGAAATGGGTATTTTAACCGTCGGTGTTGTGACGAAGCCTTTCCGTTTTGAGGCAAAGGCACGTATGGTAAATGCTTTAAACGGTATCGAGCGTATCAAAGAGAACGTGGATACCCTGATTGTGATACCCAATGATAAGCTGCTGGAGATCGTGGACAGACGTACCACAATGCCGGAAGCTTTGAAGAAGGCAGATGAAGTTCTGCAGCAGGCAGTACAGGGAATCACAGATCTGATCAATGTTCCCGCTGTCATTAATCTGGACTTCGCAGATGTACAGACCGTTATGAAGGACAAGGGTATTGCTCACATCGGTATCGGTGAGGGCAAGGGCGATGATAAGGCAATGGAAGCTGTGAAGATGGCAGTAGAGAGTCCCCTTCTGGAGACTACCATTTCCGGTGCAACCCATGTCATTATCAATATCTCCGGAGATATCACTCTGGCAGATGCATCCGATGCAGCAAGCTATGTACAGGAACTGGCAGGAGATGATGTCAATATCATCTTCGGCGCTATGTACGATGAGTCCAAGTCCGATAGCTGTACGATCACCGTGATCGCTACCGGTCTGGAAGATAAGGCCAACAATGTGGTACAGAATCGTCTGGGCGGCGGTGTTGCTTTCAGACAGCCTGCTTCCCATATGACTCCCAGTTCTCTGAAGGGAATGAATATACAGTCTACCGCTCCTACGACATCCCAGGGACAGGGAGGACAGGCTCCGAGACCCATACAGCCGGTGCCCGGTATTCATAAGCCTACAGATATCAGAAGCTCTGTAGAAGAGAAATCTCTGAAGATTCCTGATTTCTTACAGAGAAAGTAATACTTAGCATTTGTTTTTATAATAACGGAATATAATAAGAGCCACGACACAGAATACTGTGTTGTGGCTTGTTTTGCGTGGAGATTTTAGGAAAGTATATTAGTCTGCCGTTCTCTTTTTCCTGTGTAAGGAGACAATCCTCTCACCCAGTACGAAAAAGGCACCAATGGCACAGGGTAACAGCATGGTGGTGAACCGGTAGAGAAGCACGGCAGACAGGGCTTTGGCCTCCGGCAGGAGACGCCGGAACAGCAATGTAAAGACAGCTTCTACGGATCCGATCCCCGCCGGGATGGGGATGACACCCGCCAGCGACTGGCTGAGGGAGGTCAGAGCAAAACATTGCAGGAAAGAAAAAGGCAGATCGCCGGATCTATCTCCAGGAGAATTGCAGAATACCATCCAGGGAATGATATACCAGGTAGTGAATTTTAACAGATTGCACAGGAACAGGCGAAGGAGCAGCAGAGGGTCCTTTAACAGAGACCGGCTTTCCGCCTGTAGCAGGGCAAGCTTATGTCCGGCACCGGTGAGCTTTTCCTCCCAGGAGGGATGCTTTGCACGGAGGTGGTTGGCCAGCAGATTACAGGCAGTCTGCATCCAGGGTACGGTAGCGACAGCTAACAGAACTCCTGCAATCACACAGACTCCTGCAAATCCCAGCAGGATATAACATTGATAATCGGCAAATGAAGCATGAATAAATCCATAGGTTGCCAAAAACAATAGCAGACTATAGACTGCCATAGAGACCTTGTGGACAATATATTGGAAAAAGTACATGCCGGTGGCATTGGGAACCGGGATACCGGCTTTGTTCAGGTAATAGATTCCTGCAATGCCGGAACCGCTGCCCAGAGTGGCTGTCTTATAGAAAGAGCAGTAGAAAGCATTACAGAATCCCTTCCGGCGGGGATATTCCGGGTGTGTTTTATGCACGATCAGCCAGGTGATGTGCCCTTCAAAGATATGGTAGAGGATCACGGTCAGGAACAGGGACATGACCACTTGCGGGGAGACATTGGCAAGCTCCGTCAGCATATCTCCCATGGAATCCCGGAAGCTGTAATACAGGATACCTAATAACAGACAGACAAACAGTAATTTCAAAAGATATTTCAATATAGAGCTCAACACTTTACCGGAATCATGACGCATCATCGCTCCCTCCTTTATCATAGTCTCATTGTCTCTCTTTTTAGGGAGAAGGAAAAGAAACAAATCTGAGAAAACGTAGCCTTTTTCACGCTGAAGTTTATTCTTTTTTTAGAATAAGGTAACAGATTAAATATTGATTGTCCGGCACAAAATAGCTATGATTGATTTGTTCCAACAGTTTTAGACCATCTTACAAGAATGAGGAAGGAATCCTATATGCAGGAAGTAAAACAACCTAATAAAAAACCGTTTATCTTTTACTATCTGATCGCGTTGGTGGCGATCATGCTGATCAACAGCCTTCTGGTACCGCAGATCGTACAGAGGGCAGTGAAGGAAGTGGATTACAACACTTTTATGCAGATGACTTATGATAAACAGATCGACGAGGTACAGGTCCAGGATAATCAGATCGTGTTTACCGCAAAAGATGACAAGACCATCTACAAGACCGGTCTGATGGATGATCCGGACAGAACGCAGAGACTGTATGACAGCGGGGCCAAATTCTCCAGTGAGATCGTGGAGGAAGCATCGCCGATTTTAAGCTTTCTGATCAGCTGGCTGCTGCCTTTGATCATCATTATTGGCTTCGGACAATTGATGTACCGTCAGATGGCGAAAAAAGCCGGCGGCGACTCCATGATGTTCGGCATGGGAGGCATGGGCAAGAGCAATGCGAAGGTCTATGTGAAGTCTTCCAACGGTATTAAGTTCACCGATGTGGCAGGAGAGGATGAGGCGAAGGAAAATCTGACAGAGATCGTGGAATACCTGCATGACCCCGAAAAATACAAAGAGATCGGTGCTTCTATGCCGAAGGGTATTCTCTTAGTAGGCCCTCCCGGAACCGGTAAGACGATGTTAGCCAAGGCAGTAGCCGGAGAAGCCAATGTTCCCTTTTTCTCCATGTCAGGTTCGGAATTCGTGGAGATGTTCGTAGGTATGGGTGCCTCCAAGGTCAGAGACCTGTTCAAACAGGCGAAGGAAAAGGCTCCCTGTATTGTATTTATCGATGAGATCGATGCCATCGGTAAAAAACGTGACGGACAGGTGGGCGGTAACGATGAGAGAGAACAGACCCTGAACCAGCTGTTAACGGAGATGGATGGCTTTGAAGGCAACAACGGCGTTATCATTCTGGCAGCCACTAACCGTCCGGAGAGTCTGGATCCGGCACTGCTACGTCCCGGACGTTTTGACAGACGGGTGCCGGTAGAGCTTCCCGACCTGAAAGGAAGAGAAGAAATCCTGAAAGTGCATGCCCGCAAGATCAAAGTCGCAGATAACGTAGACTTCAATAAGATCGCCCGTATGGCATCCGGCGCTTCCGGTGCAGAGCTTGCCAATATCGTCAATGAGTCAGCTCTTCGGGCAGTCAGAGATGGACGTAAGTTCGCAACCCAGGCAGACTTGGAAGAGAGTATTGAAGTAGTCATTGCCGGTTATCAGAAAAAGAATGCCATCCTTACAGATAAGGAAAAGCGGATCGTGGCATACCATGAGATTGGACACGCACTGGTGGCAGCGAAGCAGACCAATTCCGCACCGGTACAGAAGATCACCATTGTGCCCCGTACTTCCGGAGCACTGGGTTATACCATGCAGGTGGAAGAGGAAGGCAATCATTATCTGATGACCAAGGAAGAGATGGAGAATAAGATCGCCACACTGACCGGCGGACGTGCCGCGGAAGAGATCGCCTTCGGATTTGTGACCACCGGAGCTTCCAACGATATCGAACAGGCTACCAAGCTTGCCAGAGGCATGATCACCCGCTACGGTATGAGCAAAGATTTTGACATGGTAGCCATGGAGACTGTGACGAACCAGTATCTGGGTGGAGATTCCTCCCTGACCTGTTCCATGGAGACCCAGACTGCCATCGATAAGGAAGTGGTGGAACTGGTGAAGAAGCAGCATGAGAAGGCAGGACAGATCCTGATGGAAAATCGTGCTAAACTGGATGAACTGTCCCAGTATTTATATGAAAAAGAGACCATTACCGGAGAAGAATTTATGAAGATATTGAATTCCTAAAAGGGTTCCCGGAGAAGACGGAATCGGCGTTTGTGCCGGTTCCGTTTTGCGTTAAGAAAATCTTAATCATATGGTAAAGGCATCTTAACCCGTGCCTGCTGTTATCTTAAAAAAGAAACCGCTATACTTTTCCTGTAAGAAAAAGCTGTGGAACACACAGCAGAATGGGAGAAAGGCATAGGGATTAAGATGCAAAACAGAATTTATTGGAATAACAGTAACAATAACATGCAGAAAGGAATTGCACTGGCGACCTGTATGGCAATCGTCATGGGACTGTTCACCGGCTGCGGGAACAAGAATGATCTGCAGATCCAAACATCTCCGGAAGAAGCGCAGAAGGGACGTTATGTGGAGATGGAACTTTCGCTGCCGGAGGAATGGGAGGACAAGAGTATCAGTCAGATTTTCCGTTCGGATGACGAACTCCATTTTCTTGTGGCAGGAGGAGCAGAAGGTCAGGTCTCTTTAGAGGAATGGAAGCTGGGAGAAGGAGATACTCTGACGGAAGTGACGAAGGACTGGCTGAAGGCGTTTCCCGAGGGAAAGGATCTGGAGAACAGTGACAGTTTTACACTGTTGCAGGATGCGGAGGGGAATCAGTACCTGTACGGCAACTGTTACCGGGATGAGGAGAGCTCTTCCGCACATCTGTGGAAGGAAGCGGACGGTAATGCGCTGGATATTACACCACAGAAGTGGCTGGAGCCTATCGATATGGATGGCTATCGGTTCTATGATGCGCCGCAGTATGTGACACTGACAGAGGACGGATTGTTAGTGGGATTGTCTTATTTTTCCCTGGATGTTGTATTGGCACAGGACGGAAGCATGGTGAGCAGCCAGGAGAGCGACAGCCTGATCGATAGCGGAACTCTGGCGGATAATAAGTGGGTCAGCGCTGTGGGAGACACGTTGTATCTGGCACAGGCAGATGAACAGGGCTCTGTGAACGGATTGTTACAGATGCAGCTGGATGGAAATAACGGGGCAAAAGCTAAGGGAGTGATTCCCTTTTCCCAGGACAGCTATAGCTCTGCTTATTTCAGTGTACTGGAGGACGGCACAGTCTATGCGGCGGATGCAGACGGGTTCTTCCACTGTGATGCTGGAGATACTAACTGGCAGAAACTATTAGAAGGAATCGATACCAGCTTTTCCATGTCGGATCAGTGGTGCCGGGATATTGTGGCACTGTCGGACGGCAGTGTATACGCGTGGTTTGGAAGTGAGAGCGGGGATAAAATAATGATTTATCGATACGATCCCGATGCGGTGACAGAGGTGACCGAAGAACTGACGTTGTATACCGTGGAGGAGAGCTTCTTTTTACAGCAGGCTGCGGTGCAGTATCATAAGCAGCATCCGGAGATACTGATCCATGTGGATGCGGCAATCTCCATGACGGATAAATACAGCGGAAATGCGGATTATCAGCAGATCTATCAGGATCTGAACACTTCCCTGACCTCCGGCAACGGACCGGATCTCATGGTGATGGATCATCTGAAACTGGACACGTATGCCTCTAAGGGCTTGTTGTTGGATCTGCAGGAGATATTGCAGCCCATGGAAGAGGACGGAACCCTGCTTTCCAACATTACAACAGCGTATCAAGAGGCGGATGGAAGACGGTATGCGGTGCCTCTGCAATTCGGATTATTGTTAGCTGTCGGCAGGGATGTGCAGCCGGAGGAAATGAGCAGCATGGATGCTATTGCAAAGGCGGTATCCGGAAAGACGGAGAGTTATATGGGAGACCGTACCTGCGGCGAACTGGTGGAAGAGTTCTATCCGTTGATCGTGGATGATATTTTACAGAACCGTCAGGTGAATCGTGATACCTTACATCCCTGGCTGGAAGATTTGAAGAAGATTGCGGATAACTGCGGTATCCTGCCTTCCAGAAAAGAAGGCCGTGCAGCGAATATCTGGGATCTGGGATCCGATGTGAGGCTGGTACTTCAGGAGACTGACGGCTTTAATGAGGCAATGATGCCTTATGCAGTGGCGGAGCTTTTGAATGCCAATGTGGTCTCCATGGAAAACGCATTTTATCCGAAGATGGTCATTGGAATTAACAGCCGGAGTGAGCATGTGGAGACTGCAAAAGAGTTCCTGCGTTTTGCTCTGTCCGAAGAATTACAGAGCGTGGATACCTATGAGGGCTTCCCTGTCAATGCAAAAGCGTTGGAGACGCAGGCTGCAGCAGACCGCAGCATGGCGGAAGCCTATACCACCTATGATATCGACGGCAGTACCGCAGAGTTCGCCATCAAAGCCTACTCTGAGGAGACCGCAAATCATCTGATGGAGCTGTGCAGGGCAGCCACCCTGTGCCTCAAGGAAGATACTCAGATCGAGACTTCCCTGACCGAGAGCCTGCAGGCATACCTAAACGGGCAGGCGAGTGTGGAGGAAGCCATGGATGCTGTGGAAGGAAGCCTGAAGATGTATCTGGCGGAGTAGCGCTCCGCCCTTAAAAAAGAGATGTGCCCTAACCGGCACACCTCTTTTTCAACATAATACCGCCTGACTGGCAACAGTGTCTGTGCAAGAGGTACGTTCCTTGCAATTTTCTATATTTGCTAGATTATTACCGCCGAAATTATTGCATTGGATTTTGAGGCGGTAATAGGACCAGGAAAAAAAGTATATATCAGAAATCATCCTCGTCAGCATTGTCATTCCAACCGGAAGTTATGTGAAGTTCACCGGTTTCCAGATTCATAGACATATTGTCACCCATACGCATATGAAGATTCCCCTCTGAATCAACCCCCATGTTGTCGGAAGTAGGATAGATAAAATTGCCGTCGTCATAATTAAAAATAGAGTTACGCATCTTGTGGATTCTCCTTTTTATTAAAATATTGGTTAAATGTGTCATAGGTTTCATTCAATTCATCAATAAGAAATTGTATTTCTGAATCGGATGACTTTGCCGTAACATGAACTACATTGGTGATGAATCCGTGGTATGGTTTTAAATATACAGGAGTTGTATAAGCCACGAACCCTGTTTGAGGATAAAAATAATAATTTTTCCATGCCTCATGTATATAATGGGAATTGCTATAGAAAGAACCGTTAGCACTTTCGTAAAAGGCCGTGAGGTTTTTTATACTGTTATTCGTTAACTGTAATATTTTTTTTAATATAGATTTATTGTATGTAATTACTTTTTCCAAAATATAAGAAACGTTCCTGTTTTTTTGTCGAATCATGATATCAAGAACAGCTCCTGAATACGGAAAAATAAAGGAATTACTCTCTTGCTGTGGTAGAGTGGGGCAAACTTTAAATTCAGTGAAAAAATAGGAAAGGGTATACTTGGGGCAGGAGGCAATGCATTGAATCATATTATTTATGTTTGAGGAATTGGGAAGGTCCTTATTGGTAAAACTATATGCATAACCTAATGTATAAAGCATCGGAAGTTCTCTGGCATGCAACTGATCCAGCACATCAAAATCGTTGTTTTTTATAGCGAGAGTAATCATTTTAAAACGGAGATTGTCAGATTCTTTTAATGTACTGTCAAGAATATCAGTAAATCCGATTTTCCTTCTTTCTATGCTGGTTCCGGCACCAAAACCAATGTAATATTCGTTCGGATCGTTTCCAACAAACCAAATGTAGTGGTTATCCATGAGATATTTCAAAAAAGAATAATTACCAACCTCTAAGGCATAATCAATGATGGTTTTATTGAATTCGTCAGGATTTAAGACGGGTTTGTCCTCCCGTTGGAGGTATGCTTTCCATTCAGAGGGATCCTTGGAACAGGCAATAGAGTAATTGGTAGTTCTGTTGGAAATAGGTGTCAGAACAGCTCCGGCACTTAGAATATCCTCAATAGATACCTGAAGAAGTTCCGAAAAAATAGGAAGATCTTCGATTTGTATGCCCTTATTGCCTTTTTTGATCTGACAGATGCGGTTTTGGGTTTTTTGAATTTCCTCAGGAGAGGGATTAATATGATAGCGTTGCTCGAAGTAAGCTATCCCAAATTGACGGTCACTCTTATATTTACTTTGTTTTATCAAATCAGCAAGATGGTTGCCAATTTTTTGATTTGTCGCAGTATGAAACATATGAATTACCTCCTTTGTGCTCATCATAAATGAAAGCAGTGAAAAAAGATATAACTATAAAGAATATGCAAAAAGGATATATATAATTATATATAAAATAATATATGCAAAAAGAATATATTGCAATAAATATTTAAAGCATATAGTTATTGCAGCCAAAGAACTTCTATGCCAAAGTGAATACTAAGCATAGAAGTTTTTTGCACAATTTCTCATATCGTGTGACTGGTGTTCTACAGTCGATTCCCACAGGAAAGTAACTTGTAAACATAGGATAAAGCCGCTATAATTTTAAGTATAAGAAAGGCGGTGGAGAATTTACTTATGGAGATTTATGTGGATGCGGATGCCTGTCCGGTGGTGGACATTGTGGAAAAAACAGCACGGAAGTATCAGATTCCGGTGACACTTCTGTGCGATACCAATCATATACTGACTTCCGGTTACAGCGAGGTAGTGGTCGTAGGAGCCGGGGCGGATGCTGTGGATTATAAGTTGATCAGTCTCTGTCGCAGGGGGGATATTGTAGTAACTCAGGACTATGGCGTGGCAGCCATGGCGCTGGGCAAGAGTGCCTACGCCATCCACCAGTCCGGTAAATGGTACACGGATGAGAACATCGACCAGATGCTCATGGAACGACATCTGAATAAAAAGGCAAGAAGAGCTTCTCATAAAAATCATTTAAAAGGTCCGAAGAAGCGAACAGAAGAGGATGACGAGAGGTTTGCACAGTCCTTCGAGCAGCTGATAAAAGCGGCGCTGAAGGAAACCGTAAAGACTTATATTCCATAGGAAAGCAGTTTGTATAAGCATAAATATAAAGGATCTGAAGAGACGGACAAGGGAGTATAAGAGAGGGTCGTGTAATGGGATTATTTTCTAAGAGAACCGAAAAGAAGACTTACGACAGAAGCAATCAAAAACCTGTCATCAAAGCCAGCATCTGCAACGGTGAACAGGTGGCGGGATTCAAGGATATCCACACGGGAAAATTTGAAGAAGTCATGCTGATCCGCCAGGCGGAAGACCTTGAGACATTTAAGACGATGTATGGGATTGAGGGAGAGATTACGAAGGAATACTGAGGGACCTCGCTTCAAATAGATAGCTACGAATGGAGATCTGCTATGGGAAACGATACAAATGTTAATATTGGAAATTCCGGAGAATATTTTGTTGCCGGTGAATTAGAGAGAAGAGGAATGTCTGATGCAATTGAAAAATAAAGACAAGAGGGATTGATTTCTCAGTCCCTCTTGTTGTATAATCTATTTAGAAAGGTGGTCGGAAGTGAAAATTCCGATTTGCCCTCAGTTGTTAGATTGAGAATAGCATCCTAAACTTTGCGAGGGTAGAGGATGCTATTTCTTTTTGTTATTATTATCACCATGTCTGTCAATGTAAGATAAAGCTGCAAAGACAACTAACAATAGAGTAAGTACTTCCATCGTATCCATGGGCATCCCTCCTTTGTGAACCAGAGGGCATTCAACAATCGGAAAATCGCATCCGCTTTCTGTTCGACTATACAAGCATATTATAACATAAATAGAACATATGTTCAATGACTATCTAAAGACATTTCAATCCTAATGCCAGATTTGTGTATTTTCCAAGGCAGTATTTAATGCTATGACATCGTTTTGTTTGTAACCGAAACACAAAAATACATGATATAATGAGCGCAAGTAAGCCAATATGCTTGCATAATTGGCGAACGGCGAATTTGATCATGATCGTTGCGAAGCAACGGTAAGCACCATAGGTGCGAATCATGATATAATGGGTATAAATTGATTTTGTAAACCAACTGTCCCCCAAAACTGGCTACAAACAAAAAACAGGAAGCCTTGAATTATCAGGCTTCCCGCTTTACTATCTAATGCGGAAGATGGGACTTGAACCCACACGGTATTGCTACCACAAGATCCTTAGTCTTGCTCGTCTGCCAATTCCGACACTTCCGCATAGCGATACAAAATAATAATCATCTCGCATCACGCAAGAATGATAATAACATCTTCCCACGGCAATGTCAACATGATTTTAAAATTTGTAGGAATTTTTTATACACTTAAAACAGTTTGGAATAATAAAGAGTTTATACACAGTAAGTGTTAACTAAAGAAATAATTTCATTGTCAGAAGGAATGTTATTATCATCCTTTTTAGAATAAATAGTAAGCAGATAGATTTTTAACTCCTCGCTAATAGCATAATATAAAATGCGATATCCATTGGATTGCCCAGAATGTGTATCAGTATTAATGCTGCGAACCTTAAAAATATGTCCGTGATCCGAAATTTTTAATCCGGGAATTTCCGTTCCAATAAGGTGCCCTTGCTGAAGTTCGTTAGTTATCTGCCGGATATCTTCACCGATATGGAAATATCTTTTCTTCTTTATGTAATATTTGATGTCTTTTTCAAATCTTGCAGTGGGAATAACGGTATACATTTATTCACCACCTTCTTTGCACCATTGTTCAATGTCTGAGAAAAGTTGGTCCAGAGACTTCTCCGGTATTTTGCCATCTCTCATTTTTCGGATTTCCTGGCATGATTGGGTAATGGAATCGGTGATAGTACAAGGACGTGATGCTGTTACAGATTGCATATGCTCGTTCTCCTTCTTCGTTTGTGGCTTGGTCTGCGATTTGTTTTTCATAAGAACCCTCCCTTGTTGATTACAAGTATAATATGCACAATGATAGAATACAAGTATAGGCATTACAATAATAAACGTGGGGAAAAAAAGGATTCCTATATCGAATACTATTCAGAATTATAAAAAGAAATAATTACAGTATTAGAATAGCATGGATAAAAAATAAAGGCAACTTCTTTTTGCTTTTTCTTTTACCAAGCAGTCGGTTTCTGTTATAATAAATAAAAAGATATATATGATAAACATCCCTGTAAAAGACAAACGAAAAGGAACAACAATTATGGAATCAAGAGTGGAACAGGCAGCAGAGAGAAAAATGTGTGGTTACAACTGTGCGCAGGCAGTGGCGTGCACGTACTGTGATCTGGCGGGAATTGACGAGGAGACAGTGAGGAATCTTACCCAGGGCTTCGCGGCAGGTATCGGTGGCAGTATGGAAGCCACCTGTGGAGCCGTCATCGGAGCGGTTAATATTCTGGGACTGATCAACAAGAATCCCCAGCGGACAATGCAGGGATCCCGGAAGATCATCAATTGCTTCAAGGGACAGAACGGGACAGTGATCTGCAAGGAATTAAAGGGTATTACCGACGGCGTCGTGAAGAGAGAATGCGTGGATTGCGTTAGGGATGCTGCGGCTTTTCTGGAAGCAGAATTACCGGAAAACTATGTAAAGCCGGGAACGGTAGTAGATCAGAGGTAAGGCGAAATGAGTACAAAAGAAACTTCAGCGGATAAAACAAAATACCGCCTGGCGGAAGCAGCAAAAAAGTGTATGGCGGCTTCCGGCACCGATGCCATGACCGTGACACAGATCGTGCAGACCTGCGGTGTGACGAGACAGACTTTTTATCGGAACTTCCAGGACAAATACGACCTGATCAACTGGTATTTTGATAAGCTCTTACTGGAATCTTTTGCACAGATGGGGGATGGGCTTACCGTATACGAAGGTTTAACCAGAAAGTTTGAATTTATTCAGAAGGAGAGAGTCTTTTTCGCGGGAGCATTCCGCTCGGACGACCACAATTCCCTGAGGGAACATGACTACGAACTGATCCTGGATTTCTATACACAACTGATCAGACGTAAGACCGGCAGACAGCCCGAAGAGAATATTTTATTCCCCTTGCGGCTCTATTGCAGAGGTTCCATTGATATGACCGTGGAATGGATCTTCGCTCCGAAGGAGAAAACCCCAGAGCAGATGGCGGCGCTGCTAGTAAGTGCATTTCCGGCACCGGTGACAGAATTATTTCAGCAGTTAGGCGTATTACGTTGAGTAAAAATAACCAAAAATATTTGTGAAAAATTAACAAAAGTAATGGACGAAATATGAAATTTCTGTAAAAAAGTGACAGTCGGGGAAAACTGTCACTTTCTTTATGCGATGTTTACAGTTAGAATAAAATTATCAATAAGATCATTTTTATGTCGAAAGGAGATTATGTATCATGGCAAACAGAATTATGCTCAATCAGACATCTTATCACGGTGCAGGAGCAATCGCAGAAATCGTAACCGAAGCAAAGGCTCATGCTTTTCAGAAAGCATTCGTATGTTCCGATCCGGATCTGATCAAGTTCGGTGTGACCGGAAAGGTAACCGATCTGCTGGACAAGGAAGGTCTTGCTTATGAAATTTATTCCGATATTAAGGCGAACCCCACCATTGACAATGTGAAAAACGGTGTGGCTGCTTTCAAGGCATCCGGCGCAGACTATATCATCGCCATCGGCGGCGGCTCCTCCATGGATACCTCCAAAGCCATCGGCATCATCATTGCCAACCCTGAATTCGAAGATGTACGCAGCCTGGAGGGCGTAGCACCTACCAGGAAGCCCTGTGTTCCCATTATCGCAGTGCCCACCACAGCAGGTACTGCAGCAGAGGTTACCATCAACTACGTTATCACCGATGTAGAGCGCAAGCGTAAGTTCGTATGTGTAGACCCTCATGATATGCCTATCATTGCTGTGGTAGATCCCGAGATGATGTCTTCTATGCCTAAGGGTCTGACCGCTTCCACCGGTATGGATGCACTGACCCATGCAATCGAAGGTTACACCACCAAGGCAGCCTGGGAGATGACCGATATGTTCCATCTGAAAGCCATCGAAATCATTTCCAAGTCCCTGCGCGGCGCGGTAGCTAACACTAAGGAAGGCCGCGAAGGCATGGCTCTGGGTCAGTACATTGCCGGTATGGGCTTCTCCAACGTAGGACTCGGTATCGCTCATTCCATGGCACATACCCTGGGTGCCGTATATGATACCCCTCATGGTGTTGCCTGCGCAATGATGCTTCCTATCGTTATGGAATACAATGCTGACTGCACCGGTGAAAAGTATCGTGAGATCGCCCGTGCTATGGGTGTGGAAGGTGTAGATCAGATGGATCAGGCTACCTACCGTAAGGCTGCTGTAGATGCTGTCCGTAAGCTGTCTGAGGATGTTGGTATTCCTTCCAAGCTGGAAGCACTGAAGGAAGAAGATCTTCCTTTCCTGGCAGAGTCCGCACATGCAGATGCCTGCGCACCCGGTAATCCCAAGGATGCAAGTGTAGAGGATCTGACCGCATTGTTCCGCAAGTTAATGTAATCATTAAATTTGCTACTGTTTTTCCGGAAAATAATATGGTATGCTGTAACTATTCAGAGCAAAAAGTAAGCTCTGAAAGAGCGGTTTTGCGAATGCGGTTCTGAATAGTTACGGCATGCTGAATAACGAGCAGGCTTGCGAGAGCAGACCTGCTCGTTTTTAAAGGAATATGAACGAAATCAACAGGACAAAGGAAACAATAATGGGCAATACAAAACATACCAAAGAGCAGATCCGTGAAAGGATCCAACAGAAAAAGCTCCTCTTTGATGGAGCCTTCGGGACCTATTATGGAGGAAAATACGACACGAAACAGCTGCCGGAGCTGGCGAATCTGGAAGCCCCGGAACGGGTGAAGGAGATTCATACGGAGTACCTCGAAGCGGGAGCGCAGATTCTGCGTACCAACACCTTCGCAGCCAACAGCTTCTGCATGGATAGGTCCAAAGAACAGATCGAGGAGACTCTGCGAAGCGGCGTACGCCTGGCGAGGGAAGCGGTGGCTGCGTGGAGAGAACGCACCGGTGAGACAAAAGAAGTCTATATCGCCGGAGATATCGGACAGATTCCCGGGGATGCGCTGGCACAGAAGGATACTTTATGCCGCGAATACAAAGAGATCTGTCGTATTTTTCTGGAAGAAGACGTGGACTTTTTTGTCTTTGAAACATTTTCCGAGATGGAAGAGCTCCTGCCTGCGATCAAAATGATCGGGGAACAGGCATTTATTACGGTACAATTCTCTGTAAACCAGTTCGGTTACAGCAATGCAGGTTTAAGTGCCAGAAAGCTGTTGCAGAGAGCGGGAGCGATCAAAGAGATCGATGCCGTGGGCTTTAACTGCGGCGTGGGACCTTCTCATATGCACCGGATCCTGCAGACACTTTATAAGCCTGCAGATAAATTCCTCACAGCCCTTCCGAATGCCGGTTACCCGCAGATGGTCACCGGACGCATGATCTTCACCGGGGATAACAGAGAATATTTTGTAGATAGAATGCAGCAGATGATAGCTCTTGGTGTGGATATGGCAGGCGGCTGCTGCGGTACGACACCGGAATATATCGCAGATCTTGTCGGAAAACTGGACTTTACCCAGTATCCGCAGACACAGGAAAAGGCAGAACCGGAGAAAAAACAGGCTGGCACAGAGGATCACTCTTTTTACCATAACAAGGAAGCAGAAGGCGGGAAGAAACTGATCGCCGTCGAACTGGCACCTCCTGCGGGTATTGACGATGAAAAGCTGATGGATGCCGCACATCTGCTGCAGAGAAGCGGTGTAGATGTACTGACTTTTCCGGATTCCCCCTCGGGACGTACCAGAGCGGATTCTATTCTCATGGCGGAAAAGGTAGCGCGGGAGACCGGTATGTGTGTCATGCCTCATATCTGCTGTCGTGATAAAAATGCCATCGCTATGCGTTCCCAGCTATTAGGAGCTTATATCAATGGGATTCACAATTTCCTTGTGATCACCGGTGATCCGATCCCCTCCATGGTGCGTACCACGGTAAAGAGTGTGTTCAATTTTGACTCCGTAGGTCTCATGCAGATCCTTGCGGACATGAACGAAGAGCAGTTTGCACAGGCACCGGTAAGCTACGGCGGTGCCATCAATCAGGGCAGACGGAATCTGGAAGTGGAGATCGGCAGAGTGAAGAAGAAAATGGCGGCAGGAGCCACATTTTTCCTGACGCAGCCCATATCCACGAAGGAGAGCGCGGATAGAGTGCGCCGGATCAAAGAGGAGACCGGAGCCAGGATACTCTGTGGCATCATGCCGTTTGTGAGCCTTAAAAATGCCACATTTATGAAAAATGAGATGGCTGGCATCGATGTGACGGACGAAGTGCTGGCGAGATACCGTGCGGATATGACCAGAGAAGAGGGAGAACAGGCCGGCGTACAGTTAGCAAAAGAAGTGATCGCCATGACGGAGGACTTCGCGGACGGCTATTATTTCTCTTTCCCCTTCAATCGGGTGACTATGCTGGAAAAAATACTGGATTAATGGGATGTTTTTCAAAAACCGATCAAAAAAAGCGTTAATAAATCTTGGAATCATCCGAAGTAAGTAGTATACTGTAATTAGTAGCAAAGAGCTTATGGCCAAAAGGCTGATTCAAAACAGTTAACACGGAGGTGACTGTGATGAGTATTAATATTCAGGCAAAAACGAATTATTCTTTTCTGTTTTCCGGACTGAGTTCCTCTGCATCCAATGCGCTAAGCGGCAACTGGCTGGCAGATTATGCAAGTATTAAGAACGGCAGCTACGGGAAGCTGATGAAGGCATACTATGCCAAGGACAGCGGCGATAGCAAGACCGCAGCTTCCACCATTACGAAGAAAGATACCGCGACAGATACTGCGAAGAAGGCGCTGGCGAAGGTAGAGACCACGACAGATGCTCTGAAGGAATCCGCAGATGCATTGTTAGCGACCGGTAAAAAGGATCTGTTTACCCAGAAGGATATCACTACCAAAGATGAGAATGGTGTGGAGAGTACCACCAAGGGGTACGACACTGACGCAATCTACAGTGCGGTGAACAGCTTTGTGACAAATTACAATAGCGTGATGGCTGCTGTGGATGATGTGAGCGATACCACAGTGAACAACCGCACGGAATCTTTGGGGAATACTACCATTGCCAATAGCAAGCAGCTGGCGAAGATCGGTATCACTATGAAAAATGACGGTACCTTATCCCTGGATAAGGATACTTTTATGAAAGCGGATATGTCTACGGTAAAGAGTCTGTTTCAGGGAAATGGTTCCTACGGCTACCGTGTATCCGCACAGAGCTCAATGATCAATTTCGCAGCAGATCATGCTTCCACCAGAAGCAGTCTGTACACCGGAAGCGCAGGATATACCGGCCTTTATAATGCAGGTAACCTGTTCAACTCTTATATGTAATATATTTGCTATTTTATATATTTTTTAAATTATTTGAAAAATAATATTGACATTTACCGACAAGTGTTGTAAGATACACTTGTTCGCAGAAATGGCGGAATTGGCAGACGCGCACGGTTCAGGTCCGTGTGGTAGTGATACCATGAGGGTTCAAGTCCCTCTTTCTGCATCACATGAGCGGTGATCATAAGATCGCCGCTTTTATTTTTCGGGCTACGATCATATCCGAAAGTTTTTTAAATTATTTGAAAAATAGTGTTGACATTTTGAAACAAATACTGTAAGATACATCTTGTTCGCAGAAATGGCGGAATTGGCAGACGCGCACGGTTCAGGTCCGTGTGGTAGTGATACCATGAGGGTTCAAGTCCCTCTTTCTGCATCACATGGCGGTGACCGAAAGGTTGCCGCCTTTGTTGTATATAGAATTTTGCTGTATCTAGTATAACAGTTTTAAATTAACTACCCCATATCACTTGCCTATTTTCCCGATAGCACAGGCTAAAAATCCTCAGCGTAGCCCGCTACGCCTACGTTTTTTATCCTGCACTCTCAGAAAAATATTCTACGTGAATGGTGTAGTTATTTAGAAACTGTTATACTAGAATTAAGAAGGTGAGACAGAATGAAGACAGATCAAATACAGAAGGTACACAAGGATTGGTACAAACTGGACTTGTCGGCGATCGTATATCCTACATTGCAGAGGAGAGATTTCTCTTCCGTGTATCGATTGTCTGTGCTGTTAAAAGAAGATATAGACCCGGAAATACTGCAGCGGGCGGTGAATCTGACGATGCCTCGTTTTCCGACGTATAAAGCGGCAATTCGGAAGGGTGTATTCTGGCGATATCTGGAACCGAATGACAGACCCGGTCCTTTTGTGCAGGAGGATGTAAAGAATCCCTGCCAGCCCATGCATTTTAAAGGCAATAACCGGTATTTGGTAAGAATCTATTACTATCGTAACCGGATCGCACTGGAGGCGCATCACAGTCTGGGAGACGGCACCGGCGGAATGTGTGTGCTGCAGACACTGACAGCCACTTATCTGCGTCTGAAGGGACATTCAGAGATTGAAAATGGAGGATTCGTATTGGACATTCTGGGGATCCCGGACCCGGGAGAGCTGGAAGATGCTTATATGAAATATGCCAACGCCAAAGTCTGTCCACCCAGGCCGGGAGAGAAGACCTATCGTGTCAGGGGGACGAAGGAACCTTTCTATACGCTGAACATTATAGACGGCATTATGTCGGTGTCGGAGGTGATGCGGGTAGCGAAAAGCTATAATGCTACTATTACCGAATATCTGAATTCGGTTCTGCTCTATGCCCTGATGCAGAAGCAGGAGAGTGAATGGCATTTGAAACTCCGACCGGTAAAAATTGCCATGCCGGTGAACCTGCGCCGCTTTTTCCCATCCAGGACCCTGAGGAATTTTATCACCATGATCTACCCGGGGATCGACCCCAGACTGGGAGAGTACACTTTCGAAGAAATTGTGACACAGGTGCATAACTACATGCGCTATTATCTGAATGAAAAGCTGCTGCGGGGCGATATCACTACGAACGCGGAGACCCAGAGGAATCCTTTCATCCGTATTGTGCCGCTGTTTATTAAAGATCTGGTGGTCCGCCAGTTCTATACCAAGATTCAGGATAAGAATTCTTCGGCAGGCCTGACCAACATGGGAGCTCTGAAGGTCCCAGAGACTATGAAGCCATATATTGAACGCTTTGATATTTATATGGGACAGCCTTTTTCCACGAGAACGAACTGTGCCATTGCCAGTTTTGAGGATATTCTGACGATCAATTTTGCCAGCAGTATTGCAGAGACCGATGTAGAGCGGCTGTTTTTCCGCAAGCTGGTACAGGATGGCATTCATGTAAAAATAGAAAGTAATCGATAAATCGCTTTGACAGAGAGAAAGGAAGCAATTATGTCATATTGTGTGAATTGTGGTGTGGAACTGGATGCTTCGGCAACAAAGTGTCCGCTGTGCGATACTCCGGTCTATAATCCGAAAGCACCGGAACCGTCTACGCAGCCGTCTCCTTTTCCGAAGGAAAAAGGTCAGGTGGAAGTAGTAAAAAGAAAAGATCTGGGGGTACTGCTGACGGTGATCGTACTGGCAACGGCAGTGACCTGCGGACTTTTGAACGCACTTGTATTCCGGAGCAGTCTATGGTCCCTTGCGGTGATCGGAGTATTCCTGGTATTGTGGGTGATCATGATCCCTGTAGTCATCTATACGAGACAGCCTGTTTATCTGTCGATTCTGTTAGACGGTGTGGCGGTGATCGTGTATCTGTATCTGCTGACCTATCTGACGGGACAGAGTGGCTGGTTTTATGGGTTGGGCATTCCGGTGGTGCTGCTTGTCATAGCGGTGGTAGAAGCGGTGACTTTTTGTATCCGTAAGCTTCCGATGTCATTCCTTACGGGAGCTTTATACCTGATCTCCGGAGTAGCAGTATTGTGTGTGGGACTGGAAATTCTTATCGACCGTTTCCTGGGACTTGGCATTGAACTTCGGTGGTCGGCGATCGTGCTGACGATCTGTGTGATCGTGGACATTACGATCGCGACACTTTTGTCCCGGAGAAGACTGCGCAATGCAGTACGCAGACGGCTTCATTTTTAACAGGAGGAATTTATGGCACTGGTAGGAAAAAACAGTGAAAAGAACAATCAGAATCTAATGCAGCTGATCCGCAGGGCGCATGGACTGGTGGAAAACCCGGATCTGGAAAAGCACAGACAATCCCAGGATCATATTGGAGAGCTGCTGGGGAACAGTAAGGAGATTCAATACCGTCCGGTGGATATTGAGGGAATGGATGCGGAATGGGTCAGCGTGAATCGTGCACATATGAAAAAGTATGTGATCCTGCATTGTCATGGAGGAGGATATTCCACCGGCAGCAGTATCTATGCCAGAACTCTGACCTCTAAGCTGGCAACGGGGACCTCTATGGATGTATTGTGCTTTGACTACCGGCTGGCTCCGGAGCACCCTTACCCGGCAGCCACGCAGGATGCCATGAAGGCCTGGAATTATCTGATGCTTTTGGGCTACGGAGCGAGAGATGTCATCGTTACAGGAGATTCTGCCGGCGGTAATCTGGCACTGTCCCTGGTGCTGAAATTAAAGGAGCAGGAGCGTCTGCTTCCGAGAGGCATCGTACTGATGTCCCCCTGGACGGATCTCACCGGCGGAGGCAAGACGTTCCAGACCAAGGCGGAAGTGGATCCTGTACTGGACAGAGAATACATCGACCGCATGACGAAAGCCTATGCTCCCGACAGAGACCTGACGGATCCTTATATTTCTCCGCTGTATGGCGATTTCCGCGGATTCCCGCCCGTCTACATTCAGGTTGGAGAGAATGAGATATTATTAGACGATTCTCTGCGGCTCTACAAGAACCTGATCAAGGCCGGCGTGTCCGCTCATATGGATCGTTTCCCCGGGATGTGGCATGTCTTTCAGATGTCACCCTTCAAAAGGGCCAATGAGGCCATGGATAAAAGTGCGGAATTCATTTATTCTGTGTGCAGATAGCCGGGTTCAAAATTTAGTTAAAAATTTTGAACCCGGGAAAAGGATTTTCCGGACAGGCACAGAATATTAGAAGTAGGGGCAGGAGGAACTATGACGATCAGAGAAAGCTTGGAACAATGGGAACAGGATTATTTAAGTCCGTACGCATCCCTGAGTGTAAATTCAAAGGGACGGTTGAAGCCTGAGGAACAGTGTGATATCCGGCCGGTATTTCAACGGGACAGAGACCGTATTATCCACTGCAAGGCATTCCGCAGACTGAAGGATAAAACACAGGTGTTTCTGACACCGGAGGGAGACCACTATCGGACCAGACTGACGCATACACTGGAGGTATCCCAGACAGCTAGAACCATAGCAAAGGCTCTGAAGCTGAACGAGGATCTGGTGGAGGCAATTGCACTGGGGCATGATCTGGGACATACACCGTTCGGACATGCGGGAGAGCGGGCTCTGAACAGAGTCTGTCCGTTTGGATTCGAGCATGCAGAGCAGAGCGTCCGTACCGTGGATATTCTGGAAAAGGACGGTAAGGGACTGAATCTGACGTATGAAGTACGTGACGGTATCCGGAACCATCAGACCATTGGCAAGCCTCATACATTGGAAGGCAAGATCGTCAGACTTTCCGATAAGATCGCCTATATTCATCATGATATGGATGATGCCATCCGGGGAGGAATTCTCACGGAGGCAGATGTCCCGAAGGAAATTTGTGAAGTGATCGGCAGCAGCCCCACTGAGAGACTGGATCACTTTATTCATGATATTGTAACCAACAGTATGGACAAGGATGATATCCTGATGTCGGAACCGGTGGCGGAAGCCATGACGAAGATCCGACAGTTCATGTTTGAGAGAGTCTATAAAAATCCCGTCGCCAAAAGTGAAGAGGGAAAGGCGGAGATGCTGATGGAGACGTTATATCAACATTTCCTGAAACATCTGGATGATCTGCCGGAGGAATACCTGAATCTCCTCTCTGTCGGAGAGCCGAGAGAGAAGGTAGTCTGTGACTATGTGGGAGCCATGACGGACCGCTTTGCCATAGCAGTCTATGAAGACATCTACATACCGAAATTCTGGCAGCGATAGTGTATTACAATAAAACGGAGTAAAAAGAGTGTATTACCCTGAAGAACTGGTAGAAGAAGTCAGAGCCAGGAATGATATCGTGGATGTTATTTCCGGTTATGTGACATTGAAAAAAAAGGGAAGCAACTATTGGGGCTGCTGTCCTTTTCATAACGAGAAAACACCTTCTTTTTCGGTGTCTTCGAATAAGCAGATGTATTACTGCTTCGGATGCCATGCCAGCGGAAATGTATATACATTTCTTATGAAGTATGAAAACGATACTTTTCCGGAGGCAGTCAAGATCCTGGCAGATCGTGCGGGAGTGAAGATGCCGGAAGTGGAAGAGACACCGGAACAGAAGAAAAAGGCCGGCAAGCGGATGCGGCTGCTGGAGGTCAATAAGGAGGCAGCCAGATATTTTTATTATATGCTGCGCAGTCCTCACGGAGAAGTGGGAATGCGTTATCTGACGGAACGAAAGCTGACCGACGAGACTATGCATCATTTCGGACTGGGCTACGCCGGGAAAAACGGCGAGCAGGTAGTCCAGTATCTGCGTAAAAAAGGCTTTACCGATGAAGAGATCAAAGATTCCGGACTTGCGATGTTCTCGGAACAGAGAGGACTCAGAAGTCAGTTTTGGAACCGGGTGATGTTCCCGATACAGGATATTAACCACCGGGTGATCGGCTTCGGAGGCAGGGTCATGGGAGACGGCGAACCGAAGTACCTGAATTCCCCGGAGACCATGATCTTCGATAAGAGACGTAACCTCTACGGACTGAATTTCGCAAGGACCGCCAGGACGGGCAACATTATCCTGTGCGAGGGATATATGGATGTCATTGCCATGCACCAGGCAGGATTCACACAGGCGGTGGCATCTCTGGGAACGGCATTTACGGTAGAGCAGGCGAATCTCCTGCACCGCTATGCGGAGAATATTCTCCTCGCATACGATAGCGACGGTGCCGGAACGAAAGCAGCACTGCGGGGGATCGGGATCCTGAGAGAGGCCGGACTTACCGGCAAGGTCATCAATATGCGACCGTATAAAGACCCGGATGAATTCATCAAGAATCTCGGAAAAGAAGCTTTTCAGGAACGGATCGATCAGGCGGAGAACAGCTTTTATTTTGAGATCCGTATCTTAAGCGAACAGTATGATCAGAGCGATCCGGAGCAGAGGACAAAGTTCCACCGGGAGATTGCACAGAAGCTGTGTGAATTCTCGGAAGATCTGGAAAGAGAAAATTATCTGCAGGCAATTGCGGAAAAATATATGATCCGTCCGGACGATCTGCGCAAAATGGTAGTTGGGATTGCGTCGCAGACGGGACTGGCAAGACCTTTGGAACGACCGAGAAGCGGTGTACAGAAAAAGGATCCCGCCGAGAATGGGCGCAGGTCCCAACGACTTCTGATCACCTGGATCAGCGATGATCCGTCCCTGTATCGGATCGTAAGGAAATATATTTCCCCGGAGGATTTCACCGAAGAACTGTACCGGAAAGTAGCGGAGAGGCTGTTCGATGAACTGGACAGAGATCAGTTCCAGCCTGCAGGGATCATCAGTATGTTTGAAGATGAGGAAGAACAGAGGGAGGCTGCGGAGCTGTTCCATACCACGCTCCCCGAGCTGTCCACCCGCCAGGAGAGGGAGAGAGCTTTCCATGATATTCTGCTGGCAGTGAAGAAAAACAGCTATCAATACTATATGGCAAAGCTGGGGACGGATGTCAATGCCGTGAAACAGGCGGTAGAAGGAAAAAAAGCCCTGGAAGAATTACAAAGGACGCATATTTCCCTGGAATAATGGGATTTAGGCTTTCGAATAGTTATAAAAGATACGAAATATGGCTATAAATAATGGCAATGAAAGGATGGAACCACGAAAATGGATGAAAACACACAGGCAAAATTTGCGGAGAAGGTAAAAGAACTCCTGAATATGGCGAAAAAGAAAAAGAATGTGCTGGAGTATCAGGAAATCAGTGACTTCTTCGCGGACATGCCTCTGGAAGAGGAACAGATGGAGAAGGTTCTGGAATATCTGGACCAGAATAACGTGGATGTATTGCGTATTACCGATGACGATGATGTGGACGATGAGGAGATCATTCTGACCGATGAGGATGAAGTGGATGTGGAAAATATCGACTTGTCCGTACCGGAGGGTGTCAGCATCGAAGATCCCGTACGTATGTATCTGAAAGAGATCGGTAAAGTTCCCCTGTTAAGTGCGGAGGAAGAGATCGAGCTGGCACAGCGGATGGAAGAGGGTGACCAGGAGGCAAAAAAGCGCCTGGCAGAGGCTAACTTACGTCTGGTGGTCAGCATTGCCAAAAGATATGTGGGCCGTGGAATGTTGTTCCTGGATCTGATCCAGGAAGGTAACCTGGGGCTGATCAAGGCAGTGGAAAAATTCGATTACCGTAAGGGATATAAGTTCTCTACCTATGCAACCTGGTGGATCCGTCAGGCAATCACCAGAGCGATCGCAGATCAGGCGAGAACCATCCGTATTCCCGTGCACATGGTGGAGACGATCAACAAACTGATCCGCGTGAGCAGACAGCTGCTGCAGGAGCTGGGAAGAGAACCGACCCCCGAAGAGATCGCAGCGGAGATGAATATGCCGGTAGACAGAGTGCGTGAGATCTTAAAGATCAGCCAGGAGCCGGTATCCTTAGAGACTCCTATCGGTGAAGAGGAAGACAGCCACCTGGGCGATTTCATCCAGGATGATAATGTACCGGTACCTTCCGATGCGGCAGCGTTTACGTTACTGAAGGAACAGTTGGTGGAAGTACTGGGTACTCTGACAGAGAGAGAGCAGAAGGTACTGCGTCTTCGTTTCGGACTGGATGACGGACGCGCACGTACGTTGGAAGAAGTAGGTAAGGAATTTAACGTTACCCGTGAACGTATTCGTCAGATCGAGGCCAAGGCATTGCGTAAACTGCGTCATCCCAGCCGCAGCCGCAAGCTGAAGGATTATCTGGATTAATGGCGGAGATCATATTATCTAATCGAATGCAGGCATTAACAGACATGGTCACTCCCGGCACTGTGATAACAGATGTGGGGTGTGACCATGGTTTTGTATCTGTCTATCTGGTGCAGAAGGGCATTTCCCCGAGAGTGATCGCCATGGATGTAAGGTCCGGACCGTTAGAACATGCCAGAGAGCATATCAGGGAGTACGGACTGGAGGACAGGATAGAGACAAGACTTTCTGACGGTCTGCACAGCCTGAAGACCGGAGAGGCTGCCGGGATGATCTGCGCCGGCATGGGTGGGCCTCTCATGGAGAAGATTCTTACCGAAGGAAGAGAACAGGCGAAAGGGTTTCGGGAACTGATCTTACAGCCCCAGTCGGAGATCCCGCATTTTCGGACATTTCTGATGGAAGAGGGATATCTTCTGATGGATGAGAATATCATCTACGAAGAAGGAAAATATTATTTTATGATGAAAGTGCGCTGGCTGGGCGAGATGTCGGAAGATGCGGTGAGATCACAGGTGCGAGAGTCTTGGAAAGCGGATGACGCTGCATCCGGACTGGCTGGGCAGCTTGGTCCGATACTGTTGTACCGTAAGTGTCCGCTGCTTTTGAACTATGTAGAATGGCAGCTTGCGGAACATAGAAAGATCGCGAAGCGGCTGGAGCAGGAAGCAGATGCAGCGAATCCCAAAACGATGTGGCGCAGGCAGGAGATCGCAGAGGAGACTGCGCTGCTTACCCGGGCACTGGAGTGGTACGATAATGGTAAGGAACCGGATTGCATTTAGACAATAATACCTGCAAAAGGAGATTACAAAAGGACAGGGTGAGAAAAATGATCACAGTGGAGATAAACGGTGAAGAGAGACAATATCCCCAGGGGGCTACCTACGAAGATGTAGCCAATGATTACCAGAAGGAGTATGACAATCTGATCGCATTGGCAGCAAGAGACGGCAAGATCAGAGAACTGTTCAAAAAGCTGACGAGAGATTGTGAGATCACTTTTTTTACATTGAAAGACGACGTGGGGAATAAGACCTACGTCCGCTCTGCCACCATGCTTTTTTTGAAAGCAGTATTTGATGTGTTCGGAAGAGAAACGGTACAGAATTGTCGTGTAGAGTTTGCTATCGGGAACGGCTCCTACATCTCTCCCAAAGGGAAGATCAATGCGACAGAAGAAAATGCTGCAAAGATCCGTAACCGGATGCGGGAGCTGGTGGAGGCAAAGACACCTTTTCTGAAGAAATCTTATTCCCTGGATAATGCCATGGAACTGTTTCAAAGAGAGGGGATGAAGGATAAGGAAAAGCTGTTCCGTTACCGCAGAGGATCCTTCGTAAATATTTATGAAATGGACGGTTATTACGATTATTATTACGGCTACATGCTGCCCAATGCCGGCTATGTAAAGTGGTTCGACGTCATAGCGTATGAGGATGGATTTATGCTGTTGCTGCCGGATAAAAAAGATCCCACGCATGTTAAGCCGTTTCAAGAGAGAAAGCTGTTATTCCGGACGTTGAAAGAATCTGAGGAATGGGGGAAGGAGATCGGTATTGAGACTGTGGGTGATCTGAATGATCAGATCTGCCGTGGGTCGCTGAGTGAACTGATCCTGGTACAGGAAGCGCAGCAGGAGCGTAAGATCGGCGAGATCGCCAAAAGCATCGTAGACAGGGGCGGTGTGAAATTTGTCATGATCGCCGGACCTTCTTCTTCCGGTAAGACCAGTTTTTCCCACAGATTATCCATTCAGTTGAAGACCCTGGGGAAAACACCGCACCCCATTGCACTGGATGACTATTTCGTGAACAGAGAATTCACACCAAGGGATGAGAACGGTGATTACAATTTCGAATGTCTGGAAGCGATTGATGTAAAGCAGTTCAATGACGACATGTGCAGATTGTTAGCCGGTGAGCGTGTGGAGCTGCCTTCCTTTAACTTCAAGAGCGGAAAGCGGGAATATAAGGGCAATTTCAAACAGCTGGGAAAGGATGATATCCTGGTCATTGAAGGAATCCACGGACTGAATGAGAAGACCTCCTATGCACTTCCCGAGGAAAGCAAATACAAGATATATATCAGCGCCCTGACCAATATCAATATTGATGAACATAACCGGATTCCCACTACGGACGGCAGACTGCTGCGTCGTATGATAAGAGATGCCAGAACCAGAGGCGCAGGAGCCCGACAGACGATTGACATGTGGGGATCTGTCCGCCGGGGCGAAGAGCAGAATATTTTCCCGTTTCAGGAGGATGCGGATGCGATGTTCAATTCCGTATTGATCTATGAACTGGCGGTATTAAAGCAGTTCGCAGAGCCGCTGCTGTTCCAGATCGACAAGGGCGAACCGGAATATTACGAGGCCAAGAGACTTCTGAAGTTCCTGGAATATTTCCTGGGTGTGACCAGTGAAAGCCTTCCCAACAATTCTCTGTGCAGAGAATTTGTAGGAGGTAGCTGCTTCAACGTGTAAACTATTCAGAGTCATGCGAATCGGACATATACGTCGAATGCTCGCATTCGTAAGAATATGCCCGATTCGATATGACGAAGTAACCACATGAGCAAAAGGAAAGCCTCGAAGAGGCGATTTTGCGAATGTGGTGCTGAATAGTTTACACGGCTACCGGCGCAAACATCCCTGACAGGCGTCGAATGCTCGCATTCGTAAGAATATGCCCGATTCGATATGACGAAGTAACCACATGAGCAAAAGGAAAGCCTCGAAGAGGCGATTTTGCGAATGTGGTGCTGAATAGTTTACACGGGTATTTACACGAATCCCCCTTGACTTTTTCATAGTAGAACAGCTATAATCGAACAGGTGTAAGTAAGATAGACGATCGCGGCTGCTTTATGCAGGTGAGGAAAGTCCGGGCTTCACAGGGCAGGATGCCAGATAACGTCTGGTGGAGGTGACTCCAAGGCTAGTGCAACAGAGATATACCGCCGGCTTTATGCCGGTAAGGGTGGAAAGGCAGTGTAAGAGACTACCGTCCGGCTGGTAACAGACGGAGCCATGTAAACCCCATCCGAAGCAAGACCAAACAGAGAACAATAGACCGGCCCGGTCTGTTTTCAGGTAGGTCGCTTGATGCGGCTGGTGACAGTCGTACTAGATAGATGATCGTCATATACAGAACTCGGCTTATATTTTGCTTACACTTTTCGAGAAAAATGCGGACTGCGGGATGCGGTCCGTCTTTTATTTACAGGAAGGATATATGAGAAAAATAATCATTATTTTGTGTTGCGTTCTGGTATTTACCGGATGCGGCGCAGCACCACAACAGAATACTGTGACGGATACGGAAGTCCCTTCCGGTACAGAAGAAATCCTGCCGGATCTCTCCGGGATAGAAATGCCGGACGAGATTCCGCAGGAGCTGACGGAGACCGATCTGCGGATTATGCGATCCATCGTAAAAGTTCAGGCTGGAGATCTCTATGGAAGCGGGGTCATCTACGACGCAGACGAGGAATCTGTTCTGATCCTGACGGCGGGACATGTGCTGGACCAGAATACCGGAGAGATCCTGGTGACTTTTCCGGATGATACACAGGCTCGGGCTACACTGCGTGCAATAGCGGTAAACAGTGATCTTGCTTTTCTGCGGGTAGATAAGACGGGACTGGATCCGGATGGAGAGTATCCAACCGTTGCTACCGACAGAGAACGTTTTGATCAGCTGGAGGTCTATGAGGATGTATGGATGTACGGCGGGGACAATACCAAACCCATTTATGCGTTTGTAGTAAATCCCTGGATCTATGTGGAAGACTTCGAACAGTATATGCTTCTCCTGCAGGGACTGCCGGAGCCCGGAATGTCGGGCGGAGGTGCCTTCACGGAGGACGGAGTATTCTTAGGGATCCTGTGCGGCGCGGATGAAGAAGGAAAAGTGGCTGTGGTTCCTTACAGTATCATTGAGAGCGAGCGGGCAGGACTTGACAATCCGTGAAATATGATAGAAAATAAAAAAGATGGGTTTTAAACCCAGATTGGAGGAAAATACAATGACGAAAATAGATGTAGTATCCGGTTTCCTGGGTGCCGGCAAGACCACCCTGATCAAAAAGTTATTAAAGGAAGCATTGGACGGCAGCAAGACCGTTCTGATCGAAAATGAATTCGGTGAGATCGGTATCGACGGCGGATTTTTAAAAGAATCCGGTATCGAGATCAAGGAGATGAACTCCGGTTGTATCTGCTGCTCTCTGGTAGGCGATTTCGGTACTTCCCTGAAGGAAGTCATCAGCACCTATGCTCCCGAGCGAATCCTGATCGAGCCCTCCGGTGTCGGCAAGCTGTCCGATGTCCTGAAGGCTGTGGAGAATGTGGCAGGTGATCTGGATGTGGAGATCAATAGTGCAGTAGCAGTGGTAGATGCATCCAAGTGCAAGATGTATATGAAGAACTTCGGCGAATTCTTCAGCAATCAGATCGAATATGCCGGGACCATTATCTTAAGCAGAACCGATAAGGTTGACCAGGCGAAGCTGAATGCCTGCGTGGAGATGATCCGTGAGCATAATGACAAGGCAACCATCATCACCACACCGTTAGCGCAGTTGGACGGCAAGGAAGTACTAGGGACCATCGAAGGTGCTGACAAGCTGGAAGATATGATGAAGGAAATGTTAGAGCACATCCATGACGATCACGATGAGGACGAGTGCTGCGGTCACGATCATGACCACGAACATCATCATCACGACCATGATCATGATGACCATGATCACGAGTGCTGCTGCGGACATCATCACGACGATGATGAGGACGAGCACGAACATCACCACCATCATGACCATGATGAGGACGAGCATGAGCATGAGCATCACCATCATCACGATCATGACGAAGACCATGACCATGAGCACCATCATGAACATGACGAGAACTGCACCTGCGGTTGTCATGACCATGACCACCATCATCACCATCATGCAGACGAAGTGTTCACCAGCTGGGGTATCGAGACACCCAACACTTACAGCGCAGAGGACATCGAGAAGATCCTTACCGCTCTGGACAGCGGAGAGTACGGTGCTATCCTGCGTGCTAAGGGTATGGTACCTGCTCCCGACGGAACCTGGGTATATTACGATTATGTTCCCGAAGAACATGACATCAGAAGCGGTAAGCCGGAAGTCACCGGCAAGATCTGTGTCATCGGTTCCAAACTGGACGAGGACAAGCTGGCAGAATTGTTCCGCAAGTAAGTTGGCAGGACATATTTTGTATGCAGCAGGAACAGTAGGATAAATAGAGAAAGGTATGAATTATGACAAAACCGGTCTATATCATAAATGGTTTTCTGGAGAGCGGTAAGACAGAATTTATCACATTTACATTAGGACAGCCGTATTTCCAGATCAAGGGCAGGACCCTGCTCATCCTCTGCGAAGAGGGCGAGAATGAGTACGATCCCGCACTTCTTAAAAAAAGCCGTACGGACGTGGTGCTGATCGAAGAGGAAGAGGAGTTCAATCCGAATCATCTGATCGAACTGGAGAAGCAGTATAAGCCCGCCCGTATCATTATCGAGTATAACGGCATGTGGAACTTCAAGAATATGAAGCTTCCCTGGTACTGGAAAGTGGAACAGCAGATCACGACCATCGACGGCTCCACCTTCCCCATGTACTATACCAACATGAAGTCTCTGTTGGCAGAGATGATCCGTAAGTCTGAGATGATCATTTTCAACCGTTGCGACGGCATCCAGGATCTGAATGTATACAAGCGTAACATCAAGGCAGTCAATCCTGCCGCAGATGTGATCTTCGAGGACTCCAACGGTGAGATCGACGAGATCTTCGAGGAGGATCTGCCCTACGATCTGAGTCAGGATCCCATCGTACTGGACAACCAGGGCTACGGCATCTGGTATCTGGATTCCATGGATCACCTGGAGCGTTACGTGGGTAAAAATATCCAGTTCCTTGCCATGGTATTAAAGCCCGAGGAATATCCCGACGGTTATTTCGTACCGGGACGCATGGCAATGACCTGCTGTGCCGAGGATATGGCATTCTTAGGTTATGCCTGCGAGTATGCGGGCACGAAAGACCTGAAGCAGAAGGAATGGGTCAAGGTGACAGCAAAGGTTGCCAAAGAATACTTTGCAGACTATAAGGGAGAGGGTCCCGTACTTCATGCCATCAGCGTGGAGAAGGCAAAGGCTCCCAAGGATCCCGTGATCAGTTTTAATTAGAAAGGATCAGCTCTATGAAAAAGAATCCCATAAAGAGCGACCTGCGGGAGACAACAGCAGGAAAAGTGACATTTCTTTTCCTGCTGTTTTTGTATACCGGGGTCATGTTATATCTGTTCTGGATGGAATGCTATCAGGTGCCGGGATTCCAGTCGGATATGCCGGACTATGTGAATAAGGTGGCGGGCATTGCGGGGAATTATGAATTCCCCTATCCGATCCTGTTCTGGACTGCCAGACTTTCCGCATGGCTGATCGGAGCGAAGGCAGCAATGGCGGTCGCCACGGCGCTTTTTAACCTGGCAGCAGTGATCATCACGAAGTACTATATGAACCGTGAGATCCGTAAAAACAGTCATTATGAAATTTTGTCACATAAAAAGCAGGTCATGACCGATATTGTGGTGACACTGCTTGTGTTTGCACTGTTTCTGCTGTCGAATCTGTATTCGCCCAAGAATACGGCATTTTTCGGCTTTGATTATGCATATCGCTGCATGGGCATTTATACACCGAATCCTTTCTGGAATGCCACTTACCTGGCAACCAGACCCTTTGCGATTGTCTGCTTTTTTGAGACGGTAAAGGTATTATCGGAATATCAGAGGGATTTTCAGTGGAAGAACTGTACGCTGTTTGCAGTAAGCCTCCTGCTGACGACCATGACCAAACCGAGCTTCACTATGGTGGTGGTGCCTCTGATCGGTCTGATCCTGCTGGTGCAGCTGATCGCAAGTCGCGGAAAAAGCATTCGCAATGCGTTCTGTCTATGTGTGACCATGATACCTACGGGGATAGCCCTGCTGTATCAGTTCTCCGGAATCTTTACCGGGACGAATGCCATGGGGGAGGAGACCGGGATCGCCATCGGCTTTGCCAAAGTATGGAGCAATTATTCTAAGAGTATTCCCTTAAGTATTATTATGGGAATGGCATTGCCTATTGGTGTCCTTTTCCTGAATCTGCTGTTTGATCTGAAAAGTATAAAGCAGAACAGGTATTACTGGTTTGCGTGGTTAAATTATCTTGCAGCAACCTTGATGTTCTTAGTCTTCTATGAAAAGGGTTTCCGCATGATGCATGCGAACTTTTCCTGGGGATATATGCACGGCATGTTTTTCGTATTCCTGATGACACTGATCGTTATGGTGAAAAATATCCGGGAATGGTGGAAGAGCTGGAAAGTGATCTTCGTGATCGGAGAGATCGCGGTATTTTTCTACCATCTGGTGTGTGGTGTGAATTTCCTGATGTATGCTGTCATGGGGAATGATCTGGCCGGGTTTTAGGACAAGATACGAAAAATGCAAAAGTTACATAAGATACTATGAGAAAGGAGAGTGTTTCATGAGTATGAGCATTGTAGCCGGTCTTCTGATTCCTTTTCTGGGGACGACTGCAGGGGCAGCCTGCGTCTTTTTCCTGAAAAAACAGATTGGCGGCAACATTCAGAGAATATTTACCGGATTCGCTGCCGGTGTCATGGTGGCAGCTTCGGTGTGGTCTTTACTGATACCTGCCATGGATATGTGTGAAGAGATGGGAAAGCTTGCATTTCTTCCCGCAATGGTTGGCTTCCTGATCGGTATTGTTTTTTTGTTGTTCATCGATAGTCTGGTGCCCCATCTGCATGTGGGCAGTGAGGCTCCGGAGGGACATAAGAGCAGCCTGAACCGTACGGCTATGCTGATGTTAGCCGTGACCATTCATAATTTCCCCGAGGGTGCGGCTTGTGGTGCTATTTTTGCCGGCGTGCTGAGTGGTGACGGAACGGTTACTATGGCAGGCGCCCTGACGCTGGCTATCGGTATTGCCATTCAGAATTTCCCGGAGGGAGCTATTATCTCCCTGCCCCTTCGCAGTGAGGGTAACAAGCGGAGCAGATCCTTCGCACTGGGCGTGTTGTCCGGAGCGGTGGAACCGGTGGGCGCAATACTTGCCATTGCACTGGCAAGCATTGTGACACCGATCCTTCCGTATATGCTGGCATTTGCCGCAGGTGCCATGATCTATGTGGTCGTGGAGGAGCTCATTCCGGAAGCCAGTGAGGGAGAGCATTCCAACCTGGGAACCATTGCCTTTGCAATTGGTTTTGCGTTGATGATGATGTTGGATGTGGCACTGGGATAGCGTGTATGGGAGAACATTTGCGGAAGAACAGTGAGAACAGCAGGAAGGATGTACGGATATGTCCGTGGAAAATGAAAAAGAAATACAACAGCTGAAAAACCGGATCCGTGAACTGGCAGATAAATCCTACAACCAGAACCAGTACACCTTTACCGGATTCTTAGGACTGGCGGAACAGGATGCCCTGTGGCAGGTGGAACGGGAAGTGAAGTTCGCAGGGATCACCTTATACGGCGGCAGGGAAGAGGCAGAGCGGAAGATCCTTCGCTTCGGCAGTGAGGCGGAGCTGGGCTATGAACAGCCCTTTCCTATCTGCTGTATCCGGATCAGACCTCTATCCGCGAAATTTGCAGACAAGCTGTCCCACAGGGATTATCTGGGGGCACTGATGAATCTTGGTATTGAACGCAGCACCATCGGCGATATTCTGCCGGGAGAGGGCGAAGCTTTTTTGTTCTGTCAGGATACCATTGCGGAATTTATCTGTGATAATCTGGAGCAGATCCGCCACACCCACGTGAAGTGTGAGGTGGTGGATGCGGCGGCAGAAGTACCGCAGGAAGAACCGGTGCGACAGGTCATTCAGGTGGCAAGCCCACGTGTTGATGCTGTCATTGCCAAGGTATATAATAAATCCAGAAGCGACTGCCTGGAGTTGTTCCGGGCGGGAAAGGTATATGTGAACGGCAGGCTGTGTGAAAATAATTCCAAGCCCCTGGAGGCTGGGGATGTGGTAAATGCCAGAGGCTACGGTAAATTCCGCATAAGCGGTGAACCCCATGCCACGAGGAAGGGGAAGCTTGCCATAGAGGCGGAGGTATATCCGTAGGGAAGTATTTCCGGAAGAACAAAAGGAGGTTAAACAGTGTATCATTATACTGCGATTCAATGGTTATTTTTCTTTTATTTTTACTGCTTTTTCGGTTGGTGTTTTGAATCCACATATGTATCCATAAAGAGCAGGAAATTAGTTAATAGGGGGTTCATGCGCGGACCGTTCCTGCCGCTGTACGGCAGCGGCGCCATCATGATGTTAGTGGTGTCCATGCCGTTCAAGGATAATCTGGTACTGGTCTACATCGCCGGATGTATCGGGGCCACGGTGCTGGAGTATGTCACAGGCGTGACCATGGAGGCATTATTTAAAGTCAGATACTGGGACTATTCCAAGAATAAGTTCAATTTCCAGGGACATATCTGCCTGGGGTCCTCGCTGGCATGGGGTGGTCTGACGATCCTGATGACGGAGTTTATCCATAAGCCCATTGAACATCTGGTATTGTCCATTCCGGACAGCATCCTCACTCCGGTGACACTGGTGCTGACGGCGCTGATCGGTGCGGATTTCGCGTTGTCCTTCAAGGCAGCCCTGGATCTGCGGGACGTACTGGAGAAGATGGAGAAGGCCAAGGAAGATATGCTTCGTATCCAGAAACGGCTGGATGTTATTATTGCTGTGACCAGTGAGGATCTGGAGAATCGTAAGGAAGGCTTCAGCGATAGCCTGGCACAGAAGAAGGAAGACTTTACTGCAAGTATTACCACCAGAGTGGAGGATCTGAAGTCCAACATTGAGGGCAAGCTGGAGAGCTTCCGCACTTCCGCACAGAAATCTCCCAACCAGTATCTGGAAAGCGTGAAGAACGAGGTCGCCGAGTTGCGGCAGAAGTACACCAGAAGCGTGGCAGACAGAGAGAATGTCAGCAGCTTACGAGATTTCTTCCAGCGTGACATGATCCGTTCCAACCCTACCATGAGTTCTGAGAAATTCAAGGAAGCCCTGGAAGAATTAAAACAGCATTCCAACAAGAAAAACTAATACAGAATACGTAACAACGAAGTCTGGAGCCGATCACTTTCTTCACCGAAAGTGACCGGCTTTTCTGTTGTAAAATACATTCTGCAACTGCCATCCTTAAACAAATCTTAAAGGTTTTTCCTGTTTTTTATTAATCGTTAATCTGTTACAATAAATTCATCAGCGGGACATCTGTGGACAAAGCAGATGTTCTGGCAGCGTAAGGGAAAGCTCCTTGCGCATGAAGTGTCCGGGCTGCAGCCACCGGCACAGAAATGAGGGAGAGTATGTACAATATATTGATCTGTGATGATGAGAAGGATATCGTAAACGCGTTAAAGATATACTTGAATGACAGCAATTACCATTTTTTAGAGGCTTTTGACGGTGAGGAAGCCGTACATCTGGTAGACACGAATGAGGTGCATCTGGTACTGATGGATATTATGATGCCGAAGCTGGACGGCATACAGGCGATGATCAGGATCCGGGAGAAGAGTAATGTTCCGGTGATCCTGCTGACAGCCAAGGGTGAGGATTCCGACAAGGTGCTGGGACTTACGGTAGGAGCGGATGACTATATCACGAAGCCGTTTAATCCCATCGAAGTCTCCGCCAGGGTGAAATCACAGCTGCGGCGTTATATGCAGCTGGGTGGCGGAAGTGTGCGGCCGGATGTGATCAGAGTCGGAGGGATTGAACTGGATGACAAGGAGAAACGGGTGACGCTGGACGGCGAGCCGGTAGCACTGACCCCTACGGAATATGATATTTTAAAGCTGCTGATGCAGAATCCGGGGCAGGTATTTTCTCCGAGAGAGATTTATTCGAAGATCTGGAATGATCTGCCACTTGGCAGCGAGAATACCGTGGCAGTCCATATCCGGCATTTGCGGGAAAAGTTAGAGATCAACCCGGCGGAACCCAGATATCTGAAGGTGGTCTGGGGACAGGGCTACAAGTGTGAGAAGCAGGGATAAGAGCAGGCAGGAGCGCGGAGCTGCTCTGGGAAGTAAGGAGACAGGAATATGGATAACAGGGAAGAAAACAGCAGGAATACAGAACAGGACAGAGTGGATAATCCGGTGGAAAATACAGTGAGTACGATGGTAGAAACAGCTTTGTCAGAGAATAAAAGGGAACGGAAAAAAAGAGAAAAAGCCGAGAAAAAAAAGAATGCGCCGGCACAGGGAAACAGTCTGTTGGGCAGCACATTGGCAAAGGTCGTGGCATTTGTTCTGATGATCGCAGCCGCAATTGTGGGGGTGTTGGGACTCTATGGTACCTGCATGCTTGCAGACAGTGGAGCGTATTCCTCCGGTAAAATGATGTTTATCCATGATCAGCTGTTGTACCGGCAGGTCAATCAGGATCTGTATCGGATACGCGACTGGTATGAGAATGAGAGCTTGCAGACCATGGAAGCTTATTGCAGGCAGCGGAACATCTGGGTAAAGGTGGAGAGCTACGATCTGGATACGGATGAATTCCTGGGAGAATGGAAGAACGAGGATTATGTAGACAAGACAAATGATCTGACTTACCGGCTGGAGTCCCAGGTGCAGCATAGGAATGATAACACCTATATCAACACAGAAACTTCCTCTGCCTATGATGGCTATGAAAGTTATGGAAGCACTGAAAGCTCTGATATCATGGAGCTTGAACCATCTGTCAATACCGGGTCTGATGTGGAAAGCATGACGGCAGCGGAGCAGGAAGCCCTTTCCTCCGGTAATCTGGAGAAATATCTGGATCTGGGGGACAGCGTATCCTTAGGTGGAGAGATTTATGTGCCGGTTGAACGGGCGGAACAATATGCAAAATGGATGATCGAGGATGCCTTAAGTGAGACAGAACGGCTGCAGGAAGAGGTTGCAGAGGAAACATTGGCAGAGCGTAACAAGCGTATTGTGGTTACCCTGACAGCGAATCCCAGCCTGCCGAAGGAAGATGAATATGCCCTGATCTATCATCAGGCAGAGCAGCTTTATGATAACCGAAATGTGATCCCTGTGATATGCTGTACGGGAACGATACTGGCATTATTATGCTTTATCTTCCTGTTGTGCAGTGCCGGACATAAGAATGGCAGGGAGGGTATTACTCCCAGTGCGATCCATGAGATCCACCTGGATGTGTATACAGTGGTCGTTGCCGTTGGAGCTTTTACCGGTCTGTACCTGGCTTTTGGATGGATCGGTATGAACTCAAGTATGATCAATCTGATCGTGCTGGTGGTACTGTTTGCCGCAGAGGTGATATGGTGCACCCTGTATTTCATGGAGCTGGCCATCCGCCTGAAAATGGGAAAATGGTGGCAGAATACGATCCTGTATAGAGTGTTCCGGTTCTTCGGAAGATTCTGCAAGAGAGTTTTCCGCGGTATTGTGAAATTGATCCGTGGGATTCCTATGGTATGGAGAACAGCACTTTTGTGCCTTGCAGTCTGCGTGGTAGAGTTTTTCGGTTTAATACTGTTTTATAATGATACAGGTGTATTACTCTTTTTCTGGGCCATAGAGAAATTTATTCTGTGCGGTGCGATTACTTTTGTGGCATTGATGTGCAAAGAACTGCAGGAGGGTAGTGAAGCATTGGCGGACGGAGATCTGAATTATAAGTTGGATACCTCCCATATGGTATTGTCCTTCAAGGAGCACGGAGAGAATCTGAACAGCATCGGCGAGGGAATTTCCGCAGCCGTGGAACAGAGGATGAAGAGTGAACATCTGAAGACGGAGCTGATCACGAATGTGTCCCATGACATCAAGACCCCGCTGACTTCCATTATCAATTATGCGGATCTCATCGGAAAAGAAGTGTCCGGTGATGCGAAGGATACCGGAGACGGTACCGGTACAGAGACTGCACAGGAGAGAGAACAGCATATATCGGAGTATGCCGAGGTGCTGCTGCGTCAGTCCCAGAAGTTGAAAAAGCTACTGGATGATCTGTTGGAGGCATCCAAAGCTACCACCGGCAATCTGGAGGTCCATCCGGAGGTCTGCGATGTGTCGGTATTGTTGTCACAGGCGGTGGGGGAATACGAGCAGCGCTTTTCTGAAAAAAAGCTGGAGACCATCGTAAAACAGCCGGAGGAGACCGTGAAGGTCATGGCGGATGGCAGACATCTGTGGAGGGTGTTCGACAATCTGTTAAACAATATTTACAAATATGCCCAGGCAGGAAGCCGTGTCTATCTGAATGTAGAGCATGACGGACAGAATGCGAACATCATTTTCCGGAACATGTCGGCCTACCCGCTGGAGATGTCACCGGAGGAGCTGGAAGAGCGGTTCACCAGAGGGGACAGATCCCGCCATATGGAGGGCAACGGACTGGGACTGTCCATTGCCAAGAGCCTGACGGAGCTGCAGAAGGGCGATATGGAGATTGTCACGGACGGTGACCTGTTCAAGGTAGTGATCACGCTGCCGGAGACAAAGTAAAATTGGAGAGAAAGAATGAAATATCAAAGGAACAATGAAGAAAACTGCCGGATATGAGCAGTATAAAATCCATTATTAAGTTAAGAAAACTTGGGCAAATAGGGGGTTACATCAAAGTCCTTTACAAAATTTACAAATTTGGTCAGCTGGTCAGGCACAAAGATTCCTTTCTTCCATATAATTCCAAATTTGCTGGTAATCTCCGGGGTAATAGGAATTTCTACAAAATCTCTTGGATTGGCAGCAAGAGAGGAATATAGAAAAGCACCACATTTACCACCGCGGACAAAATTGAGGACAGTGACTAACTGGCTGCAATACATATGGACATTTGGTGTAATTCCCGCAGAACGCAGTCGTGTGATTACAGTCTGTGTCTGGACAGAATCTGTATTAAATAAAATAATGGGTTCATCTTTTAACATTTCCATGGTGATTCCTTTTTCACCGGCATACCGATGGGTTCTGGAGACGCAATAGACATAACGATCTTCCATCATGACGTAACTATTGTACTTATCCAGATTATAAAAATCCATATTTGCCATTGCTACATCTAATTGCTCGTTATCTACCAGAGTGCGGGCGCGGATAGAACCATATTCCAGAAGCTGGATCGGAATATTGTACTGTTCCTGAAACTGATCCGTAACCCTTGGGAAAAATACGGTACTGATCATAGGAGGAATTCCGATCCGCAGCGGATGGCGGTTCTCTTCAATATTTGAAAAATCTGAGTAGAGTTCCTGTGTCTGTCTTAAGATATATTCTGCTTTCTGATAAAAGGCCTCTCCGTCTTTGGTGAGAGAAATTCTGTTTTTTCCATGATTAAAAAGCTTTAAATGAAATTCCTTTTCGAGGTCACGAATTGAGGTGGATATTGTGGGCTGTGAGACGTAGAGGGCATCCGCAGCTCTTGTAATACTGTGATAACGGCATACCATACAAAAATACTCCAGTTGCGTCAGAGTCATAATAGAAAACCTCCGTTCTTCGGAAAATAACTTCACGAATTCAGCATAGTTTAAAACTATGCTGACGTCAAGTATATGAAATGTACATTATACTAAAAAAGAGATATATTGTAGATACAAAGAAAACAGACACGGCCATGTCACTTTTTTACCAACAGAAGAGAGACTGGGAGGTATTTTATGAGTCCTGCAACCATTACACTAATTTTTCTGGCATTTGCCATTCTCCTGTTTGTCACAGAGAAGATTCCTTTGGGATTGACATCCATGGTCGTCTGCATCGGGCTTGTGGTTACCGGTGTCCTTAGCGTAGGTGATGCTTTTAGTGGATTTATCAACAGTAACGTGATTCTGTTTGTTGCTATGTTCATCGTGGGCGGCGCACTGTTTGAGACCGGCATGGCCAATGAGATCGGCAGTCTGGTAACAAAGTTTGCAAAAACAGAGCGAGGTCTGATCGTGGCCATCATGGTGATTGTGGGAGGCATGAGTGGATTTCTCTCCAACACCGGTACGGCAGCGGTTTTGATCCCAGTGGTCATCGGAATTGCAGCAAAATCGGGCTATAAGAGATCCAGGCTTCTAATGCCGTTGGTATTTGCCGCAGCAATGGGAGGGAATCTTTCCCTGATTGGAGCTCCCGGCAATATGATCGCACAATCTGCACTGGAACCACTGGGATTGAAATTCGGATTCTTCGAGTATGCAATTGTAGGTCTGCCTATCCTGATTGCAGGCATTCTCTTTTATGCAACCATCGGATTTAACATCTTGCCACATCATGATACCGTGGATATTGAAGATTCCATCTTTGATGAAACAAAGGATTTCAGCAAGGTTCCAAAGTGGAAAAAGGTATTGTCCTTGGTGATTCTGATCGTTACACTGATCGGTATGATCTTTGAGGAAGAGATTGGCGTAAAACTTTGTATCACAGGTTGTGTAGGCGCAATTCTGCTGATCCTTACCAGAGTTATTTCTGAAAAGGATGCTCTGAAATCCATTGATCTGAAGACCATTTTCCTGTTCGGAGGTACCTTATCTCTGGCAAAGGCACTGGAAGTTACCGGTGCAGGAGAAATGATCGCAGACAAGGTGATTGGAGCATTAGGAGCAAATCCGTCCCCGGTACTGTTTACTTTCGTGGTATTTATTCTGTGCTGTATCATGACGAACTTCATGTCAAATACTGCAACCACAGCACTCATGGCACCAATCTGTGTCTCAATTGCACAGGGGATGGGAGCAGATCCCAGAGCGGTTCTGATGGCATGTGTCATCGGAGGGTCATGTGCCTATGCAACACCCATTGGTATGCCTGCTAATACAATGGTGTTAGGTGCCGGCAATTATAAATTTATTGATTATGTAAAAGCCGGAATGCCGCTGATCGCTATTGCTACCGTAGTCAGCATGATCATACTGCCGATTGCCTTTCCATTTTACCCGTAAGGGTAAAACTATTATCCGTAAGGGTAAAATTATTATCCATAATAATATGCTAAATATTTTATATTTAAATAAATGATAATTTGGAGGAAAAAAATATGTCAAATGAAGCACAGGTAAAAAAACTGACAGATATTATGGCGCAGTTCGTAGGATTTACTGCGAAGAAGCTGCCGGATGATGTCATTGCAAAATTGCAGGAACTGAGAGACAAAGAGGATACTCCTATGACCAAGGTTATCTACGATACCATGTTCCGAAACCAGGAACTGGCTCTGAAGCTGAACCGTCCTTCCTGTCAGGATACCGGCGTATTACAGTTCTGGGTAAAATGCGGTACAAAGTTCCCTCTCATCGATAATCTGGAGGCATTGCTGAAGGATGCCGTGGTACAGGCTACGTTTGCCACTCCGTTACGTCACAATTCCGTAGAAACCTTCGATGAGTATAATACCGGTAAAAACGTAGGAAAAGGAACACCTACCGTATGGTGGGATATCGTTCCCAACTCCGATCAGTGTGAAATCTACACCTATATGGCCGGTGGCGGATGCACACTTCCCGGTAATGCCACGGTTCTGATGCCCGGTGAAGGTTATGAAGGTGTGACCAAATTCGTGTTGGATCGTATGACTACTTATGGATTAAATGCCTGCCCTCCCCTGCTGGTAGGTGTCGGCGTAGGTACTTCCGTAGAGACCGCAGCGCTGAATTCGAAGAAAGCACTGATGAGACCTGTCGGTTCCCATAATGATAATGCCAACGCAGCCAAGATGGAGAAGCTGTTGGAAGATGGTATCAATGCCATCGGTCTCGGACCTCAGGGTATGGGCGGTCACTATTCTGTCATGGGCGTCAATATTGAGAATACCGCACGTCATCCGTCCGCTATCGGTGTCGCTGTAAACGTTGGCTGCTGGAGCCACAGAAGAGGTCATATCGTATTTGATAAAGACCTGAACTTTACCGTAGATACCCACACGGGATTCGAATACAAGGAAGAGAACTAATTCAGAAGGGAGAGAACAACAATGGCAGTAGAAATAAAAGATGGTAAGAAAATTCTGGTAACACCCATATCCGCAGAGGATTTGAAAGATATTCATATCGGTGACATCGTATACCTGACAGGTGACATCACAACTTGTCGTGACGTGGCACACCGTCGTGTCGTAGAGGAAGGCAGAGAGATCCCCGTGGACGTCAGAGATGCAGCAATTCTGCATGCAGGTCCCATCATCCGCCCTCTGGGAGATGAAAAATACGAAATGGTATCCGTAGGTCCCACCACTTCCATGAGAATGGAAAAATTTGAATATGAATTCGTAGAGACCACCGGTGTCCGTGTTATCGTTGGAAAAGGTGGTATGAAGGAAAATACCGAGAGAGCCTGCAAAGATTTCGGCGCGATCCATTGCGTATTTCCTGCCGGTAATGCCGTAGTGGCAGCTGTTGAGGTAGAAGAAATCGTAGAAGCACAGTGGAAAGATCTGGGAATGCCTGAGACCCTGTGGCATTGTCATGTAAAAGAGTTCGGACCGTTGATCGTGTCCATTGACTCTTATGGCAAAAACTACTTTGAAGAGAAGAAAGTGGAATACAACAAGAAAAAGGACGAACAGATCGAGATCATCAGCAAGCAGGTTGGCTTTATCAAATAAGTAAAAAGAAATAACTAGTTAATATTATTCTGAGAGCTGGATTGTTGTATTTAAAAATATGGCAATTACAGCTCTTTGTTGGAGTAAAGATAAAGGGAGACAAATATGACATCTATGCATATTACATTAATTATTCTATTGATAACGATTATCGCATTTGCAACTGGTAAAGTTCCTTTTTCTGTCATTTCCTCCGGAATTATCCTTGCACTTGTCCTTACCGGAATCAGAACTCCGGCAGAGGCATTCAGCGGATTTATCAATACAAACGTTATCATGTTTGTTGCCATGTTTGTCATTGGTGCAGGACTTACTAAGACAAAGCTGATCGATCATGCGCAGAATCTTGTAATTCGTTATAAAGAGAATCCGCGTATGCTGATTTTGTTATCCTGTCTGGCTGCAGCACTGCTGGCCTGCATTACAAATGCGACTGCCACAGCTGCTATTATGATTCCGCTTCTGATTGAAATTGCCAATGATATCGGAACCAGCCGCAGCAAGCTTTTGTTCCCGGCCATGGCCTGTGCAAACATTGCCACTTCCATGACTTTTCTCGGACAGGGTGCGAGTAATATGACCTGGAATGATATCATGATGAAAGGCGGGGCTCCTCATTCTTTACAGGTATGGGACTTTACGATTGCAAGGATTCCACTGCTGATTGTGGCCATTGCTTATATGGTATTCCTCGGACATAAATTGATGCCGGATATAGATAACAGTAAGTTTGATGATAATATACATAACAGGGAAAATTCGACAAAATTAAGTCCATTGAAAGAAAAAATTGCATTGATTATTGTTCTTACAACAATTATCTTAATGCTTTTTGAAAATATAATAGGTATCAAAATGTACCTGATTGCATGTATAGGAGCTGTTCTGCTGGTGCTTACAGGTGTGCTCTCTGAAAAAGAAGCATTAGGAGCGATTCATCAGCCGACCATTTTTCTGTTTGCCGGAGTATTAACACTTTCCGATGCCATTAAAGTAACCGGTGTTGGCGACCTGGTGGCGGATTATATGATTAAGATGGTAGGCGATACCACAAATCCGTATGTTATGATGGCGGTATTTTTTACGATTCCGTTTCTGCTTACACAGGTTATGTCGAATCTGGCGACATTGACTATTTTCATTCCACTGGTTACTTCAGCATGTCTTAAGATGGGAATAGATCCGCGGGCTGCAGTAGTTGGAGTTCTTACTGCAAGCTGTATTTCCATCATGACTCCTATGGCTGCACCATGCCAGATCATGATCATGGAACCGGGTGGATACACTTTTAAAGATTATCTGAAATGTGGAGCCCCGTTGGCATTGATTCTTGCAATGATGACCATTTTTCTCATGCCTTTGATGTTCCCGTTCTATTAAAGCCCTGATAACTAAGACTTTTTGCAAAGACTGAACACAGAGAGGGAAGAATAAGAAAATGACATTACAAAAAATCATGCAGAAAATGACGTCCTATGTAGAACTGGTATTGTCAGTATTTTTGCTGTTGGTGGTGGTTGCGCTGACCGTGCGTCTCATCACACAGAGCGTGCCACAGCTGTGGTCGCAGCAGATGGAAGTCATGTATTATGTGGAAAGTGCGATGACGCTGGCAATCGGGATCGAGTTTGTAAAAATGCTCTATACCCACACGCCGGAGACAATCATAGAGATTCTGTTGTTTGCGATATCCAGACAAATGATTGTGGAACATTTGTCGACAACAGAAACAATTATCGGTGTAGGAGCGATCGCAGGACTTTTCGCAATCAGAAAATATCTGTTTTGCGGAATTCGTAAGGAAACGTGAGGAAACAGGACTATTTCGCAAAAAAGCGGTAGAGTCCATGAAAACTAGTCCTGAGGAAAAGAGTATGTCTATATTAAATACCATAATAGCAACATTTGCAAATTATCTAAAAAATAGTATTGACAAAATAGAAAAGAAAGATTATTCTTAGACACATAAACAACATTCATAAGTTTACCAAACCTGTGAGGAAGAGTAGTAAGCCTTAGGGAATTTTACAGAGAGCCGTGGGTGGTGGGATCACGGTAAAGGAACTTTCGCCGAATGGACTTCCGAGGCTGGCCCGAGAACAGATCAGTTTTAGGCGTCAGCGGGATTCGGACCCGTTATCAAGCCGATGGATATGATAGTATCCAGAGAAAAGTGGACATAATTCGTAAGGAATTGTCAAATTGAGTGGCACCACGATGATGAGCAGGAGCTTATTACCGTCTCAAATGTATAGGAATATACATTTGGGGCGGTTTTTTTATTCGGGGTTCAGTAATCTTATGAGCAAACTAATTTCAATTGCGTGGATACGCAGAAAGAGAGGAATAAGATTATGAAGAAGAGAATTTTAGCAGCAGTATTAACCGCAGTTATGGCAATGGGTGCCCTCACCGGATGTGGCAGCACAGGAAGCAAGGATAACTACACCATCGGTATTATGCAGTACGCCGTACACGGATCTTTGGATAACTGTCGTGAAGGATTTTTACAGGGACTTGCCGAGGAAGGCATCGTAGAGGGCGAGAACCTGACGATCGAATATGTCAATGCACAGGCAGACAACGGAACCTCCGCCATGACAGCCAGCAATTTCGTAAGTAAGAAAGTAGATATGATCTGTGCCATCGCAACTCCTTGCGCCATGGCAGCATATAATGCTACAATGAATACAGATATTCCCGTGATTTACACCGCAGTATCCGATCCTGTGGAAGCGGGTCTTGCCAATGAAGACGGTACTCCCGTAGGCAACATCACAGGTACTTCCGATGCATTAGCAGTAGATGCACAGTTAAAAATGATCCGTGAGGTACTTCCCGAAGCGAAGACCATCGGTATCATCTATACCACCAGCGAAGCAAACTCCATCAGCACCATCGCAGAGTACAAGGCTCTGGCAGGCAACTACGGATTTGAGATCGTGGACAGCGGTGTTACCGCAATGTCTGAGGTGGCTCTGGCAGCAGCGGATGTCGCATCCAAGGTAGACTGCATTACCAACCTGACCGATAATACCGTAGTAAGTGCATTGCAGACCGTACTGGATGAAGCGAATAAAGCAGGCATCCCGGTATTCGGTTCTGAGGTAGAGCAGGTTAAGGCAGGCTGCGTGGCATCCATGGGTCTGGAATATATCGAGCTTGGCAAGCAGACCGGTAAGATGGCAGCGAAAGTCCTGAAGGGAGAGGCAAAGGCTTCTGAACTGAACTTCGAAGTGATCTCCGAGCCCAGCCTGTATGTGAACTTCGCAGCAGCAGAGAAGATCGGTCTGGAATTACCTGAGAACTACAAGACTGATGCTTACCAGTCCTTTGATGAGATCGTGGTACAATAGGAGGTTTTTATGGCACTATTATTAAGCGTACTGGAACAAGGAATGATCTACGGCATCCTGGCACTGGGTGTTTACATTACCTATAAAATACTGGATTTTCCGGATCTCACGGTCGATGGCAGCTTCCCCTTTGGGGCTGCCATCACTGTGCGTCTGATCAACGGCTTCGGCGTACCGGCGATCCTCACTCTTCCCATTGCATTCCTCGGCGGAGCACTGGTGGGAATCTGTACCGGATTGATCCATGTGAAATTAAAAGTCAGAGACCTGCTCTCCGGTATCATCATGATGACCGGTCTGTATACCATCAATCTGTGGGTGGCAGGCTCCGGCTATGTAGCTATTTTTGATAAGCAAAATATTTTCAACAACAGCTTTGTGAACAGTATTACCCCGGGCTTTTTGGTAAATTTCAAAAATGTGATCATTATTTTCCTGATCACCATGGTAGCAAAATATCTGTTAGACTGGTACATGAGCACCAAGTCCGGATTTTTACTTCGTGCCGTAGGTGACAATGATACCATCGTTACCAGCCTCGGCGTGGACAAAGGACTGGTGAAGATCGTGGGTCTGTCTATTGCCAACGGCCTGGTATCCTTAAGCGGCTGCATCTATGCACAGCAGCAGAGAAGCTTTGAGATCTCTATCGGAACCGGTGCGGTAGTCATTGGTCTTGCCAGTGTTATCATCGGCACCAGCCTGTTCAAGAAGGTAACATTCTTCCGTGTGACCAGCAGCGTAGTGGTAGGATCCATTTTGTATAAGGCATGTGTGGCAGTTGCCATGTTCGCAGGCATCAGCCCTAACGCCATCAAGCTGATCACAGCAGTCCTGTTCCTGATCATTCTCGTGATCAGCATGGACAGAAAGAAGGTGAAAGCATGCTAGAGCTTATCAATATCAATAAAAATTACAATCCCGGCTCGGTCAACGAGCTGTGTCTGTTCAAGGATTTCAATCTTACGGTAAAGGACGGAGAATTTGTATCTGTCGTAGGAAGTAATGGTTCCGGTAAGACTTCCATGCTGAACATCATCTGCGGAAGTATTGCGGTGGACAGCGGCAAGATCCTGATCAACGGAGAAGATATTACAAAACAGAAGGATTATATCCGTCAGCGCCGGATCGGCAGAGTGTATCAGGATCCCTCCAAGGGGACCTGCCCCAGTATGACGATCCTGGAGAACATGTCCATTGCGGAGAATAAGGGCAAGCCGTATAATCTGGGACGTGGTGTAAATAAGGCAAAACTGGAAACTTATCGTGAGATGTTACGACCTCTGAATTTAGGTCTGGAGGATAAGATGGGCGTGCAGGTCGGTTCGCTCTCTGGAGGACAGAGACAGGCGCTGGCACTGCTCATGGCGACCATGACACCGATTGATTTCTTGATCCTGGATGAGCATACCGCAGCGCTGGATCCCAAGACCGCGGAGATCATCATGGAACTCACCGACCAGGTCGTGAAAGAGAAGAAAGTGACCACCATTATGGTCACTCATAACCTCCGCTATGCCGTAGAGTATGGCAACCGCCTGATCATGATGCATGAAGGAAAAGCTATCCTGGATAAGGCTGGTGAAGAGAAAAAGAGCATTAACACGGAAGAGATTATGGGAATCTTCAATAAGATCAGTGTAGAATGCGGTAACTAAATTGAAAGTTACGCGAGCAATGAGCCGCGCATAGGCAA
>ULXS01000394.1_pt1 | contig 50998 bp, 36 predicted proteins | sample 1961421 | NCBI WGS metagenome assembly ULXS01 (sample SAMEA4835842, study PRJEB28245) | human gut metagenome | biome: gut microbiome; material: fecal sample | place: Denmark | collected 2008
CCGCAGATGAACGGGCAAGGATAATGGCATGCATGGGTCCCATTGTATCATTCTGCCAGGACATAGCTTCCGCACCCGCAGCAGTATAAGACACCCATATCTGTGCATAAGCAGCCGTAGCAAGCATAGAGACATCAGCAACCACTCCGGCAACGGTATAGTCGACATAATTCAATTGCACAGTACGCCCCACTGCATCGGTAGTACCAAACAGCCTGCGGGCAGTGGTGGCATCCAGTACAGCACGCGGTAATCCGGCATCACAGTCAGCCTTGGTAAACGGCGCGCCACTCAGGAAACGAAAACAGAAAATCGTCCAGAATGATTCATCGGTTTGCACCATATCTGCCGTTGCCTTCGGTCCGGAAAGGACAGAAGCACGAACTTTATCAACACCACTGACCAAAGTTATAGCTTCGGGCGTGGTCAATGCACGGAAACATTCGCGACCCGTACGCACGGACATGGAAGAATTGGCGGACTCATTATCTGATTTGCCTTTTTGTTTCACAGACATATAAGGAACATAAAGTGTACGCGAGCGATTCACTTCAGGTTCACAATCCACGAGCCGCACCTGGAAAGTAATGACAAGCACCATAATCATACAGATTGCCATTGCCGTACCTAACACAGACACCCAGGTAATGATAGGGTTCTCGCGCAAATGGTAGAATGCCTGAAGAAAATAGAGTCGTATCATAATTATTTCGTTTTATCTTAAAAACTTATTCGTTATGCAAGGCTTCAGCAGGCTGCACTTTCATTGCCTTGCGTGCCGGAATACCGATACCAATAATAATCATCAATGCCATCAATACAAAACTGATACCTGCACAGAGCAATAATCGGTCCCATTCCTGCGTCGTACCGTTACGCCACGAATTCAATTCCATATGTGCCAGATTCCAGTCAATAATCAGAGCAATAGACGTTACAACCGCCAACAGCAATAAACCTTCACTAAGTAGTCGGCTGAAGATGGCACGGTCTGTTGCCCCGTGTGCTTTATGCAATGCAATCTCCGAACGGCGTTGCTGCGTACGGAACCAGAATGTTCCAAGCAAACCGAGGAAGATATTCAGCAGCAGAAATCCCATACCCATCACATAGTTACGGATATCATTGGTCCATGCCTGCTGGAAATTACGGCGTATATCGTGGAAGGAACGAATTTCCGAAATAAAGAGGTTACCTACACGGAACTGGCTTTCGCTGTCTTTCTTTAATTTCGTAATAAAATTGTCATCTTGCCCTTCGCGGACACGGACACAAAGTTCCAGACCTACATAGTAGAAGGACTGCTTAGCTAGGAAACAATAGGAATAACGAGCTTGATCATAGTCATGATAGCGTACATCCTGCAAGGCAGCTCCCAGTTGATACGTTTTGGTTGTATCACCGAAAAGTTGGAAACGCTTGCCTACAAACTCCGTCAGTTTACGGTCGTACTTTCTATAAAGGTTGTCAGAAGCCAAAAACTCACCTCGTTCCAACATTTCCGCCAATTGTTCGGGTGTTTCACCACGTGTACCCTGATAGCGGAAAACACGCACAAAGTCCGGAGTAACCATTCTACGGATAGTCCATCCGGGTGACTGGAGCGTATCATAACGCACCTCCGCGGTACTATTGCTTCCATTATAAGGATAGGAGTTTTGCGAAAGACTGACAGCTTCCACCTCCGGACGGCGGCGTAAGCGCTCTACCAATTCAGCAATATCCGCATGTGTGTCATCCCCACTCTTATCAGGCGTATAATCGGGACTCTTCGGTGTCAGTTCACCCAATTCAATGAGATAACAGTGTTCTATGTTGAAACCTCTCGGTTCCAGGTAAGTGGCGGCACGGGTATAGAGGTAGTCCACCACATACCACATCACTACGCTCACCACAAGCAACTCCAACGCCAACCATAAATTCGAGAGCCATTCATTCTTTATCTGTATAAGAAGTTTCTTAGTCATTTTCTTTCAGTGATTAATGTTTAGTGATGAGTGATTAATGCAGGCGTCCGCCCAATGCATTTACAATTCCTACTCTCGATGCACGCCATGCCGGAATACCTGAACTCAATAAGTTCAGTATAAAACAGAACAACAATGCCCAGCCAAAAGTGGAAGCATGTAACAATATGCTGGTATCTACTGCCGGAGGACTGAGTGTCTGACTGAACTCCTGCGCAAACAATAATGTATTACCCAAATAAGCAAATGCCACACTGAGCAATAGTCCCAGTACACCGGCCATCAGGGTCACTACAAGATTCTCAGCAATGATTTGTCCCATCAGTTCCAGCCGTGTACTGCCAAATGCACGGCGCACACCTATTTCAGCCACGCGCTGACGGAGGCGGCTCTGTGTCATACTACTCAGATTGATGGCAGGCACTATCAGCAGGATGACAAAGATTATCAGTCTTTGCCTGCGTGCCTGGTCCACGTCCGGTTCCAGATTGGCAGCAAAGGCTATTGCACTTTTCTCCTGGTCGTAGGGGCGGTTACGATAAATCAACTCGTAACCATCGGCACCAATCAATACATTATATTCCTGCCTGCGCCGCTCGGCTTCCTCGCGGATCGCATCGAAGTCGTCACGGTCATGTGCCAAGATAGTACAACTCATCATGCCCATGTGGTCATCACTCCATGTATCTTTCATTATCTCTGTTGAGGTATAAGGCACCCATACCTGTCCGTATGCAGATGTGGCCAACGTGGAAACATCCTGCACTACTCCCACTACCTTATAGGGTGCATGGTTTAGCAGAAATTCACGTCCTTCAACATCCGTACTTTGAAACAGCTTCTTTGCCACACTTTCCGTAATAACCGCCACCGGCAATCCGGCATCGAACGTTGCCTTATCATAAGGCTTCCCACCGGTAAACGAAAAATCGAACACGCGCCAGAAAATATCATCCGTCTGCAACAGGTCGATACCTATGGAAGGTTGTCCCGGAAGGTTGACCGGAGTGGAGATCACCATACAAGTATAAATAGTCACCGCTTCAGGTGTCTTCAGAGTCTGGAAACACTCGCGCGCAGTCTTTGCACTCATAGGTCCGTTACTGCTTCCGCCCCCCCAATTTTGGTTTGTAATACTCATATAACGCACATGCAGAAAACGATCACGGTTACTTTCAGGAGCGAAAGGCGCCACTTTTACTTGCTGCATCATCACCACCAACATAATGAGGAAGATGGCAAGTGCCGTACCAGCTATGCTGACAGCACTGATTATCGGCTGTTGCCGTAGCTGTGCCCACGCTTGCGTAAAATATTGTTTAATCATATTGCTTATTTACAGTTTACAATGACCATTGTCACTCCCCTACTTTCAGATTGCGCGTATTCACACCACCGATACCACCTTTTGATATGTCAGCTTGTCCGGCGCGTCCGCTCAACGTAACGCTGCCTACACCTTCCATACTGGCACGCAGGCGGTCACAATTCACATGAATATCAGCCTTGCCTACGCCTTCCATCTTTACTACAAGTGAATTGCACGTCAAATCTTCCACATTTACCTTACCCACACCTTCTATTTCAAATTTCACATCATCCAGTTTCAGCGCTTCATTACAATTAAACGAACCGACACCACTGAATTTCACGCTTTTCAGGTCGGGAGCAGTCAGGTAGATATTCACGCCTTTATTGCGGTTGTTGTTACCATCCTTTTTATTTTTAAAACCGATAATGAGGCAGTCGTTCTTCACTTCTGTAGTCGTGGTAGTCACATACCCTTCCCGTCCTTCTATTTTTAGAGAATAGTTATTGCCCTGCGTAAAATATACTGTTGCTACGGACGTCACCTCAACAGAGGAGAAAGCCTCCACTTTACGAATTTCGCTAACCTGCGGGTCCTTTTCGTTAGCTGCATAAACTGTACCGGCTACTGCGGCAAATAATAAACTCAGGGTTATAAATAAAGCCTTCATAATTTTTCTCATATTAATGATTAATACCAATTTATTTCTTATTCTTCATGTAATGCTTCGGCCGGCTGTATCTTCATCGCCTGCCGTGCCGGAAACCAAATACCAATCGTTACCATCAAAGCTACCAGCAGCCATGCTCCAAAAGAACCGAGCAGAAAGCGCAGGAAACTCCACTCTACAGGCCATGTGGAAATCAGTTCCGACCGTCCTACGGTAAACTCCGCTATACCTATATTATAACAAATAATCATTGCGGGCAACGTTACCAATGCAAGCAGCAACAGTCCCTCGCCCATCAGCAGGCGGAATACCTGATTCTTTGTGCTACCCATAGCCAAGCGCAAAGCTATTTCACCACGGCGACGACGGGTACGGAACCAGAACGTTCCAATCAATCCCAGAAATACATTTACCAACAGGAAAAGCACTACAATTGCCTGGCTGTTCACCTTGTCAGTATCTCCGCACATGACTTCAAACTGCAACTGCTGTTCAGTATAAGGCACGGCATCGGCCACAAACAAATCGTCTACGTCCAGTCGCGGTGCAATCTCACGGACGAACTTCGCACGGTAGTCCGGGCCATCGGCAGCAGCTTTCACACGAAAAACGATTTGCGCCCAATTGTCGGCAAACCGCGTTTTAATCAGGTTTTCGTCCAGACGAAAGAAAAACCACGAGGCATCGCTTCCGTAACGATAGCTGCGGAAGGCTTCTATCTTTCCACCTTGCGTGACGACTGACGTGGTATCGCCATAGTAACTCAGCGGTGTATCCAGTGAGAAGGTCGGCATTCTCTTCTTGAAACGGTCCACAGCTGCCTGACTCAGCATCACGTTGTTCTCCCCCGCAGGAGTCTTGGCAAAGGGGCGTTGCGGGTCGTCACTCATGCGGAAGACGTCGATATATCCGCCGGTAGTCAGGATAATGCGTGCATTCACTCCGATGGTGTCCTGCGCGGCCAGTGAGTTGTCGCTATTGTTTCCGCTCATCGGCAGGCTCCAGTAACACAAGGAGGCCGCTTCAACGCTGGGCTCCTGTTCCAGTTTCTGTAAGGTGCGCAGGTATCTGTCAGCATTCGTCAGGGTAGTGTCACTGGTGGCACCTCCTATAATTGTGGTAAGCTGGTAAACGTGGTCTATATTGTAGCCCAAAGGGCGGTAGAAAGTATACTTGAGGCAACCCAGCGAGTCGCAAAGGAACCACATCACGACAAACACCAGAAAGAGTTCAGCCAGCACCCAGCCGTTGCTGCGCAGGCGCGACCAAATCATGCGTAAATTATGTAATATGAATTTCATACGGTCTCCTTTTCCTATTTATCGTTCAATGCGTCCACAATCGTGCGACGGGTAGCAAGCCAGGCAGGCAAGCCCGCACTCAGCAGATTAATCACCAGGCAGAAAACAAATGCCAGAACAAACACCGCCGGACTGAACAATGCGTCCATGCTCAGGCTGAAATCGCCCGCCGTACCAATGTTATCGCTGTTGGTAAACAACCACGTACGCATGGCATAAACAGCAAGGTAGCTGAATATCAAACCTACCACACCTCCTATCAATGTCAATACCAGATTTTCATTCAATATCTGACGGATAAGTGTACCATCCGTAGCCCCAAAAGCTTTGCGCACACCCAACTCGCTGACACGTTGTTGCATGCGGCTATTACTCAGCCCGCACAGATTGAGCGAGGGTACCAGCAGGATAATGAACAAGGCAATTCCATATTGTAGATAAAGCATCGGCAAGTTCGGCCCTATATTGGACCATACGTGGTTTACGTGCGCTACAATATTATCGGGTTGTTCCATAATGTCTATCTGCCTCTGCTCCAACCCGGCATTGACGTCTTTCACCCGTTTCTCGACTCCTTGTTTTATAGCTGGGAAATCATCAGGAGTACGCGCCAATATAGCAATAGTTCTGTTTCCATTATAGCTCCACCAACCGGTCACGTTCAGTTCATTGGAATGGTACATGCTCCATACCTGCGCATAAGCATCCTTAGCCGTAACTGAAATATCTTTCACAACCCCGATGACGCGTACCACCTCCCTATTCAACAACATCTGCCGTCCCGCCGCCTCCGTCGTTCCAAATAGCTTACGGGCTACAGAAGCAGAGACAACGACAGACATCATCTCTCCTCCCCGTTCCGCCTCCGTGAAACTTCTTCCATCAAGAAACTGTAGTTTGAAGATTTTCCAGAAATCGGGATCAGTACTCATGGCATCCACTTTCAAACGGTTGTTCCCATCAGTCAGAGATACCAGTGCCACATCTGCTGTACTGAAAGCCGTACAGGCTTCCACTTCCGGAAGCGGCTGTATGCACTCCTTCATAAATGCAGCCGAAGGCTTGCCAAAGTTGTTCCAATCCTTATTCTCCTTTCCCTGTACATGCATAGCAGAGAAATAAAGACAACGGCTCCGGTTCACTTCCGGTTCCAGATCGGCATATTTCGTTTGCCAGGTAATCACGATAGCCATAATCATGGTAATGGCGAAAGCCGTACCCAGTATGGATATAGTGCTCAATAACGGATTCTGCTTCAGAATCGTAAAGGCCTGACGAATCGTTTGCATCATTATATCCTTCCTTTCATTCTTTCATTTTTCATTCTTTCATTTGCTCCGTCATTCTACCTGACGACCGTCGAAGAAGCGTACTGTACGGCTTGTTTGTTTGGCCTGTTCTTCATTGTGAGTTACCATCACGATGGTGCGTCCGTCCTCCTTATTCAACTGATGCAGTAGTTCCATTACCTCAGCACCCATCTTAGAGTCCAGGTTACCGGTCGGCTCATCGGCGAGGATTATTTCAGGATTACCAATAATGGCACGGGCAACAGCTACACGCTGGCACTGACCACCGGAAAGCTGTGTCGGCATATGGCGCATACGATGGCTCAAACCCACCTTTGCCAACACCTCTTCTGCCAAACGGCGGCGTTCTTTTGCGGACACCTTTCTATATAATAAAGGAAGTTCTACATTATCGAGTACATTCAATGAGTTAATCAAGTGGAAAGACTGGAATACAAAACCCAACTTCTTGTTACGGAAAGCAGCCAGTTCCTTATCCTTCATACCATCCGTACGGGTACCGTCAATCTCAATAATACCACTGGTAGGGGCATCCAAAAGACCTACAATATTCAACAACGTAGATTTTCCGCAACCGGAAGGCCCCATAATACTGAGGAACTCGCCTTTCTCTACTTCGAGGTTCACATTTTCCAATGCCACGGTTTCAATCTCATTCGTACGATAAATCTTGTTTATCTCAGTCAATTTAATCATAATGGTAAGTATTTAATTGTTATTAATTGATTCAATTCGCTATTTATTTGTTCTTCACATATATTAATCAAATGATATGCCAAAAAAGACATATACTCATTATCAGCCAATTAAGTTCACAAGCATGTGTCCGAAAATGAACACCCTGTTCGTTTTCAGTTGTCCGCTCCTGTCCTATTCATCACGCAAAGCCTCAGCAGGCAATATCTTCGCTGCCCGGGTGACGGGTGCATAAGTGCCCAATAAAGCAATAATGAGCAGTATCACATAAGTCAGTATGCTGACTATTAAAAAATGCGTATACGGCTGATTTTGCCAATAAGCAGGATTTCCATTCTCAGTAGGATTGGCAAAGCCCACTGCATAAACACGATGAATTGTCAACGGCAAGGAAACGATAAATGCCATCGTCACCAGCAACCATGCTTCCATAAGGAACTGATTGCAGATACCTTTTTGGGTAGCCCCCATACTTCGCATCAATCCTATGTCCTGTCTCCGCGCATTGCAACGTATCCAGAATGTGCCCACCATACCGAGGAATACACACAACAAGGCAAACCCCGCCAGTGAATATTGCAGACGCAAGGTATTCGTCACTCCACTTTCATTTTCATATTTACGACGGATATCTGTAAAACGTCCTAACTTCGTAAAATAGAAATTACCGACGTTGAGTTGTGGAACTACTTCCGCTTTGAAACGTTTCTCAAAAGCAGCAACATCCACATTCGGCTTTAACCGGAAAGTCACCATATACATCCACTGAATCCAACTGTGACTTTCAATTTTGCCTCTTACCTGTATCAGCAAATTACCCGGTTGTTCATTAATCCGGTGTTTATAGTCCTGCAACACTCCCATCACCTCATGGAAAGTACTATCACCATATCTCACTTTCTTGCCTACTGCATCCGTGGTGCCAAAAAGCTCCTCTGCCATACGTTCGGAGACAAATACTCCCTCTCGGGCGGCACAATCTTCGAGCAAAGACATTACCTGCCCATTCTTGGCATCCTTCATGCCAAATGTGCGAAATACATCGCCACCTTCTGTCTGTATGAATTGGTAATATTGCGAATGCACCTTCAATGTGTCATTAAAGTATTGTCCGCCATTCCACGAATTACAATTTGGAAAACTTGCATTAGTCACCAAGGCAAAACTTTCCACTTCGGGACAGTTCTTCACCAGACGGGTGATGCGATACAGGTTTTCCTGTTTGATGGCAGTACTGTCCTGCGTCTTGTCATAGTTGCCATGCTGTTCGTCATAGTAGTCCATATAAAGAGCGTATGCCCGTTCCTCATCATAGCCGGGAGCAATAGCGAGATTAGACGTCAACACATAAATAGGATCAATTACCGTCCAGAGGAAAAAGCTCACGATAACCAGTTCTACAAATATCCATCCATTCTGCCGACGTTGATTCCATAGCTGGTGTCTTATTATCTTCATCATAGCATATTAACGTTTAGAGTTCAACGATTGAATAATAGTACGGCGCAATGCCCATACCGCAGGAATAAGCGCGGATATGAGATTAAGCAACACACAAAGTCCGAATGCCGTACAGAAAACCATCGGATTGAAAAGCATCTCGAATGAAAGGAAAGGAGTCTTCTCAACATCCGTATAACTGTCAAAAAGGGTCAGTATCCAATCGCTTGCCGTCAGCACAATCAGATAAGAAATCAGCAGGCCGAGCAAACCGCCGATGCAGGTAAGCAGAAGATTTTCCCACAGCACTTGTCCGATAAGACTTCCGTTAGTTGCACCATAAGTTTTGCGTACACCCAACTCAGCAAGTCGTTCATCCATACGCGAAGACATCATACCGCTCAGGTTCATGGCAGGAATGAAGAGCAGGGCAAGCAACATATAAAGATATACTCTCAACTCGGCTGCCAAGTCAGGAGCTCCGCAAGAATTCACCCGGAATGTACTGGTCCAGTAATCATCGGGTTGATCCATAAGGTCGTTCATATATTTAGGAGCTGCAAGATTAAACTTCCTGAACACCTCACGTACTTCTTCTTTCAGGGCTTCTTTATCCGTAGCAATAGGAGCCGTCATGTATATTTGCGTATTACCTACCAATTTTCCGGTATTGTCTGATACAATCCAGGAATTAAGCGTTATCGGCATCCACAAATCGCCAACGGAAGAAGGTGTAGCGGCAGAAACATCCTCAACCACACCACAAATCCGGTATTCCTGCGCATCCATCTTAAAACGTCTGCCTACCACATCATCCGCAGCAAACAACCGCCTTGCCAAACTTACCGGAACAACCACTTCCCTGCGTTTTGCATCGACATCTGCTTGTGTGAAAGGCTTGCCGTACAGGAAACGAAATGTAAAGACCTTCCAAAATCCTGCATCCGTATAAAGCGGAGCGATACCGACAGGTTCATTGTTATCCGGAATTTCCACATAATTTTCGCGATAGTTACTTGATGTGGCACCGATAGCATCCAGGTGTGGCAAATCCTGCAACATTTTCACTACATCGTAACTGACACCGGAGCAGTTCCAGCTCTTATCATCATTCTTGGGATAAGATTTCATCATTTTCAGCACTATCATCCGGTCACGGTTATACTCCGGATATATAGCTGCAAACTTTACGTAGAAGATGATAAACATGGTCATGGTGAGAGCTATTGAAAGCCCTGTACCCACCACATAGATACCGGTAAAGAGACGATGCTGCTTTATCAGCGTCCAAGCTTGTTTCAGATAAAGTTTAATCATAGTACAGTCATATTTTTATTATTCGTCACGTAATGCCTCTGTTGGTGGGATACGGCTAATCTTGCGGGCAGGAATATAAATCCCGATCAATACCACCGCCAACAGGATAAAGAAAACGATGAATGACACGATGAGGAAATGCTGCGTGAAATCCATGATCCAACATTCATCAATAATCTGACTCCAGTTGTTACCTCTTTCCAGTCCTTCTTTGACAGCATATTGCAAATAAAGCAAACAGCCTGTCAATACAGCTACAAACGTCAGCACTATTCCTTCACCCATCAACAAGCGGACAATATATCCCGGCGTACCGCCAAAGGAAAGCATAACTCCCACTTCTTCGCGGCGAGTGCGTGTCTGTAGCCAGAAAGTACCGATAACACCCAAGCAAAGATTAATTAAAAAGAATCCCGCCATTGCCAGATTACGACGATACATTGGTGTAACATCATAAGACTCATTTTTCGTTATCAATGCTTCATAAGACCGAACGTTACGGGCAAAAAGATTACCGGCCCGCAACTCTTTCACCATCCACGGTTGAAAATCATGCAAGAAACGCTTCATACTCACATTCTCTTTCAGACGAAGCAATATCCGCATATCATCGTAAGCATCTTCCATATCGATAGATATCAAAGGACGGAAAATGACAGGAGCCGGACGGGAATCGCTGGTTGCCTTAAAGTTTTCCACTACACCGATGACCGGTGAATAAATTGTATCGTTCCCCTCTTTTGACCAACAACGCTTATTACCCGCATTTTTAGTATGGAACAAATGTTCAGCCGTATTTTCAGTCATTACGATGTCATCTTCCGTATAGTCATAATCCGATAATTCCGCAGGTGTTCTGCCTTGTCCGGAACGAAAGCCATAAGTTTCGAAGAAATTCGTATGAGGTATAAACTCCATAATCATTACCGGCAAATCCAAGGTATCACCTTCCGCACGGATAGATGTATTGGCATTCCCCGTCGAATTGGGATAAGCGAAACCCAATACCGGAGCAGTTGATTCTATGCCAGGATAGTCCTTTACCAATTGTGTCAGATTGAAGTAAGATTTCATAATCATGGCCGAATCCTCAGCCTCTTCATCATAACCGGGAGCTTGTGGCTGCAAGGTGCTGAGAGTAACAAGACAAAGGCGGTCAGTATCATAACCCAAAGGAATACTACGGTCATACGTCATCACGATAACCGGGTCAAGGATAATCCACGTAACAATACTGACCAAAATCAATTCCGCCAGTAACCAGCCATTACGGCGACGGCGTGCCCACAGGTTCTTTAATATAAGTTTCAGCATAGTCTTTATCTTTTTTCATTCAATGAATACACAATCGGCTTCCGTAATGCATACCATGCCGGAATCAATGCTGATAATAAATTCAGTAAGATACAGAACAAAAGAGCAACAGCAAATACTATCGGAGCAAACAGCACCTCACCGGAAACCAGTACATTCACTCCTTCCGGAACCGGTTCGGCCCAGTCTTCCAATATCATAAATACCCACTCACGACAAGTATACAGAGCGAACCACGCCAACAATAATCCCAATACACCACCCAACAACGTCAATAAGAGATTCTCCCACATCACTTGTGAAAGCAATCCGCCACGGCCGGCACCGAATGACTTACGCACTCCCATTTCCGACAAGCGGCTTTCCATACGGCTCGCTATCATTCCGCTCAAATTCAAGGCAGGAACCAGCAGGAGCACCAGCAATATCAAAAGAAGATAGCGTATCTGTGCCCATACACCAGTAGTCATACTAGGATAAGGTTTAAACAATCGCTGCAAATGGGAAGTAGGTTGTTCCCAAAGATTCACCTGCCATTCATCCGCATGCAACAGATTTTCCTTACGGACAATTTCCTGAATTTCGGCACGCAACGCTTCGGCTTGCGCATCGTCTTTTACAAGAAAAGTAACGCCAAATGCACCTAAATAAGGTATTCCATAATTGGAGTCACGATATTTAGGAATTACACTATAAGGAATATAGACTTGCGCATAAGAATCCGAAGTCAGGTAACTTGCACTACGCACAACACCACAAACGCGATAATTGACATAATCCAAACTGAATGAGCGTCCCACTACGCCTTCGGCCGTGTCAAACAGACGACGGGCCAGTTCTTCTGTTATGACAGCCGTGCAGATACCGCTTTCAAGATCGGACGTAGTAAAAGGCTTACCTTCCGAAAAATAAAATGGATAGATACGAAAGAAATTCGGGTCAACCAACTTTAAACTTACTGTAAAATCTCCACTGCGGTCGGCCGGTTGAATATAATTGTTATCTGCACTGTTATACATGAAACCTGAAACAACCTCAGCATTCTTCAACGGATAAAACCACTCTTGCAATGCCTGATAGGAAACAGCCCATTGAAAAGTCTGCTTATTTGGCTCCACTCCTTTTTGAAATCTTGCTGAAGTCAGATAAAGCGTTTGCATGCGATTCAACTCCGGATAGACCGGGGCCACTTTGACATAGTAAATCACAGCCACAATCATAGTCATAGCAATAGCCAGACCTGTACCAACGATATAAAGGGTACTGAAAAGCGGATTCTGCTTCAACAAGACCCACGCCTGCTTCAAATAGATTTTTATCATCCCTGAATATATTACGTTTGTTTATTCGTGATGCAATGCTTCAGCCGGTTGCTCTTTCATAATCCAGCGTGCCGGCACTGCAATGCCCAACATAATCATCGCTGCCAAAATTCCCAATGAAATAGCAAATTCTACAATCCAGCGACCTGCCGTATAAGGAACTTCCGCACTCAGTAAATCCACTTCTCGCCAAAAAACTTTTGCGCCACCTTCTCTGTTAGGATAACCTCATCCTTTGCCGGATTTTCCAGCTCGCGGATATGCTTTCCGTTCACGTCATGTATGCCGAAAACTTCAAAGAAACCAGCATCACCCAGTTGGCGGTGTAAAGATTCGGAATAAGCATTGATGCTATCCGCTCCTGCCGGTTCGACATTCGTCCACGAATTGCCCTGACTGTATGGGCAACTGTAAAAGCTACATCCCACAGCTTCCACCTCACCGGTATTCATCAACCGCCGGGTCAGTTCCGTGATGCGTTCCCAACATTTGGCTCCACGCTCATCCTCGCCTGTATAACCTTCGTTACCGGGTTCCGTTTCCTCCAGATGAAGCCGCCAGCAACAATCGATGTTATAACCTAAAGGCTCATTATAAAGAGTATATTTGCTGTAACCGGCATCCGTAATCATAAAGATAGCCAGCAGAACCAATGTCAGTTCGGCAAATATCCAGCCATTCTGTTTGCGCTGGTTCCATATCAGGGTGATGAGATGACGTATCATGGGTTATTCTTGATTATTCAATGATTTAACAATGTTATACTTTCCGGCACGCCAGGCAGGAATACCGGCACACAGCAGGTTCAGCAGGAAGATGAAAAGCAAAGTTACCAGAAACGTTTCCGGACGTACTAGCATCTCTACATTGAATTCCGTACCCGATGGGAAAAAGATGTCACGCGTCAGCAACAAGACACCAATGGAAAGCACCAATCCGAATATACCGCCAATAAAAGTGATAATGAGGTTTTCATCGATAACCTGACGGAAAACATTACCCGCAGTTGCTCCAAATGCTTTGCGGACTCCTATCTCTGCACGCCGCTTACGAAAGTTAGTCAGCGTTATACCAATCATATTGAGCGCCGGAAGCAATAACAGGAAAAATACGAAACTGCCTTGCCGCAAAAACCAATTGCCATAGGGGATATCATTAACAAAACCATTATTATTGGTAACCACCAGGTCCAGGTTACTCATCGGCCCGTTAAAGAAGCTGACGCCATATTCCGACGTATTCGCATTCAATTGTTTTGCGGCCTTTTCCACTTCCGCACGAATAGCGGTAAAATCGTCGGTACTATGTGCCAGCATCACAATATTAAAAGACCCTACCAGTGCCTCATAAGCATTGGCAGCCGTTTCTGTGCCGGCACTGGAATTATAAGGCAACCATACATCCGAATAAGCATAACGAGCAGTGCGGGGCACATTCTTCACAACACCGCATACCGTATATTCTGTACGATTGATAAGTAGACGTTGACCCTGCGCCTCTGTTTTCCCAAAAAGTCGGCGTGCCAGTTTCTCACTGATAACTGCTTTGCGGATGCCGCTTTCATTGTCTTCATAGGTAAAAGGAGTACCATCTAAAAATGTATAATCGAATATTTTCCAGAAGCGGTCGTCTGTATAAGTAGCCCGATATTTGGTAAAGGTACGCTTGGCAACCGAACTGACGGACACCGTGTTACGGGCATAACCACTCACCTCCTGCGGAGTCTTCAGATTATAGAAAAGCTCGCGTACTACCCGTTTTCCCATTCCGCCATTGTTCCAGTTTCCATCATTACTCTTCATGAAAGCACGGGTTGCAATGATGTGCAACATCCGTCCGCGCTCCGTCTCCGGTGCATATTCAGCCAGACGCACCTGTATCACAAGAATAATCATCATTACAGCGGTAATGGCCAATGCCGTTCCTGCAATAGAAAGCCCGCTAACCAGCGGATTTTCTTTCAGCAGGCTCCACGCTTGCTTTAAATATATCCTTAACATATCTTTCTTATTTTCAATTACTCCGAAAGGCACTTGTCACTTGTAGCTCGTAGCTAATTCAACTTCAGCTTATTCTTATTTTTATACTGGCTCATGTCGCTCACTACCACCTGGTCACCCGGCTGCAAGCCACTGATAACTTCCACAAACTCAAAGTTACTATCACCCAGTTGCACTTTACGTTTCACGATTTCTTTATCAGAGTCACGCACAAAGAGGTCATACTCGCCACGTCCTACATAATAAGAAGCATTAGCGATACGCATCACATCTTCTTTCACGGCATTCATCACATACACATCCGTCTTCAATCCCGAACGCAAACGGCGGTTATTATCCTCGTTCAGTTGTACGGTGAAAGAAATCACTCCGTTCTTTGACAACGGCGTCACACTGCTCACCGTACCTTCCAGTTTATCACTGCCAATCTTCACAATTGCCTTGCCACCGGCAGCCACACGGTCACCATACGTATCTGCTATTTCACCTTCCACCTTGAAATGGCTAAGATCAGAAATCACGGCAAGCTGGCTTCCCTGAGAAACTTGTGCACCGATTTGGTTATTAATATAGGTAAGGATAGCTTTGCGTGGAGAACGAACCTGTGCATCATCCAGCGTACGCTTCATCTCGGCAAGACCTTTGCGGAAGATGCTGAAATCCAGCTCCTGAACTTTATATTCGGCAGCAAGCACTTCTTTCTCATTATCATATTGTTGTTTCAGTTGTTCGTATTCCAACTGGGCTACGTTATAGCTAAGTTCTGCCTGGCGCACTTTATCCGTAGTTCCCGAACCCAGGCTATCAAGATATTGCTCGTTGCGCAATTCCACTTTTTTACGGTTCAACTGCATGGCCGATACTTTAATTTTCATAGCCAGATCATTCAGTTTGGTCTGATTATTCACCCGAAGTTGATTCAACTTATAGCTGCGCATCTGCTCTTCGTCCAGCAATTTCTTGTAGTCCGTCTCCACGCTCTGCAAGTCAAGTTTCAAGATCGGTGTACCTATATCAACACTGTCTCCACCTTTCTTATATATCTCGACAATTCGGGTATTGATAGGTGAATTGATGATTTCCTCAAAAGCGGGCACCACTTTTCCTGATGCACTAACACTGACTTCAATCGTACCCTTATCAACCGTAGAAAACACCAGATCTTTTGTTTTCACTCCCGTACGCATAAATGAGATGAGTACGCTGATAACGATTACACTTGCCACGCCGATGCCACCGTAGCGAATAATTTTCTTGTTGCGCTCTTTGTTACGCACTTCTTTCGGAATTTCTCTGTCCATGTTGAATATTGAGTTATTTATTATTTTATCAGTTTTCAACCTATTCCGCTTTTAAAAACGAACAGGCATATTATTCACATTATTTATATATACTAAATGCGTGCCAAAAATGTAAGTAGCTGAAAACAAGACGATAGAAAAAAAAGAAGAGTGTCCGATATCGAACACTCTGTACATTTTCGGATAGCAGTCAACGATATTCTGAAATCCTCAAACATTGGGATTATTATTTAATTGAAGAAAGGTGCTACATATTCCGAAGATTTATTCTGTACGATAATCCGGTTCATATTATATTTAATCACAACCGTTTTCGTTCCCTTATCCATTTCAAAAGCATCCATATCCTGATTCAAAGGAATGAAAGAAGGAATTTGTGCAGTGGTATATTCTGCTGCCGAAGGTGTATTTGCAGCTTCCGTTTCACATACCGGGAAACGAATACCCAAGTCGGCTGCACGTCTGCCTTCTGCCATAAAGATTTCTTGTCGCATCAGATAAAGAACTTCTAAAAGCCCGTCGACTGTGGTTGGGGCATCAATCATTTCTTCTGTAACGGAAGTACCGGAAATATAAGGAACAGAAATCAAATGAGGTGACTGACGGTCGAGCACAAGTCCGCTCCTGAATTCATCCTCCGAAGATGCGGCTACCCGGTATTCCGAACTGTTAGGATATTCTTTATACCCTCCGTTATAACGTCCTTCCAGCTGATCATTAATATCTGTTGCTACCGGACGATTGCTAACAAGCGTCAACAATGTTTTCAGAAAACCTTTTGCTCCGTTTACATCGTTGTCAGCTAAAGCAGCTTCAGCCAAAATCAAATAGGGTTCTTCCGCTTTGGCAATACAGATAGGACGTGCTTCTTTTGCCTTAGTTTGAAAATATTTTGGATCAAGGAAATCCAAACGGGGCAGTGGTTGGAAATTGGTGCCATAAACATATCCCTGAATAGAACTTATCACATTATTCTCCCCATCAAATGTCACCTGTTTTGTGAAATCCGTCGACAACTTCAAGACATTGCTGGCATACTTCACTGCATTTACTTTATCTCCGAGCCGATAATAGGCACGGGCTATCAAGGTGTTGATAAATGCTGTTTCATCCGTATCACTTGTAAATTTCAGAGCCTCCGTAAATGTAGAGATAGCCAGATTCAGGTTCTCCTTCCAGCCCTTTACCTCTCCCCCGTTTTTAACAGGGAGCGCCCGGAAATATTCTCCTGCCAGGAGATAAGAATATCCCTTGATATAATAGAGATTATAGCGTTGTTCATCTGTAGTAGTTGCATCGGCCTTAGCCACTACTTCTAACCCCTGGATCGCCGTTTCCCGCAATGTACCTACGTGACGCTGTAAATTGGTTACATCTATATCCGTATACAGGATAGTGGGAAAATCGAAAACCTTACTACTTTGGCTATAGTTATTAAAATAATTATCGGAGAGTATTTCAGTCAATTCCACATATGAACCGATAATCGTGGCAAACGAACGGTTGGCTCCGTTCACCCAAGTACTCATGGCATTAGGAGTCTTCAGAAATGTATCTTCATCTACATTCGGATTAATGATCTCATTCGGCTGTAAAAGTTCACAAGACGAACAGGCACAAGCCAAAGAAACTATCAATATATAATTCTTAATGTTCATATCTATATTTATTTACAAGTTAAACTAATGATTAAAAAGAGACACGTATCGTTCCCACGTACTGACGGGGAGTGGAATAAGAAGAGTAGTTCAATCCACCTACCGCTACCGCACCTTGCGAACGGGCACCTACCAAAGCAGCTTCCGGGTCTACCGATGAGGCTGTAAAGGCAAACGGATTATAAACATTAAAAGCCAGATTGACTGATTTCAGATACTTCTTCGGCTTATAATCATAAGCTATTCCGATATTCCTGATTTTCAGGAAATCTGATTTCTCTACGAAAAAGTTAGTGAAATTAAGCCAGTTAGCACCCTGGTCAAGTCCTTCCAGTGCTTTCTCTGGAATAGCATCGTCTTTCAGCCCCTTTGAGAAGCGGAACTGGCGGTCGAACGAATGTACATAAGCTCCATATTGATAATCACCGCTGAGCATGAACGAAAGATTCTTATAACTTGCCGACAAAGAGAAGTTACCATAAGCTGTAGGAAGTGTAGAGCCCAGATTCTGTAAAGGCAGAATTTCCTTCAGCGAGTTATCCGGATTCAGTACGGCCTTATAACCACGGATGAAACCTACCGGTTCTCCTTCAGCTACCACCGTTTGAACCGTTCGCGAAGAGAAACCGCCAATAGCAAAAGGCACTGCATTACCAATACTCAGTACTTTGTTGTGATTCGTATTATAAGATGCATTCAGGCGAACATTCCAATCCTTTGTATCTACTAATTGCAGCCCTATACTCAATTCAATACCTTTATTCTCTATTTCACCGACATTAGACAAATAGTTGGCAGACTGACCGGATGAAGGAAGGGACGGGATACTGAAAAGAGCATCTTTGGTCAGAGCATAATAATAAGTAAATCCCAAATTCAACACACGGTTGAAAAGCACAGCATTAAAACCGGCTTCATACGAATGTTTCTTTTCAGGTGCCAGATTCGGATTTCCATATTTACCAAAAGAAGCGGCTTGCCCTCCCTGGAAAGAATTGAACGCCACAGTACGTTGATATTCAAAAGCAGGAGGATAACTACCGGCAATACCATAATTGGCCAGAATACGGAAACTGCTTACAAGATTATTCTCTTTCAGTCTCTGCATAAAAGGTTCTTCAGAGAGAACATAAGAAAGTCCTACTTTGGGATAATACTGCCAGCCTACATTGTTACCAAAAGCAGTATTATAGTCCGAACGCAATCCCAAATCAATGTAATAGCGGTCCAGGAAACCGATATTTTCCTGAATAAAGTAGCCGTAATTATACAGATAGCTTAGCCATTCATTAGAAATTAATGTTCCCGCACCCTCTATTATCTGAGCACCATCACGTACGTTTATTCCATTATATACCGACTGGTGGTCATAAGTGCTAAAGAACTGGAAGCCTGCCGTAGAGATCAGACTAAAAACATCTTTATAACGATATTTATGCTGTCCGTTCAAATCCAAAGTCAGACCGAAATAGTTGCGGTCGAAGTTGGAGATACTGCCTGCATCTGAAGTTCCTTCCGGCTTCTGTTGGGTGTGAATCAGATATTCATTAGTTATGATGTTCTTATTGGTATTCAATCGATAATCTACTCCTAATACCCCTTTGAAAATCAGATTAGCCAGAGGAGCATAGCTCAGAGATTGAGAAGTCTGAAAACGCTTTACGGACTCACGGTTGTTTTGCAATGCCTCCGCTTTCGTAACAAAAGCCTTCATCTCAGCAAAAGTATAGTCATCCAAAGCGTCCAGATCAGCGCCATAATTCACCAGTTCACCCGCTGCATCCGTATACCTGAAATTGGTACCCGCAGCGCCTTCCGTAAACCATAATCCGGTATATCCTCCCTGGTTACCATTGCGGCTTCTCGCAAAATCTTCTATCACCATACCAAATGAATTCTGATATTCAAACTGTTCATTGAATTTCATTCTTGAACCGAAACGCAAGTCATATTTACGATCCTCGTTACCGTTCTTTATCAGAGTTCCCGTACCGTTACTCATGCTGCTGCCAAAACTATAACCGAACTTCTCTGTTCCACCGTCAAAGCCGATACGGTACTTCTGTGTGAATCCTGTCTGATGCAACAGTTCTTTGGTACGTTTAAAATGATAAAACTGGGAAGAAGCAATATCCGCCTCCAATTGAGTTTCGGTAAAGAACGTAGTCTTCTGCTCTGCTCCTTTCTTTGTGAAAATCTGAATAACGCCATTGGCTGCATCTGAACCATAGAGGGTAGTAGCCGCACCACCCGTCACATACTCAATATGATCGATATTCTCCATCGGAATATCACCGATAGAACCGGTCACTGCACTGTTTCCGCTTAATGAGTTATTCAAAGTTGCACCTGTGTTCATATTGTCCACACGCACTCCGTCTACATAAATCACGGGAGTAGAGTTAGAGAAAGCAGAAGATAGACCTCTTGACTTTACCAGTGAAGTTGCACCTGCCTGACCGCTGGACATCGTTATCTGCACATTTGGGAGAGCATTCTGCAACACCTGGTCTATACGTCCCTGTTTCATACGTTCCAGTTCCTTACTGCTGACAGTGGTTACATTCGATGATAACCGGCGTTTTTGCACCTCAACCCCCTGGCCTGTTACCACAACCTCATCCAATTTGAAGTTATCCTGATCAAGTTCCACTTTCAATTCATCGACCGGACTTATAGCAACCAGCTGCGTTTCATATCCTATATAGGACACTTTCAACTTGCTCCCCTGGGCAGCAGTTATTTGAAACGCTCCATCTATATCAGTAATGGTACCTACGGATGGATTATCATTCAAAACCAGTGTCACGCCTGCCAACCGCTCCCGCGTCTTCTTATCAAAAACAATTCCCTTCATCCTGATTGTAGAAGCTCTCTTGGAAACTTCTTTTTTGAATATCAGGATTGAATTGTTTTCGATCTTATACCCTATTGTAGCGGGTAGCAATTTCTCCAAGACTTCTGTTATTTCCGCATTCTCTGTCTCAATACTGATTTTTGTATCTACATTAAGCACCTGCGAACTATAAGCTACCGTCAGCCCTGTCTGTTTCGTAATTCTGGCGAAGATTTCCTTTAAGGCAACTTCCCTACACTTCAGAGTTACTTTCTGAGCAGCCATAACAGAAGTCAAACCCAGAAAAGCCATTAAAACAATCAAAATACCTCGTTTCATTTTTATACGTTAAATGATTAATGAAATTAATTCAATATGATCTTTATACGTACTATTGACACAAAGGGTAAGCTAAAGTGTATAGCGGGAACATGTCTTTTACATGTCAATGCTATTTCATCCATATTTTCTCTTTCCTCAAAGAAATCGGCATCCATTTGCGCGGCAAGATACGCCTGCCCTTCATCCGTAGCCAGTCAACGTCCCCACTCCCGTGCCTTTTCCTTACCGGCTTCACCAGCAAGTACCTTATTCATCATTACATCTTTTATTGCATTCATCAATGTAATTCTTTGAGGTAGTATTTCAATAACTGTATGGATTGTGTATAATAGTTCTTCACTGTTCCCACAGGTATATTCAGTTTATGGGCTATCTCTTGATTATTCAACCCTTCATATATCTTCAGCAAACATATCTCCCGCTTAGCTCCCGGCAATTGCTTCACAGCCCGGTAGAAGCAACTCAGTTTTCTTTCTTCCTCCAACTTTTCCTGCAAACCGTCGTCTGCAATATCATTTTCTTGCTGGATGTTTTCATATCGCCTGACTATCCATTCATTTTTATCACGAATCATATTCAGAACATGATTCTTCGCCATTGTATAAAGGTAATTTTTCAGACTCACCGTAATGCAAACAGAAGAACGGGATTCCCATAAGCGCAAATATACCTGCTGAACCACGTCTTCAGCAAGTTCTCTGTCTTGCAAATACCTGCAAGACAAGGAGTATAGCATAGAATAGTACTTATTATATATCTGCGTAAATGCATCTTGACTGCCTTGTCTGAGCAAGGAAAGCAAGTACTCGTCCTCGTAAAAAGAGTCACCTGTCGCCATAATCGGAATATTTTAAAAGAAAATGCAAAAGTATGCCCAAGAGAAGGACTTTCCGGTTACAAGCAAATTATATTTCTGTTACAAGTCTCTGCCATATACTAAAAATGACCGCTTATGAGCGGTCATTTTTAGTATATGCAATCTATTTTATCTTAATCTTAATCTGTCACCTACTTCCGGTATATATTCATCATCTTTCCGATTCATCTTATACAGATTCTTCAACCGTATACCATATTTTTGTGAAATGGAATGCATGGAATCTCCGTCTTTCACAATGTAAACTGTATGTGGTTTAGAGGCTTTCTTTTTCTTACTTTTCAAATAGATAATATCACCCGCTTCCAATGTATAATCCTTATGCAAATCATTATACTTCACCAGTTTCTTCCAACTGATATCGAATTCCTTACCCAGGAAACGGAAAGTATCGCCATCACGAGCTACAACATAAGCTATGTCATTAGCTATATATACCTGATGCGGATTAGCCAGCCAAGGTTTCTTCTTCAATTCTTTCTCCCAATTACGGGCTTCACGCTTACTCATGCCACGACTGTCATACTTATAAAGATCATAATCCTCTATGATTGTTATCAGTCGATTAGCATAAGAGGGATCAGTTGCATATCCGGCTTTCTTCAGACCGCGCGCCCAACCTTTATAATCTGTAACTTTCAGATCAAACAGGAAAGCGTAACGCGCACCCCTTTTCAGAAAAGCGGAGTGATCTTCATAAGAGTCCCTGGGATTGCTGTATGCACGAAAACATTCATTGCGAGCATCATCATCATGACGCACCGTACGTCCACGCCAGTTACTACCGCATTTAATGCCGAAATGATTATTACTTTTGCGTGCCAGTGCGCTCTGTCCGGCACCGCTTTCAAGAAGCCCTTGTGCCAGGGTAATACTGGCAGGTATCTTGTGTTCCTTCATTTGTTGTACAGCAAGCGGAGCATACTTCTCTATATATTCCACGTAACGGGTATTCCGGCGCTGCGCCTGGGCGGCAACGGTACAAACCAGAAGTGCCAGGATTACAGTGAGTCTGATAGCGTTAATTCTATTCATATCAGTAAAAGTTGAGGTACAAAAATCTTAAAAAGAATTGGAATTACCAATCTCTTTTCTAACTTTGTAACATTAATTACAATATACATCACTGCCTTATGAAAGATTTGACCTTACAAATTGACATTAAAATATACGATTATAATGAATTAAGTGATGCTGACCGCCAACTGATGGATGCCGCACGCGAAGCTACCCAACGCAGTTATGCCCCCTACTCGCACTTCTCCGTGGGTGCCGCTGCACGTTTGGCAAATGGTATGGTTGTCACAGGTACCAATCAAGAAAACGCAGCTTATCCATCGGGACTTTGTGCCGAACGTACTACCTTGTTTTATGCAAACTCCCAATATCCCGATCAGGCAGTAGAAACACTTGCCATTGCTGCACGCAATGAACGGGATTTTTTGGATGATCCGATTCCACCCTGTGGTGCATGCCGTCAAGTGATGCTTGAAACAGAAAAACGCTTCAAACAACCGATGCGCATTTTACTCTTCGGGAAAAAGGGTATTTACGAAATGAAGAGTGTAGGCGCTTTGCTGCCTTTGTCATTTGACGCATCTTCTATGGAATAATACTTCCAAAACTTATTTCTCTATCCATTTACTGACCATCCTGCGCAACTCGAGTGGCGAAACAGGTTTGGTCAAAAAGTCATTGCAACCCACATTGAGCGCCAATGCCCTATCATCGTCATAAGCAAATGCCGTAAGTGCAATGATGGGCACCTGAGCACCGCCTTCCCTTAACATAACGACTGTATCTATCCCGTTCATACCCGGCATCTTCATATCCATAAAAATGAGATCAGGAGCTTGAGTATTGAAAAGGTCTATAGCTTCATTGCCGTCATGTGCTCTCAGCAGACGGTAATCCTTCCTGAGAAGCGCCTCGATCAACAAATAGTTACTATCTATATCCTCGGCCACCAGAAGTAGAGGTTTATAGTTCCTTGGAACAATCTTTATAGCTTGCTCTCCACCCTTTGTTGCAGCATCCGAATCCAATGAGGCATCGAGTGTATACGGATGTGTAAACCAGAAACACGAACCTTCTCCTTCACGGGAGTTTACTCCAATCTGTCCTCCCATCCGTTCTACTAAACTCTGACATATAGACAAACCAAGACCGGCACCCTGTGAAAAAGAGTCGAGTTTTACAAAACGACTGAAAATCTCATGCTGCTGTTCAGCAGGAATACCTTTACCGGTATCCGTTACACAAAAATGCAGCAGACCGTCATCTTTCAATCTATAAGAAAGAGTAACCGATCCCTTGGTTGTAAATTTTAAAGCGTTGGTTATGAAGTTAGAAAGCACCTGCATAATTCGATTCTTATCGGCATCAACCATTATCTGAGGTGAACTTTCGTCAAAACGTAACACCACCGCCTCATCATGTTTTTTATGCGAGCAGGTGGAAATGACTTCGCGGCAAAGTCGGGCCACATCCACTCTTGTTATAATAAGCTCTACCGTACCGGCCTCAATTTTAGAAATATCCAAAATATCAGAAATAAGATTAAGCAGCAGTTCGTTGTTCTCCTCTACCAGAGACATGTACGATTCACGCTCATCATCATCGGCTTCGGCAAGCAGACTTGAAAAGCCCACGATAGCATTCAAAGGAGTGCGTATTTCATGGCTCATGTTCGCAAGGAATGCTGATTTTAGTCTATCCGACTCTTCCGCTTTTTCCTTAGCCAGAATCAACTCCAGTTCTACCTGTTTACGAGTAGTAATATCAGTGGCCAATTCCATGATTGCCCATCGTCCGTCGAGCCATTTTATCGCCATACTCTGGATGGTATACCAACGTTCGGTAATTGGATTATAGTCTTCCCAGAAATGAACACCTGTAAATTTGCGATCAGCATCGAGCAACTGTGGTTTCGGGCAATGCGCACACAATCCATTCAACCCTGCATTCAGCATTTTCCAGCATTCTGCATTTTCCGAAACCTGTCCGGCTTCTTCCCTGAAAGGCTTATTTGCAAAAAGCACCTTCTGTGTATCATAATCACAAACAAAGATATTGGCATTGATATTATCCAATACCTTTTGCATGGTTCGCTGAGACAATTGCAGGGAAGTTTCTACTTGCCAGCGTTTCGTAGCGGTAGATACAATTTGCGATATTTGGCTCATTAGTTCCACATCTTTTTCGTCCCACTGCTTATTCCAGCAAAAGTTAAATGACAGGAAGCCAAAATGCACCCCTAACTGTGACAAAGGAAAAACAGCAATAGCTTTTACACCCTGAATTTCAAGCATCTGAGTAATAAAGGGATCGAGTGAATAAATATCAGACGTACAGATAATATGGTTTTCTTCGAGCATGTCAAACCAAGGCTTCCCCGCTTCAATAGTCATACTCCGCAAGTAATCTATAGCCGGTTCAATACCATCGTTACACCATTCATTGGTGCATCCGTACGTAATTCCGTCAAGGTGGTTTTCCCATGTTGCCAAACGATCAACACCGGTATAACGACCGATTTCTGCAAGTGCCATGTTCATGGCTGTGGGAATATCTGGTTCCAATTGAAGTATTTGCAGTACCTTAATAAACAACGCCTGCCGCCGGTTGGTTGCTTCCAGATTCTCTTGAATGGCAATCAGGTCTTTAGATTTTTCTTCGACCATTTGTTCGAGCCGGGTACGGTACTGTTCCAGTTCCATACCGACTTCTTCTTGTTCGGAATCAGTAGATTTCATATTTGATCGATAACTGTAAATTGAATAAAATGATTACTTGAACTCTAACGAGCCACATCACACATTTTGCAAATATATGGATTTATTTTACAAATAAAAATTTTCCTATAAAAAGCTATTTCCAAAAGAAATGTTTATCTTTGCGCCCACTAACTAAATAATTGCTACGATGAGAATTTCTAAGTAAAGACAAACATTTCGGTAAACATCACTTTTCACATGCTTTATAATTCAGAATGCTGAGCATCACAAACGTGAATGTTTAGCCAATACTGTGTTTGTCTATTCCCTCCAAAATCGAGATTTTATTGTATCAGAAGTCCTTTTGATACAGTGTATTCACTTCTTTAAACACAGTATTTACCATGAGTATTATTATCAGAGATCTTAGTTATGTCCATTCCGACAAAGAAATCCTGTTCCAACATTTGAACCTCATTATCAATCCGGGGAATAAAATGGCACTGACCGGAAACAACGGTTGTGGAAAATCCACTTTAATGAAGATTATTGCAGGAGATTTATCCGCTACAAAGGGAACTGTCAGTCGTCCGGAACATCTTTACTATGTGCCGCAACATTTCGGGCAATATGATGATCAGACTATTGCACAGGCTTTAAGGATAGATGACAAACTAGAAGCTTTGCATGCCATCCTGAATGGAGATGTATCCGAAAAACATTTCACCACACTAAATGATGACTGGAATATTGAAGAACGTACCCAAGCTACCTTGTCTGCTTGGGGAATGGATAGTATTCCCCTCTCCCGCCTGATGGACGGATTAAGTGGAGGAGAAAAAACACGTATCTTCCTTGCCGGTATGGAACTACACTCACCTACCGCTATTTTACTGGATGAACCAACAAATCATCTAGATACAGCAGGAAGACAACGGCTATATGATCTTGTACAGCGTACTCCTGCCATTGTACTTGTCATCAGCCACGACCGGGCTTTACTAAACCTATTACCTACCATTTGTGAATTATCTTCTACCGGACTGACTTTCTATGGTGGCAATTATGATTTTTTTAAAGAACAAAAGGGTATCCGGTTGAATGCTTTGCAAGAACAATTAGAAGAAAAGCAAAAAGCTCTGCGACTTGCCCGAAAAACAGCCCGTGAATTGGCAGAACAGAAGGCAAAACAAAATGTACGGGGTGAGAAAGCTGCCATCAAAAAAGGAATCCCCCGTATTATGATGGGTGCCATGAAGAACAGAGCGGAAGTAAGCACTAATAAACTGAAAAGTATGCATACTGAAAAAGCGGAAAAGTTGCAACAGGACATGCAGAACATTAAGAGTGCTTTACCTCTTGCAGAGAAATTAAAAACGAATTTCAATGCTTCCACCCTGCATGAAGGTAAGATATTGGCTACTGCAAAGGAACTGAACTTTCAATATCCGGACGCTCCCCAGCCTATGTGGAAAATCCCGTTGAGTTTTCAGTTACGGAGTGGCAACCGCTTCTATATTGAAGGCAATAACGGCAGCGGCAAAACCACATTGTTGAAACTGCTTTGCGGAGATCTTTCTGCCGTCAGCGGAACACTTGACCGTATTGATTTCAGCACAGTTTATCTGGATCAGGAATATTCTCTTATCCATAATGAATATAGTATTCTGGAACAGGCGGAATATTTCAATCGGCGCCATCTGCCGGAGCATGAGCTGAAAACTATATTGAATCGTTATCTCTTCCCGGCAGCTACATGGAACAAGTCTTGCAGATTACTTAGTGGTGGAGAAAAGATGCGCCTTTCCTTCTGTTGCCTGATGATTGCAGATAATACCCCGGATGTTTTCATACTGGACGAACCGACCAATAATCTGGATATTGAAAGTATCGAGATCATTACAGCAACCATCCGGGACTATGCAGGAACGGTAATTGCCATATCACATGATAAGGAATTTCTGAAAGAAATAAACTGTAAATCATGGGTTAAGTTAGGAAGCAAATAGCTTACTACCTTTTTTTCTCTTACTTACTACGAAAGATTTACCAGTTGTACAACTTATACAGCCCGGGTTATACAACTACACGTATGAGTTATACAACTGGTAAGGCTTTTGTAATAGATAAGACAAGAAGGAGCCATAAGTATAAAGGTTCTTCCGCTAAATCATAAAGTTTCGTCTACAAAGCCATCCGGTTCGTCTCAAATAAAAGAGTAGCGTATTGCAGAGCCCTATCTTTGTCGCATTAAACCAAAAACGATAAAGATGGATAAAACTAAAGCATTAGTAATAATTGCATTGCTAATTTCAATTTGCTCTTTCGGAAAAGAAGTTTCTAATATCCCCGGACAAGCATCGGTTGATAATGAGAATATCCCACAAAGTAGTGAACGCCCCGTACAAACGCTGCGAGGAGTAGTCAATGACCGGGCATCAGGACATCCTATTCCGTATGCTACGATACAGTTGACGGATATTCCGGGATTAGGGATGATGTGCGATAGTCTCGGACGTTTCGTACTTCCAAAAGTTCCGGTAGGCCGTCATTCTGTACAAGCCTCTTTCATGGGATATGAGTCAGCGACTGTACGGGAGATTCTGGTGACTTCCGCTAAGGAAGTTTATCTGGAAATAGCTTTGCAGGAAAGCGTAAACGAACTGAACGAAGTAGTGGTCCGTGCTCACAACCGGAACGAAGCCATGAATAAAATGGCCGTCGCAGGAGCACGTATGCTCAGCGTGGAAGAAGCGAGTCGCTATGCAGGTGGATTTGATGATCCGGCCCGACTGGTCGCTTCATTTGCCGGAGTAACGCCAAGCGTTTCCAATAATGGTATATCCATCCACGGTAATGCCCCGCATTTATTGCAGTGGCGACTGGAAGATGTGGAAATTCCCAATCCAAACCATTTCGCAGATATCGCCACTTTAGGAGGTGGAATTCTGTCCTCACTCAGTGCACAGGTTTTAGGAAACTCCGACTTCTTCACAGGTGTTTTTCCGGCAGAATACGGCAATGCTGTTTCCGGTGTCTTCGACATGAAACTACGCAACGGAAACAACCAGCGAAATGAAAACACATTCCAGGTAGGTATCATGGGAATAGATTTCGCCTCCGAAGGTCCGTTAAGCAAGAAACATAAGGCTTCGTATATCTTCAATTACCGCTACTCCACTACAGGATTACTGAACGTTGACTTAGGTGGAAAGATGGATTATCAAGACCTGAACTTCAAACTAAACTTCCCTACCCGCCACGCAGGTACCTTTGCCGTATGGGGTACTGCATTACTTGACAAATACAAAAGCTCACTCGAAAAGAATCCGGATAAATGGGATTACCTGGAAGATGCCGGACAGGGACGTTCTACGCAGTACATGGCAGCCGGAGGTGTTACCCATCGCTACTTCTTTAATGAAAACACGTTGCTGAAAACCACACTTGCCGGAACGTATTCCGACCAAGAGGCCATACAAACCACTTATGACAGAGAATTTAATCCTTCACCTAACATCGATCAGAATAGCAGAAGCACAAACCTGATACTGACTTCGTCACTGAACCGGAAAGTAAATAACCGTTTTACCAATAAAACCGGATTAACCTTTACACAAATGTTCTACAACATGAATTTAGAACTCGTTCCATTCATTGATCAACCGTTGGAAACAATCTCAAAAGGAGACGGAAACACCTGTTTGATTTCAGCCTACAACAGTTCTGCATGGGGAATAAACGATAAACTAAGCCTGAACTTCGGCCTGCACGGACAATTACTCACACTGAATAATCGTTGGACCCTTGAGCCACGTGCCAGCCTGAAATGGCAAACAAATACTCGGACTTCCTTTGCTTTGGCTTATGGTATGTATAGCCGTATGGAAAAAATGGACGTTTACTTTGTAAAGACGCAAAGTACCGGTGACCGATCAGTAAACAAAAACCTCGATTTCACCAAAGCACACCATCTGATGCTTTCATTCGCCTATAAGGTTTCAGAAAATACAAGTCTGAAAGTGGAACCTTACATTCAGTTCCTATACGATGTGCCTGTCATGCGCGATAGTTCTTTTTCAGTACTTAACCGAGATGAATTTTTCGTGGAAAATGCTTTAGTGAACAAAGGACGAGGGCGCAACTTCGGTGTAGAGTTCACTTGGGAACGAGCACTGAACAAAGGCCTCTACTACATGATAACTGCCTCCCTATTCGATTCTCGTTATTGCGGTGGCGACGGTGTCTGGCACAACACGCGCTTTAACCGAAAATATGTATTGAACGGGCTAATCGGCAAAGAATGGATGCTGGGACGCAACAAACAAAACATTCTCAGTGTCAACCTGAAGCTCACTTTGCAAGGCGGAGAACGCTATGCTCCGATAGATGTGGAAGCAACGATGGATCATCCCGATAAAGAAGTGCAGTATAATGAAACGCGGGCATATTCCATTCAGCGTTCTCCAATGTTGATTGGTAATTATACAGTAAGCTACCGCATCAATAAACGACATGTATCTCATGAATTCTCCGTGAAAGGCCTCAACTTTACGGGCAGCAAAGAGTTCATCCAGCATCTTTATAATATAAAAACAGGAAAGATAGAGGCAAGTGAACAGAAAACAGGTCTGACCAATATCAGCTACAAAATAGAGTTTTAATTTAGGATAATCCAGTGTTTTATATGAATTTATTCTATCTTCGTCATCTCAAATGAAAGATACTTCCATGAAAGTAATACCTATTATAGGCAATGATAATTCTTTTCTATACCGCTTCCTCGTCAGTTCGCGCTTCCGGGTAGCCAGACATATCACTGTCATCGCGGCACTACTTGTCATAGCCTGTAATCTGGTATTATTCAGTTGTCAGGGCTATATAGAGATGTTGGGTAAGTGGACCTATCTTCTTATCTTCAATATGTTTCTGCTCTATGGTTCCATTTTCTACTTCAATTTGCTCTATCTGGTACCCCGTTACTTGCTCAAACAAAGATATCTGACATATATTCTTTCCCTCTCAACTGCTTTAATCGTAGTTTTTATCTTTCAAGCTACACAGGAGTATATTGTATCCGATATCTTCTTAGTTCCTAACATTTATGTCGGATACTCTAAAGTGGCATTTGTAATGGACTATCTTTCCTCTTTCCCACTAACGCTCCTTAGTATCATGGGCGGTGGCATGACTGTCTTGCTGCGGCTTTGGATACTGGAAAACCAACGAGTGATGCAATTGGAAAAAATCAGGTTGCAGTCTGAAATAGGACATCTGAAAGAACAACTTAGTCCTTCCATGTTATTCCGGGTACTCCACTATTCAGGAGAACAGGCATTGGTAAATCCGGGAAAGGCTTCAAAAATGTTAATGAAACTGAGCCAGATACTCCGGTATCAGTTGTATGACTGTAGCCGGGAAAAAGTGTTGTTAAATACAGAAATCAAATTCCTCACCAATTATTTGGAACTGGAACAACTTGTCTCCGGCAAATTTGATTTCCACATGAACGCATCGGGAGAGACAGGACGTACTTTTGTATTCCCATTGCTTTTCATCCCTTTTATACAGTACACCGTAAAACAAATCGAAACACAGGAAGAATATCCTGCATCCATTGGCATCCATCTGCACGCAGAAGATGAGAATATTCAGTTTAACTGCCAGATATCCATACCTTGTTTGGAACCGGAACTAGAATTAAATAAAATCCGGCAACGTCTTGATTTGCAATACGGAGAGAACTACCGGCTGGAATTAACCGCCCAAAGCATTCAGCTTGAATTGAAAGGAAGTGGAAAATGATCAATAACCGTTTTACCAATTTCCTGCTTGCTCCACGTTATCGGACGGCAAGGCATCTGTTTCTGCAATTCGTGGTATTTATGATTACAGTAAACATACTTTGGAATGTCCCCATGCGACCACTCAGCTTTCCTCAAAGGTTGCTGGGATGGGCCATCTATTTTATTTCCATTGATACAGTTTTCTATATCAATCTTTATTGGCTATTCCCTCGCTTCCTGATGAAAAATCGCCTGTTGATATATGCCCTCGGTGTATCCGGAGTTAGTCTGATAGTCATTATAGCTGTAGCCATATTCCAAATTTTCACCATCGACATTTCTGTTCCCTCATCCGATAACGGTCTATTGCCTATCGTGGTAAATGCCATATCAGGAGTATTAGCCATGGGATTTACCGTAGCCGGAATGTCCGCCATACTCCTACTCCGCCACTGGATACTCTATAACCAGCGTGTAGATGAGATCCAATCTGCCACTCTGCATTCTGAATTGAAGTTTCTCAAAAACCAGATAAATCCTCACTTCTTATTCAATATGCTGAATAATGCCAATGTACTCATTCGAAAGAATCCCGCAGAAGCATCTAAAGTATTATTCAAGCTTGAAGATTTATTGCGTTACCAGATGAATGATAACTTCCGCGAACATGTACCTCTCCGCTCCGATGTCCGTTTCCTGAACGATTATCTGAATCTGGAAAAAGTACGGCGTGACCACTTTGACTACAATATCACAGAGGAAGGTAATATCAATGGCATACAATTGCCGGCCTTGCTATTCATTCCTTTTGTAGAGAATGCAGTGAAGCATAATTTCGATAGTGAACATCCGTCATACGTTCACCTTTTCTTCAAGGTTGATGATAATCAATTGGAATTCCAGTGTGAAAATTCCAAGCCTGCCGTAGCAACAGGCAAGAGCCGTGTAGGCGGAATCGGACTAACAAACATCCGACGTCGGCTCGAACTCTTATATGTCGGTCGCTATTTACTGGAAGTGTCCGAGACAGAAAACAAATATGTAGTAAATTTAAAGCTGAACTTATGAATTGTATTATAATAGATGATGAACCCCTGGCACGCGAGGCTATGGAAATGCTGGTAGAAGAAAATAAAGAGCTTTGCTTACTGAGCATGTTCAACAATGCAGTGTCCGCCGCACGGTTTATGGAAGAACATTCTGTCGACCTAATCTTTCTGGATATCCAGATGCCCGGTATCACCGGCATAGAGTTCGCGCATACTGTCTCCAAACGAACACTTATCATCTTCACCACTGCCTATACGGAATATGCACTGGATAGCTATGAAGTCGATGCCATCGACTATCTGGTCAAGCCGATAGAAACAGAACGTTTCCAGAAAGCTGTACAGAAGGCTCTCTCCTATCATTCATTATTGATGAAAGAAGAAAAAGAGGCCATCGAAGCCAATGTATCTTCCGAGTATTTCTTTGTCAAGTCCGAACGGAAATATTTCAAAGTAAACTATGCCGATATTCTCTTCATCGAAGGATTGAAAGACTATGTAATCCTTCAATTACCGGAGCAGCGCATCATAACCCGTATGAATATGAAAGGCATCTCCGAGCTCCTGCCCCAGGATCTGTTCCTCCGTGTAAACAAGTCCTATATCGTCAATACCCGTCACATCGATTCATTTGATAACAATGACATCTATATAGGCAATTATGAGATTGCCATAGGCAACAGCTACCGCGATACATTCTTTGAAGAATTTCTAATGAAAGGAAAAAGAAAAGGATAATATAAAAAATAATGATGTACATTTGTATTTTGGAATTAAGCAACTTAACAAGTTTACAGATATGATACAAATTCGTCCCAGCCAACTTTCTGACTTAGACCGCCTGATGGAGATATTCGATCATGCCCGCAAGTTTATGGCATCCGTAGGAAACGGAAACCAGTGGATCAACGGCTACCCGCAGCGTGAACTGATTGCCAAAGAAATCACCGACGGACATTGCTATGCATGTGAAAATGAGCACGGAAAAATCATCGGAACATTTTGTTTTGTTCCGAGTCCCGACCCCTTTTATGCCATTATCGAAGATGGAGCCTGGCTGAATGATGATCCCTATTATGTGATTCACCGTATCGCTTCCGACGGAAGTCATAAAGGCATTGGCGATATCTGTTTAAATTGGTGCGCCAAGCAATATCCAAGCTTACGTGCGGACACACATAAAGACAATATCATCATGCAAAACCTCCTTGTGCGAAACGAATTTATCCGTTGTGGGACGGTTTATGTCTCAAATGGGACGCCCAGAATTGCATACCAAAAAATATCACGATAATGACCGCCTAACTGCTATGGATGCAGGATGCAACGAGTATCTTGTTAAACCCATAGACCGGGCTAAATTAATGGCTGTATTGAAAAAATACAGCTAATATATAATCTTTTAAACAGATATTTTATCAAGAATGAAGAATAGTAAAAGCCAGAGCCCTACACAGTGGTTCGTCTTTTTCAAAGACCAACTGTTGCTGAAAAAAGAGAAAACAGAAAAAGGAGAGATTAAATACAGTGTACCTTATGGTACAGAATCACCGTTGGCCCCCGGCTCAGGTAGTACGATCCATGAAGTCTTTCTGCCCACGGATGAAATAGTACATGCATTCGCCATTGAACAGCTCGTTACTGAAACTGAAGAATGGGTTATGGTCAACCTCCGGGGTTCCTACGAATACATCACTCTGGACGAATATAAAGCTGCCGGAAAAGCATATCAGATACTGTATTGGGATCAGCATAGCCGTTTTTGTCCTGCGTGTGGTATGCCTACGGAACATAAGACCCCTATCATGAAAAAATGCCCTTCGTGTGCTTACGAAATATATCCACCTATTTCTACAGCTATCATTGTACTAATACGCCGCGGGGAAGAAATCTTGCTGGTGCATGCCCGCAATTTCCGCGGAACATTCTATGGTTTGGTAGCCGGTTTCCTCGAAGCAGGAGAAACTCTGGAACAATGCGTACAACGCGAAGTGATGGAAGAAACCGGATTGCGAGTGAAGAATATCACTTATTTCGGCAACCAGCCCTGGCCCTATCCCAGCGGACTGATGGTAGGCTTCATTGCTGATTATGAAAGTGGGGAAATCAAGTTACAGAAAGACGAGCTCAGTGCCGGAGCATTCTATTCAAAAGAAAATATGCCGGAAATTCCACGAAAACTGAGCATAGCACGAAAGATGATAGACTGGTGGCTAAGCAATAATTAAAAGACGGAAATCATTCAAATAAAAACAGATTGCGGAGGACATGCATTCAACAAACGAACAACTACGAATGAAACGACTCTCATTCACATCAACCAATTAGCATGCAACCGCAATCTGTATATTTTCTCATCTCCCGGTCATTCGACCTTCATCAAGTAATTCTAAAATATATCCATCAGAAAAAAGAGGATAGTAGCAATTTATCTCAACCGATGCTTTCACTATTGAAAACGCTCTTACGCCACTAATTGCCAAAATCCCCTTTTATCATCCTGATGGATATTACTAAGGTTTAGGTTAGGTTTATACGTTGCATATAAAACGGCATTTAACAGAGAATGATTTCAGAGTTGACTTAAAGAAAGCAAAAGAACCTTAAAACGGGAAGAATGTCCACGCTAACGGATAAAAAACAAAAAAGGTGCAACCCTTCGCAGGATTACACCTTTCCTTCTGCCTTACAGCAGTTTATCTTTCTCAGATACCAAGTGACTTACGTACTGCCACCACTTTCTCTTCTGCTTCAGCATCAGCACTGGCGTAGCATTTCGGGCAACCCATTTCGCCCTTCACCTCGATATAGAACTTGATTTTCGGTTCTGTGCCCGACGGACGAACAGAAATCTTTGTACCATCTTCCGTGAAATACTGAAGAACATTTGAAGTCTCCGGCATATCCAGATCAACAGCATTTCCCTGAGCATCAATCATCTTCAATGTCTTATAATCCTTGATTAATTTGACAGGTGAACCTCCGATTTCCTTCGGCGGGTTAGCACGGAAGTTATCCATCATGGCTTTGATTTCATCCGCACCGCTCTTACCGGGTTTCACTACGTTTACAGTCGTTTCTTTAGAGAAACCATACTCTACATAGATATCCATCAGCACATCATACAGCGTCTTGCCCTGATCCTTAGCCCAGGCACAGATCTCAGCCAACAATGAACAGGCAGAAACGGCATCTTTATCCCGAACAAAATCTTCTGCCAGGAAGCCGTAACTTTCTTCACCACCACCAATATATTGCTGCTTGCCTTCGCTCAAACGGATTTCACGTGCAATCCATTTGAAACCGGTGTAGCAATCACGCATTTCAATCTTATTCTTATCAGCGACAGCCTTAATCAGTTCAGTCGTTACAATGGTCTTCACGATGAAGTCGTTGGGCTGCATCTTGCCCATTGCAATACGGTTCTTGATGATGTAATACAAGAAGATCAGACAAGTCTGGTTACCGTTGATAAGTACCCACTCACCTTTATCATCTTTACAAGCCATACCTACACGGTCAGCATCCGGATCGCTCGCCATTACGATGTCGGCATCGAGTTTCTTCGCCAATGCGATAGCCATAGAGAGAGCTTCGGCATTTTCAGGGTTCGGAGATACCACAGTCGGGAAATTACCGTCCTTCACCATCTGTTCGGATACGCAATTCACATTCTCAAATCCCCATTCTTTCAGAGAAGAAGGAATCAGCACACGACCTGCACCATGCAAAGGAGTATAAACTATGCTGAGATCTTTCTGACGTTTGATAACTTCCGGATCTATAGAAATAGAATGAACCATGTCCAGATAAATCTTATCTACATCAGCACCAATGATCTGAATCAGGTCTTTGTTACCTTCAAATTTGATGTCGGCAACAGTCACCTTATTTACTTCGTCGATGATAGCGGTATCGTGCGGAGCAAGTACCTGAGCTCCATCATCCCAATAAGCCTTGTAACCGTTATATTCTCTCGGATTGTGGCTGGCAGTGATATTGATACCGCTCTGGCATCCGAAGTGACGGATAGCGAATGAAACTTCCGGCGTGGGACGCAAATCATCGAAAAGATATACTTTGATGCCGTTTGCAGAGAAGATGTCGGCAGAGATTTTAGCGAATTTGTCGCTATTGTTACGGCAGTCATAACCTACCACTACGGAAATCTGCTCTTTGTCCTTGAAACACTTATTCAGATAGTTGGAAAGACCCTGTGTTGCAGCGCCTACGGTATAGATATTCATGCGATTGGTTCCAGCACCCATGATGCCGCGCAGGCCACCCGTACCGAATTCCAAATCCTTATAGAAACAATCTATCAACTCAGTTTTATCTTCGTTTTCCAACATGCGTTTTACTTCAGCCTGAGTTTCGGCATCGTATGCCGGGGTGAGCCACATCTGGGCTTTCTCAGTTACCTGCTTGATAAGTTCCTGATTTTCCATACAATTATTGTTATTTTAGAGGTTAAAATATATCTATTAGTTGTAAGACACAAATGTAGGCGAATAAGTTCAAATATCCTACTTTTCCATTAAAGATTTACACTGCTTTGTACAGATTTCACAGGCTTCTTATTGTTCCTGCGAAACCTACAAAGCCTGCAACAGGGTGTTACTCCGGCATCTTATAGCGATCACCGGTTTGTTTCACGTATTCTTCCAGAAATTCTTTCGGATATCCGGGACGTATCACACCAGCCGGCTGACCAATGGAATTACGTTCAAACTTACCGTCTTTCATACGTTTTACCACACCATCATTGTATTTTACGATAAGGAATTCGCCAAGACGTTTCCAGGTATCGAGCGTACTCTGCGCGGTCATATTCGTATAGTTAGTCAGGAATGCTTTTGCCTGGGCAGGATCTTTGGAATAGAGTTTGGATGCAGCCGATTCGATTCCTTCCTGTGCATCATTGAAAGTAGTTTCCATCTCCGACTGGCTTGCACGTACATCGCCAATCATCAGGTCGTAGCGGGGATAAACCATGTTCGCCACCCAATTGAAAATCCAGAAAGAAGAATTCCAGGAGAAGGTGATATAGTCGGCACCATCTACACGAGAGTAGCATACAGGCACTTTATCAGTACAGCAATATACAGGGGTGAAAACAGTCATGTTGGCATCATCCGTACCGAACCACAGCACGCCACCGATAGCATCGGGCATGGTAGAGCGCATCTGAGATACGAAAACGAAACCTGACTGCTGGGTAGAGATGGGACGTTCGTTGAAATATTCCTGGTCGTTCACCTTGAAGGACAGCGGAGAAAGACGGTAAGGGGTGTGATAAGGACCGGCACCAAAATCTTTACTGATATCCAGCGGAGTACCTTCGTAATGATCGCGCATGGCATTCTTCACATCCTGTACGGAGATTTTGCGGTTGGCTTTCAGGTAGAGAGGCATGGGCTGATTGGTTTTACCTTCTATATAAGGAAGGAATTCCTCACCACGGTCGGTAAACATATTGAAGTAACTCCATACGCGGGCTTCGCAGTAACGGCGTGCACCGAAATCCAGAGGAGCGTATGCATCAGCAAAGCTGAAATCTTTGTTCACACCGTTGAAGTAACCTTTTTCGCGGGCAAAGGAGATGACATCGGAAGAATACATACAGTTGTTCTTATCATTCATATCGAACTGGTGGATGCGCGACTGGTTGGCATGTGCCGAGATGCAATCATCGGGGATGCGTACAGCCACCCACACGGCACCACGCACACCGGGGCCTTTGCCAATCATTTCCATAATCCAGATTTCGTTAGGATCGGCAATTGTGAAAGATTCCCCACTGCTGTAATAACCATATTCCTGTACAAGGTCAGTCATCACCTTGATAGCCTCGCGGGCCGTACGGGCACGTTGCAGTCCCAGATAAATCAGACTACCATAGTCAATAATACCGGTAGTATCTACCAATTCCGGACGACCACCGAAAGTGGTCTCGGCAATGGTGAGCTGGAATTCGTTGATGTTACCAATAACATTGTAAGTCTGACGGGCCTGCTCTATCTGGCCCAGATATTTACCGGTATCCCACTCGTGTACATCCATCAGAGTACCTTTCTTATGTACGCCGGCAGGGTAATGGTATAACTCACCGAACAGCCCGTAGGAATCGGCAGAATAGGAAACGATGGTAGAACCGTCAGTAGAGGCATTTTTACCTACAATAAGATTGGTACAAGCCAACGCATGCGCTACGGCTGTCACCATACATAAGACGGAAAGAGTCAGTCTTTTACTTTTCATACTTCAGTTATTTTAATTATCGATTAATATATTCCATTACCAGACAAACTCAAACCGCTCTGTCGTCTGATTGCCGCAGCCATCCGTCACGGTCATCTCTACAATATGTCGTCCGCCTTTCTTCACATGTCGCGGATCGAGTTCACAAACCAGATTTCCACTGATGGAATTGGGCTTGCCAAACAGAGCATATTTTCCGTCTATGGTTCCCCGGTAGCTACTGATACCGGTTTCTCCATCTTTTGCCTTGAAAGTGATGCGTCCCGCGCTCCCCCATTGTTTTGGATTGAGCGGAGTGATTTGGGGCGGTACGGTGTCAATGGCAACAGTATAAGTGCCCAGTTCGCGGATCGTCGTCTTCATTAATCCGTCTTCATACTTGCCACCTATACTATATTTCTTTCCACGATTACCCACACTTGCTACATAATATTTCGTCATATCTTCCAATGGACGGCGGCGCAATCCGACAGTTAATTCGCAACGTCCATGCAAAGGTATACGGGTATCATTCAACTGATAGGTGAAAGCAATGTCTCCACTGTCAGCCCGCACGGCATAATTCAGATATGCGTCATCATAGAGCATCCCTCGGGGGATAACCAGATTCAAACCGGGCTCTTGCAGGATATTTACTTTATTCCAGTGAAAAATGTACTTCTCCCGGTGCTCCACAGGTTTTATTTCCGCACGCTTTCCATGTATCGTAAAACGTACTTTGGAAGTATTTCCCAGCGCATCTTTCAGCGTATAAACGAAGTGGTAGGGACGCTCTTCATTAATATCAACCAGTCCCCGGTTTCCATTGGGAGCATGCAGCATACGTAATGTATTTCCCGGCTCGATGAATGACTTCATGTATTGCCCGTACGTCCACGAATTAATCATCCGGTTCTCATATTCCGAGAAACGATCTACCACACTACGGAACACTTCCACACTATCTACTTCCAGAATGACAGTATGTACTCCGTAACGATTGCTCACCCCGTCCATATAATCATAGGCACGGATAGCGGAACCTACCAATCCCCAAGCAGTAATAGGTTGTTTTGGGGTAAGCGGAAACGCCTGATGCTTCTGGTTTCCGTCCACTACTCCCCTACCCGGTTGAGGAAAAAGCATAATGCCCTCGGCACGAGGAGCCGTATTGTCTTTCACTTTCTTCTTAAAGAAGGGCAACGGGTCGATATAATCGTCCGTATCCGCCTCAAACATATCCAAGTGCAGGTGCGGACCGAAAGAATAACCGGTATTGCCACTCAGAGCGATCACCTGTCCTGCCTTCACCGGATATTCACCCGGTTCGGGAGTAATCTCCACTTCCCACGATTCTTTTTCATATTGCAGGTCTTCCACACGGCGGGCCACATCACCCACAAAAGCACTGAGATGCCGGTTGATGGTTTTATATCCGTTATTATAAGCTACATCGAGCACATATCCCGAACCATGCGTGACGCGAATACGCGAAATATATCCTTCGGCTAGGGCATGTACCGGTTTGCCGATGGTTCCTCCGGTTTTGAAATCCAATCCGCCATGAAAGTGGTTAGCACGTATCTCACCGAAGTTCCCGGAGAAGGTGATGGGGAAATCAAAAGGAGGGGTAAAAGTAGCATCGGAAGGCACATTCTCCGTTGTTTGCGGATAAGCCTGCGCTCCCCATGCCAGAAGTATAAGGGATAATATAGTATGTTTCATATAGGTCGATAAATAATTTGTCGGGCAAATGTACATTATTCCGGGTAGATTATAAAGAAATGCAAGCAAATATTACCCGATAAATATTTATCTTCGCCGTTATGCCCATATCTACCGAGGACTGAAGAAACCCGTTCTTACCGATGCTTACCAATTGCACGCCATAGCCCCACTAGCGGGTTTCAACAGCCGTAGCGCATACTATACAACTTTCAGCCGGGTATTCGGCATGACGCCGATGCAGTATCGGGAAACACTGAAAGAAGAAGAAGTTTAACACACCAAATGACAGACATTTAAGGTTTCTACATCACCACCCTTCGCAGCCAAGCCGAACGCTAAGCACAAATCGTCAACTTACGGCTATTAAGAGGTACTCCCTGCCTTAATTGAGTTGGATATGGAACGTGTCCGCCAAACCTATCGTTGCCTGCATTTCGAAACTTACAACCGTGACTGGCTCGACTTTATTGTACACAGCCGCAAAGGACTGAGATCTTGGCAAGAATATGACTTTGTGGAAGGAGGCGTAGCAAACGACCGCGTAATAGAACGGTAGAAAGCTATATAGCGGGAACTATACCCGCCGAAATAGCCCTTGAACAGTTGGCGTAACATCAGCCCAATAACCAAATGTGCCTGCTCAACCAGCGCCTCATCAACGAATACCTACACTTCAAAGCAAGCATTGTCTTAGTAGTACTTATTATTTTAGGCGTCGTATTTACGATTATTACTATGCACCGTTTGCACAGTACACAAAAACAGTTGCAAAAACAGGATAAAGCAAGTACCAAAGAGAAAAAATACGACTGGTATGGACACTAATCATTTCATATTCATACAAGAATTACCTCCTGAACAAAATATTGAAATTCAAGGGCATCCGATTATTTCAGATTAAAACCTGTATAAAAATACTGTTGTAAAACACCTACTCCCGAAGTACACCGAAACACGGAAATCGCTACATTGCGACATGTTTAACCCCCAATTAAAACTGTTAAGGTTATGATTATCGGAGTACCTAAGGAAATCAAGAACAACGAAAACCGTGTAGGTATGACCCCTGCCGGAGTAGCCGAGTTGGTGAAACAAGGTCATACAGTGTATGTACAGGTATCAGCAGGTGCAAACAGCGGTTTCGCGGATGAAGAGTACACAGCAGTGGGTGCGAAAATGCTGCCAACCATCGAAGCGACCTATGCCGCGGCGGAAATGATTGTGAAGGTGAAAGAACCTATCGCCCCCGAGTACAAACTGATTAAAAAAGGTCAGGTGGTATTTACCTACTTCCACTTCGCCGCCGATAAAATATTGACCGAAGCCATGATAGAAAGTGGCGGTATCTGCATTGCCTACGAAACCGTGGAGAAGGAAGACCGCTCGCTGCCATTGCTCACCCCTATGAGCGAAGTGGCAGGGCGCATGGCTACCCAGGTAGGTGCCCGTTTCCTCGAAAAGCCTCAAGGTGGAAAAGGAAAACTGATGGGTGGCGTGACAGGTGTACGCCCCGCACGGGTACTTGTTCTGGGTGGTGGTATCGTAGGAACCAACGCCGCACAGATAGCTGCCGGTATGGGTGCTGAAGTCCTGATTACGGACATCAACCTCTCCCGCCTCCGCTACCTCAGCGAAGTGATGCCGAAGAACGTGAAAACGCTCTATTCCTCCATGCACAACATCAAGATGGAGCTTCCCAATATAGATCTCGTGATAGGTTCCATCCTCATCCCGGGCGATAAGGCCCCGCACCTCATTACCAAAGAGATGCTGAAAATGATGAAACCCGGAACAGTCCTCGTAGATGTTGCCATCGACCAGGGCGGCTGCTTTGAAACCTCCCACCCGACCACGCATAGCGAACCGACGTATGTAGTGGATAGCATCGTTCATTATGCCGTTGCCAATATTCCGGGTGCCGTACCGTTCACCTCCACCATGGCACTGACCAATGCAACGCTGCCCTACACCGTGGCACTGGCAAACAAAGGCTGGCGGAAAGCGTGCAAGGACGACCCCGCACTGGCATTAGGGCTGAATGTGGTAGAAGGACAGGTGACATATAAAGCGGTGGCTGATGTGTTCGGACTGAAGTATGAACCGATAGAGCTGTAAAAGTTACAAGCTACATGAGCTACAAGTTACAAGCTACGAGTGGCTGCGCTATCACGCTGCAAAGTACCTGTAGCTTGTAGCTCTTGTATTCTTCACGACATGCTCAATGTGTCTTGGAAAACCAATCCTTAAATTCCTGCACACGTGCCTTGCTTACCAGCACTTTCTCATCCGATACCTTACAACGAAGATTAATAGACAGACGGTTGTTGAACCATAAATCAATATCCTTGATAGCCTCACGGGAAATCAGAAATTGCCGGTTGACACGAAAGAACAGGGATGGATCGATACATTCTGTTATTTCATCCAACGTTTGTGGAAATGTATGTTCCTTACCATCGACAAGAACAACCTTCACTTTGCAGTCCTGAATATAAAACAGCAGAATCATATCCACCGAAACCGGTAGCAACTTGTCACCCTTCACCGGAATGAGAAAATGTGTTTTATAACTTTCCTGCTTTTTCAGCGAATGGATTAATTGCAACAAAGCGTTGTCAGGGGATTTCCCTTGTTCCGGACCCTGCAACTGCTCCAACTTATGGAAAGCTTTCTCAATGTCACTCTTGCCAATAGGCTTCAATAAATAATCCACACTGTTCACTTTGAACGCACGAAGAGCATATTCATCATAGGCCGTAGTGAAAACAATAGGGCAGGTAATATCTACATGATCGAAGATTTCAAAGGCTGATCCGTCAGCTAAATGAATATCCATAAAGATCATATCCGGCATAGAGTGTATGGCAAACCAATCCAATACAGCCGCAATACTGTCCAAAGTAGCCTCAACTTCCACTTCCGGCTTCACTTCCTGTAACAAAGCTTTCAGGTTGCGAACTGCTGCTTTCTCATCTTCTATAATAATTACTTTCATGAAACACTCGATATTAAAGGAATACGTATGGTAAACTGCTCGTTCTCGCTGATTTGTATCTCCCGCTTATAAAGCAAATAATAGCGTTTTGCAAGATTTGCCAGCCCTATACCAGTTCCGGTAGTAGCAGTCAGTTTAGGCTGCACCGGATTGGTAACGATTAATTCTTCCCCTTCGGTATAAATACGGATATTCAATGGACGCTTGTCGCTTATTTCATTATGTTTCACAGCATTCTCTATCAGCATCTGGACTGCCATAGGAGGCAAATAATAATTACCATACTTATTATCAATACCAATATCAAAAGAGAGATTATCTTCAAAGCGCATCTTCAACAAAAAGATATAAGCCGACACAAATTCTATTTCATCCTTCAAAAACACACTTTTCGAATCATTTCCCTGCAAGGTGTAGCGCAAAACACGGGAAAGTTCCTGAATGTATTCCTGTGCTTTATCCTGGTCTTCGCGTACCAGTGACCGGAGAGTATTCAGAGAGTTAAATAGCATATGCGGATTCAGTTGATTCTTCAAAGCCTCATACTGGTTCAGGATGTTCTCGGCCTGCAACTGTTGGTTTTCTATAACGACTTCCTGCTGGCGCCGGATAAGATAGGATATATAACAACTTCCCGATACGGTACAGGTTATTATAAAATCACGCAGAGGATGCAGATAATGATGTACCATGGCATCAATGGCCGGAATATCGAAAGTGTGATGCAGGAATACAAAACATTTCCCTAACAAGCTGCTTAAAATCCAAGTCAGTATCAATGACAATATCATCTTTTGCCAGGTAATTTTTACAGCCGGCTGGTTAAAGTGGAACAGCAAAATGTTCACCTCAAACAGAATCACAAGAGAGATGAAAGTGAAAAACACTTCACTTGCCACATCAGCAGGCCTCATGCCCGGAAACAGTGTCTGGCTCTCGAAAACATCAAAGAGAGAAACCAATTCCGGAAAATGAATCAATGTTGCCACGGAAATGGAAACGATGAGTATGAACAGAGTATACCGGTTTTTCATGCTTGCAGTATTTTACATACAAAGATACATTTTATTCCATCACATCCTTATTTTTTCAAAGATAAGGAACCTTATTGTTCAGCAGAAGCCTGCTCTTTCATAATCCTTGCTGTGACGTACATCCCGGGACGGAATTGATTGTCCGCAGTATCTACCCTGGCATAGACTTCAACAGAGCGTGTATCTTCATCCACTTTCTGCCCGATAGATATCAAAGTAGCCTTAAATACTGTTTTTCCCATTCCGTTTACACGAAATTGTACCGGATTTCCCACTTTCATATCTGCCAGGTCCTTTTCATAGGTTGTCAATCTGAGTAAAGTCCGACTTTTATCTACTATTTCACAAAGGGCATCTCCTACATTCATATATTTACCGACATTCATTTTCACATCTGCCACATAGCCACTGATCGGAGCTTTAATCTGCAAAAAAGGTTGAATACCCTCCTTCAGCAAGACTTCAGGTTCAACTTCCAGTAACTTCAACTGTGCAGCTGCCGCCTCTACACGGCTTTTCATTGAAAGGTAATCTGCCTTGCTTTGCTGAAGTTTCTTTTGGGAGGCTGCTTGTTCGGCAGAAAGAGCTTGCTGGCGAAGGTATTCCGCTTCCAGGAATTCAGTCTGTGCATGACTGTCCAGATAAGTCTGTTGTAAAGTTATAAAGTCGGGATTTTCCAGAGTAGCCAATACACTCCCTTGCCGTACAGGTTCACCGGGCAACAAAGAAGTACTTTTAATAACCCCACCCATCGTAAGCGAAACCGTCGCCATCCGTTGCGGAGGAATAACCATTGTACCGTTAAATGATACCTGATTGGGTTTAGAAGTAGCTGAAGTGATAGCATCGACCTGAATGCTATCTGTCATATTTTCTGCTACGGCAACAGCAGTAGCCTCTTCTGCCGGTTGTACTTCTTTGTTCTCGCCGCATGCTGTCAGCACCAGCAGAATTAAGGGGAAAGTTATCTTTTTCATCGTCATCATTCTATTTAAAAAGTTCGTATTCAAGGGCTGCTATATTGTATTGATATACCGTTTCGAGGTATCCGCGACGAATGTCACGCGCCACATTAACGGCTTGTATAAATTCAGTTATATTCGTTTCGCTATGTTGCAACTGCAGGTTGGCCACCTTCACCAGTTCATCCGCTTCTTTCAATGCCGATGTTGTATAATAGCGCAGACTTTCGGACTGGCGGCGCAAGCTGGCAACAGCTTCCGAAACCTTGTTATATAGATTCTGTGTATTAGTCTCTGCTTCAGTTCTTGCTATGACGGCAGCCACCTTCGCTTGCTTTATCTTGCTATGCCGTGGCAAGAAATAAACCGGAAAGGAAACTCCAACCATCCACGAATTCAATCCTTTCAGTGGAAGTATATCCTGACGTACGTAACCGAAGGACAGCTCAGGAAAAAAACGGCTTCGTTCCACATTCAGTTGCGCTTTGGCCTCATTAGCCTGACTCTGGAAATAATTCAGGTGAACTTCCGAAAAAGACGGTGCCTGATAATCTACCGGAAATTGCACCAATGCCGTATCTGCCGGAACCAATGGCCGGTCTGCATAACAGACCCAATTCAGGCGTGACAAAGCCAGTTTTTCCTCTTCTTGTGCCTGAAAAAGGCGATTCTTCATATCCACAGCCATACTGGTGGTCATATTTTTTTCCAGCAAAGTTATTTCTCCCTGCTGATAACGCAACTCCCCCATACGCTGTAATTGCCCGGCCAATTTGTTCTGGTCATTGTATAAAGCACGAAGATTGCAGGCATACAGATAATATGCCCATGCACGCTTCACTTCCGCCACTACCTCTTTTTCAACAATCTGCCGGTAGAAAGTCCCCGTTTCAACCTGCCTGTTCACCAAGGCATTCTTATAAAAAGGAGTCAACAGCGAGCCTAAGCCTTGGGTTACTTCCCACTGCTTGTCTTTTCTAAGTTCACCATTCAGTTGTCCCCATGAATAGTTCATCTCGGTAGGAGACAATTCCAAAACTTCTCCCCTGCCCGCCTTTACCTGGCGGATTGCCGCAGAAGCTATTTTCAAACGGGGATGGTTCTGCTTTGCCAGTTCTATAGCCTGCTCCATCGTCACTTTCTCCTGAGCTTTCGCCGTAAAGGGCAACATAACAGCCAACAACAGAAAGAAGAACAAGAACTTTTTCGCAGAGAAACGACGTTTCCATACCACTGTATAGCTTACAATCTGATAGAAAACAGGAATAATAAGCAGTGTCAATACAGTAGATACAATCAACCCGCCAATAACTACAGTAGCCAACGGACGCTGCACTTCGGCGCCGGCCGAGGTGGCAATGGCCATAGGAACAAATCCCAAGGAAGCAACCAGTCCTGTCAAGAAAACAGGCCGCAACAGATGAGCGGTTCCACGGGCAATCACCCGTCTGGTAGAAAGAGCATACATAGTTTCTTTTCTTATATCATTAAAGTGATTAATCATTAAAATACCATTGAGAACCGCTACACCGAAAAGGGCTATGAAGCCTACTCCCGCCGAAATGCTGAATGGAAGACCGCGTAGCCATAGTGCCAGAATACCGCCAATCAATGAAAGAGGCACGGTAGAGAACACCACCAATGTATAAGTAACATTCTTGAAAGCGAAAAACAATAGTAACAGAATCAGCATCAGAGCTACCGGTACAACAACCAGCAAAGTGTTGATGGCATTCTGCAAATTCTCAAATTGTCCGCCATATTCGAAATAATATCCGGGCTTCAATTGAATATTCTTGTCCAGCGTCTTCTGTATATCCTGCACCACCTGCTGAATATCCGCTCCACGCACATTGACCCCGATTACAATACGACGTTTGGTTGCATCCCGGTTAATCTGTAACGGACCATTCACCAAATCAATGGTAGCTACCTCACTGACCGGTATCTGAATGCCTTCATTGGAACGGACAAAGAGTTTATCCAGATTCAAATCAGCCACTTTATCCTGATCCAAACGAACCACCAAGTCAAAGCGACGCTCATTTTCAAAGACTACTCCACTTGCCTCTCCGGCATAGGCTGTACGAATAATAGTATTCAATTCTTCTATATTGATACCATAGCGGGCAATCTTTCCACGATTATACTTTACTACCAACTGAGGCAACCCCATTGTCTGTTCCACAATCACATCCGATGCCCCAGGTACCTTTTCTACAAAAGCAGCAGCCTCTTTTGCCTTCTGATAGAGTTCATGTGTGTCTTCTCCATAAAGTTTAACGGCAATATCAGCTTTGGCTCCAGTCATCAACTCATTAAAACGAAGTTGGATAGGTTGGGAGAAATTAAACTCCGCACGGTTAGCTAACGGTTCAAGAGCCTCTTTCATCTTCTCTACCATTTCGGCACGACTGGCAGCACTGGTCCACTCCTTGAAAGGCTTCATGACAATCATTACGTCGGCATCTTCCACTGCCATCGGGTCTGTCGGAACTTCCGCCGTACCTATTTTAGCTACCACATGTTTGATTTCCGGGAGTTTATCCATCAGGAGTTTCTCCGCTTCATTGGATACTTCGATACTTTCGCTCAACGAACTGCCGGCCGGAAGCGTCATCTGCATGGCAAAATCCCCTTCATCCAACGTAGGAATAAACTCCGCTCCCAGACGGGTGAAAAGAAAGAGAGAAATAACCAGAGCCACAAACGCAGTTGCAACAGTCTGCCACTTAAAGCGCAAGCAGAATGACAAGGCACGGGCATAGAGTTTATTCAGTGCTTCAAAGAATTTATCAGCAAAAGTCGGTTTTGTCACAATATGATGTTTCAGGAACAGGGAAGCCATCATCGGAACGTAAGTCAATGATAAGAACAGAGCGCCGATAATGCAAAATACCAGGGTTTTAGCCATCGGCGTGAAATACTTCCCTTCTATTCCCGTCAACGTCAGTATAGGGAAAAAGACGATCAGAATGATGAATACAGCAAATGTCGCAGACCGTACCACACTCGAAGCACCTTTCTCTACTTCCGCATCCATTTCTTTTGCCGATAAAGTGCGACCCTTAAACTTCTTACTGTAAATATGCGCCAATATACCTTCCAATATAACAATGGAGCCATCGACAACAATACCGAAATCTATCGCCCCCAAGCTCATAAGGTTGGCAGAAACATTAAAGATACGCATCAGAATGAATGCAAATAACATTGCTAATGGAATGACGGAAGCCACAATCAGTCCGGCACGTACATTGCCCAGAAAAACAATCAATACCAGAAATACGATGATCGCGCCTTCTATCAGATTGTAGATAACAGTAGAAATGTTACGGTTCACTAATTCAGAGCGGTTCAGATAAGGCTCGATAGTAACACCTTCCGGCAATATCTTCTGTATCTTTTCCACCCTTTTCTCCAGTTCTCCGGTTACGACATTGGCATTGGCTCCTTTCAGCATCATGGCAATGCCACCCACACATTCGCCCTTGCCGTCCATTGTCATGGCTCCGAAACGTTTGGGTGCTCCGAAGCGTACCGTACCGATGTCACTGATACGGATAGGAATACCATTACGATTAGCTACTACTACCTGTTCCACATCTTTAATGCGGCTTATCATTCCTTCGGAACGAATATAATAAGCACGATTTACTTTCTCGATATAGCTGCCACCCGTATTCTGATTATTCTTATTTAAAGCTTCGAACACCTCTCCGATGGTGATATTGAGAGAGAAAAGTACATCCGGATCAACCGCTACTTCATATTGTTTCAGATAGCCTCCGAAACTGTTTATCTCAACAATTCCTGGAATACCTGACAATTGCCGTTTCACAATCCAATCCTGAATGGTACGAAGCTCCATGGCATCATATTTATCTTCATAATCCGGCTCCACTTTCAATACATATTGGTATATCTCACCCAGCCCGGTGGTGATAGGCATCATTTCGGGCATACCCAACTCGGAAGGAATCTCACCGGCCACACTCTGTATCTGCTCGTTCACCAGCTGGCGGGCATCCAGAGTAGGTACACTCTCTTCAAAGACTACCGTCACCACCGACAACCCGAAACGGGAGACAGAACGGATTTCAGTGACATTCATGATATTGCTCATGGCGATTTCCACGGGCATTGTGATTAGTTGCTCCACCTCTTGTGGAGCCAAGGTTGGTGACACGGTTACAATCTGTACCTGATTGTTTGTAATATCCGGAACAGCATCTATAGGAAGTGTCAACATGGAATAAATTCCACCAATCAAAAGAAACAAAGTGGTAAGCCCCACAAAAAGCTTCTTCTTTACTGAGAATCGAAGGATAGCGTCGAACATGTTTTATACTTTTGTTTTTTGCACAAAAGTAAACTATCCGAATTATACACAGAATGACTGTTTGCTGAACCGGCTATTTTAGCAATTCAACCATCGATATCAGTCATTGAAGTGAAACTACCGACTTACAGCTTATCGCCGAACAGAAAATCTTTCTTCCTCCTATACGCCCATATCAATGCAAGTATCGTAATGCAAAGGTTAAAGATAAACGGAAACTCCTGCGAACGTACATGAAACAATGATTGGAAGAAATCTACAATAAACGGACAAAGCAGCACGGCCAGATAATTCATTGCCATCACAAAAGCCAATGCCAGCGTGGTTTTCTGGGGAACAGCCGTATCCACCGTTTTATCATAAATCAACGGTTGGATAACCCCATAGCCCAATCCCACCAGTATGCAGCCGGGTATAATCAGCCATTCTTTGGGAGAAATCCATATCAGTGCCAACCCCAGTGCAATACACAGCAGACTGTAAAACTTAGTCTTTTCCTTCAGATACTTTACAACATGCCCCAGAAAGAAACCGGGTGCCATGATAGCAAGGAAGAAGAGGGAAATCATCATCCCCGAGTTCCCACTGGAAAAGTGATGTTCCTCCATCAGGAACGGAAGGTTGAACGTCACGATCAATACGATATAAGTGGTAAGCCCGTAGAAAAGCATCAGTTGCAGCAGATGACGGACATGAATACCATACTTACCGGGGATAGCGGGAACAGTCGTTTCTGCCGATGAAGAAGTATCAGCAGGAGATTTATCCGATGACGTGATTTGTGCTTCACAATCCGCATTTTCGTCTTTCAGATGGATGGTGAGTATGATGGCTACCAAAGGTAGTAAATAGACCAGGAAAGGCAGATGCCAGTTCACTTCTGCCAGATAACCGGTAACAGCAGTTGCCACCACCAGCGTAACATTTGTAATAGCGGAACTGTATCCAAACTGTTTCACCCGGTAGGTTCCCGTGAAATAGCGGGATATCAATCCGGTAGAAAGCGGAATAATCAGTCCCGCACCAATTCCCAGCAGGGCGCTGACAGCTATTAATTGCCACATTTTTGTGGAAAACAGGTACAGCACCCCACTCGCGGCGAACATCCAGAGCCCCGCGCGTAACAGACGGACGAAGTCGCGTTTCTCGGCCAACTTGCCCGCCAATAAAATAAAAGGTATAATCAATAACGAAGGTAAGGAACTAAGCATCTGGATGTCCAACTCCGAAGCATCCGGAAAAGTGGTGGAAAGCTGTCCCAGAATAGGAGAAACAGCCAATCCCGGCAAAGAGGTCAATGCAGAGATAGACCAGATGCCGATAAGCGTAATTAAGGGAATAGTCCCCCGTCCGGTATTGATTTTCATATATACAATATTTATATAGTTTGAAACAGTGCAAGAAAAACAAAAGTACAAAGAGAAAGTTCAAAGAGTGAAGGAGAGTATAAATGATAATTTAGCGGCGAGAATTGGTACGCGGACGA
>ULXS01057308.1_pt1 | contig 48541 bp, 43 predicted proteins | sample 1961421 | NCBI WGS metagenome assembly ULXS01 (sample SAMEA4835842, study PRJEB28245) | human gut metagenome | biome: gut microbiome; material: fecal sample | place: Denmark | collected 2008
TGTTTGAAAAGAATAAAGGACCCGAGCTCTATCCGGCTTCTATAGGCATAGGCTGGTACTGGTAAGAGCGCTACACCAGCAATATCGATTGGTTTTAGCTGATAAAGCAAAAAGATTTCTTATCTTTGCCTTATTACTAAAACCAATCATTGTATTATGACCAAAGAAGAACTTATGAGAAAAGCGATTGAACTTTCTACGGAGAATGTCGCTAACGGTGGCGGCCCGTTTGGTGCTGTCATTGCCAAAGATGGAGAAATCATAGCTACCGGTACGAATCGTGTGACATCTTCATGTGACCCGACAGCACATGCCGAAGTCAGTGCCATTCGTGCAGCAGCCACGGCACTAGGTACTTTCAACCTCAGTGGTTGCGAAATCTATACCTCTTGTGAACCCTGCCCCATGTGCCTCGGTGCTATCTATTGGGCCCGACTGGACAAAATGTATTATGGAAACAACAAGACTGACGCCAAAAATATAGGTTTCGACGACTCTTTCATATATGATGAAATCGCTTTAAAACCTGCCGATCGCAAACTACCCTCAGAAGTATTACTACACAATGAAGCCATCAAGGCTTTTGAAACATGGAGTGAGAAGGAAGATAAGATAACTTATTAAGAGGCTGTCAACAAGAAGTTAAGAGTTTGTCAGCAAGAAGTTAACTTCTTGTAAACAAGGAATTAACTCCTTGTAAAACAATCATTTTCAAAGTATTATAAAACAGTAAAATCCCCGAAGTCCTGTGATGCAGACTCCGGGGATTTTCACAAATTTATTCTTCATCTAAAAAAAGAATATAGAGTTCAAATAGTAGTATCTGAATCTAATATTGTGCCAAAGGAATTATTCCAATCCTATAATACCCAGAGTTATATTTGGGATTCAAAGCAGGCTCATAAACAGGACAATGATATTCACCGCGTTTTCCGCAATAAGTAAATCCTACACTATCCATCTCATCCTTAATTATAATATCATCACCAAAGTTAACGATCACATCTCCTAGCTCATCACTATCTAAATACGTTGTAACAGTAGTGGATACCCTATGTTGTACAGTAGTGGAAATACCAAACTTTGCCCCAATTTTCACTTTCTCTTCCAAACCTATATCAAAGTCAAAATTAGTAGCAAAAGTAGTTGTTGTTTCTACTACATTCTGTGTCGTTGTCTGCAAATCCTTTTCTTGAATAGATATTTTCACAGAAGTAGAATATTCCTCAATATTCCAATCAAACAATGGTAAAGGTTCGGGCAGATAATATTTCTTTATACTTTTAACACCTTTAATTAGATTAGGCCTATATCTTCCTTGAGTTTGTAAATCGAGTTCAAATAAATCATATGGAGGAATGGATATTCCCTTTATTATCTCATTAGATACTAAATTAATATTGCTAACATAAACTTTTACAATAAACTCATAATTCCCATTAAACCAAAAATTCTCAGGCCCCCTATTGTTTGGATGATCTCTTGTTGCTTGAAGCTGCTCGTCATAATGATGTGGGTCATCGTCTTGATCAGATATATTACCATATACAGTATTAGGGTTTCCCAGTAGTTCAAGATAATATATACATTCCGACATTTCCTTGCAAAAGGCACCTCTACCATTATTCTCCATAATATCATAATAAACATAATCCCTTTGCCAAACTCCATTCCGATCTGCATATTTCTTTGCATCAAAAACTTTCTGAAGCCTAGCAGGAATATCTAAAGAAGAAACCCTAGTATTTGCTTTAACAAGATTATTGAACTCCTTATATTCAAATACAAAATTCATACCATTTTCTGCACGCAAAACACAAGAGTTATCATAATTCCTAGTTAACGCAGACTGTAACACAACCCTTTCAGATGGTTTTACTACAACAATAGGAAAAGCTGGTATTTCATTATTCGCAATTATATCTACTTTTCCAGTATTATCCACATACCATATTTGACCTTCTTTGTTTTTATAAGCAACGAAAGGTATTTCTTGAGCAACATTCCACTTTTCTGCTGAAAAGATGTCTTCTGGAAGAACTGGAACAAAAATTGTAAGAGTAGGCATTTTCCTATATAAAACTTGCAAGTTTTCTTTGCTCATATATTTCGATAAAAGTTCTTCCAATGTACCCTCTCCACTTAATCGTTTTTCTTTAACTAACATGTATAGGACATCATAATCATGATCAAACTGCTTTATCGCCTCTTCTTTTATAAGCTTTCTTGCACCTTCACTTTCATTAAGAACTCTAGCCAAAGCAAATGAAAATTCACTTTTTAAAGAGTTTAGGTCTATTTCATCATAACTTTCTTCAATTAATGATGAATTATTACTTGTTTCAATCATATCATTAGAACATGATCCTACAATGAATAGAGCTAATAGTAGTCCTACTTGTTTCAATCTAATATTCATAATATTAATCTTTTAATAGTAATACATTAAGTCTCATCTAATTCTGCAGAACTGCTATAAAGATAATGTTTTTATTTTAAATATATATTTCGGTAAATTTTATTCAAAAATAGCAAGAAAGATATCACAAAACAATTACATACAACTATTTTTACAATTTATACAAATATCAACATAAACTTTCACTCAACTTATAGCAATATAAAAAAATCCCCAAAGTGCTATGATGCAGACTTCAGGGATTTAGTTAATACACAAGGTATTTGCAATGAAAGGTTATTTGCTTATATGGTTATTCGTTTAGAAACGCATACCTAAAGTAAATAGCACCTGGCTACGAGAATTTGTTACTTTCGTTACTGCCGGTACATCATAATTACCATTATTACCCGGCAAAGCAAACGGATAAAAATCAGCTTTCTGAGTAGAATACTTATAAGCCAAATCAGCATAGAATGAAGAACCTCTATAACCAATACCTAACGTATAATTACTCAGTGACTTCGTATTTGCAAAGTCAGTATCTACATTCAATGAATTATAAGGAAGTGTCTTAACCGCATCATTCTTAAATGCAGCAGAGCTATAGTTGTAACCTAAACGAAGAGCAAATTCCGGGATTACCTTATATTCAGCGCCAATACGGAAAGTACTCACTCCTTTATTATTAATTTTTGCTTCTTCACTCTCATACTCCATTTTATCACCTTCCGGATAATAGAAAGCCATTTTCGAATAATCCTGATATTCATATTCGGCGCCTAAAGCCAAATTACTTCCCACTGTATAACCTATACTTAAATTATATGTCCACGGAGTACGCAATTCAAACTCGCTCTTCATATCCTTATCATTCAATTCATAATAAGTACTATAGGAGAGATGTTCCTGAAACTCTTCACCTGTTTCATTATTTACATACCAAATATTCGATTGTATAGCTGCTCTGGTAGTATAAGTCAGTTTATAAAAGGTTGGCGTATGGATGGCTAATCCAAGGCGCAAAGGAGAGTCCTCCATAGGACGAAGAATAAAACCAAACTTAGCATCCCAGCCCGCACCATTAATACGATTCTCACTGCTAATACTATAATCATCGCCCTTTCCCATATCTTCTCCATAGAAATAAGACTTACGATAATTTACATCATATGCTCCGATGGTAACACCAAAATAAAAGCGATCATTAAAATTAAAAGCAATATTAAAATCATATTGATCCACTCCACCTCTTTCCACTGATTTATAAGTAGCATAAGGGCTAATCCCCAAACTTAGATAAGGATTATTAGGATCGTCATCTCTATCAAACAAACGGGCATCCCATCCTAAAGCACCTAACCAGCCAACTCTATCTTGATCATACGGAAGAATATTTTTTTCTGTTAACTGTTGAAGATCCATTCCCGCACCATACATCTGATTCGCCTGGCTTGCCATCAAGTCTGTCTGCGACAGACCATATTGCCCTCCCATCGTCATTGTCCGATTGAATGATTTCGCTTTATGATAGTTAAATCCAAAGTTGACATAACGCAAGGTTGTTACATTCCCAAGCTTCGTAGAGAACACAAAACCTGCATTGTCAAAATTCCAACGGTTCTTATCACTATTAAATGTATTGCTTCCGAGCTTACTCTCGACTCCCATACTGGAAAAGCCGAATGAAACCATTGCATCATTACTGCGATAGATACCAATACCGGCAGGATTTGTTCCAATAGTAGAAATATCACCACCCAAAGCTCCCATCGCACCACCCATACCTACAAAGCGGGCGGTTCCGTTCAAATCTTTACTTATTATATTTGCTGCATCATATACAGTCTGTGCGCTCACACTTGTTGCTACGAGCACAGCCAAAGCTATTATCGTTGATTTCTTTTTCATACTCATTTTTTTTATGGTAAACACTCCATATAGTTATCTTCTTCTACTGGAACCTCCACCACCGCCACCACTTGAGCGACTGGAAGAACCTCCTCCACTACTACCGGATGAATAGCTGCTCGAACGTGAGCTACTACCGGAAGAGTAACTACTGCTTGAAGAAGAACGACTACTGTTATAAGAACGAGTAGTACTACTATTGTTGTTAGAACGTCTGCTATAATCATTAGAGTAGCTTCTAGTAGGATTAGTCGAGCTACCTCTATTATAAGTCGATGTAGAAGTACTACTACGACGGGTAGTTCCTACAGAAGAAGAACGGGTAGAAGTTCCTCCACTATTACGGACACTTTCCACATTACTACTATTATATGAATTATTGCGCGTACTGCTGGGACGAGTATAAGTCGATCTCCGTGAAGAAGCAGCATCTCTTCGGGTATTCATTCCCGGACGTTCACTCCCTGAACGGGTACCTACCACCCTACGAGTTGTACTACCTGAAGTACCGGTACTGCGCCTTGTGGAAGTTGCATCCGAAGAACGACGTACGGTTTGTCCACCATTCGTTACAGAACTCCGGCGTGTGGTTCCTTGCGCAGTAGAGACACGATTTCCGTTGGAATAACGTGTTCCATCATGGCGTCTATTCGTATATACGCTACCGCTATTCCAATGGTTACCTCCCCAGTGTCCACCGCCACCGGGATACCAGCCACCGCCAGGATAATAATGATGATGATGATGTCCCCATCCCCAACTCCAGCCACCGTAGAAGCCGCCCCAGCCATAGGACCAGCCACCGTAGCTGTAATAAGGTGAGTATCCACCCCAACCGTAATAAGGATAGCCTCCCCATCCGTAGGAGTTATAACGCCAATCCCACCATAAGCGGTTAGAGAAAGTCGGGAAAGCATACGCATACATTCCGTCGGTATAAACGTTCCAGTCCCATGAATTCAAACCGTAAACGACATCCCAATAATATGGGCTACTGATGCTCACGGCATAACGCGGGTTGCGGAAACGTACGATACGCATAGCATACTCATAATCATCTTCCGAACCGTCGAAACCATTTACCCACTCACCATCCGGATCGGGCACTGCTTTTTCCTTAATATATAAGGTATCGTCTTCCATAACGAAGTCATTCTCACGAGAATCATAACGACGGTTATATTCGTCTACATCACGTGTATTCCCTTTACGATCCTGTACTACAACAGTAGTATTACCGGGCGACGTATAAACCGTAGTCGGTGCATTCGACTTTACTACAATTTCTTCAGCCGGAGCAGAGCTTGTTACTTTCTTCTCCTGCTTCTTTTCCTTCTTATCCTTAGAAGGAATGTAGTAAAGGTCGTCATCTATGCTCTGCGCCGAAACCATCCAAGGGAGGCACAAGGCAAAAAGCGATAAAAAAACAATCTTTTTCATATGGGTGTGGTTTATAGGTTTTACATTAATCCATTCTATCACGTCACAAAGATAACGACGGATTTTACCGTATACAGGAGAATTTCCCCAAATGATTATAGGGATTTCCCTAAATGCCCTATCTTTATAGAAGATAAACTGCATCTCAGCATAACTTTTTCATGCAAGCATGAAAGTTCTGCATTCGATTTGCATTATCTTTGCAGCTAGTAAACAAATATACAAAGAAACTGGTTCGCTTCGCTAACAATCGCTTTGCATTTAACAATAAATTATATTCCAATGAAATATTTAGAATTTATTTTCCGCACTTCCCCTTGTACAGAAGTAGTAAACGATGTGCTTTCCGCTATCCTAGGTGATGCAGGTTTTGAAAGTTTTGTTGAGCAAGAAGATGGTATTGCCGCCTATATACAAAAAGATTTGTATGATGAAGCAACTGTAAAAGCAGCTATTGACGAGTTCCCCCTACCGGACACACAAATCGAATATACTTTTACAGAAGCCGAAGATAAAGACTGGAATGAGGAATGGGAAAAGAACTTCTTCCAACCGATTGTGATTGGTGACCGCTGTGTCATCCACAGCACCTTCCATCACGATGTTCCCCAAACAGAGTATGACATTGTTATCAATCCACAAATGGCTTTCGGCACAGGACATCACGAAACCACCAGCCTCATTATCGGTGAACTACTGGACAGCGACCTGCAAGGCAAGTCCCTTCTCGATATGGGTTGCGGCACTTCTATCCTTGCCATTCTTGCTCGCATGCGTGGTGCAGAACCTTGTACTGCCATTGATATTGATGAATGGTGCGTTCGTAACTCACTTGAAAACATCGAATTGAACCACGTAGACAATATTTCTGTATTTCAGGGAGATGCCTCTTCACTGGAAGATAAAGGTCCGTTTGACGTAGTCATCGCCAACATCAACCGGAACATTCTGCTGAATGACATGAAACAGTATGTGCGTTGCATGCACAAGGGCTCCCAACTCTTTATGAGTGGATTCTATGTGGATGACATTCCTCTGATCCAGGCAGAGGCCGAACGTAACGGATTACACTTTGTACACCATCAGGAGAAAAACCGTTGGGCAGCAGTGAAATTTGAACTTTAAAGCTTACTCATCCTGGGTAGCATCTACCGGAGAACACCGGTTGATGCTACCTGTTCAATTATGGACAAAAAAAATCCCGACAAGACAATAATTGTCTGCCGGGAGCCAGTATGAGTATTATTTTTGAGCTTATAAATGTTATCAAAAATAAATATTTAAACAGATATTATTTTTTCCATATATAATAAGGTATAAATAATACCTTTATACATTTCAACAGCTTCTTTACGAATGTACAATACTCCAAAATGTCAGAAAAATAATTTTAAAATATTCTTTCACAGAACGGTGATTGATATACTTCATATTATATTGAATTTTATCTGGAAGAATTTGTTCCATATACGCACGATCTGCATCTTCTGCCTGTCCCAAAATCGTATTTTCATCTACATACTCTATAGATGCATAATCTGTAATCCCAGGACGAACAGACAGTACCCTTCTTTGCTCTTCCGTATATAGGTCAACATATTTCCGAACTTCCGGGCGAGGACCTACCAAGCTCATATCTCCTTTCAGTACATTGAATAATTGTGGCAATTCATCCAATTTGTACTTACGAATAAAGTATCCAATACGAGTAATTCGCGGATCACGTCCACCTACTGTTATCAAGCCCTGTTTATCCGAACCGATACGCATTGAACGGAATTTGTAGACATAAAATTCTCTACCATTACGCCCTACACGCAACTGTTTATAAAAACCACCGCCTTTACTTTCCAAACGAATAGTTATATATAACAATAAAAAAACAGGAAAGAGCACAATTATGCCCAAAAGAGAAAAGAGAATATCAAAAAAACGAATCATCATTTATCACCAATCACTTTCCAATATGCTTCCTTTACAACTCTAATAATAAAATTCAATTTTTCTCCATCTAATTGTGGATAAATAGGCAAAGAAATTTCTCCTTTAAAATTTTCATAAGCTTGCGGATAATTTTTTATATCATATCCTAATGAGCTGAAAAATGAAAGCATCGGCATTGGAATAAAATGAACATTTACAGCAACTTCGCTTTTCGCAATTTCATTAATCATTCGATCGCGTTGTTCTTCTGTAAATTCTTTAATACGTAGAGCGTAAATATGATATGAACTTTCCTTTTCTCCAGCAACCGAAGGGGGTAAAATAGTCCAATCACAATCAGCAAATGCTTCCGAGTAAGCATTAAAGACTCTTTTCCTTTCCTTCAGTAATTTGGGGTATTCTCGTATCTGAGCTAGACCAATAGCCGCATTTACATCAGCCATGTTTATTTTCATACCTAAACCTACTATGTCATAACGCCAACCACCAGCTTTCGACTTAGAAAAAGCATCTTTAGTCTGGCAATTCAAACTCATCATACGAAGCTCTTTATAAAGCTCCGTATTATCAAATGGTTCAGGTAAATTTAGACAGATGGCTCCTCCTTCAGCTGTCGTCACATTCTTTACAGCATGAAGAGAAAAGATAGCGACGTCTGTTTCACATCCTGTACGCTGATTTTTGCTGTAATAAGCTCCTAAAGAGTGCGCTGCATCATTCATTACAAGAATGCGTCCTAACTTTTCCTGTACCGGAGATGCTACCTGAAATAAACTCTGCACTTCAGGCTCTTTAACCAGTTTCATGATACGATCATAATCACAAGGAAAACCTGCAATATCTACTGGAATAATAGCTTTAGTCCTTGGAGTAATCGCTTTGCGAATAGCTTCTACGGAGATATTAAAATCCTCCCCGGAATCTACCATGACTGGCTTTGCACCAGCATGAAGCACTGCTAAAGCCGTGGCACTATACGTATATGCTGGTACAATTACCTCATCCTCCTCTGTCACTCCCAACCAACGGAGCATCATTATAGCGCCCGAAGTCCAAGAGTTTACACAAAGCACTTCTTGAGCATTAGAAAAGACTCTGATTTCTTCTTCCAATGCTTTCACTTTAGGTCCGGAAGTTATCCAGCCGGAACGTAACGAATCAACGACTTCGTTGATGACCGCCTCGTCAATATAAGGGGGCGAAAATGGAATTTTCATATTCGGCTATATAATTAACAATAATTTTAATCATCTAATTGCGCCCTGACATACAATTTTTTAACAAACTGCATATCATGCACCACCATTATTTTCACCAATTCAGAAAAACTAGTCCTTGTTGGATTCCAGCCAAGCAATGTTTTCGCTTTTGTCGGATCTCCTAATAACTGTTCAACTTCACAAGGTCGGAAATACTTGGAATCAACTTCAACCAATACTTTACCAGTTTTTACATCAACGCCCTTTTCATTTACCCCTTCGCCTTCCCAACAAAGTTCAATACCTGCTTCCTTGAATGCAAGCGTAGCAAATTCGCGAACCGTATGCATTTCACCTGTAGCTATAACAAAATCTTCTGGAACATCATGCTGCAATATAAGCCACATACATTCCACATAGTCCTTTGCATACCCCCAATCACGACGTGCATCCAAATTGCCCAAATAAAGTTTATCCTGAAATCCTTGTGCTATACGGGCAGCGGCAAGTGTTATTTTTCTAGTCACAAATGTCTCTCCTCGTCGTTCACTCTCATGGTTGAAAAGGACACCATTAACAGCAAACATACCATAACTTTCACGATAATTTTTTGTAATCCAAAAACCATATTGCTTTGCAACACCATATGGACTACGAGGATAAAATGGCGTTGTTTCTTTTTGTGGAACTTCCTGTACTTTACCAAATAATTCGGAAGTAGAAGCTTGATAAATTTTTGTCTTCTTTTCCAAGCCTAGAATACGAACCGCCTCCAACATACGAAGTGTCCCTACAGCATCTGACTCTGCTGTATATTCAGGTACATCAAAACTTACTTTTACATGACTTTGCGCTGCAAGGTTATAGATTTCATCCGGTTGTACCATCTGGATAATCCGAATTAGTGAACTACTATCTGTCATATCTCCATAATGAAGATTGATCAGACGGTCTTTTTTCATATCCCGCACCCATTCATCAAGATATAAATGCTCAATACGTCCTGTATTAAAAGATGAAGAACGACGAAGAATGCCGTGAACTTCATAACCTTTTTCTATTAAAAACTCGGCAAGGAATGAGCCATCCTGACCTGTTATTCCTGTTATTAATGCTATTTTTCCCATTCGATCACTTATTTAAATTCTTAATGTATCTATACATTTTTCTTTTAGGATAGGCTACAAAATCATAAAATACTTTATAGCCTATAGAAGTATAAAAACCTTGTGCTTTTGCATTATCCTCAAAATCAGTAGTTAAAGATAGACAATCACCCCCTCTTTCAATCACTATTTTTTCTAATTCATTAAGCAGTTTTTTTCCTATTCCCTCCCCCTGACAAGAAGTATCAACGGCAATAGATAATAATTCAGCATAATTACCTTTATCTTTTACTGAAGAGCCTTTTTTCACTAAATTTTTATACAACCTTGCAATAGACAAAGGACGAAAGAATAACAAACGAAAAGCAATAAAGGAATAATCAAGCAGATTTTCTTTTATAAGGCGAGAATGGAAAGAAGTCGATACCATCGTTGCAGCGCAAAAACCCAACAATTTCTCTTTTCTGTAATACCCCAAAAGAATTCCTTGATTATTTTTTTTCACCGTTTTATAATATAATGATAAAAAGCGATCACCCAAACTAGTCAAAAAGAAATCCGGGAAAGCGCGTTTATGAACAATAACAAGTGCATTTATATCTTTAATAGATATTTCTTTTACCTCAACACACATATGCTTCTATCAAATTTGTTATCAAAGATAAATTGTGTTTCTTCGAGAATCGTTCCATTGCATAATTAAAACCATTATATCCTTTTCGCTTTAAAATGCCGCTATTTTGCCATTGAATTGTCTCCTGTAATGCACAAATCAAAGCCAGCTCATTTTCCGCTTCTACAACCAAGCCGCAATCACTTTCCAGAATTGCTCTCGCTGTATCACTTTGCAAATCCAAAGAAGCTATTATAGGTTTCTGTGAAAACATATATGCTGGTAATTTAGAAGGAATTGAACTCATCGCTGCCCCTTTTTTTACAGGTAGAAGCATTATATCCGCTTGACTTTGTATCTCAGGAACTTTACCATCCGGAACATCCCAGAATTCAATTTCTGCACTTTGGTAATATTTTGCCAAATCCACACATGATTGCTTTCTAGAACCGCTTCCAGCAATAATTAATCTCGCCTTTTTCAAATTTGCTTTAACAAAAGAATGAATTAAGAATTCAACTCCTGCTACAGGACCAATATTCCCTAAATACATAAAGGATAAAATAGAATTCTTCTCACTCATTTCATGGCTGTTTTTATATGCAATAAAATCACTCTCATTCTGCCAGTTTTCCACAACAGTAATCATACGCCCATTCAGTTTCCTACTTCTCATCAAATACGTTTTCATATTGATAGAAATAGCTAATATATGAGTAGCATTATTAAGGATGTACTGATCAATAGGTAACAATGTAGAACGTATAACCCATGAAATAAATTTAGATTTTATTCTATTAGTAAATGATTCCGGATAAATATCTTGCACATGTACAATACATGGTATTTTATACTTCTTAGCAGTTTTTACTATCAAAGCCTGTGAAAATAGCGGCCATGAGTTTACATAAATACAAGAAAAGCGATTCCAATATCTCTCAATATATTTTTTACAATGTAAGCCAAAACTAAAGCTTTCATAAAAACGGCCTATTAATTTAGATTTAGGGCATACATAAGAGTCAAGCGTAATTTCTTCAAATTGGCTCACTTTATCTGCTTTTTTATTAAAAGAAAATCCATAAGGACGACTTGAGCGAGGATGTAGAACCGTTACTTTATAATCTTCCGACATTTTATCTGCAATATCAAATGATAATCGAGAAGACACAATAGGCTCAGGAGGAAAAACTGCAGTAATAATTAATATAGTCTTCATTTTGTATTTTTTAAATTCCCATTATAAGCTTCTTCATATAGAGACATCAGTTGTTCATACATCTTATCCCAGCTAAATCTCTTGACATTCTCAAGCCCCTTCCGTATCACTTCTGAACAAAGACTTTCATCCGACAATAGTTCCAGTTTACTACATAATTCGACCTTATCTAAGGTGTTCATTAACAGAGGTGTATCACCTATTATTTCTGGAATAGAAGAAGCATTATAAGCTATTACAGGACAACCTGCTTTCTGGGCCTCTAATACAGGAATACCAAACCCTTCATAAGAAGAAGGATAGACTAAAGCTTTAGCTCCATTATACAAAATATTCAACTGTTTATTTGAAACTCGTCCAGCATAATAATAGCGTTGATTACCAATATTTGAATCTAGAAAAGTTTTCTCTTCCTGAGTTAATGCAGATCCAACTATTATAATTCTCCAATCTTTATCACACATACTTTCTATTACTAATTTAAAATTCTTATAAGCCTTTCGCTCTCCCACAAACAATAAATAAGACCTATAACTATATGGTAAATTAGCACTTGCCACATTCTCCAAAGGATGATAATCGTCAGATACTCCATTATAAATCACATGAATCTTCTTTTCATCTACATCAGGTAAAAATTTAAGTAAATCTTTTTTAGTATTTTCTGATATACAAACAACATATTTTGATTTACGAATTGCATAATACTTTTGCCAACAGTGAATCCATTTATGTAAACCATGATAAAAATATTCATAAGTAAAATCATGAACTGTCGTTATATTAATGGCATTTGGATTTGAACTAATTCTAAAATATGATGAATGAAAAATAAAACTCTCACTTACATTTTTACAACTTACAGGTAGATAGCGCTTATATCTCAACATAAAACGAGGATATTTGATTATGGAATCCGGAGAAACTACCAGTTGCATACGTTGCATATTATTCACACAAGAATATTCTATAATTGTAACTTTTACACCAGAATATAACAATCGTTTAATAATCTCATACCATACAACAGAGATACCACCTGTCTTTTGTAAACTAAAAATTATATTATCAATCCAAATTTTCATTTTTCATAATTAATTTATCATCAATAATTAACATTCAACTTTACTTCACAGAATTATAAAAGATACTTTAACATGCTTTCTGTACAATAAAATTCAAAATAGATTTGAGCCTTTTAAAACATACCTAAGCAATAAGATGTCAAAATCAGACACTTATTATTTATTTGTAAAATCTTTAATTTTTTGTTCTTCTTTCAAGCTACACACCAACAAACAATCTTTATTTTCTGCTATTATATAGTCGTTCAAGCCCTCTACCACGACTTGTTTCTCTCCCTGCGTATGAACAATGCAATTTCGACAATTATACATCCTCACATCTTCACCAATACAAGCATTGCCATCCTCATCTTGCGGTAACAACATTCGGAGTGCGCCCCAACTACCCAAATCACTCCAACCAAACATAGCAGGAAGAGTGTATATGTTTTCTGCCTTTTCCATTACAGCATAATCAATGGATATCTTATCACATTTAGGAAATAACTTACTGACTGTTGCTTTTTCTATCTCTGTAAAAAAGTCTAATGACATTTCATCCATTACCTCCGACAGGCTGGGAGTATATCGCCTAATTACCTCATCAATAGTATTCACATTCCAAACAAAGATACCTGCATTCCAAAAATAATTACCTACTTGAAGATAGTACTTTGCAGTATTTAAATCTGGTTTTTCTCTAAAAGCTTCAACCCGATAAAGCTCCGTATTTCCAATCTTTTCAGCTGCATATATATAGCCATAACCCGTTTCAGGCCGATTAGGCTTTATACCTATCGTTACGATACTATTATTCAAGGCAGTAAACTCAAGCGCAGCATTTATAACTCTTTGAAATTCTACTATATCGACAACCAAAGCATCCGAAGGTGTAACAACAATATTTGCTAAAGTATGCAGTTTCTTTATTTTCCAACAGGCATACGCAATGCAAGGAGCCGTATTACGTGGAAGCGGCTCTGCAAGAATATTATCTTCTGACAATTCCGGCAATTGCTCTTTTACAATATCTACATATCTCTCGCTAGTTACCACCCAAAAGTTTGTCATAGGACAAAGCATCGAGAAACGCTCCACAGTCAATTGAAGTAACGATTTTCCACACCCTACTACATCTATAAACTGCTTGGGATACTCTTGAGTACTCATGGGCCAAAAACGGCTACCAATACCACCGGCCATAATAACAACATGTGTTTCCATTTTTCTTGTATTTCTATAAAATATTGAGGTTCATTTATCGAATTCGTACATAACCAATTCTGACTTATCGTTCAGGGAAATTACTGAAAGACATTTTTTGCCGAAAGCATTCAAAACATATTTTTGCATTTATTAATTCTGATTCCATAACATATAGTACTTTGGAAATTATCAAAACATGCATTTTAGATTGTAGATCCGAATCGCTCTCCTTCTGAAAAAATATTATAATAAGGTATATATATATCTTTGTAATACCCTTCAATAGAACCTTTTCTAAATTGAAAATAAAAATATAAGATTAATACCATGTACCAGACAATTTTTGTAGTACGACGATGATATTGAGATACTATTAATAATAGCATTACTGACAAACCACCTGTAAACAAAGAAGTAGCCCTTGCAAAATCAGGAATAATCTGTAGAAATAGTCTATTAAAGCTAATACCACAAACATATAAATTCAATAACACATTATATACTTGATTACCCATAAAGAACTTCTTTCGATAATAGCAAAATAATAACACAAAAAATATACTGCTTAAATATGTCAATAAATATTGCATCGGATTCATTGACAAACGATCAGGAATATCTCCTGTAACATAAGCATTCAATTTCTCTTGAAATGTATCACCTACACCAGCATATAAAATAGTTATTAACTTTAACACATTAGCAAATGTTGTTTCACCTAATAACCCTACTATAACAGCAATAGTAAAAATTCCTATTAGTACACTAAAAGAATATTCTTTTCTAACAAGAAAATACATAGGAAAGAATACAATCACACTTCTATGTATAGAAAATGCCAATAGAAAGAAACAGAGGAAAGGGAAAAACTTCTTATCTATTATATATTTATACGAACATAATATTATACTATTTGCCAATGTATATCTAATAGGAAATACCATTAACGCAAATGAAACCAATAATACCATACATTGGTTCACTTTCATATCTTTGGCGAAACGAGCAATAAAAAACAAGTTCAAGAAACATTCTACGAATAAGAAAACGGTAAACGAATCTGAAAAACCTCTTATCAGTTGGTTTAGGCAAGTATAACCAAGTTCAAAACCTGCCTCTTCTCGCCAAATAGAATTATTAGAATGAATAAAAAAATCATAATATGAAGTCCAATCCGTACCAGTTTTCCAGCGTAAAGATTGAAATAAACCTACTGCTAATATTCCACATAATAATAGCCATTTACGTTGTTTTGGCTTAATACATTCCTCTCCTATAACCAGAAGAGACAAAAAAATAAAGAGAAGTTGATAAATCACTTCGTATTAAATATTAATTCAAATAACTTTAACGATACATCAAATGAATATCTTTCATCAAACAATTTTCGAGAACATTCATTATATTTATACTTCAAATTTAAATTTCTAATAGCACAAATAAATTCATCAGCACTATCACACTGGATTGCCATAGAAGAATTAACATAATAACCAGTTAAGGCTTCCATTGTGGCTAAGATATATTTACCATACATAAGTGCTTCTGCTGTTTTAACCTTCATGCCACCTCCAGACAATATTGGCAATACCATAAAATCCGCCTTCTCATAGTATGGAGTCAAATCTGGTACATCACTCAAAATAATGAGTTTTTCATCTTCTTTTACATCACTTTTCAATTGATTCATTCCAGCCCCAACAATTGTTAGACGTAAATCAACATTAGGCAACACCTCTTTACAAAACCACTTTAGCCCTTCTACATTGCCATAAAAATAACTTCCAACAAACAAAGCTTGTTTATGAACATTGTCGACTAATTGTTTTTTTTCACTAGAATCAATAATATAGTTGGATTTGAATGTAATGGGAATACAAGCATCTGACATCCGTTTATACATAATCTGAAGTTCTGCAGCATCTCTTTCATTAAGTACAATAACTTTATCTGAATACTTGCAAGCAGACTTTTCATTTATTCTAGCTAATGGCAACCAATAATAACGTAAATAATCATGATTTACTATAACAGACGCTTTAACAAAATTATATTCTATATTATGAAAAAAAGTATAGATTCGTATATTTGAAAATTTCTTTTTAATTTTCTTGGACAGCAATCCTAATAAGGAACTATCTATAAACACATCAGTGTAGTGACTCTTCGCTATTTTTCTCAGGATTTCATTTTCCTTTTCCTTTTGTAGCCCTCCCATATACCCTTGAAAAATATCATATATTCTTTTTATTTTAGTAGATAAGAAATTCCTATTCTGATATGGTTTAATAATATATGAATCCACATATTCTTTCCCAAAAAGCTCCTCTATTGATTGGAGATTTCTATGGCTACATTGTAACCCTCCCGTAAAAGATTGTTCGCTAGTGAATGAAATATATAAAAATCTTCTCATATTAATTTATTTTTTTATTTTTTCTTCTCTAAAAGATATGTACTTGATATTAACAGCAACTATACATAAGTATTTCAAATCAAGATTTTAATGCATTATGAAGAAATCTAAAGGATTTTTTTTGAAGTTCTGAAATTTTATCATTATACTTTTGCCATTCAAACATACAATTATCAGTATTTTCAATTTCTAGCAATGAGAATAATGACTCAATTCTAAAATTTCCACGACGTTCATTCCCTATAAACATAAACGGTTTATTGAACAAAATGGAAAATACTGTACCGTGATATGAATCCGTAATGACAAACTTAGAATGATATATATTATTCAACCATTGTTCTATAGTAGTATCCGAAGTTTCTATACCAAGTAAAAAATAATCACTATCCATACTCTTAGCCTTCTCTTTTACAATTTTCAACTTGTCTGAAGTCTGATCAAGAACATAGGCAAAAATTTTATCAGATGTCAAATTTACTGTTGCCCCACTATTAACCAACATAAGATAGTTATCAACTGATAACAATAAAGTAGGATCAAGCGTCACCTCTGCTTTCACAGTATTCCAACCATAAATATTTAATTGTTTTAGAGCAGAGACTTCTCTAACAGATACTGCATCAAATTTCGCATAAAGTTTTGATAAACATCTAATGTCACTATTATTGAATTCACAACAAGATGTATCCATAGACACTGCATAAGCGATACGTTTAGCTCCATTATCATCAAGAAACTTAAAGAAATAGTTTTTAATCCCTAGCGCAGTGGTCATACTCTTTCTCCATACCTGATCAGAGCCAACAATGTATGCATCAAAACCATTTTTACAGATTTGCTTAATCTCTTTTATCGATCTCACTGGAGTAGTATGTGGTATATAGTGATCATAAAAGGGAAGTACCATTTCGCAACTTTTATCTATCTCTGCATTTTGATATTTTTCATATAAAATGCAAATGTCCTGCCGAAAAATATATTTCTTAATAATACGTTTAAGATATGAATATGGTTTAAGATACCAAGGTAAAAAATATACAGTTCTAAGATAAATATGAACAACATCATGTCCCATATATTGCAGAACTTTCACTAAAGCATAACGCTGCAAATTCCCTCCATAATTATTATCAAATGGAAGGTTCAATAATGCTATTTTCATCTAATTTACAATTTAAATAATTCCATAATACTTTCAGTATATTTATTTCCAGCTATTCGAAAGTCGTAATTCAAATATAATTACCTCTTAAAAATTGGACATAAACGTCTAAAAAATAAATACATTGACAATTTCACAAACAATCAGTTCCATAGTAACAATAAAGTCTGAGATAGAACCTCTCCTATAGCATTATAAATGCAATTCATCAATAATGATAACTGAAACCATTATACTATTTCAAAACTACCTTCTAAATCTTTCGTCAAAGGGTTTACTTTTTCATAACTCAAAACAACAACGAAGAAACTTCTCTCCACATCTCCACGAACTCATCCTCTGTAGCATACTCATGAAAAGCACTGAAGATACGAATATAGAAGCTCAACTTCATATCTTTACCAGCCCGAACTCTCGTAGTAAGTGCGACGACTGATATGACAGTCGCTGCAAAGCTGTTCAATACTTACCCCAAGACTGACTCGGAACTGATTAATATATTCACCCAAACTTTTATTTTTACATGATTTTTCTGTTGTTTCAAGCATGATTTTCTATAACTTAATCATTAAAATTCTATAATTATATTGACTATCGTACCAACATGTCGGTACGATACATTTTTTCATTTAATGTACCTTCACCACAAATTAAAAAACAGCAAACAATGAAAGCACTTAAAACGAGTATTTCCGTTATGGAATTACAAAAGATAATCAAGCAATGGAGGAGTCGAAAAATCACAGATTCAACCATCTCCAAATTACTCGATTTATATCTCGGACTAACAGCTTATATGAATGAGGAGAAGGTTTATCCGATAGAAAACTTCTATGACATTAAGATGTCATTAAGGTTTTCTACCACGCAATCACTCATAGAGGCCATAAAGAGAAGCCAATCATTTGAATTCATTCAAGATAATAAAGCAAAACAGATTAAAGCATTTTATTCACCACTCTGGTATCATACAAATTCTAAAAATGAAACAAATGAGATTATAAGTACAACCAGTACATCACCAACTTTATCACAAGCTTTTGCGCAAACTCTTGTGGTAGATAATATATATAATAATATATATACTAAAGGGAGTTCTTCTGACGAAGAACTTTCGCCTATTAGCGAACCACCTTCCAAGAACTTTCCTTCTAAAAAAAATATTGTTACACCGGAATCTTTAGCTGCCGCCAAAGAGTTTTTTCATCTTATCAATAAGGATTCCACGCAGAAAGCACAGATACTGACGCCACTCATCAATTGGTTCCAACTGCACGAAGGACTCACACGCAAACACGCATGTGAGAATCTCATTTATCTGGTCAACGAACTACTAATTCCTTATTTTGCTTCGCAGGCACGATTCATGAAATCCAATCACACCGGACGGCTCTGCTGGTTGAACAATCTGTTGAAATCAGCCCACGGACAACATCTGCTGAACGATGCCGCAAGAACAAATAGAGAGAAACGAAAACAAGCAGTTCATGAAATAAAAAGTAATCAACGCAGCAATCATCCTCTCAGCGAATTCGAATGGACAGATCCTGAATCCGAAATGCGATTCTACGACGACGAGATGGAAGGAACAGTGAACATACCCGAGGATGCGCCACCAAGACCATCAGCAGGAGCCGCATGGAATGTGTTAAGCAACCAATGGGTATAAGGCCCTCCCATAAACCATAATTTATAATTCATAAATCCAATGAAACCATTTTATTATCTATGTGACTTCCCCGAACGTAAGAATGCGGGAAAGAATTTCGTAACAGAGTGCCCTAAATGCGGCAAAAAACATCTTTATATTTCCAAAACGACAGGAGCTTTTCATTGCTTCTCCAGTGGTTGCGACTTCAAAGGAAAGCTCAAAGACTTCTGGGAAGAAAGACCGAGCTATAATTCGTCATTTACCGGAACAGCCGGTGATAAATTTATGGGTACACATTGCCCTGCCCGCAATATCCGCCAGGAAAGAGAATCGGGAAACGATAGTGGAAAAGCCACATCCGAAGTACCCATGATTCCCGAAGATTACAAAAAACTACCTCCCGAAGTATTCTCCAAAATCAAACCTCTGACAGATGATCCCGAAACTAAAGACCAGGACCAACTCGCTGCCCGACGCTATCTCGCAGACCAAGGCATTTCACTGAAAACGGCTATCGAAGTCCGTATCGGCTGCCTCACGCATCGCTGCTACGGCAAGGATGAAGACAACAAGAGCACCGGCACCATGCGTCATTGCATAGCCTACGTCAACTTTCTGAACGGACAGCCCGTAAATGTAAAATACCGCTCATGCGATCCATCAACCGTCAAAGCCACAGACGAAGGAGAAACAACGGGCAGGGAAAAAGCTGCCGGATATACCAAACTCTGGAGCCAGGATTCACCAACCACCCCTTGCCCACCTTACCACATCGACTGCATCAATCCCCTGAAGGTAGCCGAGGAAACCATCCTCCGACTCATCATCACCGAAGGTGAAAAAGATGTGCTTACACTCAAAGAAGCAGGCTATCATTACGTTATTAGCGTACCCAACGGAGCGGCAAGCGATCTCTCTAAAAGTTTCGAAGCCTTCGAACCCTGGATAGACCAAGTGAGGGACATCGTGATCTGCGGAGACATCGACCTACCGGGAAGAACCCTGGTGAAGCACCTCACCGACTACTTCGGAGAGCGTTGCCTACTCACCACACTACCCGGCGACTGCAAGGACATTTCCGACGTACTCGCCACATACGGCATCGAAGTCGTACACGAAATCATCGAATCCGCCCGACCGCAACACACAGCGGACATCGTCACCGTAAGCGAACGTGCAAACGGGATTCTGAACGTGCTGCACGGAGATTATGACCACGGATATGATGTAGGTTACGGTCCCTTGACCGACCATGTATTCCACCCCACCGACCAGGGAGGTCTGATTATCGAGACCGGAGTACCCAACAGCGGAAAGACCGATTTTCTGAACGACCTCACGTGCCGGCTCATGGCCAAGACCGGACGCTATGTATGCTACCTCTCTTTCGAAGTGCCCGACAAAGACAAGCATATCGCCCATCTCGTGCAGCTCATGCTGGGAAAAGTGAACACTGTAAATTATACCCAAGAACAGTTGAAACCTATTGTCAGTTTTCTGGATAGCCACATGGTGCACCTCGACTTGCATGAAGTATCCCCCACTCCCAACAATATCATCGCGAGAGCGGACATGGTGCGGCGCACTCTTCCACTGAAATATCTCATTATCGATCCATACCTCTTCATGGAGGTGGAAACCAACCGGTACAACACCGAAACCCAAGCCATAAAAGCCATGCTGACGCAGATGCAGGCATGGGGCAGAACCAACAATATATGGGTCATCATCGTAGCCCATCCGCGCAAACTCACCAAACTCAACGGGAAGAACGAGCTGGAAGAGATTGACATGTATACCATCGCAGGCAGTGCCAACTGGGCCAATCTGGCCGATTTCATATTTTCCATATCCCGCATCAACCGGCAGGACAGCAACTATACCCGACTCGACATGCTGAAGGTGCGCGACCAGGACCTGTGCCAGACAGGAAGCGTCCTATATGTCCGACAAGCCTGCGGACGTTACGACGAACGGGAGTCTGAAGAGCAAGTAATAGCGGAAGCACAAGGCAAAGTCATGAGTAAGGATCATTCACCTTGGATCAGTCTCATCGAAAGTTGAGGGGAATAACATTTGCGGCTGCGCCGAGCTATGCTTGTGCAAGTGTATGCTTACACAGCCGCAAGCGTCAGGCTTCGCAGCCGCAAGTGTCAAACTTCACAAGTGCCACTTTCAATTCCTCCCTTCTCAACTCCTTCAGTAACGCTTAAAATTACGAAGGTTTCCCTATATACTCAAAAATCAGTTCCACCTGTTTGCTGGTAAAAATCTGTTGGGCGGAGCGGTAACCCGTATCCAACAAAGCCTGATACAGAAGCACGTTCCCGTGCAACCAGCGCGAAAGGCGGTTAAGAGCCGAACGCTCCCCGATTTCAGGCGCGTATGCACGCGCTAACTCACTTTTGGAATAAGGACGGACAGACCATTCTTCTACGGGTACATCCGTATCATGACTACATGTAATTTTCTTCATTTTACGATAACTTTTAGAGTACTGTTTATGCTATAAAGGTACAAAAAAGTCATCGGATATCACCTATTCCGTAACAATTTTATCAGGTGTCAATGTCACTCATTTTCATAGGTCCGGGAGGTTGTATCTTTGTATTGCTCACCACGGAGGACTCAGAGCTTCACCGAGTTTTTTCCCGAACAGTTCCATGTCTTCCCGTGAGAATATAATTCTTCAATTATTAACCCTTTCAATTTATCTATTATGGGATTGAATTACAGTATCGCAATGCTCAAGAACCCGCAAAACCAGGATGAGAACGCAAAGGCGTATGCCAAGTCACAAATCACAAGGGAACTGTCCCTGAAAGAACTGAGCCGCCGTGTAGCCGCGCAGACCACCGCCAGTCGTGCCGATGTCACCGCGGTTATCATCGCTACCGTGGAAAATATGATTGACGGCCTGCGTGCGGGCGAACAAGTAGACTTCGGAGATCTGGGAAAATTTCGTCTTCAAATCACCAGCCGGGGTGCGGAAACCGCAGAAAAATTCACGGCTGCCAACATCACCGGAGTTAATATCCAGTTCATTCCGGGCGAAGACTTGAAAAATATATTCTCCGGTCTTGAGTTTTCACCCGTACCTACCCGTGCTGCCACACGTCTGCTGCTCAAAGCTCAAAAGGCAGGACAGACGACAGTGGACTTTTCAAAAACGCCCTCTTCCGGTGGAAATTCCGGCAGTAAACCGGATGACGGTGGCAACACCGGTGACGGAGGACTGGATGAAAACCCGCTGGGATAGAATTTAAAAGCGTAGCCTTCAGAAATTAACAATGAAAGGCTGCGCAGATTCCAATTACCAATTACTAATCACTTATCACTAATAATTAATCACTAAATTACGGTTTATGGAAAAAAAATCAAAATCAGTATGGGGCATTGTCCTCAAAGTTATCGTCACGGTGGTCACTGCCTTGGCCGGTGTATTCGGTATAACCTCCTGCATGCACTGATGAGAACCATCACACTCATTATCATTCACTGCTCAGCCACGCCTCAGGGCGTGCGCCTGAGTTTTGACGACTGTCGGCGGGATCACATCCGCCACCGTGGCTTCAATGACATTGGTTATCACTTCTACGTGACACGCGACGGTGAGATTCACCGTGGACGACCTTACGAACGCATTGGAGCACATTGCCGGAATCATAACCGCCATTCCTTAGGTATCTGCTACGAAGGTGGACTTACCGCTTCCGGACAACCGGCTGATACACGCACCTTACATCAGAAAGCTTCGTTAGTAGCTTTACTGCGCGAACTGAAACGGGTATTTCCACGGGCATTGATAGTAGGTCATCACGACCTCAACCCGATGAAAAACTGTCCTTGTTTTGATGCGGCAAAGGAATATAGGGAATTATAAAATTATACCGTAAAACATTTCCTTTTTATAAGGCATCTTATCAGATGCCTTATAAAAAAACTGTTATAAAATTCGATATCATCTTCTAAATCTTCGTTTTACATATAACCAAACTTTTTGTTTGGTCAACATGTCAATCCCAATCCAATATATTGACAATATAATTATAATAACAGTTATAAAACCTATAAAAATGGAGTGTGGAATACTATCAACGCCTATTATATGATATAAAAAAACAGGTACAGGTAAAGCTACCACAGTAGCCAACAAACAGGGCTTAAAAACATTCCAGACATCTCTCCAATAATAATTTGCTATTTTCACTACCAATATAGGCTTTACTATTAACCCCAATACGGCATAAGTCAATAAACTAGCCCATGAAAGAGCGACAGGAGAATATCCCGCTTTAAATAAGAAATAGATTATAGGAAATCTTATTAAGCCCAAAGTTGGTGATATCAAAGCATTCTCCTTTAACCGTCCTTTAGCATACAAAGCTGTATAAAAAGAAGTATCAAAAACTTGAAACAGACTCTGAATAACTATAATCTGAAGAAATATAACTGTATAATCAGGCACAACACCCAGCCATATTTTTAATAAAGGATGTGCGAGAAGACAGACAGGAAAACAGATTATAAACATCATATAATAAGAATATTTGGTGGATGCCAATAGTAGCCTTTTAGAACCCATCAAGTCGCCCGCTGCCAGTTTCTTTACTATCTGTGGATTAGCCGCCGTACGAAAATTATCGACAAACTGGCTGGCTGCCATATTTACCTGAATAGAAATAGATCGTGCTGCAACCACGGCAGGTTCAAAAAACATATTCAACAAAATCAGAATGCCTTGGCTATTAAGAGCCGTTGAACTACTGGCAAATAAACTCCAGCCCGAAAATCCCGCTATTTCTTTGAATATAGCCTTATCAAAGACAAAACGATAAACCGTTTCCTTAAAATGCCGACTACAATACAAACGATAGATACAAATGAGTCCTACCTGAACTATGAATAATAAAGTGGCATACAATTTTAATTTATCATAACTGCCAATGGATAAAAGATAGACTATTCCTAGTTTTGCCGAAACTTCTATAATGCTCATATATGCAAAAACCGACATTTTCTCATGCGCAATAATACTTGCATTATAAGGAACTTGTGTCAATGTAAACACAGCAGTTAATATGGATATATGAAAAGTATAAACTGCAGCGTCCATCCGCTCAGCCGGTATCACCAATTTATTATAAAGAAACCATACTCCGAGCGTTTCTGCAACTATAACAACAAAGAGAGCAATTGCTATATGAATAGTCAATGTTGTAGAGAAAGTTCTCTTCAACTTTTCAAGATTGCCTGTTCCCAGTTCGTAAGTTAAAAAACGAGACGAACCTGTGCTGAGCGCACTATTAATAAAAGACAAAAAGCCAACAATTCCACCTACGGACTGATAAATACCATAATTGTCAACTCCTAACGTTTGTAGTATCACACGTGAAGTATACAATGAAACTATCATTGTAAACATCATACGGAAATACAGGAATGCGGTATTTTTGGCTATGGTTTTATTTGTAGAAGGTACAGATATCAAAATTAGTAGGAATAAGTATGATTATAGGACCATTTTCTATAATATGGAAAAATCACAATTATCGGGATCAAAACGAAGCCGTGAATTGATATTTAGATTATCAATAGCAATCATTTCATCTGCACTCAACTCAAAATCAAAAATTGAGATGTTTTCCAATTGGCGTTTCTTATTCAAAGACCGCACAACAGGAATTAAACCATTTTGAATATGCCAGCGAAGTATGATTTGAGCAATAGATTTATGATATTTCTCAGACATACGTTTAAGCAAAGGCAAACGAGTCAACCTTACGTCCATACGTGCAATAGGAGTATAAGCTTCTACTTGGATACCACAAGACTTACAATATTTTATTAATTCCTTTTGTGTAAAAAGAGGATGAACTTCTATTTGATTTATCGCAGGAACAACTTCAGAAACACTTAACAATGCTTCCAAATGATGCTTATGACAATTAGCAACCCCAAGTGTCCGACAGTAACCCTCTTTATACAATTGAACCATCTGCTTCCATGTATCCAAATATAAATCAGTAACAGGCCAATGGAACATTAATAAATCCACATAATCAGTCCCCATACCCTCCAATTGCTGAAATAAGCATTCTCGAATCTTACCACTCCTTTGCGCCTGGTTACTCACTCTTGTTGTCAAAAACAAATCTTTTCGATCAATGCGGCTTTTTCTTATAGCTTTATTTATTAAAACGCCATCTCCATATGAGGAAGAAAAATCCAATAATCTAAAACCTGCTTGAAAAGCATGCGCCACAGAATTGACATAATTATGATATAGTACAGGACGCAAACAAAATTTATTATAAGCTCTAAACCCTAAATTGATTATAGGAATGTCTGACTTCAAATTCAAATTTCCACTACGAGCAGCAGCAGGGCCAATACCAATAGCCGGAATAGATACACCATTATTTAATTGAACTTCATTCATAATATTCTATGTACTTCAAAAGTCACTACAATTTCCAAGCAATATCTTTCATTACTACTTTAGCCGGATGGCCACTTACCAAAGTATGAGCTGGCACATTCTGAATAACATAAGAACAGGCACCCACAACTGCGCCCTCCTTTATCTTCACACCCGGACAAATAACAGTACCACTACAAAGCCAAGTATGGTTTTCAATAATGACAGGGCGTAAAACTTTATAGCCTTCTATAGCAATAATATGAGCATTTGTATCACGAATACTTACATCTCTGCCAAGAGAAACACGCCCTTTCAATTCTATCTTTTTTCCACAGATAATTGTAGTATTATAATTTGTTCCACAATTGTCAATACCAAGATAAGCATTAGCAAAGACTTCTATATTTGAACCATAACCAAGACAAAAACGTTCTGCAACCAACATATGAGCATTCTTTTCAAGAAGTAAACGTGTCTCTTCTTTCGATTTTCGAAATCTCTTTACTCCAAGCATGAATGGTCCATGTAATTCAAGCTTCGATCCAGTATGAAACTCAATCACTGAATAGGGAGTGATATATATAAATCCGTTATTAGTCCAATCTGTTTTTACATGTCTACAGAAAAAATTGAAATATAAAAAACGAGAAAAAACCCACGGGTTATATTGACTATACCTCAGAGCTAATATAAAAGGTTTAATAATAGATTTAACTTTCTTCTTGAATTGGGTTTTGAACCTTCGTTCTTTTTCATGGAAAGAAAAATAGTGAGGAACGACTTCCTCAATAGCCTTCCTATCTAAATCACGAAAAAAGGCATCCCTATTCATCATCGGCATTTTCTGTTCATGCAATAGTGCGGGATTTCCAGGCAATATCTTTTCGATAGTTGTTTCTAAAGATGTGATATTTTTAAGCTGCTTATAAAAAGCCAATCCCTTAGAACTATTACACATAACTGCCGATGTGCCAGCATTATCATCAATATCTTTCAAATAAGTATATTTTTCCACTCCCCAAAAATCTGCAATAGTAATATCAGACATACGAGGAAAGCCCTTAAATTGACAAGAATAACAAGACGGACGGCTTACAATATTACCATGATAAGCCATTGAATAAAGATCATTATCTTGTGCCCGACTGTACATTGTCTTGCCATTCTTAAAGTCAAAACGTTTTACAAGACTACGCCAACCTAATTCTTTATCTTTAAACTTAAAAGAAATAAGTTGACTTCCAACCTTCCGTTCCCAATAATCAAGATATTTAGCATAAAATTTAGGAGACGTGATACTCTTGCAAATAAAATCCACAATAATAAGATTCTCATAATCTTTATTGAGAAAACGACGAAGAGCAGCCATTTGACAAGGGGTACCACAAATTAAGACCTTCTCACCTGCCACCAACAATCGTTTTACTTCTTTATAGATTCCACAGGTCTGGCTCTGAGAGTACTTGCTCTGACGCAACAGAGTAAGATCCGACGGATTATTAGAAATAAAATGTGAGACTGAAAAATCTTTATTATAAATAGCACCACCAACATAACCTCCCTCTCTATACATTTGTTCTGCAAGAGCAGAAAAAAGTCCTCCTGTAGTACTACCAAAACGGACTTCTATATTTTTATGTATAGCAGCAAAGCAAACAGGATACTCAAAATCATTCTTTTTCAGAGTTTCAATGTGCAACTGAGGACATGTACGCTCACAAAGTCCACAGTTAATGCATTTATCTATATCAACCCGAGGATACCAAAATCCTTCTATATCAGTGGAAAGCGTAATAGCATCTTTCGGACAGACATCATAACAAGCATTACATCCACAACAATTTCTCTTTTCTTTAATATCTATCATCAAATTTTACATTTAGATGCCAACACAGAGCAGATTACCTCGCTGTATAACCTCCATCCACAATTAAATTTTGCCCTGTAACCCAACGAGATGCATCACTAAGTAAATAGATACAAGCATTAGAAACATCTACAACTTCACCCAATCCCAAAGGAAAACCACTTACACGTTTCTGATAATCTTCCTCCGAAAGATCTGAAAGAAAATTTTGCATTAAAGGAGTTAAAATAGTTCCAGGAGAAATACAATTGATACAAATCTTCTTCTTTGCTAATTCCAATGCTATGGAACGAACAGCACTAACCATTGCCCCTTTAGAGGCAGCATAGGCCGATACTCCACCACGCCCTATAATTGAAGTAATAGATGATATCAACACAATATGCCCACCATCCCTGAAATATTTCTTATTACTAAAATAACGGATAAACTCAAAAGCACCTAAAGTATTTACTTTAAATACATTCATATAGTCATCAGGAGTCAACAATTTTATTGGCAAAGTTTTTTCAACACCAGCTGCATAGACCAGACCATCAATCTTACCCTGTTTTTCAACTATTTCATCTACAAGAGTTTTTATCTGGTCTGTCTGAAATAAATCAAACATATAATAACAATGTCTTTCCGGATGATCTAATAATGACAATGTTTCTTGCAAACGAGCTTCATTACGAGCTATAAGTATAACTTTAGCCCCCATCCTACTACAATCTATTGCACACTGTTGTCCAATGCCAGAAGAAGCACCAGTCACCAATACAGTTTTATCTTCAAGTGAAAAAGGATTATACATATTATCTTACCAACTCACCATTCTCTACTTCTACAATGCTGCTAATTCTACAGTCCACAAAGGGAACAATAGCGGTAGCCCAAGTCATACCTACCCCAAAAGCACTCATCAAAATATTTTTCTTGCCATCAAGCTTATCCTTCAACTCACTGACAATTGTTAGAGGTACAGAAACAGAAGATGTATTGCCAAACTTGGCAATAGTAGCAGGCATCTTGTCCGGATTAAGTTTCATTTTCTTTGCTATGTAAGAATTGATAAAGTTATTGGCCTGATGAAAAACAATATAATCAAAATCATCTGTAGACATTTGAGAAAATTCAAGTGTCTTCTTTATGTCACGCGGGATCTCACGAATAACAAAATTGAACACATCACCACCTTTCATATAACCTTGTTCATCGCTCCGAATATTACCATATTCATCAACTACTTTTTCCCGAATAGTATCTGCACTACTCATATGACGATAGCCACCACCAGGTATCATAATCAAATCTGCTCGAGAACCATCTGAATTGAGTGAAAAGATGCTCTTGCCATACTTTACATCACGCGCTACAAGAGCTGCAACACCACCATCGCCAAAAATAAAAGCACTACGCCGGTCTTTAGGAGAATACACTTTACTACGTGTCTCTCCATCAAGAATTAAAGCTTTACGAATATTCTCACCTTGCATCATAGCATATACTACAGAAAGGCCATAGCAGAAAGCAGAACAACCAAGAGTTATATCGAAGGCTATACAATTATGCGAAAGCCCTAATCGCTCCTGAAGAATAAGTGAGGTAGCTGGCATACGATAATCCGGTGTCTGTGATATAAAGACAAGAAGGTCTATCTCAGATCTATCAATATTATTATCCTTCAACAGTTTTTCTGCTGCTGCAAAGCAAAGATCAGAAGAACAAGTATTTTCATCAGCAAAACGGCGCTCAAAAATGCCTATCTTATCAACAATCTCTTTTACTTGATCTGCAGGAAAGCACTCTGTGTATTCATAATTATTTATTACACGTTTAGGTACAGCAGCAGCCATAGCTGATATGCCAATATTCTGATACGTAAGAAAAGCCATTATCCCTCAATATATATTTAACTAATTGCTATCTTATAGAGGTCTTCAATCGTAGAACATTCCTTTATAACTGAGTCGCCTATTTCTTTTTCAAATTCTTCATCAAAAAAGGCGACAAGTAACATTACCGAAAGAGAGGACCACTCATCTAAATCACGAAAATCAGTATCGCCATTCAAAGATTCTACATCCTCTACCTCAATTACCTCTGCAAATTTCTCTATAAATTCTTTTAAGTCCATAAACATATATAATTAATAATTACAATATACTATATTTATAAGTCAACGTCTTCCCATGGATAAGGATTTTCTTCAATATTCTTCAGTTCCTCTATTGCTTCCTCCTGCTCAGCAGTCAGTCGGAAAGTCCCCCAGCTATCAATAATAGCATGAGCCTCTTTAGCCAACTCCTCTGCATAAACCTCACCATAGCAATAAGTCAGCAGACGAACTTTCAACAATGAAGCAGGGATCAGTGGAAGAACGTTAATACTACGCTCCAAAACTTTCTGAATATATTCCTGTTTATGTCCATTATCATACATTGTGGCATTGAAGGCCACCAAAAGACCTAAACAAAGCTCGGCTTCAGCTTCAGGAGTTGAGCCATGTTTTCCATACGAGTTTAGAGCTGATTCATAAACATCACGATTCAGACGGGTGAAACTATCAACATAAATCGGACTGCCATCCTGACCTAGAGTGAGAAGACTGTGAGCCAGGGAAAATAAGGATGAAACTTGATCACTCATATATTTAATTATGATTTAGAATTTATGATTTAAGACACTGAAATCAGTCAGTTATCGGTTCTACAAGCGAAGAGTGAATAAAAGTCGTTGCAACAGCCATGACACCTTCAATATTGACAACTACACGACGGTCGCGACGGATACGGACAAATTCCCCCACTGCACCCTCGAAAACTCCCCCTTTTACACGCACTTTCTGACCTCTTACCAGTTGCAATTCAGCAGGCTCTACATAAATAACCGATTCCTCGTAGGTACCAGCAACAAGAATGAAACTACGCATCTGATCTTCCGGAACGATAACAGGAAGATGATTTTCGCGATTCATAATGTAACGTATAGGGATGTTCATACCGGCTCTATCCTTCAATGTATCGATACGCTTACGAGTAGAGCGAATGAAAACAAGGTTATGCACAGCAGGAACAAACTTACAAATGCGACGGCCATCTTTCACGACATAATCGCGACGCATCGGAATAAAATTCTCTATCTTCTCTTCATCCAGAAAAGCTTTCAGAGCCAGTTCACGGCCGTACGTGACACGTACTGCAAACCAGTGGAGACGAGGGGTGATGTTCACGTCAGAATATTCTTTGGGGACACCGGTGTAGTGAAATACTTACCGATCATTTTATGTAATGCAGTTGTTTTCAACAACTTATTCAGCATTCATCTTATTCCAAAGCGTTTCGTCATCTCGATCAAAAAGCAGTGAAACAGTTATGTAAAAAGGCTATTAACGAAGAGGTAAAAGAAGACGAAGTGTCTTTTAATCGTTCGTTTAATGTGCGCAATCTTAAGCATAAAAAATGGTACCAAGAATTATAAAAATGAGAAGATATTAAATCCATTTATCTCTGATATAAATATATTGATTATCAATAAGATAATGTCTGAAATAAAATTTATTAGAAATGTTTTTATTAAACACCTTGTACATTCGAAAAATACCCATTATCTTTGCGCACATTAAACGAACATTTTTTGTACACCCCTTATTTAAGATGATATACAACTATATATCAACGCATTAACATTACTCTAAATACTTTTCAGAAATTCCTCTTTTCATATTTTCCACCTATAATAAAAAAGGTCAAAACCATTCTATTATTTGTCTATAAATCAGAGAAATAGTCATTACATCAAAAGAGTAAAAATGACCTCCCGATGCCTTCCTTTCGTTTTAACACACATTAAGCCCTCCTCAATAGGGAGAATATCAATTCCTACTATCTTTACTACACAGAAAACGAATTAGACATTTACTATAAACTATAAAACCACGAACAGGATGGAAAAGAATCAAAAAGATATGATCGATGAGATCATAAAGGCTTTTGAGAAGTACACAGAGCATCAGGCATTTGTTATTAACAACATCACCTATACCTATCGTCAGCTGTCTGAAACTGTATATAGAATATCCGCTTTGATTAATAACAGAGAAGATAAAATCATCGGCATTATAGCCGAAGATAAATTGGAGACTTATGCCTCCATACTGGCAGTATTAATCAGCGGGAAAACGTATGTCATTCTACATCCGGCCTATCCAGACACAGGAATAGAAAGATTGCGGAACTCGCCGATATTCATTTAATTCTATATACAAAGGACATCCGTGTATTGAACCTGGATACTGAACACGTAGATGTTATATGCACTTCGGAGTTACAGGAAATAGTTCCGTCTTCTTCCGGCATACATCCGGAAAAGAATGAAAATGCTTATATCATTTTCACCTCCGGCAGTACGGGAGAGCCGAAAGGAGTTCCCATCTCCCGCAACAACCTAAACGCTTTCTATAATGCATACAGCCATCTGGACTGGCAATTGGACGAGAACGACCGTATGCTGCAAATGTTCGAACTAACCTTTGACGTTTCTATCGTTTCTTTCTTATTTCCCCTGGCAATAGGTGCATGCATATATACAGTCTCTCCGGAAGGCGTAAAGTATATCAATGTCATTGAAACCCTGGAAAAATACAACCTCACATTTGCTGCCGTAGCCCCCTCCCTACTCCAGTTATTATTACCCTATTTCTCTGAGATACAACTTCCTGAACTCAAATACCTGATAGTTACCGCCGAAGCATCGGATGTTGAATTACTATCTGCCTTCAGAGCCTGTGCTCCCAACGCCTCTTTTGTGAACCTGTATGGTCCCACAGAAGGAACAATTTATTGCACAGCCTACCGGATACCGACCACCTCATGCAAACATCATAACGGTATGATTGCTATAGGCAAGCCATTCGAAGGAGTAGATGTTCTAATTATGGATAATAACGGTAGCCCCGTCGCCACAGGCGAAACCGGAGAACTCTGGATCAGTGGCAGACAAGTGATGAACGGCTATTGGAACGCTCCTAAAAAGACCAAAGAATGCCTCATCGAAGGGAAGCATTGTATGGAACATTTCCCACTGAACACCAGCAGCAAAACCGATAGAAAAAGAATACTGGAACTAATATAAAACTAAACTAACATGAATACGCAAATGATTTTAAATGAACTGAGCCTGATTTTTCAGGAGATATTGAAGAGAGACAACATCGTTCTTACCAGTGAAACCACCGCCCAGGATGTGGAAGGTTGGAATTCACTGACCAATATGTTACTGATAAGCAAAATAGAGAAAGATTTCAATGTTCACTTCACCTTCAGAGACATTGTCCGATTCAAGAATGTAGGAGATATTTGCAATGCCATTCTCACCAAAACCAAATAAGACATGTCATTCATATCTTTGAATTTTGTCACACTGTTTGTATGTACCTTTCTTTTGTACTACACACTTCCACCTAAATATAGAAAAGCTATACTCTTGTTGTCAAGCTGTGTTTTCATAGGCTATTACCACATAGCTTTCCTGATCATAGCCCTTCTCATTTCACTGGCAACTTTTTTTCTCGGTAAATGGGTGGGACAATCCAAGCATGAGAAGGATGCGAAAAGAATCTATATTTCGGGCTTGTGTTTTCTAATTACAGGCTGGTTGGCATTCCGATATGCCAACCTCCTGCCAGGCGTACACTGGCTATTCCTCTTAGGCATCTCCTTTTATACCTTTCAGGCCCTTTCATACCTGACGGAAATCTATTGGAAAGAAGAAGAACCGGAAGAGAACCTCGCCGACTTCATGATATACATGCTCTTTTTCATGAAATTCCTGTCAGGACCTATAGAACGGGCGAGAGATATGCTTCCACAATTGAAATCGGGTAAACCGGTAGCATATCCATCCATTGTCTACGGAATGAAACTGATCGTAGTGGGACTGATAAAGAAGTTGATACTTGCCGATTATATTTCCCCTTATATAGATGGTATTTTTAACTCTATACATACGGCATCCGGTATCCAATTACTCATGGCATGCCTTTTGTATCCGGTAGAATTGTATGGTGACTTTTCCGGTTATACGGATATTGCACTTGGAGGTGCCTGTATGTTGGGATTCAAACTCAGCCCTAACTTCAACCGCCCATTCATAGCACAAACCACTGCCGAATTCTGGAGAAGATGGCACATATCTCTTTCATTTTGGGTTAGGGATTACTTATATCTGCCCCTATCTTCGGGCATGCGCCGCTGGGGACAGTGGGGCGTATTCCTGAGTCTGAGCCTGACATTTGCAGGATTAGGCGCCTGGCATGGTGCAGGATGTTTGCAACCCTGTCCATCCTCCGCACTTATCTGCTTTTCGCCTTTTCTTTGATCTTCTTTCGCTTAGAGTCGGTGAGTGATGCACTCTATTACATCAGAAACATCTCGTTCAGCACCCATGCCAGCTGGAAAGAAGTAAGCATCGGAATTCCGGATCATAATTGTATTGTAGCTGGTAGTGCTCTTGTACTGATTTTAGTTTACGAATATTTCATGTCGAAACGAAATCTTCTAGAAGCGTTGGAAAAACAACCCATGCTTGTCAGATGGGTCATTTATTATCTGCTGGCCATTATATTCTTTACTTTGGGACAGTTCAATTCCGACAGTTTTATTTATTTGTAATTTTAATCTAAAAACAAAGATAGCAGAATGAAGAAAAACAGTGAGCGAAGTGCAGCTATGCGCTTCACGATGAAACTATCTATACTCCTGACGCCATTTATAGCCTTACTAGTGGTGTATTTCCTCAATGATCCTTTTATGGTTTTAAGACATTATAACCGTTATGACAACTCATCCGTCATGTTGAATGAAGGCTATATCGGTTGGCAAATGTATATGAACAACCGGAATTCCATTGCATTTGATTCTTTTATCATGGGAAATTCCTGCACCATGGCCTATCAATGTCATGAATGGGAAAAATACCTGGATGGTGGCAGGGCGGTACGTCTGTTCGGAAATGCAGAAAGCATAGCCACCATCAGTAAGAAGTTGCAGGCTCTGGAAAGAAATGGTGCAGAGATAAAGAATCTGCTCCTGATTCTGGATAAAGAGTCATTGGGTAAAGACCAGCTTTCAAGCAATCATAACCATGTGTTGCCTCCAGCTATCTCAGGAATCAGCAACTTTAATTTCCAGGAGAAATTCTGTCAGGCCTTCTTCTTCCCTAATTTCCTGTTTCCTTATCTCGATTATAAAATATTTCATCAATATCGTCCCTATATGCAAGGAGTGATAAACCCTTATGGCACAATCAGAGATGCAGTAACAAATGATGCAATCAATCCCAGAGAGAGGATGATCCGGGATGAAGGAGAAGCATATTGGGAAAACCACAAAAAAGAGTTTGTGAAAGCCAGAGACTGTAATTATAGAAATGGTGAATACCGGGAAGGTGAGCGATTCTTATGGGAAACACAGACCGGATTATTAAAGGAAATAGATCAAATCTGCCGGAAACATAACACCTCGGTTAAAATCATCATCAGTCCCGACTATAACCAGATCAGCATAAATCCGGCAGATGTGGAAATATTGAAAGACATTTTTGGCTATGAAAATGTATTCGATTTCAGTGGTATCAATGAATATACGAACGATATTCATAACTACTACGAAAGAGGACATTATAGATCGATACTCGGAGCACGCTTATTACAAAAAGTATATGCAAACCATAACTGATTTGAAATACATATTAAAAGCAACAGCTTATTATGCGAAACTATCTCTGTAGAGTAAGCGCCCGCAATTGTTCCAAAGATCCGTTGAACACATTCAAATCGACCTCTTCCCTGATACCGGGAACATTGCCCACATCAGTATGTTGCCAGAAGTGCCATGGGCCTTCATATTTGACAGAGTCTACGTAATAGTGGGCAATCCAGTAGGGGTAAGTATTGAATACCGAATCACTAAGATAGCGGTTCTTAAATTTATAAGATGTATAAAGAATCGGTTTCACACCATAATGCGATTCTATACGGTCGAGCCAGGTTTTGACAGCAATCTTTAAGTCATGGGCCGTGCTTTTACCAATAGTTTCGACATCAAGCACAGGTGGCAGATCTCCTGGAATAAGCTGGACCGTACGAATAAAAAAATCGGCCTGTTTTAGCGGATCTGTTTTAGGAGAGAAAAAATGATAAGCACCACGAATGAAACCATAACGATGCGCCTGATCAAAATTAAACGGGAAAGTATCGTCAGCATGATCACCACCTTCGGTAGCTTTCATAAAGACAAAATGGATAGGAAATTTGGTTGTTTTGTTAGTTGTCAGTTGCACCCAGTCAATACTGCCTTGATAATGGGAGATATCAATGCCATGCACTTCATAGTCGCAGGGCATACAGACCCCATATCCTTTCTGACCATAACAGGGTTTCCAACGATAGGCATACGGACGAATGAAAAACCAATAAAACCCGGCAGAAAATACGGCAATGATACAAACAGCAAGTATTGTACGTAACCATGCAGACATGATACGTGCTTCGTTTTTCTTCTTACCGCGACGTGCAGCAGATTTTCTTTTAGTTGCCATGTAATATTCAAAACAGAACGCAAATTACACAAATTACGCAAATAGTTTATTCAAATTTGTGTAATTCGCATAATTTGCGTTCTTTTTATTAACTCTTCGTCAACTTGCCGATTTATTTAGCTTGCTCTAACTGCAAAGTCTTCGTCGGCTGGTCACAAACTTCTGTAGGTCCGAAGTACTGGATCGGTCCCGGATATACATAGTCTGTATTGATAGCCCACTGTTCCCGCTGAGCAGCAAATGCCTTGAACGGAGCACCATCCAGTTTCACCAGAGCTTTCTGGATTACCGGTTTCATTTCACCGTGACGGCGTTCCATGTTCATCATCATCGTGATGGGCACACCACCTGCAATCCATTGGTCAGCAGGAGCCGTAGTATTGCGTACAGAAGACATATAGCCTGTCTTGCCGTTAGCAATCAGAGAAGCAGCTGTATAACCCAGTGAATAGCAATAGTCAGCATCGTAGTTAGACGGAGCTGCGCAACGGCCTTCGTAACCGAAGAAGTGATGTTGGGAAGCGAACTTACCTACGAACTTACCTTCTTCTTTCCATGCAGCGAGCTTGGTAGCTACCATTTCCGACAACAGTTTTTCCGTTTCAATCAAAGATACCTGTACGTTTCCGTGCGGGTCGCGGTCCAGCGTTAACTGACGTGCAACACCTTCAGGCAGGCTGGCATAGATAGCAGCATTTTCCGGAGAGAGTTTGCGGATGATATAATCACGTTGGTGTGACTTCTTGATCTGAGAGAATTCTTCAGCATTTGCAGCAAGGAAGTCGTTCAACTCAGCGATCAGACGTTTCATAGCCGGGATAAACTCGATAAGACCTTCAGGGATCAAAACCGTACCGAAGTTGTTGCCTTGAGCAGCGCGGTTGGCTACTACCTGTGCAATGTAAGTTACTACATCGTCCAGAGACATATCATTAGCTTCAACTTCTTCTGATACGATACAAACGTTAGGTTGTACCTGCAAAGCACATTCCAGTGCAATGTGAGAAGCAGAACGTCCCATCAACTTGATGAAGTGCCAGTATTTACGAGCTGAGTTACAGTCACGTTGAATGTTACCGATAACTTCAGAGTAAACCTTGCAAGCTGTGTCGAAACCGAAAGAAGTTTCAATCATTTCGTTCTTCAAGTCACCGTCGATAGTCTTCGGACAACCGATAACCTGTACGCCGCACTTCTTAGCTGCATAGTACTCAGCCAGTACGCAAGCATTTGTATTAGAGTCGTCACCACCGATGATAACCAATGCTTTGATATCAAGTTGCTTCAGGATTTCCAGACCTTTTTCAAACTGATCTTCTTTCTCCAATTTAGTACGACCTGAACCGATGATATCGAAACCACCCGTGTTACGGTATTCGTCAATGATATCTGAAGTCAGTTCCATATAGTTATGGTCAACCAAACCGCCGGGGCCAAGAATGAAACCATATAACTTACTGTCTTTATTCAAACTCTTGATACCGTCGAAGATACCGGAAATCACATTGTGACCACCGGGAGCCTGACCACCGGAAAGGATAACCCCCACATTCATAGCGGGGAAGTTAACCACTTCGTCAGTAGCCTCAAACTTGATCAAAGGCATTCCGTACGTGTTAGGGAACAATTTTTGGATAGCTTCCTGATCGGCTACAGATTGAGTAGCTGCTCCAGCTACCGCCTTAACGGCACCCTTCAGCGCTTTCGGAAGTTTGGGCTGATAAGCAGCCCTTGCAATTTGCAATGCACTTTTTGTCATTTTATCTAATTATTTAAAGGTGTTAGTAAAGTTTCGTTCAAAAGCGTCGCAAATTTCGTGTTTTTTTCTGAATTATGAAAGGAAGCGCACATCAAAAAAAATATGAAATGTTGGTTTATACCGTGGAAAGTACTTATCTTTACCGGAAATATTTCAATTTATTCACTTAAAACGTAAAGATTATGGCAAGTAGAAGAGAACTTAAGAAAAACGTCAATTATATCGCAGGTGAACTGTTCATGGAGTGTTTGGTAAACAGCTTATACGTACCCGGAACCGATAAAACTAAAGCCGACGAGCTGATGGGCAGAATCCTGAGTGTGCAAGATGAATTTATCAGCCGAATCAGCCATACCGAACCTGGAAATGTAAAAGGTTTCTACAAGAAATTCCGCGAAGACTTTAATAAAGAAGTAGACGCAATTATTGACGCTATCGGCAACCTGAAGTAAGCACCGGGAATGAAAAAAGCAATATACAGCTTTATCTACTATCGCATTTTGGGATGGAAGACAAACGTAACTGTGCCGGATTATGATAAATGCGTGATAACTGCAGCACCTCATACATCTAATTGGGATTTATTTATCGGCAAACTATTTTACGGAGCTATCGGACGGAAAACCTGCTTCATGATGAAAAAAGAATGGTTCTTCTTTCCGCTGGGATTAATATTCAAAGCCGTGGGTGGCATACCGGTGGACCGGGGACGCAAAACATCGTTGGTAGACCAGATGGCGGAAAGATTCGCCAAAAGCAAGAAATTCCAACTCGCCATTACACCGGAAGGAACCCGTAAAGCGAATCCTAATTGGAAGAAAGGATTTTATTTTATTGCATTGAAAGCGCAGGTACCTATTGTAATGATAGGTATCGATTATACCACTAAAACGATTTCTGCGACAAAGGCGATCATGCCATCGGGAGATATCGAAAAGGATATGCGCGAGGTAAAGCTCTATTATAAGGATTTCAAAGGGAAGAACCCGAAGAACTTTGCTTTAGGAAACATTTAAAGTTCTTAATCCCGTATCTTCCTTGTAGTTTCTCCGTATCAACTCCGTGTCTGCTCCGTAGTATCTCCGTATCCGGTCCGTAGCATCTCCGTACTCTTAGATACGGAGTTGATACGGAGATGCTACGGAGCAGACACGAACCGGATACGCTTCTGACTGACAATTGAACGTATAAAACCGATAATCATTTTCTTAACTAAGTATTATGCGTGTAACTCTATTACAGACAGACATCGTTTGGGAAGATAAACAAGAAAATCTCCGCTTGCTCCGGGAAAAGCTGATAAAGCTTCGCGGAGAAGCGGAGATTGTTGTCTTACCCGAAACCTTCTCTACCGGTTTCAGTATGGATAGCCGAAGACTGGCTGAGCCGGTATCGGGTGAAACCATTACCCTCCTGCGTCAATGGGCGGTAGAATTCCAATTCGCCATTACAGGTAGTTATATAGCTTGTGATGAAGAAGCCGATGCAAATAAAAATGCTGTTCCCAGTCCTGATAAGCCTTATTATAACCGTGCTTTTTTCCTGACTCCCGAAGGGGAAGCTTATTACTACGATAAACGACATCTCTTTCGTATGGGCCAGGAAACGGAGCATTTTACAGCCGGTAACCAGCGGCTTGTTATCTCTTACCGGGGGTGGAATATACTGTTGTTAGTCTGCTACGACCTTCGCTTCCCGGTATGGAGCCGGAACGTAAATAATGAATATGATCTTCTGATATACGTTGCCAACTGGCCTGTTCCCCGCCGCCGGGTATGGGACATTCTGTTACAAGCCCGTGCACTCGAAAATATCAGTTATGTTTGCGGTGTCAACCGTATCGGTACGGATGGAAATCAAATGCTATATAATGGCGGCAGCGTCATTTATTCACCAAAGGGCGATTTGCTTGCCAGCGTACCCGACCATGAAGAAGGAACCGCCACCGCAACTCTCGACCTCTCTGTCCTGAGAGATTTCAGACAAAAATTCCCCGCATGGAAAGACGCTGAATGTTTCCTAATTAAGAATTAATAATTAACAATTAAAGCACTATGGAACGAATGAAAGCTAAACACCGCATAGCTGACAGGTTATTCTTTCTGTTATTGACCATCTTAGTTTTTTCCTCTTGCGCAAACAGCAAAAAGGATATTATTCCTTCTGCCGAGTATGCACCTTTTGTGAATGCATATACGGGAGGAGTTATCTCGCAAACTTCGAACATACGTATAGAACTGACGCAAGATCAGCCTATGGTAGATTTGAACAATGAACTGAAAGAAAATCCGTTTAGCTTCTCCCCGTCCCTGAAAGGTAAAGCGTATTGGATCAGCAACAATACAATTGAATTCGTTCCTGAACCAGGAACTTTAAAGCCGGGAGAATTCTATGAAGGTACGTTCCAATTAGGCAGGTTTGTAGAAGTGGACAGTCGCCTGCAAGAATTCAAATTCTCTTTCAGAGTACAGGAACCCAATTTCACACTGTATATCGAACCACTGACAACCATCGACATAGATAGCCATGGCGACTTGGTGACATTGAAAGGTGAAGTACGTTTCAGTGATGCCACTCCCAAAGAAGCAGTTGAGAAAATGCTCTCTGCCAAAGGCGGAAACGGGCAAAGCTATCCGGTCAGTATCACTCCGACAGATCATCCGACGCGTTATCAGTTTGAAATAGCCGGTGTCATTCGCGCAGCGGAAGACTACCAGCTGGAAATCACCGCCAACGGCAGTCCTGCAGGAATCGACCGTAAACAGACAGAAAACGTACTGATCCCTACCAAGAATAATTTCCGTTTCCTCTCTGCCAAACGCATTGACGAACCGGAGAATGGAATTGAAATAGTATTCTCCGATCCTGTTTCTACTACACAAGACCTGAACGGATTGATTGAAATCCCCGAAGTATCATCTTCCATATTTCAAGTGGAGAATAATAAAGTATATGTTTACTTTGAAGCCAACCAACTGAGCAAACTGACTTTGAATATACACGAAGGAGTGAAAAACAACCGGGATAAATCGCTCGGAACATCACACTCCATCGCATTCAGCGAACTGAATCTGAAACCACAAGTGAGCATGTCTACATCAGCCGCTATCCTGCCCGACTCCAAAAGTTTGATCATCCCTTTCCGGGCAGTCAATCTCTATGCGGTAGATTTAAGTGTAATCCGTATTTTTGAAAACAATGTACTGATGTTCATGCAGACCAATACGCTCTCATCCGCCAGTGAACTGCGCCGTTCCGGACGATTGGTTTATCAGAACACATTGTGGCTGAGCAAGGACAGTACAAAAGACGTGCACCGATGGGAAGATTATTCGATAGACCTTGCCGGACTGATTCGGCAAGAACCGGGTGCTATCTACCGTGTCATACTTTCTTTCCGGCAAGAATACTCAGCCTATCCTTGCAGCGGAACAGAAAAACAAGAGATGAGCTTTACAGACAATACTGCTTCAGAGGGATTGACGAAAGTCAGCGGAAGTAGTACTTTCGAAGAAAATGAAGCTGAATGGGATACACCGGAAACTTATTTCTACTACAATGGTAATGTAAAGATGGACTGGAGCCAGTATAACTGGCGGGAACGCAATAATCCTTGCCATGCCTCCTACTATATGGACTCTGACCGGGCAGCATCGTGCAACGTATTTGCCTCCAATGTAGGAATGATTGTAAAACGGAATTCACTGAACAAGCTGTGGATTGCCGTAAGCAACATCTTGGATACCAAACCGATGGAGAAAGCGAAAGTGACTGTTTACAACTTCCAGTTGCAAGCCATCGGAACCGGTGAAACCAATAGTGAAGGATTTACAGAAATCACTCCGAAAGGTGTTCCTTTCATTGTGGTGGCCGAAGTAGAGAAACAGAAAGCTTATGTTCGTGTGGCAGATGGTGAAGAACAATCTGTCAGCCGGTTCGATGTAGGCGGAAAAGATATTCAGAAAGGATTGAAGGGGTTCGTCTATGGCGAAAGAGGGGTATGGCGACCGGGAGATACGCTGCATGTAAGCTTTATTATGGAAGACCGTGAAAAAAGAATTCCGGATAAACACCCTGTAGCATTGGAATTGTATAATCCGAGAGGACAATTCTATACCAAAATGATTTCCACGCAAGGTGTAAATGGTTTCTACACATTTGACCTGCCGACACGTCCGGAAGACCCGACAGGATTATGGAACGCTTACGTCAAAGTAGGTGGAGCCGCTTTCCACAAAAGCCTTCGCATAGAAACTGTGAAACCAAACCGCCTGAAAATTAATCTGAAACTACCGGAGAAAGTAATCCAGGCTTCTACCAAAGAAATGCCGGTAATGCTTACTTCCACATGGCTGACAGGCGCCACCGCTTCACGGTTGAAAACCAAAGTGGAAATGTCCCTGTCAAAAGTAAATACGCAATTCAAGAACTACGGGCAATACATATTCAATAATCCGGCTACCGAATTTACAACTGTAAAAAATGATGTATTCGACGGAATGCTGGATGCGGAAGGAAAAACTAACTTTATGTTGAAACTTCCGGCTGCCACCAATGCCCCGGGAATGCTGAATGCAACCTTAACCAGCCGTGTATTCGAACCGGGAGGAGACGCCAGTATTTACACGCAAAGCATTCCATTCTCTCCATTCTCATCTTATGTAGGTATTAATCTGAACCAGCCGAAAGGAAAATACATCGAGACCGACCAGGATCATGTATTCGATATTGTCACCGTAAATGCGGAAGGACAATTAGTGAACCGCTCCAATTTGGAATATAAGATTTACCGTATCTCCTGGAGCTGGTGGTGGGAGAACCGGGACGAATCATTCGGAACTTATGTCAACAGTAGTTCCATCACTCCCGTAGCCAGTGGTAATATACAGACTACAGGCGGAAAGGCAACCTTTAAATTCCGGGTAAACTATCCGGACTGGGGACGTTACCTGGTTTATGTAAAGGATAAGGAAAGTGGGCATGCCACCGGCGGAACTGTTTATATAGACTGGCCGGATTGGCGCGGACGTTCAAGCAAGACGGACCCCAGCGGCATTAAAATGCTCGCTTTCTCTCTGGATAAAGACTCGTATGAAATAGGTGAAACGGCAACAGCCATCATTCCTGCCGCTGCGGGAGGACGTGCACTGGTAGCCCTGGAAAACGGTTCAACCGTTCTGCAACGTGAATGGATTGAAGTTTCCAATAACGGAGACACAAAATATTCTTTCAAAGTGACTCCGGAAATGGCGCCGAATGTTTACCTGCACATCAGCCTGTTGCAACCTCATGCACAGACGGTGAACGATTTGCCGATACGTATGTACGGTGTGGTTCCGGTATTGGTGACTAATAAACAAACTATATTGCAACCGCAAATTAAAATGCCGGAAGTGTTGCGGCCGGAAACGGACTTCACCGTTACCGTCAGCGAAAAGAACGGCAAGCAGATGACATACACATTGGCCATTGTAGACGACGGATTACTCGACCTGACTAATTTCAAGACTCCCGATCCGTGGAATGAATTCTATGCCCGCGAAGCATTGGGCATCCGCACCTGGGATATGTATGACGATGTACTCGGAGCATCTGCCGGACGCTACAGTTCATTGTTCAGTACGGGTGGCGACGAGACATTGAAACCGGCCGATGCAAAAGCGAACCGCTTCAAGCCGGTAGTGAAATTTATCGGTCCGTTCTATCTGGATAAAGGAAAACAGAAGACGCACACGCTGAAACTACCGATGTACGTAGGTTCTGTACGTACGATGGTGGTAGCGGGGCAAGACGGAGCTTATGGAAAAGCGGAAAAGACTTCTTTCGTGCGGACACCATTGATGTTGTTGTCAACACTGCCCCGTGTGCTGAGCACACAAGAAGAGATTACTGTTCCGGTAAATGTCTTTGCCATGGAAAAGGAAGTGAAGAATGTATCGGTATCCATTCAGGCTTCAGGTGGAGGTGTGCAAGTAATCGATCCCAATAAACAATCCATTACTTTCAGTCAACCGGGTGATCAACTCGTTTACTTTAAAATAAAGACCGGAAGTAAAACAGGAAAAGCAACGATACATATCACTGCCAGCGGTGGCAGTCAGCAGGCGAAAGAGACCATTGAAATCGAAGTCCGGAATCCGAATCCGGCAGTGACCTTCCGTAACAGCCAATGGGTGGAAAAAGGAGAAAGTGTAACACTTCCTTATTCATTGAATGGTGCTACTCCAGCAAATAGCCGTATGCTGCTGGAAGTCTCACGTATTCCTTCGGTAGATATCAGCCGCAGGTTCGACTACCTGTATAATTATCAGCATCATTGCACGGAACAGCTGACTTCCAAAGCTCTGCCGCTATTGTTCGTCAGCCAGTTTAAAGCAGTGGATGAGGAAGAAGCTCAAAAGATTAAGGCCAACGTACAGGAAGCGATACGGCAACTCTACGCACGCCAGCTTCCGAACGGCGGTTTTGTTTACTGGCCGGGAAATGCCAGTGCTGATGAGTGGATTACTTCTTATGCGGGCATGTTCCTTGTATTGGCGCAGGAGAAAGGCTACGCTGTCAATTCGAATGTACTGAATAAGTGGAAACGCTTCCAACGTGCTGCTGCCCAGAACTGGCGGATGCCGGATCAGGATGACAGTTGGGGTTACTGGCAAACGGGAGTGCAACAAGCATACAGATTGTACACACTGGCATTAGCCGGTGCACCTGAACTGGGTGCCATGAACCGGATGAAAGAACAAGCTAACCTGCCTCTGCAAGCCAAATGGAGACTGGCAGCCGCTTATGCCCTGACAGGTAAGATGAAACCGGCTGAAGAACTGGTATTTAAGGCAGAAACCACCGTTGCCCCTTATTCCTCACAGAACTACATCTATGGTTCGTATGATCGTGACGAAGCTATGATATTGGAAACTTTACTCCTGATGAACCGAGACCAGGTGGCATTGCAACAGGCGAAGAAAGTATCTAAGAATCTGACCGAAGAGAATTGGTTCAGTACACAGTCCACTGCTTTCTCATTGATGGCGATGGGACGCCTGGCTGAGAAGCTTTCAGGTACTTTGGATTTCATCTGGACCTGGAACGGAAAGCAGCAACCCGTAGTGAAATCAGCCAAGGCTGTATTTGCAAAGGAACTGTCCACTTCACCGGTTTCGGGTAATATTATAGTAAAGAATGAAGGTAAAGGCGCATTAAGTGTGGACCTCATTACACGCACGCAATTACTTAATGATACGTTACCCGCAATATCCAATAACCTCCGTCTGGACGTAAAATATACGGATATGAACGGAGCGACGATATCTATAGATGATATCAAGCAAGGAACAGACTTTATGGCAGTCATCACTGTAGGTAATATCAGTGGAACCACTGCTTACAGCAATTTGGCATTGACACATATTCTGCCGTCAGGTTGGGAAATTTACAATGACCGGTTGATAACTCCGAAAGCGACGCCTACCCGTGAGTATTCCTACCAGGATATTCGTGACGACCGCGTGCTGACTTACTTCGACTTGCGTCGCAGCGAGCTGAAAAAGTTCACCATAAGACTGCAAGCCACATATGCAGGTAATTTCATTTTGCCGGCTATCCAGTGCGAAGCCATGTATGACGGTTCGGCACAGGCACGGACCAAGGCGGGAAGAACGACTGTCAGCCGTTAAGTTCATTTCATGGGGACTAAGATTATAAAGTACTTCAAACAACTGTCTATCACCAGAAAAGTAATACTCATACTTATTACAATTCTGGTGATAGCCTATATCTTTTGCCTCCCCCGGCAACTTTTCCATGTGCCCTACTCCACCGTCGTCACTGACCGGAACGGTGAATTACTGGGCGCACGCATTGCATCCGACGGCCAATGGCGCTTTCCACCCCGGACCACTACTCCGGAAAAAATAAAGCAATGCCTCATCACTTTCGAAGACAGGCACTTTTATCACCATTGGGGAGTCAATCCTGTCTCCATTGGCAGAGCCGCCTACCAAAACCTAAAGAATAAGCGCATTGTAAGTGGAGGAAGTACCCTCACCATGCAAACGATCCGTCTGGCAAGAAACGAGTCGCGTACCTTTGGAGAAAAGTTCATAGAAATGATCCTGGCCACCCGACTTGAGTTTCGCGCTTCAAAAGAGAAAATCCTGTCCATGTACATTTCACACGCTCCTTTCGGAGGAAACGTAGTAGGGCTCGATGCCGCTGCCTGGCGATATTTCGGACACCCCGCTGAAGAACTGTCCTGGGCAGAAGCAGCCATGCTGGCAGTACTTCCAAACGCACCCGCCATGATTCATCTCTCCAAATCACGGCAATTATTACTTAATAAAAGAAACCGTCTGCTAAAACAATTATATGCACGAAAGATTATAGATAACTCCACTTACGAACTGGCTATCAGCGAACCACTCCCCGACGAGCCTCATCCACTCCCCCAAACCGCTCCCCATTTGGTCAGTCGCTTCTATCAGGAACGAAACGGGAAATATTCCGTATCAACCATCGACAAGGGTATTCAAACCCAGATAGAGAACGCAGCCGAACGTTGGAGCAATGAATTTAACCGGAGTGATATACGCAATCTGGCAATTCTGGTGATTGATATCCGAACCAATCAGGTTGTGGCTTATTGCGGCAATGTCAATTTCGAACGGAAGCAAGCTGGTAACCAGGTAGACGTTATTCAGGCACCCAGAAGCACGGGAAGTATTCTGAAACCATTTTTATATTACGCCATGTTGCAGGAAGGCAGTCTGTTGCCTCATACGCTACTGCCCGATATACCAGTTAATATTAATGGCTTTACACCTCAAAACTTCAGTTTGCAATTCGAAGGTGCCGTTCCTGCTTCGGAAGCGCTCGCACGTTCATTGAATATCCCGGCAGTGACGATGCTACAAAGATATGGTGTTCCCAAGTTTCATACTTTCCTGAGGCAAATAGGCTTAAAAACTATCAATCGCCCGGCTTCTCATTATGGTTTATCACTCATTCTGGGCGGTGCGGAGGCTACCCTGTGGGATGTGACAAATGCGTATGCTTACATGGGGCGGAGTTTATTGCAGCTTCCACAAACAGAATGTAGTTTGCTGCTTGCGGACGCTGAAGGATCAGGAGAACCAGAAGTCTTCGCTTCGGGAAAATCGACGGATACTTTCCAACCGGGAGCCGTATGGCAAACCTTCAATGCGTTAACCGAGGTGAATCGTCCCGAAGAAATAGACTGGAAATCAATCCCCTCCATGCACCCCATTGCCTGGAAGACCGGAACAAGCCACGGATTCCGCGATGCCTGGGCCGTAGGAGTCACTCCTCACTATACCGTAGGTGTATGGGTAGGAAATGCTACAGGAGAAGGTAAACCTGGTCTTGTAGGAGCACGGACAGCCGGTCCGGTTTTGTTTGATGTATTTGGTCTGCTACCTCCGACACGGTGGTTCAGGCGTCCGGGAGATGTCTTTGTCAAGGCTGAGATATGCCGGAAATCCGGACACTTGAAGGGTAGGTTTTGCGAAGAAACAGATACTTTACTGATTCTTCCTGCCGGACTAAAGACGGAAGCTTGCCCTTATCATCACCTTATCACCCTTTCAGCCGATGAAACTCACCGTATCTACGAGAATTGCGCAAATTTGGAACCAACTATCCAGAAGTCCTGGTTCACTTTGCCACCTGTATGGGAATGGTATTACAAACAGCATCATCCGGAATACAATCCGCTCCCTCCCTTCAAACCGGGCTGCGGAGAGGATGCATTGCAACCCATGCAATTCATCTATCCACCCATGAATGCCCGTATTGTGTTACCCAAACAGATGGATGGAAGTCCGGGCTTTCTAACCGCCGAGCTGGCTCACAGCAATCCAGGTACCACCATTTTCTGGCACCTTGATAACACTTATCTTACCCAGACACAAGACTTTCATAAGATCTCACTACAACCCACGCCCGGAAAACATTCACTAACAGCGGTAGACGAAGCAGGAAATACAGTAACCACTACATTTTATATCAATTAAGATTATCTGTTGATGAAACCGGTCAGGGTACCCATCCCTCCCTCGAACAGGTGATGTTTTTGTACAAAAAGATTCCATTTTAGTCTTTTTAATGAAAATACCTAAAAGAAGTAAGTGCATAGTTACCAAAAAGTAGCTACATTTGTATCCCGAAACAGTGTCAGAAGAAAACACCTTGTTCCAAAAGACAACCCCGACACTAGAATTAGTGAACATTGTTTTTTGTATATTTGTTAAATCTTAGAAGCGACAAGCTTTAATCAATTTATTAATACCAATTAAGTTATGAAAACCAATCTTAGTTCTCAAATCACTCTCAACAGAGTCTCCCCCAGGTATTATAGGCCTGAGAATGCATTTGAAAGGTCGGTATTGACCCGACTGGAAAAAATCCCAACCGACATCTACGAATCGGCAGAGGAAGGCGCCAACCACGTTGCCTACGAAATAGCTCAACTTATTCGTGATAAACAGAAAGCCGGACGTTTCTGTGTATTGGCATTGCCGGGCGGTAATTCTCCCCGCAACGTATACTCAGCCCTTATCCGTAT
>ULXS01014026.1_pt1 | contig 48359 bp, 36 predicted proteins | sample 1961421 | NCBI WGS metagenome assembly ULXS01 (sample SAMEA4835842, study PRJEB28245) | human gut metagenome | biome: gut microbiome; material: fecal sample | place: Denmark | collected 2008
GAAAAGAGGTCTGAACTTTTGTTCAGACCTTTTCTTTTATACTCTACTCTAATTCTATCAGAAGATTACACCCAGACGGAAACCGGCATGATTCTGCCCCTCAATGTCGCAAGTCAATGTCTGCGTCTTGTTCGTAGCATAACTGTAGTAGCCGGCTACATGGAATCCCCATTTCTTTCCTGTCGGATAAATTTTCAAACCGATTTCCGGAGAAACGTAGAATCCCCATGATTTGTCGTACACACCTCCGCTACCAAAGTAAGTGGTATTACGAGCAAACATAGCACCCACCTTCACTCCGATGTAAGGCTTTACATAACGGTTGGTAGAGAGATTATATGCCGCCATCACACCAAACGGCACTTGAAACGCCGAACGCTGCTGATCGGTAGTGAGTGACTCCGTAGGCGACAATGACAACGTCTGACGCCCCACATACTTATGATTGGTATGGAAAGAAGCAAAGACTCCAGCTTCCCAACGAGGCGTAAACTGATAGCCTAACTCATAGTTCATTCCCCATCCGCTCAACTTATCTGCAAAATCAGTAGAAAAAGGCGCATTCATCTGCCAGTCCACCTTCAAAGTAGTCTTGCTGATATCGTATTGCGAAAATCCTTTTACAGCCACTCCCAGACACATAAAGGCCAGCAGTGCCATCTTTTTCAATACATTTATCTTCATTTCAAATTCCTCCTCTAATTAATTAACCGATTTGATATAAGGTGACTGCTCGAAAGCCTGTACCACCGAGTTCTGCAACATCATCTGATTAAACTGTCCGCTGTACTGGAATCCTGATGCGCTGGCATACCACACCACCGGAAGATTTTTCTGTGTGCCATCCTCATCGGCAGTCAGGTCGACCATCTCCATCACCAAGGTATTGGTATTATAAGAATAGGACACAGGATACGGATAATACCATCCGGACCAGGGACCCCAGAAACCATAATCCCACCAGCCGCCCCAGTAGCCACCGGTAATGACCTGAGTTGTCTGAGCCACGTAGGAAAGCTGCAAGCCCACATTGGCTTCTTCCTTCTTTTCCGGATCAAGGATACGGGTGTATCCGCGTGCATCCATTTCTGCGGCAACCTTATTAATAATTGCCTTCGCATTTTCATCCTTCCAGTAGGTAGCCCGATGACCACCGGCCTCTAAAATACTGTCAGGCAAGAAATACGTTTTATAACCACCAAAGTCGGCATCCTTGTCATAATCGGTGTAGACCACCAGATCCGCGTCCAGCTGATTCATGTCAGGGTCTTTCTCACAAGCCGACAACCCCAACAACAGACACGCAAAAAACAACATCTTTCTCATAATTCATCTTGTTTTATTAAATTGAACGTCCTTTAAATACTGAGCTCTTGAAAGCCGGAAGTATCACCCCGTTCAGGGTCAGACGATTGGAATTAAAATTCGGAGTAATGGTAACCGTGGCATTATTCGTTCCCTTCGGCATGCTGATATCCAGACGGGCCGAAATACCAGTGCCCATCACATTCATAGATAAATACAGCGTACCCCTCTTGTCAGTCCTCATCTCATAAGAAGAAACCTTTCCATCTACCGTTACACCTCCCAGTCCGTTAGGACCTGCCGCCGGAATATTGAAAGCCACCTGCACCACTGCATCTTCTCCGTCTACAGACACAAAGTTGGTATTCGATGTGACGTAAGCCGTCTGCCCATACTTGAACACCACCTGGTCTGCTTCAAGGGTAAATTTCTTTGCATTGATAGCTTCCACTGCTTCTGCATGCTGGATACTGTCTATTTTCTCTTGAAGAGCTTTCTTTTCTTCTTTGGTCAACTCAACTTCTTGAGCCTGAATATGTCCGACCATCAAGGCCAGTGCGCATATCAGAATTGATACCATCTTTTTCATAAATCTATGTCTTTAATTGATTACATACTATAAACAACGAATTCAGCGTTTTGCTGCATAATTCCTGTTTAAAAAAGTATAATGTATTTCCCCGTTTTCAAATAAAATTGTTATCTTTAGAATATATAAAGAAAAAAAATCTATTCATAACCTTTAAAAAACCGTACCATGACACACATCAGCGAAATAACCTTATTGATTGCCGTCATTGCACTGGCCCTCTGGCCGGTCGTATTGTTCGCCCTGCGCTTCTTACGCGAGCGTCAGAAACGGTTGGAATACATTGAAAGAATGACAAAAGACGAACAGGACGAAGTCACCACGAAAGACCTCGTCATCAGCGTACTGAAGAAAATAGGCTGCCAGCCTAAGGTGAATGAAGAAAATCACATCACCTTTAAATATCAGGGCGACGATTTCTATATTGCGGCAGAAGAAGAAAACCGATTTATCATGATCTGGAATCCGTGGTGGGGCTCCATCAATGCCGACAACGAAGCGCTTCCTTATCTGAAAGAGATTATCAATTTGGCCAATGTGAACTCACTGGTCACTACCGTCTATATGGCGGACGAGGATGAGAAGACCATCGGACTACACTCCCGTTGCCACACGTTCTTCTCTCCCAGAGAAGGAGAACTGGAAGAACACATGAAAATGCTGCTGGACTATTTCTTTGACATGCACAATGTGATAAAGGACAACATGAACCAGTTAGGCCAGGCAGCCATCAACGAGGAAGAGAAAAAAGAACGCGTAAAAGTAAAAGGTTTCTCCGCCTATAAGGACAACACCATGCCTATTGAGGCTAAGAAAGAGGAAGAGAAGAAGGAGTAGGCTCTTCGTCGTGCTTCCGCATACTGAATTCACAACCGCAATACTGCTGGTTATAGAAATTATATTCCTTGATAATGGCTATACGACGCTCACTCAAGCCCCCCTTGCGCCAGTTCTGTTCCCACCAGGTTACGTCGGGATAAGCAGCTACAGCCCAATGTCCTGCTTCATTAATCTGCTCCAGACTTTTCCAGCGAGAGGAAGCTAACGTGGTCGTGATGACTGAGAAACCGTGTTCATGTGCATAACGGGCCGTATCGGCCAGACGCATTTTAAAGCATTTCAGGCAACGCCCTCCGCGCTCCGGTTCGTTTTCAAGTCCGGCCACCGTACAACGCCAGGATGCATGGTCATAATCTGCATCCACAATATCCAAGCCCAACGACTGGGCATAGCGGGTACACTCGTCCTTACGGATATTGTATTCCTCCAACGGGTAGATATTCGGATTACAATAATAGATAGTAGGGCGTATGCCATGATTCAACAGACATTCGATAATGGCCGATGAACACGGTGCGCAACAGGTGTGCAACAAGACTTTGTCGGCTCCACCCGGTACTTCCAATTCAAATTTCTTCTTTTTCATCCTTTCACTCACTTTTATTCACACGAATCAGACGCTCCCTCCGCATAAGAAGCAAACAAGGGTTGCAACAACTCCGGTATATCTATCCCCTGCTCGCGTATTCCCTTCAGACAGTTATGCGCTTCTTTTGTCAGAGAGAAATACATTTGCCGCTTGTCTTTTTCGCCCAAAGCACGCACTAACAGATTCCGCTCTTCTACCGCACGAATCACCTTGGAGGCATGCGAGGGGGTCAGCCCCGTACGCTCTACAATCGTACTGGCCGCTACCCGCTCCTTACCGATGGCACATAACACCATGGCTTCGTTCAGCGACACCCCATGCGACTGCATCAAACGGGATTCAAGTTCAGAGAGAGCCCGAAAGAGCTCTCTCATCACACAGATACATTTTATTTTTTCCATACTTAAATAAACAGATTTACATTGGCTTCCTCGGCACGGTCCATATAGGTAGCTACCCCACCGATGGTGACGTTGTCCAGCAGTTCCTCCTTTTTCACGCCCATCACATCCATCGACATCTGGCAGGCAATGAATTCTACTCCATTATCAATGGCCTGCTGGCGAAGTGATTCCAACGAATCGATTCCCTTACGGTTCATAATGTAGCGCATCATCTTCGTACCCATACCTCCCATGTTCATCTTTGAAAGCTTGAGTTTCCGGGAGCTGGAAGGCAGCATCATGCCGAACATTTTTCCAAAAATATCCTTCTGCACCGACGGTTTCCGTTCCTTCTTGATGGCATTCAGTCCCCAGAAGGTAAAGAAAATGGTCACTTTCTTGCCCGTAGCTGCCGCACCGTTAGCCAGCACAAAGGTAGCCAAAGTTTTGTCAAGGTCATCACTGAAAAGGATGAAAGTTTTTCCCCTCTCTCCCACGTCCTGACGGGAAGCCTCTATGGCACAAGGAGTCGCTTTCTCTACCACTACCTTATAAATTCCTCCTTCCGACTTTGAAGAAAGGAAGCGGTTTCCGGTAGTACGGCACCATGCCTCTGCGTCTCTCGGGAAGCCGGCATCCGTAGCATGAATTTCCATCTGCTCACCGGCTTTCAGTTCCTCCATCCCTTTTTTCAAACGCAAGATAGGGCCAGGACACTGTATGCCACAGGCATCTACTACATGTACCTTTTTGCAGTCCGAACTTCCTTCAGCCGTTTCACACGAGCAGGCTACGGCACATGTTTCTTCCGGCTGGCAAACCGGAGTAACCGCCGCATTGTAGGTCTTGATACCCCCTATCAGGTTGCGCACATCCTTATAACCGTTTTCTTTCAGAATGTTAGAAGCCAGATAACCGCGTAACCCAACTCCACAATACAAGAAGACTGGTTTGTCCGATGGAATTTCCTTCATCCGTGAACGTATCTCATCCAAAGGCACGTTCAGCGCTCCAGGAATATGCCCCAGTTCATACTCATCTTTTGTCCGTACATCCACCAAGGTCACCTTAGTCAAATCGGCCTGTTGCAACTCTCTCCAATAAAGAGGAGTCATCTTGCCGTTCAATATATTTCCAGCCACATAACCCGACACCGCTACCGGATCTTTAGCTGAAGAGAAAGGAGGTGCGTAGGCATGTTCCAGTTGCATCAAATCATATACGGTTCCTTTCTGCTTGATGACCAGTGCATATTCATCAATGCGCTTATCCACTCCATTGTATCCCACAATCTGTGCTCCATACAAACGACCGTCTTCAGGAGAGAAAGTAATCTTGATGTCCATCTGCAGTGAACCGGGATAGTAGCCGGCATGCGAACCAGAGTGAATGGTTGCCGACAGATAAGGCATACCAAAAGCTTTCAGACGCTTGGCCGGAAGTCCCGTAGAAGCCACGGTCAAGTCAAATACTTTCGCTATGGCTGTTCCGATAGAGCCTTCATATTTCACCCGGTTGCCAAATGTCATGTTGTCGGCTACGATACGTGCCTGACGGTTGGCTGGTCCGGCCAGAAAGTTCAACCACGGCTTACCGGTAATGGGATGCGGATATTCAATGGCATCACCTACGGCATACACCGACTCATCGGAAGTCTGCAGGTATTCATTTACATAAATACCCTTCATTTCTCCTAACTTCAGTCCGGCTTCTACAGCCAGACGAGTTTCTGCCCGTACACCGATGGAAAGAATAACCAGCTGAGCTTCCGCCTGTAACCCCGACTGGAATTTAACTCTCAGTCCGGAATCGGTCTTTTCAAAGGCTTCCACTGCCTGTTTCAGATACAGTTTGACACCCTTCTGTTGCAGATGGCCATGCACCAGCGCTGCCATAGAGAAATCAATCGGTCCCATCACCTGATCAGCCATCTCTACTACAGCCACCTCAATACCGGCATGATGAAGGTTCTCGGCCATTTCCAACCCAATAAAACCACCTCCTACAATCACTGCTTTCTTTATTTCATGACTCTGCATATAAGCCTTGATGCGGTCTGTATCTGCCACATTCCTCAGGGTAAAAATTCCTTCATTATCGATTCCAGGCAAAGGAGGACGCACAGGCGATGCTCCCGGTGAAAGCAGCAGTTTATCGTATGTTTCAGTATATTCTTTTCCGTCCGAAGTACGTACCTTTACTTCCTTACGGGCAGTATCAATTGCCATAACCTCCGAACGTACCCGCACATCGATGCGGAAACGAGTGGAGAATGCTTCCGGAGTCTGTACAAACAAGCGGTCGCGCTCCTGAATCACCCCACCTATATAATAAGGTAAACCACAATTGGCATAAGAGATATATTCTCCACGCTCAAACAAAATGATTTCAGCCTTTTCCGTGTTTCTCCGAATACGGGCAGCCGCAGTAGCTCCACCTGCTACCCCACCAACAATTACATACTTCATAACTATTTATTTTCTTTGTTATTATTTTCTAATGGAAACTTTTTGCAAAGAAAATAAATAATTACATAAAGAATAAATTTCCAATGGAAAATATTCACCAATTAAGCATTATTAAGGGAAAGTGTCTCTTTCTAAGCCAATTTCTGATAAGCCAGTCGCGGAGTTCCATTACGCACATAGATAATTCCACAATACACAAAGCCTGTAGAAAGCAGCAAATGTTGCATCACCTTGTTGTCTGCATGGGTATCGGCACGCAGGCACGGCCACTGACGGAAACACCAGTCCACACACAGTTTTCCTATCCCCTTGCAGGAGCCGTCGGATGCCAGCCGATGAATGACATAATAAGGAGAGTCGTCTCTCCATTCCCCGTTTTCAATGCGTGCATAGGTTGGATCGGGTCCCTGAATGAAACAGAAGGTGGCCACTGCTCTTCCCTCTTCCGTTACACACACATAACAGTGAGAAGCCTCTATTTCCTCCTGTATCAGTTCCCGCTGGGGATAGCCGTTAATCCACTGATTAGGGTTTCCCGTACGACACATGAAACGACGGGCTTCTTCAAATATCTCCATCAAACAGTCCAAATCATCCAATGTAGCCTTGCGTATCTGTAAATTCATAAGTCTTTTCTATTTTGATAAACCGACGCAAAACTAATGGTTTTCTTCTGTTTTATAGAGCAGGTTTCTTGTTTTTTTGAAATAATGTTGTACCTTTGTGACAACTTCAAAAACAAATGGGGCATTAGCTCATCTGGCTAGAGCGTTTGACTGGCAGTCAAAAGGTGGCAGGTTCGAGTCCTGTATGCTCCACTTTTTCTTTTCTACTCCACTTGACTTTTCCCTGATTAAATATAAAAACAGACCTTGTCTGACTTATTCAATTTATTATTATGTACAGTATTTTAATCATAGAAGACGATAAACGAGTAGCCGATTTGCTAAAAACCGGACTGGAAGAAAATGGCTATCACACCATGGTGGCATACGATGGAGCCATGGGGCTTCGTCTGTTCCAATCTCACTCCTTTCAGCTGGTTATTTCGGATATTATTCTTCCCAAGCTGGATGGCTTTGAACTCTGCAAAGAGATACGCAAGTCGAATCCGCATATTCCCGTACTTATGCTGACAGCTTTGGGCTCAACCGACGACAAACTCGACGGATTTGATGCAGGTGCAGATGACTACATGGTAAAACCTTTCGATTTCCGGGAACTGAACGCACGCATTAAAGTACTTCTGAAAAGAAAAGCAGAAGCAACTGTATCTGTTGTTGCTCCCGAAAAACTTACCTACAAAGACTTGCAAATTGATACCAACCGCAGGGAAGTGATGCGCCAAGGTAGCCTCATCCGCTTATCTCCGAAAGAATACAACCTGCTTACTTACATGGTGCAGAATGCAGAACGGGTCATCAGCCGGATAGAAATTGCCGAAAAGGTCTGGAATACCCACTTCGATACCGGTACCAACTTTATCGATGTGTACATCAATTACCTGCGCAAAAAAAATAGACAAGGACTTTGAAACCAAACTGATTCACACTAAACCAGGAATCGGATTTATTCTTACTGACGAAAAGCCATGAAAATTAAAACCGCACTTACGCTCAAATATACCGGAGTCATAGCTGTGGTATTTCTGCTTTGCATGACCTTAATCTATCTGGTCAGCGAGCATATCCGAAGCAATACCTTCTTCCATAACCTGAAGAGTGAAGCTGTCACCAAAGTACATCTGTTCCTACAAAACCAGGTAGATGCCGACATCATGCAATCTATCTACCTGAATAATAAGGAGTTTATTAATGAGGTGGAAGTGGCTGTATATACCACAGACTTTCACATGCTCTACCACGACGCCATCGACAATGATATTGTCAAAGAGAATCCGGAAATGATTGCCCAAATTCTCCAACAAAAGGAAATTGAATTTTATATCGGAAAATACCAGGCCGTCGGGATGGTTTATCCTTTCAACGGACAGACTTATATTGTAACGGCCGCAGCTTACGACGGTTACGGACACACCAACCTGCTGGAACTTCAGAAAACACTGGTCATCCTGTTCTTTATCGGCCTCCTGCTTTTATTTATTACCTGCTATTTCCTGGTTAGGGCATCCTTAAAACCTATCCGGGAAATCGTAAAAGAAGCAGAAACGATTACCGCTTCACGTATTGACCAGCGTCTGCCTGTAAGAAACGAGAAAGACGAATTAGGAGAACTAAGCCAGGCCTTCAATGAACTACTGGAGCGACTTGAAATTTCATTCAACTCCCAGAAAATGTTTGTCAGCAACGTGTCTCACGAAATGAGAACCCCGCTGGCTGCCCTCATTGCGGAACTGGATTTGTGTCTGCAGAAGGACCGTACAGAAACACAATATCGTCAAGCCATGCAGAACGTGCTACAGGATGCCCGACGAATGACGAAACTGATTGACGGACTGCTTAATTTGGCTAAAGCAGATTACCAGAAAGAACAAATCAAGATGCATGAAATCCGGTTGGATGAATTATTACTTGATACACGGGAAATCATTCTTCGTGCGCATCCGGAATACCACATCGAACTGATTTTTGAACAAGAAGATGCGGAAGACGACCGAATGATTACCATCATGGGTAATGACTACCTGCTGAACATCGCCTTTGCTAACTTGATTGAGAATAACTGCAAGTATTCGGACGACAAATCTTCTTTCATTCAGATTTCCTACTGGGATAAATGGACCATTATCCGCCTGTCGGATGACGGAATTGGTATGTCGGATGCAGAAAAAGAAAAGATTTTCACCTTGTTCTACCGCGGAGAACAAGAACAGCATACGGAAGGACACGGCATCGGGATGGCGCTTGCACAGAAAATCATCGCCCTGCATCAGGGCAGTATAGCCGTACATTCAAAACAAGGAGAAGGAACGACCTTCATCATCGAACTTCCTCACATTTAATCTTTTGGCACATCCATTCAAAGAAAAATAAACTCCATCAGAGTGGTATTAGAAAATTAGTCTCACAAATTCTAATAGTTTTCTAATACCACTCTAATATTTCTCTAACAGCCTCTATCGGGGGCATTGCCTACTTTTGCCACGTGAAAAGAAAACATAGTACTCACCCTATGAATTTTAATGATCATGTGGAAGAAAAGAAAAAGTAGCACCACATTCACCTTTAATGGCGAAAAGGTATTTTTAGCAGCAAGTCAGACACTGGGCACAGTTTTCAGCTATTTCCAGACAAGCCGTATCGGACTTACACAAGAAGAAGTGGAGGCCAGACAGTCTCTCTATGGGAAGAATGAAGTGGAACATGAGCAGAAAAAGAACCCCATATCGACTTTCATCAAAGCTTTTATCAATCCTTTTATCGGCGTACTCACGGCGCTGGTCATCATTTCTTTTGTGCTCGACGTACTGTTGGCCAATCCAGGTGAACAGGACTGGACAGCCATTATAATCATCCTGACCATGGTTATCGCCAGCAGCATACTGCGTTTCTGGCAAGAGTGGAAAGCCAATGCCTCCAGTGAAGCTTTACTGAAAATGGTGACCAATACCTGTTACGTAAAACGAGCCGGTAACCAGGACGAAGAAATCAACATAACCGACCTCGTTCCCGGAGATATTGTCATGATTGCTGCAGGAGACATGATTCCTGCCGACATGCGTATCATTGAAGCAAAAGACTTGTTTGTAAGCCAGTCTTCCCTGACGGGAGAATCAGATCCGATAGAGAAACGTCCGGAGGCCAAAGGAAACAAGCACAGCAAAGGAAGTGTAATTGAGCTGGAAAACATCTGCTTCATGGGGTCTAATGTAGTCAGCGGATCTGCTACCGGTATCGTGTTTGCAACCGGCAACAGTACGTATTTGGGCACCATTGCCCGCAGCATTGCCGGACACCGTGCCGCTACAGCTTTCGACAAGGGAATCAGCAAAGTCAGTTTCCTGCTGATACGATTCATGCTCATCATGATTCCATTCGTTTTCCTGGTAAACGGTGTGACTAAAGGCGACTGGCTGGAAGCATTTATCTTTGCCGTATCGGTAGCTGTAGGACTTACTCCTGAAATGCTCCCGATGATTGTTACTGCCAACCTGGCCAAAGGTGCCGTAGCCATGTCAAAGAAGAAAACCATTGTAAAAGACCTGAATGCCATTCAGAACTTCGGGGCGATGAACATTCTCTGCACGGACAAAACCGGTACCCTTACCTGCGACCAGATTGTATTGGAAAAGTACATCAACGCCGATGGAAGCAACGATGAAAGCCGACGTATCCTGCGCCATGCTTATTTCAACAGTTTCTTCCAGACCGGATTAAAGAACCTGATGGACAAAGCCATTCTGTCGCACGTAAAAGACTTGTCTTTGGAATACCTGAAGGATAATTATACAAAGGTAGATGAAATCCCGTTTGATTTTACTCGGCGAAGAATGTCGGTAGTGGTAGAAGACCGTCAAGGAAAACGACAGATTATCACCAAAGGAGCCGTAGAAGAAATGCTGGACATCTGCTCGCATGCTGAGTTTGATGGAGAGGTACACCCCATGACCATCGAACTGAAAAACAAGGCACGCGATATCATTGAGCAGATGAACAAGCAAGGCATGCGTGTCATTGCCGTAGCCCACAAAAGCTACCTGGACAAGACTTGCGATTTCCGTATCGAGGACGAGAAAGACATGGTACTGATTGGGTATCTGGCTTTCCTGGATCCTCCCAAGCAATCGGCAGCCAGCGCCATCAAGCAATTGCATGAACACGGCATTGAAATCAAGATTCTGTCCGGCGACAATGATGCGGTGGTTCGCACCATCGCCCGCCAAGTGGGTATCCGCACCGACAATGCCCTGACAGGCCCCATTTTCGAAACGATGAGTGAAGAGGAAAAAATGAAAGCAGTCAACCAGACGACCGTATTTTCCAAACTTACTCCAATACAGAAAACGGAAATCATCACCCTGCTTCAGGCGCAACAGCACACGGTAGGCTTCTTAGGCGACGGAATCAATGATGCCGCAGCGTTACGTCAGTCAGACATCGGTATCTCGGTAGATTCTGCAGTGGACATTGCCAAAGAAAGTGCCGACATTATCCTGCTGGAGAAAAGTCTGATGGTACTGGAAGACGGTGTACTGGAAGGACGAAAAACATTTGGCAACATCACCAAATACATCAAAATGACAGCCGGTTCCAACTTCGGAAACATGTTCAGTGTAATGGCAGCCAGTGCATTCCTTCCCTTCCTGCCCATGCTCCCCATCCACCTGCTGATTCAAAATCTGCTGTACGATATTTCGCAGACCACGATTCCGTTCGACCGGATGGATGCAGAATACCTCCGGAAACCACGTAAATGGGATGCCTCCGATTTGAGCCGCTTCATGATATTCATCGGCCCCATCAGTTCCATTTTCGACATCGTTACCTATCTGGTGATGTGGTACGCGTTCGGATGCCAAAGCATGGAACATCAGACGTTGTTCCAATCCGGATGGTTTATCGAAGGCTTGCTGTCGCAGACCCTGATTGTGCACATGATACGTACCCGGAAAGTCCCCTTCATACAAAGCTGTGCCTCCTGGCAAGTAACCGGACTTACCCTGCTGATTATGGCCATCGGTATCCTGCTGCCTTTCACCCCGTTCGGAAGCTCTATCGGACTGGAAGCACTGCCATTAAGCTATTTCCCCTGGCTCATCGGTATCCTGTTGTCCTACTGCATACTGACTCAATTAATTAAGAACTGGTATATTCATCGTTTTACCAAATGGTTATGACAAGATTCATGAAACTGTTCCTGTCCCTCGCCGCAATGTCCTGTCACTGCGGCCTGGCTCAGGAACTTCAAGTAAGCTACACCACAGAACTACAAAGCGATTTCAAACAAGGAAGTAACTGGGTTAATCTGCTAAGACTGGATTTCACTCATTCATTAGGCAAACACACGACATTACAAGCCTCCACCATCAGTACAGCCAGAACCCGCACCGAATCACTGGCAGATGATTTTCAGACCTTTTCCAACATTGAAGAAGAAAACCATCCGCTTGCCCTCGCTACATTGGGCATCCAGCAACAGTTCGGTCATTCCTCGCTCTTTTTCGGCATCCGGAACTTGAATGAAGACTATTTCACTTCCCCTGCCACCTCGTTATTCACCAACAGTTCATGTGGTATCTTCCCTACCTTGTCCGCCGATTACCAGATAGCCAATTATCCGGTAGCTTCCGTCGGACTGCATTATGAACTGCAATTCACACGATGGTCCTTACAAGCATCGGTATACAACGGAAAAGGTTACTACCGGTTTGCCGGAAAAGAAAACGTATTCCGGTTCTGCCCGCAGCAAGACGGAATACTCAGTGTCACTTCACTAAACTATCAGCACCATGACAGCAATTATCATGTGGGCTTTGCTCTACATAGCGGCATGTATATGGACTATGAAGAGGGAACTCCACAAAAGACAGAAAAAGAAAGGAGAAAAATAATTTGGGGATATGCAGATCAACGTCTTGCTCCCGGTCTGCATGCACTCCTGCAAGGTTCATTCCAGTCTGGTGCCTCCAGAGGATGCAAAAGTTATGCCGGCGCAGGTCTCACCTGGCAATGTGGAAAAACAGAAGGCGGACTATTCACCGACTACGCCCGATTTTCCCCTTCATACGAATGGGCCAGTGAATTTACATGGAAAATCCCCTGTTCAGGCAACGGATTTATACAACCCACCTTACATTTCATTCAGCAAGCGGGAGCACACTATCTGATAGGCTTATTGCGCTTCAGCTATGTGCTCCCGACTACCTGACATTTATTATTTTACGACAAATTCATCAGTAAACAAGAAACCGCCGGCCTCAGGATTGATATCAGCCTGCACGCGTACGTAACGAGCCTCACAACTACCTGTCCAGTCATACGTCTGAATGGTCAACTGTTCGTCCGTAATGGGCAGTGTAGTAGTGATGGTTTTCAAAAGTGTATATTCTTTTCCATCGTTTGAAATCAGGAAGCTGACTTTCTGCGGGAGGAACACACCCGGACCTCTCAACTGCATGAAATCAATGGAAAGCTGCTGAATAGGTTGTGATTTTTCCAAATCCACAATCACATCGGCCCCTTTTCCAAGGAATCCCTGCCAGCGCTGGTCGGTATATACCCAACCGCCATGTATGCCGTTAGTCAATGCCGATTCTCCTCCTGCCGGATAAGAGTCCGAATAAGGACGTACATATTCCACCTTCTTCCCCTTTGCCAGATGATTATCCACGCTCAATGCTACCGGACGGTTTCCTACCTCATTTTGCAAGTCAAAAGTATGGTAGCCCATTGAGTTCAGTACCTTTATTTCCTGCAAAGCCTCTGCATGGAAACGTTTCCAGTCTTTCTGCTCCGGATTTGTCCAGGCAACTTCAGCCAAAGCCAGCAAACGAGGATAAATCATATATTCAGCATGCTCGGGTGTCGGTATATATTCCGTCCACACATTTCCCTGTACACCCCACACGCAATCCAGTTTATCAGCGGGGAAAGCCTCTGTCACCGGTTCGTATGAATAAACCTTTTCCAGCGGGAGGTATCCTCCGATGGCTTCCGGCTGCGTACGCGGTGCATCCTGGTAGCTGTCAAAATAGCAATATGCTCCCGGTGACAAGATGGTACGCAATCCTCTTTTTACCGATTCTGCACCTTTATCTTCTCCACGCCACACTGTTACGGCAGAAGTTTCATCCAGCTCGCCTGTCAGAATCTCATCCCAGCCAATCATCTTGCGGCCGTTCTCTTTCAAAAACTTCTCAATTCTGGATACAAGATATTCCTGCAATTCACCTTCTTCCTTCATTCCCTCTGCTTTCATGAGTGCCTGACAGTCGGGACATTGTTTCCAATGGTTGGTACTTGCCTCATCTCCACCAATATGAATGTATTCTGAAGGGAACAACTCCATCACTTCTTTCAATACATTGGTCAGGAACTCATAAGTAAGTTCTTTTCCCGGACAAAACTCTCCGCCAGGTTTCAAATCCCCTCCACAAGCCAGTTGCGGAAGAGCGGCCAATACTTCTTCCGAGTGAGCCGGCATTTCAATTTCCGGAATCACCGTGATATGACGCTGACGGGCATATTCTACAATTTCCTTCACATCTTCCTGCGTATAATATCCTCCGGAAGCTCCGGGAGCATCTTGTCTGCAATACGTACGTCCGCCGTTCCACCAGCTTTTCCAGTCTGGGAAAGGACGATAGGCCGTTTCACGCGTCAGTTCCGGATATTTCTTGATTTCAATTCTCCATCCGGCTCCATCCGTCAGGTGCCAATGGAAACGGTTCAGCTTATACCGTGCCAGCGCATCAATCTGTTTCTTGACAAATTCTTTTGTATAGAAATGACGTGACACATCCAGGTGCATGCCTCGATACGAAAAGCGAGGAGCATCTTCTATCGTCACTTCAGGAAGCTGATACGTATCATTTCCACTCTCACGCGCCAGCTGCACAATAGACTGAAAAGCATAAAACAACCCCGAAGCTGAAGTAGCCTCAGCCTGAATGCCTTTTTTTGTCACTTTCAAGCGGTAAGTCTCTTCCTTCATCTTCGCATTTTCCGGACTGACAAGTTTAAAAACAATGTCAGCCTTTCCTTTCTTCTTATAAGTCAGCGACAAAGGAGAGTTACTTACATAAGATACAAAATCGTCTTTATCAGCTCCTGTCAGGTTACAGGAGAAAGATGCTTGTGCACGAAGCACAAAATGACCGCCCCCACACACCATCTGCTGAGGACTAGGAATCACATACGTGTCAGATACCGAAGAAGCCATGGCAGAAAAAGCCATTGCCACACAGAAATAAAGGAATAACAAGGATTTCATCTTATCGATTATTTTAATATGAATTTCTTTCATGCATTTTTAAAGTTAACCATTTCTCTCCTAAAAAACAAATCAGAGAAAATATTTCCAGATTAGTTTTTGATCGAGTAAATTTATCATAAAAATTGATTCTAAAAGAATTACTACATTTTTACAGAAAAGGAAAATGCTCTTTCCTTACTATAGTTCTTCTTGTAAAACAATATCATATCTCACCTTAAGTTTTAATTGTAAGATTTCAAGCAATTACAATCTACATTTAATATTTTCATAGATATCCGCTTGCCTATACATCATTATCATTTTAACAAAGATAATGATCTTATTTCATTCTCCATAAAAAATATCATGTATTTAACTCGCGTCAATAAAATGATTCTGACCAAGAATCAATTCTCTCTATATACCCAAAACAGCTTAAATCGCCCTATATAACATAGGAAAAACACTTTATTAAAACAAACGACATTTTATACAAGCAAAAATGTGATTAACACAAAATCGTTAACTCATATACATGTTCCAACCATATACCTTAACAATAGGCAAATAACACGACTAAAAATATTCCAATAAAACAATAAGTTCTTGAACCGAACAGACAAAATATTGAATCACACCATTCTGAAGCTATAAATTACTATAAAAAAAGGACATCATGATTTTGTGATAGAGATTCTGTTATGTAACTTTGCGAAAATTTTAATACGATTTTTTAGTATAATGGCTGATATTTTAGAAATGATAACCCCAGCATCTGATGATGCTGTAGAAAATATAATCAAACAAATAAGAAATCTTATAAATAAAGATTTTTTAAGACCAGGAGACAGACTCCCTGCAGAACGAAAACTAGCTGAAAAATTTCAAGTTAGCAGGTCAACTATTAGAACGGCCTTTAAGCGATTGGAATTTTACAAAATAATTAAGACCATGCCACAAAGTGGCTCTATAATAACAGGGATTGAAACACATGCATTTGGAAGCCTAATAAACGATATCCTAAAGATTGACAATTGTGACTTTTCTTCACTAGTTGAAATCAGGGCTATTCTTGAAATCAATGCAGCAAGATTTGCTGCGTTAAGACGTACTGAACATGATTTGGAAAAAATAGAAAAAGCCATGAATGCTTATGTCGATCAAATCCATTCACAGGGTTCCGCCTTAGAAGAAGACTTCCAATTTCATTTAACAATAGCCGAAGCATCAAAAAATTCAGTATTAAAGTCTATGATGCAGACTATAACACCAGACATAATGATTAACTATAGCAGGTTCAATATCTGTAAATCAAATTTTGATATTCCAATAAGTGAGCACAGACTATTATTTGAGCATATAAAAAATAATGATGTGGAAGCTGCAGCCAACATCATGTCACAACATCTAACGGGAGTTTTAACATTCGCTAAAAACCAACACATTATAATATAATTTTGTAACCGGGGATCCCCGGTTACAAAATACTAAAATGAAATTGTTCCTGAATTATTCTTTATTTCGTCTATATTTATATTACATACCGGGAGTTCAGGTCTATTCTTTAATGAGGTAAGAGTGAAATAATTATTTTTGAACTTCCCATAGAATGTATTATTTTCCCATGATATTTCAGCCTGTGGATCAGAATTTTCATATCTTACCACATAGCTACTTAAATCTTTAGCCAAAGCGACATTATTCTCTATTTTGGTTTCTACCACGGGAACGGTCATTGATGATGAGCCATAATTAATGTGCATAGCAAGATTACAGTCTATAAATGTATTCTTCCGAACTATTACATTTTTTACCTGAAAATATCCACTAAGACTTGGATTCTCTTGACCACGTACTATACAAAGTGCAGCTTTGTATCCTACACTATTCAATTTTTCCATCCAATTACCTTCCACAACATGCCCTTCTCCAATAATCCTTATTCCACCAGTATCTTCTATATTATTACCTATAAATATATTATTCCTCACTATGTTATTATTTCCATGTCTTAACGTAAGTGTTCCTTGGCTTTCATAAAAAGCGTTATTTTCCAACAAATTAGAACAACATTTCACAGAAACGATTTCTTGCTTTTCTCCATTACTTTTATAAAAATAATTTCCTTTAATAGTACATTCTCCTTTTTGCATTGAGTGAGAGCTATCCCCTATTCTTATTGTCTCTTGTTCATTAGCAGGTTCACTATTCTCATCATATATGGTTTCAGGTCTGGAAAAATAATTATAAGAAATTGTATGTTTAGGTATTATGTTCTCTTCCAACCAAATAACACAAAGTGCCCCCATATCTTTTTTATTTTTAAGTGTACAATGTGTCAAGATATTTTCTTGTCCATAAATAGAGACCCATTTGCAATTTTTTGTGTTATCAAGTTCATTACCTGAACCATCAATCAAACAGTTCTCTATTTTGCATTTATATGAACCTGCAGCAAATTTCAGAAGATTCTCTCCTTTGGGCTTTGGATTGATCCATTTAAAACCAGTTACAGTTATATTTTTACCTCTGATTTCCATAGACGATTCACCTGTAAATGAAACATTTCCTGGATTTTCAGCTTTCAAGACTATATTTTTATCTTCTTCACCATTAAAATCTAGAATAACCGTCTCATCAATATACTCACCATTCATCCACTCAATGGTATCACCTGCAGATACATTACTTAGCAATTCAATATCTTTAGCTGACGATATTTTAAAAACATTATATGTCTCTTTTTCATCGTCATTTATATTCTCATCCACATTTTCACCATCAGTATTCTCCTCATCATCCTCGCCGTTGTTTTCATCGTTATCTTCAGTTAAACTATTGGTAACATCATCCGTTTCTTTAAAATCCTCAGTAGTACAAGAATATATTGACAAAACACAAGGAAGAATAAGACAAACAATTCTCTTTATTAATTTCATATTTTTTATTTATATAACTTGTTAATTTGGTTAACCAATATCATTCATTTTACTTTTATAATACTGAAATCAGCAAATTTAAGACATTCATCTCTTAATAGGTATTTAAGAGAACCACTTGCTCCGAAGTTTCTATATAACCCCCATTTGGGTCTTATTCCGACTGCGTTATTCCGCCATAAAAACAACCCTTTCTCACTAGTCTCTACGATTTTCTTTTTATCCTCCAACCGAGTAATCACTACACTATATTCACCATTTTCATCAAATTTTACTATCTCCTCCACCTGCACCCATTGGCCTAAAAAATCATCAAGCGATGCCCTAGCTATATAGGTATTTTTTTTGTTCTCATCGGTTGGATATGTATATATGATTTCAAATTCTTGTTTTCCATTACTCAGAGTTCTTAAGGTAAATGTGATAAGAGGATTTGCCACATCCGCCGTTCCTTCTTTATTGTCAATACCTTTCAACTGATGAATATGCGAAAATTTATTGGTCGTCTTCATACCTGACGGAAGTTTAAACTTCCAAGAGAGCTTCAACGTTTCCCCCTGATATGCAAACATATAATCAGGAGATTTAGCATCTGTTTTTATTTCATTTCGCTGTCTGTCTTTCACACTTGACAGCCCCCTGTCATCATCATTATTAATATGCAACCAAAAATCAAAAACATACTTTTTAAGTTCATTGTCGTATGATTGTTGTATATGTCTGAAAGGATTCGATGCATGCTCCCCTGAATAATCTGGGGCCTCATAATTATAACCTGAAGACGTGATAAGATTATATGTATTTTCATCATTCCCGTCTGCTATTAGTTGACCATTCGGCTTGATTTCTGTAGTATTTTCGGGAGTACCCTCATCAATAGTATCGTCATTGATACTACTATTAATAGTATCATCATTAATATTGTCATCATCCTTCTCTGTATTATTGGCATTGACATTATCAGTTGTCGGTAATGAAATTTCATCTAAAGGCTTAGAAACACATGAAAGCGAAAAAGTTGTTAGTAAAAAAATAAATGCAAGATGTCTCATAATAGATTTTTTTTAGTAGGTTTGCAATAATATTGGTTATCCAATTACAAAAATAAGAATAATATAAAAACTCAAAAAAAGATGGAAATGCAAAAAACGTTAAAAAAGATTCTAGCTATCAGCTTGTGTATGTGTATCATTCCTTGTTCGCATGTTTTTTCTCAGACAAGCAAACAATTAACCAACAAGTATTCAATGAAACTTGAAGGATCAGAAGAAAGTGGCTACAAACTTGTAAATGAAGCTAGATATAAGAAAATTATAGATTTATCAAAAGCAACTGATTTATTAAAACCATATACTTTGAAAAGAAAGCATTTCAGCAGTAAAGATTACAAAAATGTAGAAGTGCAAGATTATATATATAAGAAACATAAGAATTATGAATTAAAAATATCTGTAGACAAGGCAAATACTCAAACTCCAAACCCTGTAGTGTTCTATTGTCATGGTGGTGGTTGGGCACGTGGCAACAACGGCTCTCACAGAATACTATCTCAATATCTAGCACAGCAAAAGGGAATAACCGGAGTAAGAATAGAATATACACTTGCGCCACAAGAAGGTGCAAATGTAGAAGTTTCAATGCAAGATATTCTTGATGCTGTCAAATTTGTCCAAGAACATGCAAAAGAATTGAATATAGACCCAGACAGAATAGGTTTTGTAGGCACCTCAGCTGGAGCTCATCTTGCTGCTACTGCTGCCATGAGATGTAAGGAAGCAAAAGTTTTCGTCGGATATTCAGGTATATATGATTTATCAACTGCAGCTATAACCACAAGAGCCAAGAATCCAGAAAGAATAAAATACTTCGAAGGCTTAGATAAAGATGTACTCAAAAACTCGTCACCCATAAATATGATTGATCCCAAACATAAAATAGCGGTACAATTATATTGTGGAACTGCCGACATAACAGTGGAATATTCACAAAGTGTCGACTTTGCAAACCAACTTAAATCAGTGAAAAACAATATAGTAGATTTACAGATTTACGAATATTATGATCACAATTTAAGTTCTAACTCCTCCGACAAAATGGAAGAAGTGATGTTTAAAACTATAGACTTTATCACTAAGAATATTTAGCTTTAGTAGACACTACAAAGTATTTTGTGTAAATGAGAAATACGGGATTCAAAGAGAGTTCCGTATTTTTTTATTTTATAGAACAAAATGAAGAAGATTAGTAAGCATTCGATAAACTACAAGTTTTAAACCTTTATATACAACAATAGCGACTGTCACTATGAACCTAATAGTTTCAGCCGCTATTATTTTGTTGAACCTATATGTTGCATATGGCATTAGTTGTCAGATACCCCATGTTGTTTTGTCAATATGCTTTCCGGATGTTTCAGCTTCCACTTGTGTGGAAGCAGATCCAAAAGTATCTCATGAGTTGCATTCTTGTGATAAGGCATTTGGGCGATTACATCATTCAGGTAATTCCTTGGGTTTACATCGTGTGCCTTACAAGTAGCCAATAGGGAACAGATAACAGACATATTAGCTGCTGCTTCGTGATTACCACAGAAAAGAAAATTTTTTCTGCTCAGAGTGATGGGCCGTTGGACATTTTCCGCCAGATTGTTGTCCCAGTACAGGCGGCCATCGTCCAGACATCTCATAATATTATCCCATTTGGTATAGGCATATGTTATGGCCTTGCCTGTCAAAGAACCTGGACTGTATTTAATTCCTTCTGTCTCCATCCATACCTTCATTGCCTCCATGATTGGCCTGGACAGTTCCTGACGCGTCTGTCTGCGCTCATCATATGACAGGCCGGCTTCGTCACACTGGCGTTCTATTTTATAGATATGCTGTATCTGAGTCAGTGCATGTTGCGCCATCTCCCTGTTTTCATCCAAAGCCTGCTCAAAATGACGGCGTATATGCACCAGGCAGTTGAGCAGCCGCACGTCGGGGTTGGTCTTGAAGGCTGTTTCATAACCTGCAAAACCGTCACATTGAAGATATCCCTTGAAGTGATAGTGATTTGCCAGGGATTCGATGACCGCTCCGGCCCGTGATCCCCCGTCGTAATGGAAGATGACCAGTTTCTCCATGACTGATCTTACCATCCAGAGATATTCCTTGTCGGCTCTGTGTTTTTCTCTGTTAATGACCGGAACTGTAGTCTCGTCCGCCTGTACATAGTCACAGGAGAAGACTTCCCATTTGAGTTCTTCATACAGAGGCTTAAGCAGTTCCACGGTTTTCTTGAACCAGCCGTCCAGTGTACTTTCGGTAAGGCCTTTCATTCCAAGATGGCGGTATTGCTGTATCTGACGGTAGAACGGGACATGATATTCATACTTCTGAAGCAGTATCTCGGCAAGCAGGCTGGTGTCAGCAATGCACTTGTCGACCGGCATCAGCGGCATGGGAGCTATCTCTACGCCTTTCTGTCCGGCTGGAGGAAGCAGGGTACTATCCTTGAGAGCATATTTGGGACGGATGATTACCTTGACGTAAAGCATTCCCGGCTTGTGTTTGACGACTTTTGTTATCTCTTCGCCTATTCTACGGTATAAAGACAAGTCTACGCCTTTCGGTTCTATTGTATCGGTTTCCAATACGGGCAAGTCCTCTATCATTTTGCGGTTCTGACGATTTCGTTTTACGTCTTCCACCGGTTCCTTCTCAATCTTTTCCACAGCCTCGTCCCGCTTTTCTTCCGCCTGCTGCCGGAGTCCGGAAAACTCGTCGGCAAAGAGATCTGGCATATTAGGATCATATACGCGAAGTTTCTCCGATTTACGACCAAAGAGCTGACGGTTCAGCCATGCGACCTGAGCCGTCAACTCCTTGATACGTTCCTGCAGATTTTTTATCTGTTCGGATTGATTCTTATTAGTAGTAGACAATGAGGCTATAGAGGCATTCAGCCCTTCTATCGTCTTGAGTAAAATTTCTTTTTCTTCCATTGTCTATACTTCTTTTAATGATGTAAATATACTAACTAACAGTGAATTATGCAACAATATCCAAAGTTTACTCACATAAAAAACATGTTATACATGGTATTCCTTACGTTCGGCTCTTAACCGCCGGAGCCTCTGCTCCGGGTTTTCCTGTATTCCTTCAACCATCATCACCAGATCGCGCCACTCCATGGGATAGCTGTTTGATTTGGGATCATACTCCGGCAGCTTGAAGCGACCGGCCTCCAGACGTTTTACATACATTACCATACCTCCGTCTTCGGCATGAAGGAGTTTCATTAGCCTGCGGCTGGAACCGATGAAGATGAAGACATCACCGTTCCTCACTTCACTGTTCATTTTCTCATGTACCACTCCGCATAGCGAACTGATACCCTTGCGCATATCTGTCCTGCCAGGACACAGGAAGTAGCGCATCGTGTCGTTCAGGTTAAACATGACCGTCTCGAAGACTTTGGGTAAATATTTCCTTCAGCAAATCTTCAGAACCGCTCCCGAAGTGGGCACGAAGTCCATTGGGAAACAGCAGCGCAACACCATGCGGCAATTGTTCTTCTTGGGAAGACTCCGTAAATGCCTGTTTAAAACTGATAGGAGCCAACTCGTGTTTGATACTGCTCCTGTCAACGGAACATTTTCTACGCCAGTAGTGATAGGTTGAATAACTTACACCTATCTGTTGAAGGTACGACTTCAACGGCAGCTCGCTTTGTTGCACCTGCAATTCTAATTCTTCAAATTCTTGTCTGTTCATAATAATTGAGGTTTGATTGTATTCACTGCCGCAAAGCTACAACCAAACCTCAAAGTGTAAAAGGTGCATTTCTTCGAATGCTTCATGGTCTTTTTATTGGCAAAGAAACGGAAGAGTTAATGGCTTTACAATGAGTATTTTATCGAATGCTTACTCACCTTTATTCAATTAATCAAAAACATAATGGACCAAGAAACTCTCAGTCCATTATGTTGTATAAAGAATTATATTCTATTTTTTTTGGAAATAACAATCAAATGTCATTGATGCACCAGGATCTGCGGAGTCAGCATCAGTTATATTGTCTGAAACAGCGGTCACATGAATAAATCCAAATTGAACAGGAGTCACTCCAGTATCATCGAATAATGCAAACAAAATTACATCACCCACCTTGAAATGAGTATTATAATTAAAATTACTTGTACCTGGAATACCTAAAACGTCCTTTACATCATCTGGTATATTTGCCAATGTTTTATTTTTCACATCATCAATATAAATTTTCTGTTGAGGGTCACTTCCATCAAGGGTTTTAAATCTTACCTTATTAGGGAAACTTTGAGACTCAAGTTTTACATCGTCACATTTAAATTTATTTAACTGACTACTTCCTGTACCATGACTTGGATCAGCCAAACGGAATTTGCTACCACTCCACACTGTATAGAAATACACATTAGTATTTTCAGTTATATTATCTTTTACATCACAAGCAGAATACGTATCTCCTGTAACAGCATTAAAGAAATGCACACCTAACTCTGAGTTTTGGGTGCCTAATGATATATTCTCATGAAAATATATCAACACATTCTTTATTGTGAAACTATTACTTATTACCTTCTCTTTATCTGTATAATAAATAGCTCTTATCTGTAATCCTGTTTCATCATTTTCGACTTCTGGAAGAGTCACTGAAATAAGATTTTCCAAATGTGTTGCAAACTGGTCTTGCTGAATTTCATGCGTACCAATCACAATCTTCTCTATCAGATTAAGTTTATCTCCAATAAAATCGATAGTTGTACCTTCTTCAGCCTCTGTCACTCCAAAACTTTCAAATGTGGGTTCCGGCTTATTTATTTCCGGTACATTCTCCGGTACTACAGTCTGCTCATTCACCCCATCAAAATAAACCAGTTGGACATTAGCTTCATCTACATTTGGCACAATCACAAGAATCTCATTTTCCGACTGATATGTTATTTCACCTTCAATATTATCAGGTCCAAAAGTAACTTTATCAACCACTTCAAGATTATTACCTTCTATCAAGATTTCACTTCCTACATCAAAAGTTTGTGGCATTGATATGATTTCAGGTACAGCATAAGTAATATTGAAATTTTCCGCACTTTCTGATTCTCCTACTTCATTTTTAATTTTTATTTTACCCGATAAAGATGATGAGGTAACTTTTATTACCATCTTATTGTTGTCAATTCTATATTTTATCTCGGCTTCTCCTCCTCCAATAGTAACACTGTTTATATTTGATAAATTCTCACCTTCAATAGTTACTTCCGTTCCTATCTTACCTTCATTAGGTGTAAAATTGGTCAAGACAGGGGCTTCCTGTTCTTCAACTGTCACCTTTAATTGTTCACTACACGATGTAATAAATGCGAACATAGCACATATACAAACTGATATAAAAATGTTTTTCATATATATATATTATTTAATTATTAAACCTATATTTTCTCCATCTGTAGCCTTGGCCTCAATAGAATTTGCATCATAAAAAATGTTTGATGAAACACCCTTTTTGGAGTTTACTTTTCCTGAATTAATCAAACAACAATTCATTATAGAATGTGATTCATCTTCAAGCTTTATTGGACCATTGGAATTAGGAGAATTAATAAAGAGCGAATTCCTAATATCACAAGTAACCAAACCAACCTGTTTAAAGACATATTGTTTTGCTGTATTGTTAACATTGTCAAATACACAATGATTTACCATCAAATGTCCTCCTAAAGTAGATTCATCATTACCTCCACGATAAAAATTTAAAGCCCATTGTGTAATGCTACTGAATTTTGAATTATATATATACATATATTCAGCATTGTATAACCCAGGAGTTTCTTTTTCTCTATCCAAAGCTATTCCTCTGAATGAATTCAATATCATACTGTTCGAGATACTTATTGTATCACAAAAAGTATTTTTCCGCGCCATAATGGCCGTACCTCCACTCTCATTAAAGTCTCTAATTACACAATTATTTATAAAAAGATTGTAATTTTCAAGAGTATTGCCTTCAGATAGGAGTATAGCATACTTGGCATTTCTTGCTATGTGCTCGTCTTTTCCAACAATTGACAAACCATCCAACTTCAATGTAGCTCCGTTCGTCACACTAAAAACAGTTATTGTATTTGATTTTTTATCATCAATCAATATTTCCGGCATTGATTCACACTCGGCAGATGCCCTTATAATCAAATCATGAGAGATAGTAAGTTTTTTATCATTAATATATTTACCTGCTGCTAACTCAATAATATCCCCCGATGACGATTTTTTTATCGCGCTATATAAGGTATTCGTTCCAGCTTCAATTTTATAAATATTCTTCTTAGCTTTCACCGAGTTATCAGGTTTCTCCCATCCGAATTTCGGGCCAGAATTAGTTTGGTTAGGAATAAATCTCCGTGCCGTTCCAGTTAGTGTTTCAAAAGCACCAATATGTTTTTCTACCGGACGTTTCTTACCATTTATATCCCTATCCACATAATCATATTCATTGGAAACAAGTCCTGTCATTACAGTCATGAAGCCTTCTTTTGTCCGTTCCAATGAATAGTTCATACCCGTACTTCCATACTCCTTAATAGCTCCATTTCTTCCTATAAACAAATTGTTATTGAAAGTAAAACCTTTTATATCATCATACTTATTAACTATTTCTGTTTCATCAGGAGAATAAGCTATATTATTACTGATTTCTACGTTTTCAGGTATTTCAGTCCTTTCCGCATCACTACCTACACAAAGATGAAAGACTTTACCGCAATCATAGAATGTATTATAAGCAATTTCTACATTTCTTACCTTGTGATATCTATTTATCGGCGAATTGGGAACTCCGTTCATCACTACTAATGGTGAACGGAAGTCTTTTCCTTTTATCCCACTCAAATAGTTATTATATATTTTATGGCCGACATTAATAATCCTTATTCCACCGGTATTCGGTTTCCCATTCCCAATTATATAGTTACCACAAACCTCATTATTATTCCCATGACGCAGCACAATACTTCCTTCACATTCAAAAAAAGTATTATTTACAATCTTATTCTTACCAGACTTTACGGATATAATCTCTGTTTCTCCATTACAATGTTCAAAATAATTCTCTTCAATCTGAGAGTAAGAATCTATCATCGAATATTTACTGGTTCCTATACGAATAGTCTCTCCTCCATTACTACCTAAAACAGGACGTTCTCCAAAATAGTTTCTGTAAACTTTATGATAGTTCGGAGCGTGTTTTTCTCCATTAGGCCAAATAACCAATGTCGTTCCCAGATTTCTTTTACCAGCCAAATAACAATATTCCAATGTGTTGTTTTTACCCCACATCTCTACCCAATGATCTGACTGATTCTTTTGCGACTGATTATAATTATATACAACACAATTTCTTACAATTGAATTATATGCGAAGTTTTCATTCGAAGTTCTAAAATCAATAACAGGTTTATTCAAAGGGGCATGACCGTTTATAAATATTAATCCATCCACGATTAAATATTCTCCTGAAATTCTTAAATTAGAAATTCCTTCAAAAGTACATTTTCCAGGTGTCTTAACAGTCAATACTATAGGTTTGCCTTTTGTTCCATTGGCCTTTAGCTTTAACTCTACATCTTTCCATACCGTGTCAGCCAAAATGATACTATCACCCGGTTGTACAGATTTGGCGATTTTATTAAATTCTGAAATATTTCCAACATTAAATATGGAAGCTTTAGCCCCGCAGAACGCAAAGGCTAAAGCACACAATAACACATTTTTCATAACCTAATACCTTAATATCCGGGATTCTGACTTATACTTGGATTAACATCAATTTCAGCTGTAGGAATAGGTAATAGCAACTGCCATTCTTCTACATCCTTAACAATTGATTGAGAATCCTCTTCATAATACTTTTTTGTACTGAACTGTTCCAACTCAGTTTTATAATGTTCATTCATCACACTGATATATCTGCCCGTACGCACCAAATCAAAGAAACGTTGATTTTCGTAAGCAAATTCCAGCATTCTTTCATTTTCAACAGCTAAACGGAATGCGACCTTATTATCTATATCTGCTATACTAAGACTAGGTAAGTTTGCTCTATTTCTTACCTGATTCAAATATCCAAATGCTGTAGTAGTTGGCCCGTTTTGTTCATTTTCAATTTCTGCCAACATCAGCAGAACATCAGCAAACCTAAGAATTGGAACATCTTTTTCTCCATCATATACTGTCGTCACCGGAGACAAATATTTGGTTACATAAAAATCTTCAGTGGGAGTATTTGTCGTTTTATTCAGATAAGAATCTGCAACAGTTGCTGATTTTCTCGAATCTTGTGCATCATACATATTCATTAATGTGGATGTAGGATAATTCAATCCTTCACCATTTCCGACAATAACATTTGTTCCACTATTAAGTGGGGCAAATTTGTTTCCAAAAGAATTACCCAAACCTACATTTCCTGATTTATACCTTACTGCAAAAATAATTTCTTCATTCATTTCATTCGATGTACTGAACACATCGGCATAAGATGAAGTTACAAGTTTATGGTTACTTCCTAACACACTCTCAAGCAATGTTCTCGCATTGGCATAATCCTTTAAAGTCAAATAAACTTTAGCCAACAGAGTTTTTGCACTCCAAATGGTAACTCTACCTAAATCACTGTTTCCATAACTCTCAGGCAAAAGATTTTCATCTATTATTTTATTCAAATCTTCTTTTACAAGAGCATAAATTTCATCTATAGAATTTCGTCCTAATTCCCTAGCTTCATCTGCTGAAATTGTAGTTGTAATCTTAAAAACAGGTCCAAACAATCTTACAAGATTAAAATAATGATATGCTCTTATAAATAATGCTTCGCCTTCATATTGCTTACGTTTAGTTTCATCTTTCACATTATCTATATTTTTTAGCACTGTATTGCATCTATAAATGTTATTATAAGTTGCATTCCAGTATTCTTCAATCTCAACTAAACTTGCAGATGCTTTAGATTCATCCAAAGCCATCAAATCTTTACTTATGGATGTTTGAGAACTTTTACTTTTTACCCTCGAAATATCTGTCCTAAGATCAGTAAGCATCCACTCATATTCCAATGGAGCATGCAATCCATTATAACATGCATTTACTCCCGATAAGACCTCTGAATCATTAGCAAAGAAACCATCCTCACCAATCTCTGATATTGGGGACAAATCCAAGCAACTACTAAAAAACAAGCCTATTAAAGGTAATATCAAATATGTTTTTTTCATAAAACTCAATATTTAAAAATTAATATCAATACCAAAATTATAACTACGTTCCATTGGCCATGCTCCTCTTTGATAGCCTTCAATAAGTGGAGATGCATAATCGCCAGAAGTTGTTCTCGCCTCAGGATTTACCCCACGATAACCTTTTGCAAAATGGACATAAGCATTTGATACTGAAGCGTAAAATCTTAAGCTGTTTAGATTTAATTTTTTGATTATCTTCTTTGGGAACTTATACCCTATTACTATATCTTTTATAGACCAATAGGATGCGTCTTCCAGCAAATAGTCTGTCAATTCCCATTTCATCCCATTATTTTGGTAGGGCGTTTTCCCATCTCCAGGATTTTCAGCATTAATCCAATGATTTTCAACAAATCTCTTATGATATTTCTTAATTTCATTATAATATCCGTCACCATTAAAAATCTTACCACCATGCACACCCTGCATCATTACATTTAAATCAAAGTTGAAAAATTTAAATGAGTTATTAAAACCCCATGTAAAATCAGGGAACGGGTCTCCCAAAGGCACACGATCATAATCATTAATTACTCCATCATTATTTGCATCCAGCACTCTCAGACCGCCTGGAGCATCATCTGCATGATGCGGATTTGCATCGATTTCTTCTTGCGTATTCCAGATACCTATTGTCTTGAATCCATAATACTGAATAGAAGGAGAACCTACTTCAGCTAAATAACTTTCATTTCTTTCACCATGATTGATTTGTCTAGATTCACCTCCTAAATCCAGTAATCTATTTTTATTTAAAGAGAGATTAAATGATGAAATCCAGTTAATGTTCTTAGTCTTAATATTATGAGTTCGTAATTCAAACTCAAATCCCTTATTTCTTACTTTTCCAATATTATTCCAGAACTGTTTGAAACCAGTAATCCCTAATGCAGCCTGTTCAAACAACATATTGATTGTTTCAGAATAATAATACTCTGCTGTGAAATTAACTCTGCTATCCAAAACGGACAAATCAAAACCATAATTGTATTCGCTTGATTGTTCCCAAGTTATATTTCTGTTCGCTAGAACTCCACTAGTATTAGCCAAACCGGCATTAACAGTACCGTTACCTTCTCCAAATGAATAATTAGCTGAAGACAATTTATTCATATAGGAATAATTTGCAATATTATTATTTCCTGTCAATCCCCAACTTGCTCTGAGTTTTAAAGAACTTAACCATTTATACTTCTTAAAAAAAGGTTCTTCTGATATTCTCCATCCTATAGATGCTGAAGGAAACCAACCCCATCTTTTACCTTTTGCAAACTTTGAACTTCCATCCGTACGGGCACTAATAGAAACAAGATATTTATCAGCATATGAATAGTTCACACGGCCTAATACAGACATTAATGCATCTTCTTCTTTGAAAGTATAAGTATCATCAGGACCTAAAGTTATAGATGTAGCCGCATTTAATGTATGAATATAATCAGTGGGAAAATCCGTACCTACTATGCCAGCTGTTGATTTTACAGTTTTCTCAGCAGTAAAACCTAACAATGCCGAAATATCATGTTTTCCAAACGTCTTATTATAATTAAATATATTTTCACTCAATAAATCCGAGAATAAGGTATTTCCATAAACTCCTTCATTAGTATTACCCTCCTTCTTGGTATCTTTATTCATGTATTCATCTTTCGCTGAATAAGATAGATATATTCCATTTGTACTTTTAAATGATAATCCGTCTGCAATCTTTACATTAATATAAGCCGATGACTGCAAACGATAATCACTCTGAAATCGTCTGTAATTTTCCAATATTGAACGTGGATTTCGACCTGTTGTACTCCATGGAGAGGCAACAAATGTAGTACCATCTTCTCTTGTAAATGTTGCATTGTTAAAATCACTGGCATGAGCATAACTTCCAACCTCCTTCCCTGTAATTGCAGAGGTCACTTCTGTATGCCGGAATGGCAACCACGATGGTGATCTTAAAAAGTCGATATAATTGACAGACGGTCTTTCTCTTCTCGAATATGATGGATTAAGATTAATACCTACCGTTACATGACTATTCAGTTCCGCATCAATATTTGATCTTACACTCATTTTCTTGTAGGTACTATTTTTCATAATACCATCAGTATCAGAATAATTAGCAGAAAGATAATATTTAATCTTAGAACTTCCACCAGAAACACTTAATTGATAATTCTGCATAAAAGCAGATTGCAAGCCCTCATGCTGCCAATCTGTATTATTATCTATATATTTCCATGCTTCTTCATTTGCAGATAATTGCTTGCCGTTCAAAGCCAAATCGGACTCACGCATTGCAATATACTCATCTGCCGTCATTATTGGATGCAACTTATAGGCATTTTTAAATCCCCAGCTTGATTTAAACGAATATTTAGGCTTGCTTGAATCTCCTTTTTTTGTTGTAATAAGAATAACGCCGTTGGCACCACGAGAGCCATAAATAGCAGAAGACGCTGCATCTTTTAACACTTCAATTGATTCCACATCGTTCATATCCACAAAAGCTAATCCATCAGAAATAGGAAAGCCATCAACAACAACCAAAGGATCGCTACTAGCGCTTATAGATCCCATTCCTCGCACTCTGATTTGCGGTGCTACACCTGCTTCAGACGTTGTATTCGTAATTTGTACTCCAGCGATTTTACCTTGCAATGCCTGATCTATACGAGGTGCCGGTATATCAACAAGGCCATCTGTTTCAACCTTAGTTACAGAACCCGTCAAATGAGATTTTTTTTGCACTCCATATCCAACGACAACGACCTCGTCTAAAGCTGTCACATCCTCTCCCAATGTAACATTTATAACCCGACGTCCTTTTACTTGTACTTCCTGTGGATTGAAACCAATATAAGAAAATACTAGCACATCATTAGCAGAAGATACCTTTAAAGAATAATTACCGTCAAAATCGGCAATTGTTCCTATAGATGTACCTTTTATAGTAATAGAAGCCCCGATTAAAGATTCATTGTTTTCATCCGTCACCTTGCCGGTAACAACAAAGTCTTGAGCAGAGGCTAATTGCATTAAATAAAAAATACAAAAGACAAACAAGTGCAGTCTTTTTAGAATGTTCGATTTGCTGCTTTTCATGATCTCATTTTTTAGTTAATATTGATTTTTGGTTCTATTGAATCATTATTGGTTGCCCAAATATACGCGTTATTTTTTAAACAGCAATACAAAACCCCAAAAAAACAACAAAAAAAATCATCTCATATATATAGACATATCAGACAATACATTCTGATAAACAACAAATTACAATAAAACCACAAAAATAAAGAATCGAAATTATAAAATAAAAGACTTTTTTTATTTGCTTATTTCATAGATTTAGCGTACTTTTGGTCATCCAATTAAAAGAAAATACCATGAGATATAAAACATCATTTCTAACGTTATTATTACTAATGACCTCGTTTGGTTATTTATTGGCCAATACGCAAAAACACCCTTGCCTGATATTGACAGATGAAAGCATTAAGTCAATAAAAAAAGAACTTACCTCAAACGGCATTTTATCTAATAGCTTAAATCAGATCAAACTCGAAATAGACAAAAAATTAAATGATACTATTGATGTTCCTATTCCCAAAGATGCGGGAGGCGGTTATACTCATGAGCAGCACAAAAGAAATTACATGGCAATGTATGAGGCTGGCATATTATATCAGATATATAATGATGAGAGATATGCCAAACTTGTTAAAAACACATTAATGAAATACGCTTCAATGTATCCAACACTTCCACTCCACCCTGTACAAAAATCTGCATACAGAGGAAAACTTTTTTGGCAAGGTCTCAATGAATGCGTATGGTTAGTTTATACGTCACAAGCATACGACTGCATATATGATTACTTGACTAAAGATGAACGTAATTATATAGAAAATGGGCTATTTAAACCCATGGTAAAATTCCTAGCAATTGATAATAAAAAAACATTTACACGCATCCATAATCATGGAACATGGTCGGTGGCGGCCGTTGGCATGATTTCTTATGTAATGGGAGATATGAAAATGGTAAAAAATGCAATATATGGCCCCAAAGGATATACGAAAGCGGGCTTTTTAGCGCAAATAAATGAACTGTTTTCACCTGATGGATATTTTGTAGAAGGACCTTATTACCAAAGATATTCTCTTCAACCATTCATGACTTTTGCCTTGGCAATCGATAACAATGAACCTGAAATGAAGATATTTAAATATAAAAATGGAGTTTTGGTAAAAGCCGTCACGACCTTGTTACAAATGACTGAAGACAATGGTAACTTACTATATCTAAATGATTGCCTGGATAAAAACTGGAAAACAACAGAATTAGTTTGGGGGGTCGATATCGCATATTCACTTACCAAGGATAGGACCCTTCTATCAATTGCCAAAGAACAAGGCACAGTAATGATAAGCAAAGAAGGAGCAGAAGTCTCTAAAAATATAAAAAATGCATTACCATTTAAACACTATTCAATAAATATATCCGATGGACCACTCGGGAAAGATGGAGGCATTGGTATTTTAAGAATGCAAAATGACAATTCAATGACAACAACCTTAGTCATGAAATACACATCACAAGGCATGGGACATGGCCATTTTGATAAACTCTCCTACACATTTTATGATAACAATAATGCTATTATTCAAGATTATGGTGCTGCTCGTTTCCTAAACATAGAGCCAAAGAATGGAGGACACTATTTACCTGAAAATGACAGCTATGCAAAACAAACCATAGCCCATAACACTCTAGTTGTAGACCAAAAAAGCCATTATAACGGGAACTTAAAAATCAGTTCCAAATATTCTCCTAGCTTTTATGCATTCAATGGAACTGGCGCTGTCCAGATGATAGCTGCAATTGATTCGACCGCATATAAAGGAGTGAAAATGCATCGCACAATGTTTTTGGTCTCATCAGCTTTTTTCAAATATCCCTTGATGATAGACGTGATGAAAGTAAATTCTAAAGAAAATCATGTCTACGACATGCCTATACATTATAACGGACATTTGATAAATACAAACTATCATTATAAAGCATACACAGATACAAGAAAAGTTCTTGGCAATGACAATGGCTATCAATATTATTGGGTAGAGGCTTTAGCTGATAGTGTATCAAAAACTTCCACAACAACTTGGTTATGTGAAAACCGATTTTATTCACTATCAACAATGACCAACAGTGGAGATAAGATATATTTAAACAGAGTTGGAGCTAATGATCCTAACTTTAATTTAAGACAAGAACCATCTATAATGCATAGAAGCAATGGAACCAACAAAACATTTGTTTCTACAATAGAAATACATGGAGAATATAATCCTCAGTTAGAATATACTCTAGACCCGTATTCAAATATCTCAGAAATTCGTCTAGATTATGATACAGATGAATATACCATAATTAAAATTAAAACTAAAAAAGACCAGTCTTTAACGATATGTTTATCAAATAAAAACAACGACGTCAATGCCGAACACCAAGTTAATGGATTGACCTGGAAAGGCGTATATAAAATATTTTACTAACTTAAAACGATATAACAATGAAAACACAGAGTAAAGTTTTTGTATTAGAGAACGAAACACAATGGGAAAATGTAGGCAACGGAGTCAAACGCCAAGTATTAGGCTATGACGGCCAGTTAATGCTCGTAAAAGTATGCTTTAAAAAAGGAGCAATAGGAAGCCTGCATGAACACTATCATTCACAATCAACAATGGTGGTCAGCGGAGTTTTTGAATTCACCGTAGGGAATGAAAAGAAAATAGTAAAAGCTGGTGATGGCATATATATGGAACCAGATATTCTTCATGGATGTACATGCTTGGAAGAGGGTATTCTTATCGATACATTCAGTCCAATGCGTGAGGACTTTATAAAAAAATAATCGCCATATGAAAATTAAAGGCATAAGGTGGTGGATAATAGGGCTAATAATGCTCATTACCATAATAAATTATTTAGATAGAGGAACCCTAAATTATATGTGGATTGCCAATATCGAATATGTCATAAGTGATGGACATATACATTCTGGCAATTATGCATTAAAAGATAATGACAACTATAAACTTATTAAGACCAATGGTGATACTCTTATTGTACATAAATCCAAACTCATTACAAAAGAGAAAAATGGGACTGCAATAGTAGTAAATAAAGAAGGTATAGCCTATGATTTAGGACTTATTAGTCCAGATTTATCTGAAAAGGATGCCGCTAAAGCCGCCAAAGACATGTTGGGAACAATTACGATCTTTTTCATGATAGCTTATGGAATAAGTCAATTAATATCAGGCAAAATATATGATAAAATAGGTACAAGAAAAGGATTTACAATATCAGTATTTCTATGGGGGGCAGCTGATGCGCTGACTTCACTTTCATGTGGATTATTTTCACTTACCAGTTTCAGAATGATGTTAGGCCTGGGCGAAGCTGGGCCTTGGCCTGGCACGACCAAAAGTAACGCTGAATGGTTTCCACAAAAAGAAAGAGCGTTGGCTCAAGGACTTTTCGGTGCCGCAGCCTCGTTAGGTTCCATAATTGCTCCTATAGTCATCCTTATGATATATATCGCATTTGGGTGGAAAATAACATTTGTCATTGTAGGGTGCCTTGGATTAATATGGATAATTCCATGGTTGATTATTAATAAAAAAGGTCCATCCGAACATCCGTGGATTACTGAAAAAGAAAAGAACTACATCATATCAGGCCAACCAGAATGTAAAATTGATTTAGCAAAACAAAAGAGCAAAAGCTTGGTAGAATTATTGTCAAATCGAAAAAACTGGTCTGTTATATTAGGACGTTTCTTCCTTGATCCTATTTGGTGGATGTTTGTCACCTACTTGCCCTTATATCTAGCGGATGTTTTTAAGCTGAACATAAAAGAAGTTGCTTTTTCCGCATGGGTGCCCTACGTAGGTGCAATGATTGGAAGTATTGCTGGAGGATGGTTTTCTGGAATGTTGATACGTAAAGGTAAATCAGTTGATTTTTCACGCAAGACAGCAATCGTTTTAGGTGGGATAATCATAATTCCATCTATCATAGCTGCAGTATTGTCCACATCATCCTTAATGGCAATAATCTTTATGGCTTTTGTTCTTGGAGGATTTCAGTTCATGATAACCAATATCCAAACAATACCAAGCGATTTACATTGCGGGAAATCGGTAGGTAGCCTCGCCGGATTAGGTGGAGTATCAGCCGTTTTAGGTACTATATTAGCGATATTGTTTGCTCAATACATAACCAATTGGATACTCCTATTCTCTTTACTAGGTATATTGGTGCCATTGTCAATTATTTCTATATTTCTTACTGTAGGTAAAATAGAACATATAAAATAACTAAAATGAAATATATAAAAACTCTATTTCTATTATCGTTTTTCTGTTCCGCTATCTATGGACAAGAATTAACTTTTGCCCCCCCGTTTACAAACCACATGGTTTTACAACGCGACAGTAAAGTTTGTATTTGGGGATCAGCACAACCACACAAAAGCATTGTTTTGAAATTTCAAAACAAACAAACCGTAACAACTTCTGACAAGAATGGAAAATGGCAATTATATTTGAATGACCTACAAGCTGGCGGACCGTATAAGATGTGCTTACGCCAAGACCAAGATTCATTAATTCTTAATGACATATTAGTTGGCGAAGTATGGTTAGCTGGCGGACAGTCTAATATGCAATTTCGACTTGATAAAGAGATTAATTGGAATAAATATAAAGATAGTATAGTCAATAAAAATATAAGATACCTATTTGTTCCACAAAAATATTATGAGGGCCATACTGTGAAAGATAGCATCATGATATGGAGAGAAGCTGTTAAAAATAAAGCAAAAAAGATGTCTGCTGTTGCTTATTTCTTTGCGAAACAGTTATACGAAAAGCTAAATGTCCCCATAGGAATTATTTGTGACTATAAGGGGGGAACACCTGCGGAATCTTGGATTAGCAAAGAAACACTAATAAACAATGAGAAGCTTAAATCAATTGTAAAAAAATATGAAGATTTAAATAACAGCTATTCAAAGAATGAATATGAAACTCTTTATAATAAATACTTGAATGATTTAAGTGCCTACAATACATCGATTCGAAACGGTAACAAAAATATTGCTAAACCTACTGAACCTATGGGTAAATTCAACTACAAACGGCCTTATGGGTTATATGAAACAATGTTGAAACCCATTATGCCATATACCATAAAAGGAGTAATATGGTACCAAGGCGAGGCCAACGCATCAAGGGCTGAACAATATAAAGAATTATTCCCTACTTTAATCAAAGAATGGAGAAATAATTTTAACAACCCTAACATGCCTTTCTTTTTTGTCCAGATTTCGAATTACGACCATCCTGCATACAAAACTCCAGCATGGGCTGAATTACGTGAAGCCCAATTAGAGACATGGCAGAACACTCCAAACACAGCAATGGTTGTTTCTATTGACCATGGGACTAAAAATGATATACACCCCACTTATAAAGAACCCATAGGATATAGACTTGCATGTTGTGCATTGAATCAAGTATATGGTTTCAATAATATAGTATATTCAGGACCAATCTTTAAATCATTCAAGAAAGATAAAAACAAAATAATACTATATTTCGATCATATCGGTTCTGGATTAACAAGCAATGGGAAACAATTAAATGGATTTGAAATATGTGATGAAACCAATAAATATGTAAAAGCAAAGGCTTGGATTGAGAATAATTCAGTTGTAGTAATGTCTGAACTTATTTCTAATCCACAAAAAGTCAGATATGGTTGGGCCAACTATACCGATGCAAATTTATATAATATGGAAGGTTTTCCAGCCTCTCCATTTCGTATAAAATAAAATAAAACCCTTATTAATAAATCTTTAAAACATTAAACTATGAATTTAAAAGGAAAAGTAGCCGTCGTAACAGGTGGTGCACGTGACTTAGGACGTGCGATTTCAGTAAGATTTGCTCAAGAAGGAGCTAAAGTCGTTGTAAACTACTTTGATAATCCTGAGGATGCGAAAGAAACACTCAAAATGATTGAAGAGGCAGGATCTGAAGGCATCATTGTCCAGGGAGATATGACAAAAGCTGCAGATGTAAAAAGATTATTTGATACAGCCGTAGAAAAATATGGAAAAGAAATACATGCTCTTGTGAATGTGGTAGGTGGTATTGTTGGCCGCAAATCTATTACAGAACAAGATGAAGCATGGTATGACTTCTTGATGGATGTAAATATGAGAAGCGTATTTCTTTGCACTCGCGAAGCCGTTCCATATATGTCTGCTGGTGCCACAATCGTAAACTTCTCTTCACTTGCTGCTCGTGATGGAGGAGGTAAAGGTGCTTCCATGTATGCCACTGCAAAAGGTGCCGTTATGACATTTACACGTTCTATGGCAAAAGAACTTGGACCTCAAGGCATTCGTGTAAACGCTGTAGCTCCAGGTACAATAGCCACATCTTTCCATGACCGATTCAACACTCCTGAAAATCGTGAACGTATGAAAGCTACATACGCTTTAAGACGTGAAGGACAAGCAAAAGAAGTTGCAGATCTGGTTATTTACTTGTCTTCAGACCAATCATCTTATATTACAGGTGCAAGCATCGACATCAACGGAGGAAGTTTCTTCTCCTGATCAAAAACTAAGTCTTTATTAAAAAGAGAGAGGGCATCCTCTCTCTTTTTTGTTAACCTAATACATACCAAACTAACATGTATAAAGTTTTAGTCACACATTATTTGCCCGATGAGGGATTAAAATTATTATATGAAAATTTCAACGTAATTATTCCCAATACAGGCATGATTGACAACTCATTATTAGAAAATAACATAGTTGATTGTGATGCCATATTGTGTACTTATGCTTTTAAAGTAACAAAAGAAGTCATCGACAAAGCCAAGCAACTAAAAATCATTGCAAATTTTGGAGTAGGATATGACAACATAGATATCGAATATGCTAAATCAAAACATATATGTGTAACCAACGCTCCAGGCATTGCTACGGAATATACAGCTGAATTAGCTATGGGGTTAATGCTAGATATTGCTAGGAAAATAAAAGAAAATGATATTAAGATAAGGGAAAAAAATGGCACAGATGTTATAAATGTAATGTCAAATTTGTCATACACCTTATACGGTAAAACCTTAGGACTTATAGGAATCGGCAACATCGCAAAAGCTGTAGCCAAAAGGGCTATCCCATTTGGAATGAAAGTGATTTATCATTCACGCAACCGTCTTAATCTAGATATAGAAAAAAAACTATGTGTTGAATGGAGAAATTCATTAGAGAGTATTTTAAAAGAATCTGATTTTATATCTTTACATATTCCTGCTACTAAGAAATATTTAATAGATTACAATGAATTCAAACTAATGAAACCCAATGCAATAATAATAAATACAGCTAGAGGAACATTAATAAATGAGAAATCATTAATTAAAGCTCTACAAGAAAAGATTATTTTAGGAGGCGCTATAGATGTGTATGAGAATGAACAACAAATCAATCCAGAATTACTCCATTTAGACAACGTTTTGCTTTCCCCCCATAATGGTACCGGTACAATAGAAGCTAGAATTCAAAGCGCTGAAAAAGCCTCCCAAAATATCTACAATTATTTTTATGGAGATAAAACAAAATTAAATATTGTAAACTAACGAGAGTTTTTTTTACGTTGACCCAGTTCGACACTGTACAGAATTTTTCGTTGATATACAAAGAATCCTCGTAAAAACACACATGTTTTACGAGGATTCCTAAAATCTTGCGGAGAGACAGGGATTCGAACCCCGGGTACCTCGCGGTACAACGGTTTTCAAGACCGCCGCAATCGACCACTCTGCCACCTCTCCAGAACTCTTCGTGAGAGTTGCCTTGTTTTTCAAAGGCGATGCAAAGGTACGCATTATTTTGAAATCTGCAAATATTTACCGCCTTTTTTGATTATTTTTTTTCATTGTCGTACCTTTGCAGGCAGAAAAAACGAAACAAACAAGCCATGATATACCCTCATAATTTCGAACAGAAGATAGGATTCGACCAGATACGACAACTGCTGAAAGGCAAGTGCCTGAGTACATTAGGCGAAGAACGAGTGGACGAAATGACTTTTTCGGACAATTACGATGAAATCAACCAACGCCTGGAACAAGTGGTTGAATTTGTACGGATTACGCAGGAAGAGGAAGATTTTCCGGCACAATATTTCTTTGATGTACGTCCTTCTCTGAAACGTATCCGTGTGGAAGGCATGTATATGGACGAACAAGAGCTGTTCGACCTTCGCCGTTCACTGGAAACCATTCGCGACATTGTACGGTTCCTTCAGCAATCTGATGAAGAAGAGGAAACGGAAAATTCTCCTTATCCTGCCTTGCGCGAACTGGCGGGAGATATTTTAGTATTTCCACAACTTATCGCACGTATCGACAGTATCCTGGACAAGTTCGGAAAGATAAAGGACAATGCTTCTGCGGAACTTCTGCGTATCCGACGGGAACTCTCGGCTACTACGGGAAGTATATCACGCAGCCTGAACAGTATTCTTCGTGCCGCACAATCGGAAGGGTATGTAGACAAGGATGTTACTCCCACCATGCGCGACGGACGTCTGGTCATCCCGGTTGCTCCCGGCATGAAGCGCAAAATCAGAGGTATTGTACACGACGAATCAGCCACTGGAAAGACTGTATTTATTGAACCGGCAGAAGTGGTGGAAGCCAATAACCGCATCCGGGAGCTGGAAGGAGAAGAGCGCCGTGAAATCATCCGCATCCTGACGGAATTCTCGGCTACGGTACGCCCGCAAGTCCCGGCCTTACTCTCCTCGTACGAATTTTTGGCAGAAATCGACTTCATCCGTGCCAAAGCTTTGTTCGGTATAGATATAAAAGGACTGAAACCTTCGTTTGAGAACAAACAGATTGTCGACTGGTTTCAGGCCGTACACCCGCTTCTGCAAATGTCGCTGGCCAAGCATGGAAAGAAAGTAGTGCCGCTGGACATTATCCTGACACGCGACAAGCGCATCCTGCTTATTTCCGGCCCGAACGCAGGTGGTAAATCTGTCTGCCTGAAAACCGTGGGACTGCTGCAATACATGCTGCAATGCGGTATGTTAGTGTCCATGCATGAACGGAGCCACGCCGGTATCTTCAGCCACATATTTATTGATATTGGCGACGAGCAGAGTATTGAAGACGACCTGAGTACCTATTCTTCGCATCTGACCAACATGAAGATGATGCTGAAAGCATGCAACGGCGAAAGTCTCATCCTTATCGATGAGTTCGGAGGAGGTACGGAGCCACAGATTGGCGGTGCCATTGCCGAAGCCGTACTGAAACGCTTCAACCTGAAAGGTACGTTCGGCGTGATTACCACTCACTACCAGAACCTGAAGCATTTTGCCGAAGATCACGAAGGAGTGGTGAACGGAGCCATGCTGTACGACCGCCACGAGATGCGGGCGCTGTTCCAGTTGCAGATTGGTAATCCGGGAAGTTCGTTCGCTGTAGAGATTGCCCGTAAAATCGGTTTGCCGGAAGAGGTTATTGCTGACGCATCGGAAATTGTGGGAAGTGAATACATCCAGAGCGATAAATACCTGCAGGATATTGTACGCGACAAGCGTTACTGGGAAACCAAGCGTCAGAACATACGTAAGCGGGAAAAACAGATGGAAGATACCATCGCCCGTTACGAGCAGGAAATACAAGAGTTGGAACGCAGCCGCAAGGAAATTCTGAAGAAAGCCAAAGAAGAGGCAGAACGGTTGTTGCAAGAATCGAATGCCAAAATTGAAAATACCATTCGTACCATCAAGGAAGCGCAGGCTGAAAAGGAACGCACCCGCACGGCACGTCAGGAACTGACCGATTTCAAGCAGCAGGTAGAAAACCTGGAAAAGGCGGCTTTGGAAGAGAAAATCGCGCGCAAGATGGAAAAACTCCGCGAAAAGCAGGAGCGCAAAAAAGACAAGAAAGCGAAACAAGCCAATGCTCCTGAAACTCCGGTTGCTCCTAAGGTACGCCCCATTGAAGCAGGAGATTATGTGCGCATCAAGGGACAGACTAGTGTGGGACAAGTCATGGAAATCAGCGGAAAGAATGCCGTGGTCATGTTCGGACTGATGAAAACCAACGTGAAAGCCGAACGTCTGGAACGGACGGATGCACCGAAGGCTGCTCCGTTATCCAGCAAGGCGACCTTTGTCAGCAGCGAAACCCAAGACCGGATGTACGAAAAGAAACTGAATTTCAAGCAGGACATCGATGTCAGAGGTATGCGCGGAGACGAAGCTATACAGGCAGTCACCTATTTCATCGATGACGCTATCTTGGTAGGAGTCAGCCGTGTACGCATCCTGCACGGTACGGGTACAGGTATTCTGCGCACCCTCATCCGGCAATACCTGGCTACCGTGCCGGGAGTAGCCCATTTCCAGGATGAACACGTACAGTTTGGCGGCGCAGGCATCACCGTGGTGGATTTAAAATAAACCCCACGGGATTTCTGCACATATATGCGATTATTGCGTATCTTTGCAGAAAACTTATACCTAATTTTAATATGAAATCAATCAGAGAATTATATCGCATCGGCACGGGGCCATCCAGCAGCCATACCATGGGGCCCCGCAAAGCTGCCGAACAATTTCTTGCCCGCAATCCGGAGGCTGCCTCATTCGAAGTAACTCTGTATGGTAGCCTGGCTGCCACAGGACGTGGTCACATGACCGATGTGGCTATTTTGGATACCCTGCAACCTCACGCTCCCGTAGAAATTCTCTGGAAACCGCATATTTTCTTTCCTTTCCACCCGAACGGAATGACTTTCAAGGCTTTCGACGCACAGAAGAAAAAGCTGGACGAATGGACCGTATTCAGTGTAGGAGGTGGTGCACTGGCCGAAGAAGGACACGACCGCACAGCCACCAACGATATTTACAATATGAATACCATGAGCCAGATTTTGTACTGGTGCGAACACACCGGACGCAGCTACTGGGAATACGTGGAGCAATGCGAAGGTCCGGAGATATGGGATTTCCTGGCAGAGGTATGGGAGACCATGAAAGCCGCCATCCATCGCGGACTGGATGCCGAAGGGGTATTGCCCGGCCCATTGAATCTGCGCCGCAAGGCATCGGCTTATTACATTCGTTCGAAAGGCTATAAAGACTCTCTTCGCTCACGCGGACTGGTATTCGCATACGCACTGGCTGTCAGTGAGGAAAATGCTTCCGGAGGAAAAATCGTCACTGCACCCACTTGTGGAGCCTGCGGAGTGGTTCCGGCTGTCTTGTATCACCTGCAGAAAAGCCGCGACTTCAGCGACGCACGTATCTTGCGGGCATTAGCGACTGCCGGACTGGTGGGAAACATCGTCAAGCACAATGCTTCCATCTCGGGAGCTGAAGCTGGGTGCCAGGCCGAAGTGGGAGTAGCTTGTTCCATGGCATCTGCGGCAGCCAGCCAGTTGTTCGGTGGCAGTCCGGCCCAGATAGAATATGCAGCCGAAATGGGACTGGAACATCACCTGGGTATGACATGCGACCCGGTATGCGGACTGGTACAAATTCCTTGCATAGAGCGTAATGCGTATGCTGCCGCACGTGCACTCGATGCAAATATCTATTCAGCCTTTACCGACGGGCATCACCGGGTGTCATTCGACAAGGTGGTAGAGGTAATGAAGCAGACCGGACACGATCTTCCATCCTTGTACAAGGAAACGAGCGAAGGAGGACTTGCCAAGAACTATCAACCCATGGAATAAAAGGATAAAAGAAACGTAAGGACGCCTTCTCAAAAACGCCTTTACGTTTTATCTTAAACGCCCTTGCGTTTGAACCCAAACGTACTTGCGTTTTACTTAAAACGCAAGTACGTTTTTAGCTAAACGCAAAGGCGTTTTTTCGGGAGTGTAAACCGTATCATTTTTCTACTCTTTCACCTCAAAAATACTGTTAAAAATGACTTTTACCTGTCACTATGATTCTCCTTTGGGAGGAATCACACTGGCTGCCACGGAAAGCGGACTTTGCGGCCTCTGGTTCGACGGACAAAAATATTTCGGTCACGGATTGAAAGAAGAAGCCATGGCGAAGGAAACTCCGGTGCTGCTTCAGACACGACAATGGCTTGACATTTATTTCTCCGGCCGACAACCCGATTTCTGCCCTCCCCTGCAACCTTCCGGCACTCATTTTCAGCAGACCGTCTGGCAAATCTTATCCACCATTCCTTACGGAGAAACCCGGACCTACAAAGATATAGCCGTGGAAACCGCTCGCCGTTTAGGACGGCCTCACATGGCGGCACAAGCTGTAGGCAATGCCATCGGACACAATCCCATCAGCATCCTGATTCCCTGCCACCGCATAGTAGGAAGCAATGGAAGCCTGACCGGATACGCCGGCGGCATCTCGCGCAAACAGTCACTTTTAGATATAGAACATATACCTTATTATATAGAGTAAAATCGTATGAAATCTTACCAAGCCTATTTATTTGACTTTGACTATACCTTGGCCGATTCTTCCAAGGGCATTGTGATGTGCTACAGAAACGTACTCGAACGCCATGGATTCCATCAGGTGGACGACCTCTCCATCAAACGTACCATCGGAAAGACGCTGGTTGATTCCTTTTCCATCATGACCGGAATAACCGATGCGGATACGCTGGAGACATTCCGAAAAGAATACGTCAAGGAAGCCGACCAGCACATGACGGCCAATACCGTACTTTTCCCGGAAACGGAAGAAGTGCTACGTGCCCTGAAAGCCAATGGAGCCCGTATCGGCATCATCTCCACCAAGTACCGCTACCGCATCATGGAACTGATGGGGAAAATATTCCCCGAAGGATTTATTGATATCATCGTGGGAGGAGAAGATGTGAAAGAAGCCAAACCCTCACCCGAAGGTCTGCTGCAGGCCGCTTCCCGCCTGAACTGCCCGAAAGAGCAGATTCTCTATCTCGGCGACAGTACCGTCGATGCGGAAACCGCCCAAAATGCAGGAGTTGACTTTGCCGGTATCCTTCACGGAATGACCACTCGCGAAGAGCTGGCAGCCTATCCGCATACAGCCATTTTCCCCGATTTACTTCCACTGATAAAAAAATAGGAAATATATCCGTTTTTTTCAGATAAATAGTTGGTTATGTAAATATAAAGCCGTAACTTTGCAGCCGATTTTAGTCCGTGTAGGTAAAAAAGTAGCTACAGAGAACAGCTCACCTTGCGGAGGAAACCCGTTTAATATTTATTTTAAAATGTACGTAATCGTAGAAATTAACGGTCAGCAGTTCAAAGCAGAAGAAGGCAAGAAACTGTTCGTTCACCACATTCAGAATGCTGAAAACGGTGCAACTGTTGAATTTGACAAAGTCTTGTTGGTTGACAACAACGGTACTGTAACTGTAGGTGCTCCTACTGTAGACGGTGCAAAAGTGGTTTGCGAAGTAGCTTCTCACTTGGTAAAAGGTGACAAGGTATTGGTATTCCACAAAAAGAGAAGAAAAGGTTACAAGAAACTGAACGGTCATCGCCAGCAGTTTACTGAATTGACAATCAAACAAGTTATTGCTTAATCATTAAAAACGTAGAAGAAAATGGCACATAAGAAAGGTGTAGGTAGTTCTAAGAACGGCCGTGAATCAGCTAGTAAGAGATTAGGCGTAAAGATATTCGGTGGTTCAGCTTGCAAAGCTGGTAACATCATTGTTCGTCAAAGAGGAACAGTTCACAACCCGGGTGAAAACGTAGGTATGGGTAGTGACCACACTCTTTACGCATTGGTAGATGGTACTGTATGTTTCAAGAAAGGTCGCGAAGACAGAAGCTATGTTTCTGTAATTCCTTGCGCTGAAGCATAATCTACTGAAAACGAATTTTGAAAAGAGGCTGTCTCAAAATAGAATTGCAAAAGTAAAAATATTACAGATTGAAACTTAGAAATAAAAAATCTCCTGTTTCAGCCTTAGTTTACTCTAATGATATGGCTAAAAGCAGGAGATTTTTATACTATAACTTATAAATTATAAGTATGTCTGTCCAATTTCTCTATTTTGAGACAGCCTCTTTTTGTTTTCCATTTCCTCATCACGAAGAGATAGATACATTTTTAATTTCCCCGTACGAATATGAAAACAAACCGTCTGATTCTTTTACTGTTCATCCTGCTTCCAGCGTATGTACTGGCCGATAATCGCTTTCAAGAACTATACACCAATATCCATCAGTTTATCTCACAGCAAAAGGCTGAAGTGGGAGTAGCCATCATTGCAGACGGGAAAGATACAGTCACCGTAGAAAACAACCGACGCTACCCGTTGATGAGCGTATTCAAATTACATCAGGCACTGGCTGTAGGAGATTACTGCAAAAGACATCAGCTCTCCTTTGATACCTTGCTCACCGTAGACAGCACAGACCTGCAGCCCAATACTTACAGTCCGCTAAGAGACCGGTACCCTCACGGAGGAAAGTTTTCACTTAAGCAATTAATGGAATACACCCTCCACTTAAGCGATAATAATGCATGCGACATCCTGTTCAAATTTACCGGAGGGCCTGCGGTGACCGACCGTTACATCCGTAGTTTGGGAATCAACGATTTCTCTATTCAGTACACAGAAGATGACATGCACCGGAACCTGAACCTTGGTTATGAAAACTGGAGCTCTCCGCTGGCTACTGCAGAAGTCATCGAAGCCCTGTTTACCCGGACTTTATTCGACAAGCCTCATCAGGAATTTATCAAAGAAGCCCTTATTACCTGTCAGACTGGAACAAGCAGAATAGTCCACCCTCTACAAGACAAGCAGGTCACCGTAGGGCATAAAACCGGTACCGGAGACCGCAACGCATCGGGACAACTCATTGCCATTAACGATGCTGGATTTGTACAGTTCCCTAATGGTCACCGTTATATCCTGGTCGTTTTTGTCAAAGACTCACAGAAAAGCATGGAGGATACAGAAGCAATTATCGCACAAATTTCTGAAATGGTTTATCAGGCCTTCTCCAAGCCCTGATAAACTCCTCTCACCAGCTGACAAGCTGTTTTCAAGTCAAGAGCTCCGGTATTCAGCATCAAATCATACCGATGAGGTTCTCCCCATTTCTCTCCCGTATAGTATTCATAGTGATGAATGCGGTTACGGTTCACCCGCTTGATTTCCGTTTCAGCACTTTCTTTCGCAATGCCGTATTCGCTCACGCAACGGGTCACGGCATGAGACAAATCGGAATAACAGAACAGTTTCAGTACTTTCGGATAGTCTTTCAATACAAAGTCGGCACAGCGTCCCACAATGATACAAGATTCCTTTGCGGCCAGTTCCTGAATAATCTTACTTTCCGACACAAATAATACATCATCCGATGAAAGACTGGATTCCAACGGCTGCTCACTATTTTTTGAAAGAATACACTTCAACCAAAAAGAAGGAATAGACTGTTCGTTTTTCACAATATACTGTTCATCCATCCCACTCCGCTGGGCTGCCATACGTATAAATTCTTTGTCATAAAGCTTGATACCCAATTCTTTGGAAAGCATTTCCCCCAGCAGATGCCCTCCACTGCCATATTCACGCGCAATAGTAATAACCACATGCTGCCCTTGTGAAAAATCCGGTATATTCTGCACAGAAGCATCTATAATCCATTTATCGAGAAAGCGATAATACGGGCTTACAAAATGTACTATCGGACCGACTATCAAAGCCGAAATCACGGTTCCTTCACGTACTCCGTAGACACCCGACATAAAAACAAGCGACAACAAGCAGGCAATAGCCACCAATGTCACGTCAAATCCAAGTTTTATATAGCCGAACTCCCCGCGAAACCGACGGGTAATGACCTTTACAAAATATTCCCCGGCCATCATCGCTGCATTAGCCTTTACCTCAAGCGCAATTCCTACAGCTAAAATCACACATCCAATCAACAGGGCTACAATCATATACACATACTCTACGGGGTTAAGCCAGAAAAGAATATAATGCATACAAAGGTCAATGAACATACCAAAGCAGAAAGAGATAGGAATCTGCAGAAGATACATGCGCAAATCAGATTTCAAGTCCTCACGCGTCATTAAGAACAATTCCAGTATCACAAAAAGAAGATTTAACAGAATGGTCCACTGACCAATGGTAAAAGGAGTGAACATACTCAATACGTAAGTCACACTCGTAATAGGCGAAGTTCCTAATGCAGCTTTGGTAATGAAGGCAATCCCCAGTGCATTAACAAACAAGGATACGCAAAACAGCAGGTAACGCCGGCACATAAATTTATTCATACTTGTTCTCTTTATCAAAAGTGCCGCAAAGTTCCCTCATTTTTTTCATTCATTATTCATAAAAGGAAGACTAATTTTGGTCAAAAACGAAACAACTATTAAATTTACTCACCAAAATAAAGACAATGAATCCGACTCTGCTTGAAATCATACAAACGCATGGCAACAGAACTGAAAGCACATGCTACTGCGAACTTACTCCCTCATTGGTTCCTACCGGAAAAGCCGAATTGAAAGAAGGATTTTACTTTCTTCTCGTCACAAACGGAACAGCCCAACTGGCAAATGAATATCAGACTTACGAACTTCAACCCTCACATTTGGTTGCACTTACCCCCAGCGTAAGAAGTACAATTCAAGCTATGAGTTCTCACTTCCAGTCCATGCTCCTCTATCTGAAACCAACTTTCTTTGATAGCTTACCCGACGGGCAACCACTATATAAACAACTGGCACACTACTTGGGACACTATCAGCTGCCGGTGTTTTTACTGGAAAACGAACAAGCTACTTACCTGCAAAAAATCTTCGCTCTATTTTCACCATGCAGAAATAATGCAGCCAACTATTACGACAGCATTCTGAATCACTTATGCAGTTTCTGTCTTCTACAGATAGCTGATATATTAACCCAAATCCGCCATGAAGTTCCAGATTATG
>ULXS01005996.1_pt1 | contig 47468 bp, 27 predicted proteins | sample 1961421 | NCBI WGS metagenome assembly ULXS01 (sample SAMEA4835842, study PRJEB28245) | human gut metagenome | biome: gut microbiome; material: fecal sample | place: Denmark | collected 2008
AAATCTACCTTTCTAAGATATATTTGCGAGAATATAAAAAAGAAACATGTGGTATTGGCACCTACCGGTATCGCCGCCATCAATGCCGGTGGCAGCACCCTGCATAGTTTCTTCAAACTACCGTTTCATCCTTTGCTTCCCGACGATCCGAATCTGAGTTTGCAACGCGGACGCATTCACGAATTCTTCAGATACACCAAACCCCAACGAAAACTACTGGAAGAACTGGAACTCATTATTATCGATGAGATTTCCATGGTACGGGCAGATATTATTGACGCCGTAGACCGTATCCTGCGTGTCTACTCACGCAACCTGCGCGAACCTTTCGGTGGGAAACAACTCTTGTTAGTAGGCGATGTTTTCCAGCTCGAACCTGTAGTAAAAGGCGATGAGCGGGAAATCCTGAACCGCTTCTATCCTACTCCTTACTTTTTCTCTGCAAGGGTTTTCAACCAGATAGACCTTGTTTCCATTGAACTTGAAAAGGTCTATCGCCAAACCGACAAAGTCTTTGTCAGCGTTCTGGACCATATTCGCAGCAATACTGCCGGTGCCACTGACCTGCAACTACTCAATACCCGCTATGGAACCGACATCGAAGAAAATGAGGAAGATATGTATATCACCCTCGCTACGCGTCGCGATAACGTAGATTATATCAATGACCGGAAACTGGCAGAACTGCCCGGAGACGCTGTTACCTTCCGGGGAGAAGTCACTGGTGACTTTCCCGAAAGCAGTCTGCCCACTTCGCGTGAACTTGTACTGAAACCGGGTGCACAGGTCATATTTATCAAGAATGATTTCGACCGCCGCTGGGTAAACGGCACTATCGGTGTAGTCAGTGGGTTCGATGAGATAGAAGAAACACTCTACGTCATCACTGATGATGGGAAAGAATGTGACGTCAAGCCGGAGCACTGGAAAAACATTCGCTATAAATACAACGAAAGGAAAAAAGAAATTGAAGAAGAAGTGTTGGGCACCTTCTCCCAGTTTCCCGTACGACTGGCGTGGGCTATCACCGTCCATAAAAGTCAGGGACTGACCTTCAGTCGTGTAGTCATCGATTTCACCGGCGGTGTATTTGCCGGTGGACAAGCGTACGTCGCCCTCAGCCGCTGCACCTCGCTGGAAGGTATTCAACTAAAGAAACCTGTGAATCGGTCTGATATCTTTGTACGCCCGGAAATAGTGAATTTTGCCGAACGCTTCAATAACCGGCAAGCCATAGACCGCGCCCTGAAACAGGCACAAGCCGACGTAGAATATGCCGCTGCAACCAAAGCATTCGATAAAGGAGATTTCGAAATCTTCCTCAACCATTTTTTTAAAGCTATACACTCCCGATACGACATAGAAAAGCCTGTTATTCAACGCCTCATCCGTCGCAAGTTAGGTGTTATCAACAAGCTACGAGACAACAACGATCAACTAAAATCCCAAATGGCAGAGCAACAGAAACGGTTGCAAGCCTATGCACGTGAGTATTATCTGATGGGTAATGAGTCCATTACTCTTGCCCATGACTCTCGTGCCGCCATAGCCAACTACGACAAAGCGCTGGAGCTTTATCCGGAATATACAGATGCATGGATACGTAAAGGCATCACCCTCTTCAATGACAGCAGATATCTTGAAGCGGAAGAATGCCTGACACGTGCCGTCAAACTACGTCCGGCTGAATTTAAAGCTGTTTATAACCGGGGAAAATTACGCCTGAAACAACAAGAAACCGAAGGCGCCATAGCCGATCTGGACAAAGCTACCACCCTGAAACCAGAACATGCCGGAGCACACGAGCTCTTCGGAGACGCCTTGATGCAGGCAGGAAAAGAAGCAGAGGCAGCATTGCAGTGGCGACTGGCAGAAGAACTTCGAAAAAAATCATCCAAGAAATAAGCCACACTTATTTGAGAATAAGAAACTTATTCCCTACTTTTGCGTTATTATATATAGACTAATTATCAGCTCTATGCTTCTGAAACTTTACGAAAAGAACAATAATCCACAAGACCTGCAACAGGTAGTGGATATTTTGAATGACGGTGGCCTCATCATCTACCCCACCGATACCATGTATGCCATTGGTTGCCATGGGCTGAAAGAACGTGCCATCGAACGTATCTGCCGTATCAAAGAGATAGATCCGCGCAAGAATAACCTTTCCATTATTTGCTATGATTTAAGTAGTATCAGCGAATATGCAAAGGTAGATAACAATACGTTCAAACTGATGAAACGCAACCTGCCCGGTGCTTTCACTTTCATCCTGAACGGAACTACCCGCCTGCCAAAGATTTTCCGTAATCGAAAAGAAGTAGGTATCCGTATGCCCGACAATGCCATTATCCAGGAAATAGCCCGTATTCTGGACGCTCCCATCATGACTACCACTCTCCCTCACGAAGCGCACGAAGATATAGAATACTGCACCGATCCGGAATTGATTGATGAAAAATTCGGCGACCTTGTCGATCTGGTTATTGACGGTGGCATCGGTGGTACAGAATCTTCTACCATTGTAGACTGCACAAGTGGAGAAATTGAAGTTATCCGTCAGGGAAAAGGCTGGTTAGATGAAGGATAATTCAACCAAATGCTCATCTTGTTTGTTTCTTAAAATAAAGTAATAATAAGCATATGAGCACAAAAGAGCAATACTGGAAATATTCATTAATTACCATCATCATTGGGCTGGGCGTAATCCTGTTCTTTCAGATCACTCCCTTTCTGGGCGGTTTATTGGGTGCACTCACCATCTATATTCTGGTCAGAAGGCAGATGATATATCTGACCGACAAACGGAAAATGAAACGAAGTGTGGCTGCAACCCTTATTACTACTGAAGCCATCCTCTTCTTTCTGGTTCCTTTGGCGCTGGCAGTCTGGCTATTGGTCAGTAAATTGCAGGATATCAATCTCGACCCGCAGAGCATTATTGCCCCGATTGAAAGTGCAGCAAATATCATCAAGGAAAAAACCGGTTACGACGTACTGGGCAAGGATACCACTTCTTTTATTATCTCCGCACTTCCTGCCATAGGGCAATTCGTCATGGGCAGTATCAGTAGTTTTGCGGTCAACCTTTTCGTCCTGGTATTCGTGCTCTACTTTATGCTGATAGGCGGACAGAGGATGGAGAAATACATCAGCGAAATACTTCCTTTCAGTGAAGCCAATACAGAACATGTAGTGCACGACATCAAGATGATTGTCCACTCCAACGCCGTCGGTATTCCTTTGCTGGCAATCATACAAGGTGGAGTAGCCATGATCGGTTACTGGTTCTTTGATGTACCGGACATTCTGCTTACAGGATTCCTTACCTGCCTTGCAACGGTCATCCCCATGGTAGGTACAGCACTGGTATGGTTCCCGATTGCCGTTTATATGGCCTTATCCGGTGACTGGTTCAATGGTATCGGGTTAGCGATATTCGGAACACTGATCATCTCTCAGCTCGACAACCTGATACGTTTCATTCTGCAAAAGAAAATGGCCGATATACATCCGCTTATCACAATATTCGGAGTCGTCATCGGTCTTTCTCTATTCGGTTTTATGGGGGTCATCTTCGGACCGCTACTACTTTCGCTATTCTTCCTTTTTGTGGATATGTTCAAGAGGGAATATCTGGATGGAAAGAAATAAGGCCATTAATTTCACAGGATACTCACAACATCTTTCAGTTTTATTGCCTGAAACGTAATATGAGCTACACTGCTCTCATAAAGAATACCAATAGTTTCTTTATCGATCATGCTGAGACAAGTGTATCCCCAGTTATTGCCCTCATCCAACAAAAGCTGATGCTCCGGAAGCCAGGTGATGCCACCGTCCAGACTTATTTTTATAGTAATATCATGACGCCCCTTCGTTGTATTGGGGTTAGAGAAGATAAGCAAGTCCCGATTCAAGACATTATCTTTCGCTTTTACACTTATCAGACTTGCCATACAAACCGGTTCTTGCAATGCTTTGCGTGAAGATTCATGTTCGGTCCATGACTTACCTAAATCTTTCGTAATTGCTATGGCACGGCTACCGCCCCGGTTATCACGCATATTCAACATCAGTACACCCGGCTCAACCTCAGCAACCTGCGCCTCTGTAGTATTTGTACGGGCATAGTTATGCATTTTCCAGCTCTTTCCCCTATCCTTACTATACATGATACCTGCATTCGGCACACGGGTAGAATCAATGAACTGAGTAGGAAAAACGAGAGTACCGTCATCCATCGTTATGCCCCGTCCGGGACCTTGCAACAGAAAATACCAGGAAGGATCTTTCACTTGCTCTGTTATATTTATAGGCTCTGACCATGTTTTACCATCATCTGTACTTTTCGCCAAAACAAGCTGCGCAGTGTGGTTTATATCCATCCCCGGATGCGAACTCCACCAGGCACGCTGATTTCCCATGCCATGAGTCCAGGCAGCAACTACCCACACATTATTGTTTTTTGTATCTACCAATATGGCCGGGTCTCCCACCCCATTTTGAGCCGAAGGCAATCCGGCCGTTTCACCAAAAGCCAGAGGCAGGCGCATCTTTTCCCATGTTTTCCCACCATCTGTGCTGCGGCTTAACCCTATATCTATATGTTCCTGTAAATCGACACTGCTATTATAACGCACATCATATACACCCAATAAAGTTCCTTTGTTTGTAGTCACCAAGCCCGGAATACGATATGCCGCCGAATTGTCATCACCGGCATGGCGCACGCCCACTCCCATCCGATGTTCAATACCTTGCCGGGAAACAGTCTCCAAAAGTGCTTCCTTACCATCCAGAGTAGCGGAAGTCACAACTGCCATTACCTTAGTATCCAACGCTGTTTCCGGCTTCATTTGCAAACTAATCCAAAAGAAATTAATACCGGGGAATAGTTTCTGGTTAGCGACAAGGATAACACGATTCTGCGGATTAGCAACTTCCGCTTTTTGTATGGAATAAGAAGGGTTAGCCGCCAGAGTCTTCCCAGGTGTATGACTTGAAATGTATTCTACAGGGGCAAAACGTCCCTTCCTCTTATCCTGCAATGCTTCTGTACCACTATAATAAAGTTTCACAGACTGGATTGCGGACAGGTTCGTATCCTTTCCAAAATCTAAAACTATCTCATCCAACACTTTGCTCTCCTTTGCATCCAGACGCAAACAGAACAAAACATTATCCACCCTTTCTATCAGAATAGGAATCTGTGTCTCCCGAACAAAAATGGTATCAGCAGCCCGGACAACTGGAATTGAACACAGTAAACAGAATAATAAAAACAGGATTGCCGGTTTCTTCATAATATTAAATCAGGTTAATAGAGTATTATTGGTTACAAAGATAACATTCAATAATAAAAATCCCATATTTGCCGCCGTAAAGTATTCTTTTCATCTGCTTCTCCCCCCAACATCCCCTTTTCTTGAAGTTGATAAAGTCTTTCCAATAGGATCACGACTTGCTTTTCACAAATATGCATGTCACAGACTTCTTTAATCCAGTCCACTGTTTCCTCAAAAACAGCAACAGAAGAAAGACAGAGTATTTTTTGTTTTTCCGGCTTCCGAAGCATATCAGCCATAAATGACAAGATTTTGGAGACCATCTTTTTACTACGACCATGAAGACGGGATTTCGGATTCTTTAAGCGTAGCAGAAAATATTCTCCAACCCATAAGGAAGCAATAAATGCTTCCGGAGAAGGCTGCTTCAAACCTTTCCAAAATTTAATCAGGAAAGTATCCACCTCTTCCAGTATTCCATCCGTATCATCATTTATATAAAATCTGTGGGCAAGACATTCTATTACACATCCCAATTTAGCCGCACAAACCCCATTTCTGGTATCACTGACTACTTTTTCCGCTTCCCTTAAAAAGTTAAAAGCATTATCCTCTTCTATACGATCATCGTACAACCGAAATTGGCGGAACAACGAAAGGGAATGGCATAGCAGGTTGTCGTAAGAGCAATCTATATCATTCATAGAAAACGACTTATTGCGCAGCCCGCTTCACACTATTAGCGGAAACGAACTGCGCAAATTTCCTTTATACAAGCCGTATATTTACTTCAGCAAAGAAACCGGGTCCAAATGGTCAGCTTCTATATCCTTAAAATAGCGGTATGTGCCTACTTTCAGTTCAAAAGTGGCTGCATCATCAGCTACTATGATACCCTTCTCATGCATCTGCAAAGCACTGATAGTCCACATCTGATTGATAGAACCTTCTACTGCATGATAGAGCGCGCGAGCTTTATTATGTCCGTTCACAATAATCATCACTTCCTTGGCAGAAAGCACTGTACCTACACCAACAGTCAATGCCGTTTTGGGCACTTTGTTCACATCATTGTCAAAGAAACGGGAATTGGCGATGATTGTATCAGTCGTCAAAGTCTTCTGACGTGTACGGGAAGACAGAGAAGAACCCGGTTCATTGAAGGCAATGTGTCCGTCAGGACCAATACCACCCATAAACAGGTCGATACCACCGTAAGACTTGATTTTCTCTTCGTAACGGGCACATTCAGCATCCAGGTCGGCAGCATTACCGTTCAGGATATTGGTATTCTCCGGTTTGATGTCGATATGGTTGAAGAAATTGTTCCACATGAAAGAGTAGTAGCTTTCCGGATGTTCTTTAGGCAGACCCACATACTCATCCATATTAAAAGTAACCACGTTCTGGAAAGAAATAATTCCTTTCTTATTCAGGTCTATCAACTCCTTGTACATGCCGAGCGGTGACGAACCGGTAGGGCAACCCAGTACAAACGGTTTTTCAGGCGTCGGATTAGCGGCCTTAATTTTAGCGGCTACGTAATGGGCAGCCCACTTGGATACGGATTGATAATCCGGTTGAATGATTAATCTCATTGTGATTGTTTTTTATCAGGTTAATAAATTAGGGGTATCTTATCAAGAATTACTATTCCCTGTCCTTCTTCAGGCGTTCAGCCATAGAACGTGCCAGGTGTTCGCATTGCTCGTAAGTGATGTCCTTCATCGCCTGTTTCATCTCTACAGGGTCGGCTATAATTTCCAATTTGCTCTTCTCGGCAAACTCAGCCATACGCTTCACCGCGGCACCCGCCCACGTGAACGATCCGAAGTAACCCAGATAGCGGCCTTTAACTTCGCGTATCAGTATTTTGGAAAGCAGGGACTCGATATCCGGATAAATCTGATTGCTGTAAGTGGGACTACCAATAATCAGACCGCGGTATTTGAAGATATCTGCAATGATATAGGAAGGATTGCTTTTGCTGACGTTGTGCATCACAATATTCTTGATGCCCTGAGCGGATAGTTCCGCTGCGATGGCTTCTGCCATTTGCTCTGTATTACCATACATGGAACCATAAGCTATCACCACTCCTTCATCGGCAACATAGCGACTTAGTTTATCGTAAATGCCTATTACTTTACTTATATATTCCGTCCAGACAGGTCCATGGGTAGAACAAATGGTCGTGATGTGCAATCCTCCCAATTTCTGCAAAGCCTTCTGTACCGGAGAGCCGTATTTACCGACAATATTGGAATAATAGCGCACCATCTCATCCCAATAACGATCCGTATTGATACGGGTATCAAGGAAACCACCGTCCAACGTACCGAAACAGCCGAAACCGTCGCCGGAGAACAGCACACCTTCCGTTTCGTCAAAAGTCATCATAGTTTCGGGCCAGTGTACCATCGGTGTCAGGTAGAAACGCAGTTTGTGGTGTCCCAACGCCAGAAAATCGTCATCTTTCACAACGTATTGTTCGCCTGTCACACCATAGTAACCTTCAATCATACCAAAGGTTTGCTTATTACCGACAATGACAATATCGGGATAATGTTGTTTAATGAGGCGGATCGAACCGGAATGGTCGGGCTCCATGTGGTTAATGATGAGATACTGGATAGGACGTTCGCCAATAATACTTTTTATTTTGCGAAGATATACTTCGAAATAACAAGCGTCTACCGTATCAATCAAAGCCACTGTTTCGTCATCTATCAGGTAAGAGTTATAAGACACTCCATAAGGTAATGGCCACAAGCCTTCAAACAGGTGCTTGTTACGGTCATTTACTCCTACATAATGTATTTTTCCTTTTATCGTCATCTTCTGGTTCATAAAACTTCTTTATTTAGATTGATTCTATATTCAAACAGCCGCAAAAATAAGTTTTTTTTCTCACATATCATATTTCTTTCCCTGATAAGCTCCGAGCTGACGCATTTTTTTTTGTATCCGATGATTAAATTCATAATTTTTCAGTCCCCAGTCGGGTGCTATTAACAATTCTTTAGGAGACTGTGAGACAAAGCGTTCTAAAACTAAATCGGGGCGCAGATGCTCTATATAGTCTATTACCAAATCAATATACTCTTCTACCCCGAAAAGGTGGAAATCTTCGGGATGTTGTTCATATTCATGTGCCATACGGGTACCGCGTATCAACTGCAATTGATGCATTTTGAGAGTTGTAATCGGAAGGCGCGACAGCGTAGCGGCCTGTGCAACCAAATCCTCATGCGTTTCACCGGGAAGTCCCAATATAACATGCCCACCGGTAAGAATGCCACAGGCAACAGTCCTTTCCACAGCATCTACCGTATCCTGAAAAATGTGTCCGCGATTGATTCGGCGGAGTGTGGCATCGTGGGTGCTTTCAATACCATATTCAACCAACAGGAAAGTGTTTTTATTCACTTCTTCCAGATAATGCAGCAAAGTATCCGGCATGCAATCCGGCCGGGTACCGATGACCAGACCGACCACATCGGGAACAGACAGCGCTTCCTCATATTTCCGCTTCAATGCTTCCAATTCACCGTAAGTATTGGTGTATGCCTGAAAGTAGGCAAGGTATTTCATTTCGGGGTACTTATGGGCGAAAAAGACTTTCCCCTCTTCCAGCTGCTGAGTTACGGATTTTTCCGTACGGCAGTATTCGGGATTGAAAGTCTGATTATTGCAATAGGTACAACCGCCATACCCTTTCACGCCATCCCGATTCGGGCAGGTGAAACCGGCATTCAGTGATATTTTCTGTACCTTATACGGAAAATAACGTTTCAGGAAAAGCGGAAACTCATTATATAATATAGGTGCTACATCCATAAAGCTGTTATTTGTTACAAAAATAAGGCTTTTCTTTGAGATAAAGCTTCGGTTAGGATACAAATGTGAGCCCGGAAAAAGGTGTCGCACATAAAAGTTGAATTCAGCGCGTTCAATGAAAAGTTGATTCAAGTTACCCTCACCGCTCTCACTTTCTGTGTGAATCGTTGATAGTTAAGATAATAAGTGTGAGGGTAGTAAAAAAATCCGGTGTGAGAGTAACTCCTTACTCTCACTTTCGCAGTCAAACCATACAGGACGAGGCATTCATTCATTTCATATCAGTCATTATTTTACTAAGAACCAGCCAAATACCCCATCAGCCTTAGGAATAATCAGGTGTCGACCTTGGTTGACAGGCTTATCAACCAAGGTTGACGGATCTGTTAACCAAGGTTGACAGGCCTGTTAACCAAGGTCAACACTCGGAAAAGCCTACTGTAAAAGTTCAAACAGACAGAGCCTAAACAAATAATCACCTGATATCAAATACGATTTCCGCATATCCGGTGCACAACTGAGCCGTATCTGAACCGTATTTGCTATAACTTACATATCCACCTAACAACTCCAGGCAAAAACGTTAACGAACATAAAATCATTTATTCTGCATTGCATTAAAAAATGTTTCATCCATTGATAGTAAGCAAGATAGAGTACAAGCATCGCACATTAGGATGAATCCATTAAATATATTTTAGTGATCAGCAACCTATTTTATACACATTTCCTTCTATAAAGAAGCATGGAAAACGAAATTAATTCATAGCTTTGCCTAAAACCTTGATAGATCAACCTATAAATACTATAACACCATGGCTACCATTGCTCTCGACATAGGCGGTACCAAAATAGCAAGCGCTATTTTTCTCCCTGACGGAAGTATGTTGTTCAACAGAAAGCGTCTGCTGAAAGGAAGAACGGGACACGAAGTAGGCAAACTTGCCGCAGAAATCCTTGCTAAACTCCTGACTGTTGCCCGCAGAAGCCGTATTCAGATTGATGGTGTCGGTATATGTGTCCCCGGTATTGTCTATTCGCAGACGGGACGTGTATGGGCCCCGAACATCCCCGGCTGGGAGAACTACCCGCTACAAGAAGTACTCCGTACCGTAACGGCACCGGATATAGAAATCTACATCGACAGCGACCGTACTTGCTATATGTATGGAGAAATGTGGCAGGGAGCAGCCAAAGATTGCCATAGTGCAGTATTCATTGCCGTAGGAACCGGTATAGGCGCTGGAATCATCATCGACGGACATGTGTTGCACGGTGCAAGCGACATCATCGGCGCTACCGGCTGGATGGCACTGCAACCTCCCTATAAAGAAGAATACGATGCCTGCGGTTGTTTTGAATATTATGCCTCGGGAAATGGTATCGGAGCCAGAGTGCGGGATGCAGTCCGTGCAAATAAAGCTTATAAAGGACGCTTACGTCAAAAACCTATCTGCCGCATTTCCGCTTACGATGTATTCAGCGCATACAATGAGAAAGATCCGATTGCAGTTTCCGTACTGCACAAAGCCATAGAAATGTGGGGAATGGCTTCTGCCAACTTTGTCAGCCTGCTGAATCCGCAAAAGATAATCTGGGGTGGAGGTGTATTCGGCCCTGCCGGTATCTTCATAGATGATATCTACAAAGAAGCCTGCAAATGGGCACAACCGCTCAGTATCAAGCAGGTGGAATTTGTAGCCTCTCAATTGTCCGGTAATGCCGGACTGATAGGAGCTGCTTTTCTTGCTATTAAAAAGCAATTATATGAATGAAAGGAGTTACGAGGAGTTAGCAATATGAGTAGTTACAACAAGAATCTGGTTTTCACAGCTGCGTGCATCGGCATGTGCTTCTTTGGCATTTCGATGATCACCCTGGGCTCGGTATTACCGTCCCTCACCACCAAACTGGGTTTGGACAATCTCCAAGCTACAGCACTGGTGACGTTCCTGCCTCTCGGTTTATTGGGAGGCTCCCTGTTGTTCGGTCCTATTGTAGATCGCTTCGGACACAAAGCGTTACTGCTGCTCAGTTGTCTGGTCGTATTGCTCGGACTGGAAGGAATTGCTTTTTTTACAAGTATTCCATTGTTGCAACTTTCCATTATCGGCATCGGCCTGGGAGGAGGAATTCTGAACGGTGAAACAAACGCTTTAGTAGCTGATATTTCCGACGAAGCGGAGAAAGGTTCACGCCTTAGTCTGCTGGGTGCATTCTATGGTATCGGTGCGCTGGGGATTCCTGTATTACTCAGTTTCCTGTCCGGATATTATTCTTTTGAAATTATACTGCAAGGCACAGGCGTTGTAATGTTGGCAGGTATTCTGTTCTGTCTCGGCGTACGCTTCCCCGCCCCCAAACAGCCGCAAGGATTCCCAATCAAAGAAGGACTGGGGTTGTTAAAAGAGAGTAGCTTATTATTACTCAGCTTTATCCTCTTTTTCCAAAGCGGCATCGAAGGCGTATGCAACAACTGGACCACACTCTACCTGGGACAAACCACCAACATCCCCGAAAACCGGGCGCTCATGGCACTGACTTGCATGGTGGCCGGACTGACTGTTGCCCGTCTGTTGCTGGTAGTTCTCTTCAAAAAGATAAAACAGGAAACTGTTCTTCGCGCCAGCCTGATTACGGCCGCAATAGGTTTTGCACTGCTCACTTTTTCACCGGACTTTGCACGTGCTGCCATAGGCATGGTGCTTGTCGGTGCAGGACTGGCATCTACTTTCCCCGTCATACTCAGCATTGTCGGCAGCCGGTACGCTTCTCTGTTGGGAACGGCATTCAGTGTGGCCCTTGTTATAGCTCTGATCGGACAGACATTACTGAACAGTCTCACGGGAATTATCTCGCAAGGATACAGTATCGTTGTGTATCCTTATATGATGATTGCCTCCCTGCTCATCATGCTTCTATTGTTTAGACGCTCACTCAAATAAAAGAAATTATTTACCCCCTAAAAATCAAGAAAATTATGTTAGCACTTGAATGGTTAAAAAACGCGCATGGCATCATGGAAAAACTGGAAGCCACGCAATTGGAGAATATCAAAAAGGCAGCCACCGCTATGGCAGATTCCATCGAAGCCGGTCGTTGGGTACACACATTCGGATGCGGTCACGCAACAATCCCCGTTGAAGAAATGTATCCTCGCATCGGTAGTTTTGTAGGTTTTCACCCGTTGTGCGAACTTCCGCTGACATTCTTTACACAAATCATCGGCCAAATGGGTATCCATCAATTCCTGTTTCTGGAAAGAACAGAGGGTTACGGACAGGCAATCATGAAGAATTATGATTTCGATTCCAAAGATTGCATCTGGATTTTCTCCCACACAGGAATCAATGCAGTAAACATCGACATGGCACTGGAAGCTAAGAAGCGCGGTATGAAAGTAATCGTTTACGGCTCAGCCGGAGAAACTGGCGACAAAGCAAGCCGTCATTCCAGCGGTAAGAACCTGTTCCAACTTGCCGATATCATAGTGGACTCCTGCGTGCCTTTGGTAGATGCTTCCGTGCCTTTGAAGAATCACTTCGACAAGGTGGGACCATTGTCAACCCTGAGTTTCGTTACTATGGTATGGATGACCATCACTACCGTTGCCGAAATTCTGGCAGATCGCGACGTACATCTGTATATCCATCCGTCACATAACGTACCGGGCGATACAACTGCTCACGAACGCCTGGACGCAGCTATTGCCGAATATCAAAAGAAAGTAAAAATCCTCTAACCAAAAGAAGCCCCAATCATCATTTATGAGTGACGGTAGCCCGCCTCAGCTTTGCCCCCACAAAGCTGGACGGGCTTTTTACAATTAGGAAACATAATTTATCTACACTTTTTCAGTTTTTATCCCTATATTTGCCCTCTAAAGAAATCAAACAGGATTATGAAACAGATAAGTATTGCAATTCTTCTTTGCCTCTGCACATTGGCAGGCTTTGCACAAGGCGGTCAGCCTCTCGATTTAAAAGATATTGTATCAGGTAAATTCCGCGCTGAAAATATTTACGGAGTCATTCCCATTCCCGGAGACGGGGAACACTATTCGCAAATGAATGCGGAAGGAACGCAGATTATCAAATACTCTTTCAAGACAGGAAAACAGGTAGAAGTATTGTTCGATGCCGCTACCGCACGCGAATGCCCGTTTAAGACGTTTGACAGCTACAGTTTTTCACCTGACGGCAGCAAACTGCTTATTGCTACAGAACAGACTCCGATTTATCGCCGCTCTTATACAGCTATACATTATATATATAGTCTGAAGCGAAATATCAACGGAGAAATCAACAACATAGTAGAAAAGCTTTCAGACGGCGGACCGCAGCAAGCACCTGTATTTTCACCGGACGGAACAATGGTTGCATTTGTACGGGATAATAATATCTATCTTGTGAAGTTTCTCTACGGAAACAGCGAAAGCCAGGTTACGGAAGACGGCAAACGTAATGCCGTTCTGAACGGTATCCCTGACTGGGTATATGAAGAAGAATTCTCTTTCAACCGTGCTCTGGAGTTCAGTGCCGACAGTAAGATGCTGGCTTATATCCGCTTTGACGAGACGGAAGTGCCTTCTTACAGTTTCCCTGTTTTTGCTGGAAGTAATCCTCATATCACAGCTTTTGAGAAATATCCGGGAGATTATACCTATAAATACCCCAAAACAGGAGAAGCAAATTCAAAGGTCAGTGTACATACCTTCGATATCAAATCGAAAGTAACCCGTAAGATGCAGGTTCCCTTGGATGCTGACGGGTACATCCCGCGTATCCGCTTCACACAAGATCCTAACAAGTTGGCCATTATCACCTTAAACCGCCATCAGAACCGCCTCGACATGTATTTCGGTGATCCGCGTTCTACTGTTTGCAAACAGGTTCTGCGTGACGAAAGTGATGCTTATATCAAAGAAGGCGTATTCGATAATATCATTTTCTATCCGGAAAACTTCAGCTTTGTGAGCGAAAAGAGCGGCTACAACCATCTGTACTGGTACAGCATGGGTGGAAATCTGATTAAACAGGTTACCAGCGGAAACTATGAAGTAAAAGAATTCCTGGGCTGGGATGCTGATGATAACAGTTTCTATTATATCAGTAATGAGGAAAGCCCGCTGCGCCAAGCTGTATACCAAATTGACCGCAAGGGAAAGAAAACCAAACTTTCTTCTCAACCGGGTCTCAACAGTGCACAGTTCAGTACGAACATGAAATACTACATGAATCGTTATTCAAACCTGAATACTCCTACTGTCATTACTCTAAATGATAATACAGGTAAAGTATTGAGTACGCTTGTTACGAATGATAATCTGAAACAGACTTTGTCCAAATACAGTGTACCTCAGAAAGAGTTCTTTACTTTCAAGACCGGAGATGGTGTAAGTCTGAACGGTTGGATGATGAAGCCTGTGAACTTCTCCGCATCCAAGAAATACCCTGTACTTCTGTATCAATACAGCGGACCCGGTTCGCAACAAGTACTGGACACATGGAGCATCAGTTGGGAAACCTATATGGCCAGTCGTGGTTTTATTGTGGTTTGTGTAGACGGACGTGGAACCGGTGGACGTGGTGCAGACTTCGAAAAATGCACTTATCTGAATCTTGGCGTGAAAGAGGCGAAAGATCAGGTGGCAACAGCCCAATACATGGGTAGCCAGCCGTATGTAGACAAAAACCGTATCGGCATCTGGGGCTGGAGTTACGGCGGATACATGACCATCATGAGTATGAGTGAGGGAACGCCCGTATTCAAGGCCGGAGTTGCAGTAGCAGCCGTCACTGACTGGAATTACTACGACACGATTTATGGCGAACGCTTCATGCGCACTCCCAAAGAGAATGCTGAAGGATATAAAGGCTCTTCCGCTTTCACCCGGGCAGACAAATTGCATGGCAATTTATTGCTGGTACATGGAATGGCGGATGACAATGTTCATTTCCAAAACTGTGCAGAATATGCAGAACACCTGGTACAGTTGAACAAGCAATTCGATATGCAACTCTATACAAACCGTAACCACGGTATCTATGGCGGAAACACCCGTTATCACCTGTATACGAAGCTGACGAATTTCTTTGAAAAAAATCTTTAAGATCATAAAGTTCACCACAGATTACACGGATTAACACAGATTTCTTTATTTCTATCATGAAAGACAGAATACGCAAGCCCGAATGGCTCAAAATAAGTATCGGAGCCAACGAACGGTATACCGAAACCAAACGTATAGTTGAATCGCACTGCCTGCATACCATTTGCAGTAGCGGACGTTGCCCTAATATGGGAGAATGTTGGGGTAAAGGAACTGCCACCTTCATGATAGGCGGTGACATCTGTACCCGTTGCTGTAAATTCTGTAATACACAGACAGGCAAACCGCTTCCATTAGATATGAAAGAGCCCACCCATGTGGCGGAATCCATAGCCTTGATGAAGCTGTCCCACGCTGTTATCACTTCTGTAGACCGGGATGATCTACCGGACCTCGGCGCTGCACATTGGGCACGCACCATACACGAAATCAAACGCCTCAATCCGGAAACTACCATCGAGGTTCTGATCCCCGACTTTCAAGGAAGAAAAGAACTGGTATCCCAGGTTATTGAAGCACAACCGGAAATTATCTCCCACAATATGGAAACGGTGAAACGCATCACTCCACTGGTACGTAGTGCAGCCCGCTACGAAACAAGCCTGGAAGTAATACGCCAGATAGCCGACAGCGGAATCACTGCAAAATCAGGAATCATGGTAGGATTAGGCGAAACTCCAGAAGAAGTGGAAGCACTAATGGATGACTTGCGCCATACAGGGTGTCAAATCCTGACCATCGGCCAATACTTGCAACCTTCACATAAACATTACCCTGTGGCAGAATACGTTACTCCCGCACAATTCGCTTCTTACAAAGAAACCGGTCTGGCAAAAGGATTCGATCAGGTAGAAAGTGCGCCTTTGGTGCGTTCCTCCTATCATGCTGAAAAGCAGGTACGATTTTACAAAAAAGAAACGAAATAAAAACCAATTGCTCTACTTATTTGTTATTTATGAGATAACGACAAAATAAAGTTTGCAATGTTAAAAAAAGGAGTTCTATCATCTAAGTTTAATATGTCTTTGGGATTTATCCCGGTTATCGTATCTATTATATTGTGCGAATTTATAACCCAAGACATTTCCATCTACATTGGTGCAGGTGTAGGGGCTCTTTATAGTTTATATACCTTATGGGGAAAAGGAGCAAGAATCCCAAATTTCCTACTTTATTGCACTACCGGAATGCTCTTGCTTTTGAGTCTGACCACTTTAATCTTCGGTGATTGCAGTTCCCGAGAAATGTTTCCACTGACATTGGAAATCAGTACTCTCATACCCGTAGTTATTATCTTCCTGAACAGAAAAAGATTTCTCGCTCACCAGATTACCCAGTCACAAAAATGTTGCAAACAACTTTTTGCGCAAGGGGCTGAGTCTGCCATTGTAACAACACGGGTAGTTGTCATCATCGCCTTTCTTCATTTCCTGGGAGTCTTCATTACAATTCTGTTACCCGGTCCCTTAAGCGAGACTTCCAAGGATATTTTATTCCGGTATTGTCCGCCTGCTGTATTCATTCTGAGTATATTATTCAATCAGTTCGGAATCCTCTACTTCAATCAGGTGATGGAGCACACAGCTTTCGTACCCATTGTTAATACCAAAGGGGATGTGATCGGCAGAAGCCTGGCAGTGGATGCTATCAACAAGAAAAATGAATATATCAATCCGATAGTCCGTATCGCTGTATCTCATAATGGTATGTTGTATCTTCGTCCACGCCCCCAACGCTGTATTCTCGACCGGGGAAAGACTGATATTCCCATGGAATGTTATCTTTTATACGGAGAAACCTTGGAACAAGGCATCGTCCGGCTTGTGAGACAAGCTTTTCCACAAGCACCGATACAAGATTTACAGTTCAATATCATGTATCACTTTGAGAATAAAGTGACGAACCGGCTGATCTATCTTTTCATTCTTGAGGTAGAAGACGACAATCTTCTACGCGACAAGCAAGTAAAAGACGGAAAGCTTTGGACTTTCCAGCAAATAGAGCATAATTTAGGCAAGAACTTTTTCAGCTGCTGCTTTGAAAACGAATATGAGCACCTGAAGGATGTTATTTGTACAAGAGAAAAATACAAGGAATTTTAGAAAGATCGGGCACTTTTCCCTGCCACTCCTTCACTGTCTTGGTTTTGATATATTCTCCCTCACACGTAATGTTCGCAGCAATACAGAGTTTGGTTTGCGGACGACAATTTTGCAAGATGTCTTCCACCATTTTATTATTGCGGTAAGGTGTTTCAATAAATAGTTGAGTCTGGTGTTCGGCATAAACCCGCTGCTCCAGAGTCCTTATTTTTTTGGCACGCTCGCCCGGCTCAATCGGAAGGTAACCGTGGAAAGCAAAACTTTGCCCGTTGAAGCCTGAACCCATGACAGAAAGAATAATTGAAGAAGGTCCCACCAAGGGCACTACTTTCAGATTCTTCCGTTGAGCAATCGCCACTACATCCGCTCCCGGGTCAGCGACTGCCGGACAACCGGCTTCGGAAATCACTCCCATAGACAATCCCGCCATCAACGGTTTCAGATATCCTGAAATATCTTCAGGTGATGTATGCTTGTTCAGCGGGTAAAAAGTCAGTGTATCAATATCTATTTCCCGGTCCACCTTCTTCAGAAAACGACGTGCAGAACGCACATCCTCTACTATGAAGTGACTAATCCCAAGTATGATCTCCTTATTATAAGAAGGCAACACCGTTTCAATCGGTGTATCACCCAAAGTGACGGGCAAAAGATAAAGAGCTGTTTCCAATGTTTTGCGATAATTAAAGATGAAGAATTAGGAATGAAGAATTTCCATGCAACGCAACAGCACAGCCTGATTCTTCATTCCTAATTTTTCATTTAACCATATATAATGTTTCCATTCTCATCCATATATTCATCCAGTCCTTTTTCATAAGTAGCCATGGCACGCAAGCTCATACCCACGCTGGAGAAACCACCGTCATGGAATAAGTTCTGCATGGTTACCTTACGGGTCAGGTCGGAGAACATTACGATGCAATAATCAGCACATTCGTCGGCTGAAGCATTGCCCAGCGGAGACATGCGGTTGGCAAAGTCAAACAGCTTATCCATACCCTTCACACCGGAACCGGCAGTAGTCATAGTCGGAGACTGTGAAATGGTATTGACACGTACATTATGTTCGCGGCCATAGATATAACCGAAGCTACGCGCAATGGATTCCAGCAAAGCTTTTGCATCTGCCATATCATTGTATCCATAGAATGTACGTTGCGCGGCCACATAACTCAATGCAAGGATTGAACCGTAATCGGCAATTGCATTCAGCTTTTTGGCAGCCTGTATCATCTTATGGAAAGACACTGCGGAAATATCGAGCGTCTTGCCCAGCATATCATAATCCAAATCATCATATGTACGTTTCTTGCGAACATTCGGAGACATACCAATGGAATGAAGCACAAAGTCAATCGGTCCGCCCAAAACTTCCATGGAGCGTTTGAATACATTTTCCAAATCTTCTACGCTGGTTGCGTCGGCGGGGATAACTTCACATTTCAATTTATCTGCCAGTGCGGAAACTTCGCCCATGCGAACTGCTACCGGAGTGTTTGATAAGGTGATCGTTGCACCTTCTTCTACTGCTTTTTCTGCTACTTTCCAGGCAATGGACTGCTCATTCAGAGCACCGAAAATAATGCCTCTTTTTCCTTTCAACAAATTGTAACTCATACCTATAATATTAAAGTTGACGGGTATCTAATAAACAAGTCAACAAGGAAATTGCTATTATTGTTCACTTCCTCATCAACTTGCATCTTACCACCACGTTTACTATTTTGAGGCTGCAAAGATAGCGCAAATTGAACGCATAGCAAAATAAGCTTGCTTATTTTTGCTTTGCTGAAATGCCGCCTATCTTATTTAAAGATATGAACTTTCTGCATAAAAAGCCCGAAAGTGTGCAAAGAAAAGGACAAAACCACAAAAAATCCACCTAAACCAACAAATTGTGCACATGGTTTTAGCTAAAGCCCGATACATTTGCAACCGGTAATTAAGAGGTTTTTTCATAATATTTATTTAAGGTTAGAATTAGGTTAACATGAATCATTTATTATTTCTTTCGCAAGCCACTCGGGAGAGCCGCTTGCGGGAGAATGATAAAGTAATTGACAGTTGACAATTGACAGTTGACAATGAAGAGTTGGGAAAGACCTGTTAGTTAACAACGAATAACTGATAACTAATAACTTATAACTAAATATAGTATCACGGATGAACACATTTATCAAAAAACTATGGGTGCTTGTTGCACTGGCCCTTCCGTTGTTACCTGCACAAAGTACGGTAAATGCCCAAAACGGAAATTATATAGATGAAAGTATCTATGAGAATTTACCCTTCAATATGCCGAAAGTGGAACAACCCGCTTTTCCGGATTATACAGTCAATATTGTAGATTTTGGCGCTAAAGGAGATGGTATCGTACTGAATACCAAAGCTATCAACGACGCTATAAAGGCAGTAAATGCCAAAGGTGGCGGTAAAGTTGTTATTCCCGAAGGCTTGTGGCTGACCGGCCCTATCGAGTTACTGAGCAACGTCAATCTATATACTGAAATGAACGCCCTGGTGTTGTTCACAGATGATTTCGAGGCTTATCCTATTATTAAAACATCTTTTGAGGGTTTGGATACCCGCCGTTGCCAATCTCCTATTTCAGCATGGAATGCTAAGAATATAGCGATTACGGGACATGGTGTATTCGATGGTTCAGGTGATAGTTGGCGTCCGGTAAAAAAAGGCAAACTGACTGCGGCCCAATGGAGTAGCCTGGTAAGTTCAGGAGGTGTAGTCGATGCATCCGGTAGCATCTGGTATCCCACTGCCGGTGCACTGAAAGGCGCTATGGCTACTAAAGATTTCAATAACCCGGAAGGCATTAATACGGATGAGGAATGGAATGAAATCCGCCCGTGGCTGCGTCCCGTATTGCTGAATATCGTTAAGAGCAAAAAAGTATTATTGGAAGGTGTAACTTTCAAGAACTCTCCCAGCTGGTGTCTGCACCCGTTGTCATGCGAGCATATCACAATTCACAATGTGAAGGTTTTCAACCCCTGGTACTCCCAGAATGGTGATGCACTGGACTTGGAATCTTGCAAGAACGCGTTGATTGTCAACAATATCTTTGATGCCGGTGACGATGCTATCTGTATCAAATCGGGAAAAGATGAAGACGGTCGCAGACGCGGCGAACCTTGCCAAAATGTGATTGTAAAAAACAACACCGTATTGCACGGTCACGGTGGTTTCGTAGTAGGTAGCGAAATGTCGGGTGGCGTAAAGAACGTCTATGTAACTGACTGTACTTTCCTGGGTACGGATGTAGGTTTGCGCTTCAAGAGTACCCGTGGACGTGGCGGTGTAGTAGAAGGTATCTATATTCATAACATCAATATGATTGATATCCCGCACGAAGCCTTGCTGTTCGACTTGTTCTATGGCGGTAAAGGTGCCGGTGAAGAAACGGAAGATGACCTGGAAGGCAGAATGAAATCATCCGTTCCTCCTGTAACGGAAAAAACTCCCGCTTTCCGTGATATCCATATCACAAATGTTACTTGCAGAAGTGTAGGACGTGCTATGTTCTTCAATGGACTGCCTGAAATGCCTATCCGCAATGTACACGTAAAGGATGTAGTTATTACGGACGCCAAGCAAGGTATCGTTATCAGCCAGGCTGAGAATGTTTCTATAGAGAACGTGAAAATAGATACCAAAGGCGCAGCATTGCAGGTGAAGCAAGCCAAAGCCCTGAAAGTAAACGGGAAGACTTATAATAATTCGGCAACCAAAGCTTTGAACATCGATTTATAAGGTATATAATACCGCTGGTGTATGAAAAAAAAAGTAATCATACTGATCGCTCTGTGTTGTCTGTTTATCCAAGCAGCACAGAGCGATACTCTTTCCATAACAGACCTTCGTACGGAACAACTGACTAATCCTTTAGGTCTGGATACCCCTCAACCGCGTTTCAGCTGGCGGCTCCAAAGCGGGCAACGCAATGTGATGCAGACAACTTACCGCCTGTTCGTTGCATCCTCCCCGGAACTTCTAAGCAAAAATCGGGTAGACGTGTGGGATTCAGGCGAGGTACGCTCTGACGCGTCCATCTGGATAAGCTACCAAGGTCCCTCTTTACAACCCAACAAGCGCTATTATTGGAAAGTGCAGGTAACAACCGGTACAGGTGAGAGCGCTTGGAGCGAACCTGCTTTCTGGGGAATGGGACTGATGGGAGAAACACGTTGGAAAGGACGTTGGATTGGTATGGACAGACCTATGCCCTGGGATAGTGAAACCATGTTTTCACGCCTGTCCGCCCGGTATGTACGCAAAGAATTCAACCTCAGCAAAGCAATAAAAGAGGCAACCCTGCACATCAGCGGACTGGGAGTTTACGAATGCCTCATCAACGGCAAACGGGTCGGTGACCTTGTACTGGCTCCCGCTCCTACCGACTACCGGAAAACCGTACTTTACAACAGCTATGATGTAACAAGTCTGCTTCGCTCACAGGCGAATAATGCCATAGGTATTACGCTCGGAAACGGACGATACCACTTCATGCGCCAGAACTATCGCACTTATAAAATCCATAACTTCGGCTATCCAAAAGTCCGGATGAACCTGATCGTAGAATATACGGACGGTAGCCGGGAAACGATTGCCACAGATACGAACTGGAAACTGACAGCCGACGGTCCCATCCGCAGTAACAATGAGTTTGACGGTGAGGAATACGACGCCCGAAAAGAATTAGGAAGTTGGTCGGAAACCGGCTATGACGACAGTACATGGTTGCAGGCGGAACGCGTTTCCATACTTTCGGGATATCTGCGCGGACAAACCATACCGGGTATCAAGGTAGTGGAGAAGATTAATCCCCAAACCATCCGGAAATCAGCCAATGGCTATATCCTCGACATGGGGCAGAACATGGTAGGCTGGCTGCGCATCCGGGTAAAAGGAAATGCAGGCGACTCAGTGCGCCTGCGCTTTGCAGAAACCCTGCAACTGGATGGAGAACTATACACCGCCAACTTACGGTCCGCCAAAGTAACCGACCTTTATATCCTGAAAGGAGAAGGCATTGAAGAGTGGACTCCCCGCTTTGTATATCATGGCTTCCGCTATGTAGAAGTCAGCGAATTTCCGGGTACTCCTACCCTTGCCAACTTTACAGGCGAAGTTGTAAACGACGACATGCCTCTCACCGGAACATTTGAATGTGATAATCCTATCCTGAACCAATTAGTGAAGAATGCCTTCTGGGGAATTCGTGGTAATTATAAGGGAATACCGCTCGATTGCCCCCAGCGTGATGAACGCCAGCCTTGGCTGGGCGACCATACCAACGGCGCACTGGGTGAAAGTTTCTTGATGGAAAACGGTCCGCTATATGCCAAGTGGATGGACGATATCCGCGATGCGCAACGGGAAGACGGATGCATACCCGATGTAGTGCCAGCCTATTATTACTACTATACAGACAACGTGACCTGGCCGTCAACCTTCATTTTCATCAGTAATATGCTGTATGAACAATATGGAAACCCGGGAGCCATCTGCAAGCATTATCCCGCCATGAAGCAATGGATGGAGCACATCCGCACAGAATTCATGAACCAATCGCATATCATCACCCGAGACCGTTACGGCGATTGGTGTCTTCCGCCCGAATCTCCCGAATTAATACATTCGAAAGACCCGGCCCGCATTACCGATGGTAAACTGATAGCAACCGCCTATTACTACAAGCTGCTGCAATATATGATAAAGTTTGCACAGCTTCAGTTAGATATGCCCCATACTCCTGATATTACCGGACAGCTGCACCACCAGCAGTTAGCTGAGGACATTCAAGAATATCGGGAACTGGCAGAACACGTAAAAGAAGGTTTCAACAAGACCTTCTGGAATCAGGAAAAACAATATTACAGCAATAATACCGTAACAGCCAACCTTCTCCCACTGGCATTCGACATGGTACCGGATACGGAAAAAGAAACCGTCGCCCGACAAATCATTCATAAAACGGTAGACTATTACAATGCCACCATTCAATGCGGAGTCATTGGCGTACAATGGCTGATGCGCGAACTTGTAAGAATGGGACGCACAGATGTAGCATACGTTCTGGCTACCCATACCAAATATCCCGGATGGGGATACATGGCGGCCAATGGAGCTACCACCATCTGGGAGTTATGGAACGGGAACACAGCTGATCCGGCCATGAACAGCGGCAACCATGTCATGTTACTGGGCGATTTCCTCCCCTATTGTTATCAACATCTGGCAGGTATCCGGAATGCCGCTCCCGGTTTCAAGGAAATTCGGATGAAACCTGCCTTCGAACTGGAAGAAGTAGGATTTATTCGTGCTTCTCACATCACACCTTATGGCAAAGTAACGAGTAACTGGTCACAAACAGCTACCGGGTATTCCTGGGAAATCAGTATACCTGCCAATAGTACGGCTACTATATGGCTGCCCAATGCAGATACCTCCTCCCTCACCGAAAACGGAAAGCCATTGAAGCAATCCGAAGGTTTGCAAATACTCCGCCAGGAAGACGGATACACAGTTTGTAAGATAGGTTCGGGGAACTATAACTTCCAGATTAAAAAGAACATATCATACGGAAAAGGAAGAAAAGGTCTGCTGGAGGATGACTTTATCTGTCGGAAGCCTACCTTCCCGGAGAGCCATGCGGCTACTATTGTAGAAGGACGTCGCGGAATTGTGACAGCCTGGTTCGGGGGAACCAAAGAGAAGAATCCCGATTGTTGCATTTGGGTTAGCCGCAAGACAAAAACAGGCTGGACAGAACCACAAATGGTAGCGGACGGTGTATTGGACGGAACCAAATACGCCTGCTGGAATCCCGTACTGACCGAAACACCGAAAGGAGAATTACAACTTTATTATAAAATAGGTGTGAATGTAGCCGGATGGAGTGGTCATGTCATTACTTCGAAAGACGGTGGAAAAACATGGAGCAAATCCCGGGCACTTCCCGAAGGCTTCCTTGGCCCCATCAAAAACAAGCCCGTATGGATCGGCAAGCGAATGATCTGCCCCAGCAGCACGGAAGATGAGAACGGTTGGCGGATTCATTTCGAAATCAGCGATGATGAAGGAAAGACCTGGCGAAAGATTGGTCCTATAACTGCTTCCGAGATTGTGGAAACAGATCAGGTAAAGTTCAGTAATCAGAAGCATAAAACCATACAAGTGATACAGCCCACCATCCTGACACATAAAGACGGAAGGTTGCAAGCCTTATGCCGTACTCAGAACAACGGCTCTGTCGCTACCACCTGGAGTGAAGACAACGGAGAAAGCTGGAGTCCGGTAACATTCATTGATTTGCCCAACAATAATTCCGGCATTGATGGAATCACGCTGAAAGACGGACGGCACTTGCTGGTATACAACCACTATCGCTACATCAAAGGAAAACGGAAAGAACGTACCCCTATCAATGTAGCAACCAGTGACGACGGCATACATTGGAAAGCGGCCATGGTATTGGAGGATTCGCCGATCAACCAATATTCATACCCCTCAGTCATTCAGGGTAAAGACGGAAAGGTACACATTGTTTATACCTGGAGGAGACAGCGCATCAAGTATGCCTGCCTCGATCCCCAACAGGTGGAAGTCACCTCTTTTGAGGAAGCCGGTTGGAAGGAATAACTCACAAAGGCGATAGTATTTATATCAAAATGGAAAAGGAATTAGGGTAGGTTTGCACTACTTTTGTAGCAAATTAGTTATATATTTAAAATCATGAAGAAAAATATCTTTACAGTATTGCTATTATTGTGCGGTCTTTCTGTCACAGCAGAAGCACAAGAAACCCAAAAGAGTTTCAAGGTGGAAGTAAGTAACACCTGGAATAAAGCAAAAGCGGACGAACCGGTAGTAATCAAACTCAGTGAAATCAATCCACAGTTCCGGGTACGTTCGGCAGTAGTCATGAACGGAAGCGAAGAAATACCTTCGCAACTGGATGACCTGAATGGCGACCTCCGTCCGGATGAACTTGCATTTGTCATTGACCTGCCTGCCAAGAGCAAGAAAACAGTGACCGTCACTCTGTCTTCCGCCAAAAGCGACAAGACTTATCCCGCCCGTGTATATGCCGAGATGCTGGTAAGCGACAAGCGAGGCAAGCATGTCCCCGTACATTCGGTAAACATTCCGGGAACCAGTAACATCTACAATCAGATGCATCACCACGGTCCGGCTTTCGAATCTGAACTGGTGGCTTATCGCCTGTACTTTGACAAGAAGCAAACAGTCGACATCTACGGCAAATTCAATAAAGGCTTTGAAATCAAAGAATCACAATTCTATCCCACCGACGAGCAACTGGCACGTGGCTTCGGTGACGATGTCCTGTTGGTAGGCGGCAGCTGCGGTTTAGGTGCGCTGAAAGGCTGGGACGGCAAGAAATCCACTCATATCGAACCTGTATCCACGCTTACCGAGCGCATCATTGCCTATGGTCCGGTACGCACCATTGCCGAAATAGAAGTGACTGACTGGCAATATCAAGGTTCGGAATTACGCATGACGAACCGCTACACCCTCTACGGCGGACACCGCGATGTGTTTGTTGAAACCTTCTTTGAAGAACCGTTGAAAGACGAAATCTTCTGTACCGGTGTAATAGACATCAAAGGCTCTGTATCTTACTCCGACCACAAAGGCCTGATAGGCTGCTGGGGAACAGACTGGCCCGTAAACGACACCGTGAAGTACGCTAAAGAAACCGTAGGACTGGGCACATACATTCCGCAAAAGTACGTAAAAGCCGAAGTAAAAGACAAGGCCAATTATCTGTACACCATCGGTGCCAAAGGCAGCAAATATTTCACCCACAATATCACATTCACTTCCATGAAAGAAACCTTCGGTTACAAAACTCCCGAAGCATGGTTCGCCTATATCCGCGAATGGAAAGAAGAGCTGGAACATCCGGCAGTGGTGAAAATAACTAATCACTAATAACTAAAAACGTATCATGAAAGCAAGAAAGACCTTGATGAGTCTATGCCTGTTGCTCGCTCTTCCGCTGGCAGCACAGCAGAAAAATTATGTTTCCGAGGTATGGGTAGCCGACCAGGGAAACGGTAAGTACAAGAATCCGGTACTCTATGCAGACTATTCCGACCCGGATGCCTGCCGTGTAGGAGACGATTACTACATGACATCTTCCAGTTTCAACTGTTTGCCCGGATTGCAGATACTCCACTCCAAAGATTTGGTGAACTGGACTATCATTGGCGCTGCCGTACCTTACGCTCTGCCCCCAATAGCAACTCCCGAACGTCCTGAACATGGTAACCGCGTATGGGCACCTGCCATCCGTCATCACAACGGTGAGTTTTACATCTTCTGGGGAGATCCCGACCAAGGCGCTTTCATGGTAAAAGCCAAAGATCCGAAAGGGCCGTGGACAGAGCCTGTACTGGTGAAGCCGGGTAAAGGCATCATCGACACTTGTCCGTTTTGGGACGAGGACGGCAAAGTGTATATGGTACATGCCTACGCAGGTAGCCGTGCCGAACTGAAGAGCGTAATCACCATTTGCGAACTGAACGCTGAAGCCACCAAGGCCATCACTCCGTCACGTATCGTATTCGACGGACATGAGGCGCACCAGACCTGTGAAGGACCCAAATTCTACAAGCGTAACGGATATTACTACATCTTCCATCCGGCAGGTGGTGTACCTACAGGTTGGCAGGTAGTGCTCCGTTCGAAGAATGTATACGGACCATACGAATGGAAAACCGTGCTTGCACAAGGTAATAGCCCTGTGAATGGCCCTCACCAGGGTGCATGGGTAGATACCCCAACCGGAGAAGACTGGTTCTTCCACTTCCAGGATGTAGGCGCTTATGGCCGATTGGTACACCTGCAACCCATGAAATGGGTGAATGACTGGCCCGTAATCGGTATCGACAAAGACGGTGACGGTTGTGGTGAACCTGTAATGACTTACAAGAAACCGAATGTAGGTAAGACCTATCCCATCTGCACTCCGCAGGAAAGTGACGAGTTCAACGGCTATACTTTGTCTCCGCAATGGCAGTGGCATGCCAATATCAACGAGAAGTGGGCATACTATGCAGGAGACCAAAGCATCGTACGCCTGTATTCTTACCCGGTAGTGAAAGAATACAAGAATCTGTTCGATGTTGCCAATCTGCTGTTGCAGAAGGCTCCGGCACCCAACTTCACTGCTACCATGAAACTGACTTTCAAGCCGGTAGATAAATACAAAGGCGAACGTACCGGATTGGTAGTGATGGGTATGGACTATGCCGGACTGATCCTGGAGAATACGGACAAAGGACTGGTTCTTTCGCAAGTATCCTGTCTGAAGGCAGACAAAGGCACACCGGAACAAGTAAACGGTACGGTAGACCTGACAGACAACACCATCTATCTGAAAGTAAAATTCAGCAGCGATGCCAACAAGAAGATTTCAAAGAGTGAAGGCGGACATGATCTGCTGGTTATGTGTGACTTCAGCTATAGTCTTGATGGAAAGAAATACCAGCCTCTTGGCAAGTCATTCCAGGCAAAAGAAGGAAAATGGATCGGTGTCAAGGTAGGTACTTTCTGTACCCGTCCTGCAATTACTACCAATGACGGTGGTTGGGCAGATGTAGACTGGTTCCGCATTACGAAGAAATAAGATTTTTCTAAGCGTGCAAGTTACGCGATAATACAGAGCCTCCGGATGTATAAGTGTATGACATCCGGGGGCTTTTTTCTATATAGAAATGAATCAACCCATTACAGATAGTTTGAACGAAACGCCGTATATTTGCGTTCATAAAGAAAAGAAAGTAAGAAAAATGAAGAAACTCGTGATTTTTGATTTAGACGGTACCCTCCTGAACACCATTGCCGACCTGGCACAAAGTACCAATCATGCATTAGCCGCCTTAGGATATCCCACACATGAAGAACAAGAGTACAACTTCATGGTTGGAAACGGCATCAACAAACTTTTTGAGCGTGCTCTGCCCGAAGGAGAAAAGACAGAAGAAAATGTCCTGCGCATACGAAAAGAATTTGTACCCTATTATGACCAGCATAATGCAGACAAAAGCCGCCCCTACCCCGGCATCACGGAACTTCTGACCGAGCTACAGGCCAAGGGACTGCAACTCGCAGTCGCTTCCAACAAATATCAAGCAGCTACAGAGAAACTTATTGCCCACTATTTTCCTACAATTCGTTTCATCGCCGTCTTCGGCCAACGTGAAGGGGTAAATGTAAAACCCGATCCCACCGTCATATACGATATCCTGAAAATAGCAAAGACAGCCAAAGAAGATGTTCTCTATGTAGGAGACTCCGGTGTGGACATGCAGACAGCTATCCATGCAGATATAACCTCCTGCGGAGTTACCTGGGGATTCCGCCCACGCGCTGAACTGGAAACCTTCCATCCTGACTACATTGTGGATAAAGCTGAGGAGATTATCGAGAGCGTCTTGAGATACTGATTTCAGCCTCTATTGCCTGAATCCTGCCACCGTGTTGGCAATGTAGTGCCAGTTAATTGGCAATGTCGTGCCAGCTAATTGGCAATGTCGTGCCAGCTAATTGGCAATGTTGTGCCACCGTGTTGGCAATGTCGTGTCAATTAACTGGCAAAAGATTGCATTAATAATCCCGCTGTATGCATCATTTTTACTCCTTTTTAAATAGATATTACCCCTGAAAGTGCCGAAAACAGCCTAACCTTGCAATTGAAATACAAAAAAATGAAAAACAATGATGAAGAAATGGTTATCGACATGCTTTGCTACAATCTGCATAAGCAGTAGCTTGCAGGCACAGCAGGAAAATGAAACTCTCAAATTATGGTACGATGGACCCGCCACACAATGGGTAGAAGCTCTGCCACTAGGCAACGGACGTATAGGCGCCATGGTCTTTGGCGACCCTGTACACGAACAATTCCAATTGAACGAAGAAACCGTATGGGGAGGTTCTCCTTACAACAACACCAATCCCAAAGCCAAAGATGCTTTACCACGGATCCGCCAACTCATCTTTGAGGGCAAGAATAAAGAGGCACAAGAGCTTTGCGGCCCCACCATCTGTTCGCCATCCGCCAACGGGATGCCTTATCAGACCGTAGGTTCCCTGCATCTTGATTTTGATGGAATCAGCAATTACAACGATTATTATCGTGATCTGGATATTGCAAAGGCAATAGCTACCACCCGCTTCACCACCAACGGAGTAACCTATACCCGTGAAGCCTATACTTCTTTCCCCGATCAGGTTCTGGTAATCCGCCTGACAGCTTCACAAAAGAAGAGCATCTCATTCACTGCAAAATATACCACGCCTTATAAAAGTAATGTGGTACGCAGCATCTCCCCCCGCAAAGAATTACAGTTGAACGGAAAAGCTAACGACCACGAAGGTATCGAAGGCAAAGTGGAATTCACCGCCCTCACCCGCATAGAGAACAGTGGCGGCAGTCTGGAAGCAACATCAGACAGCACCCTGCAAGTCAAAAATGCCAATAGCGTTACATTATACGTATCCATCGGCACCAACTTCGTAAACTATAAGGATGTATCGGGCAATGCACTCAGCACTGCACAGAAATATCTGAAACAGGTCAACAAGAACTATGCGAAGAGTAAGGCCGCCCATATCAATGCATATCAGAAGTACTTCAACCGGGTATCTCTGAACCTGGGGCGCAATGCTCAAGCCGACAAGCCGACAGATGTACGCGTCAAAGAGTTCAGTACAAGCTTCGATCCGCAAATGGCTGCTTTATACTTCCAATTCGGACGCTACCTGCTGATATGCAGTTCGCAACCCGGCGGGCAAGCCGCCAATCTGCAAGGTATCTGGAACTACCAGCTCCGTGCTCCTTGGGATGGCAAATATACTACTGATATCAATGTAGAAATGAACTACTGGCCTGCCGAAAGTACCTCCCTGCCCGAAATGCACGAACCTTTCCTGCAATTAGTAAAAGAAGCAGCCATACAAGGACGCGAAAGTGCCGCCATGTACGGTTGTCGTGGCTGGACATTGCATCACAATACGGATATCTGGCGCAGCACTGGTGCCGTAGACGGACCGAGCTACGGCGTATGGCCCACTTGTAACGCTTGGTTCTGCCAGCATCTGTGGGATCGTTACCTCTTCTCCGGCGACAAAAACTATCTAGCCGAAGTATACCCCCTGATGCGTGGTGCCTGCGAATTCTACCTCGATTTCCTGGTACGTGAACCCGAGAATAACTGGCTGGTAGTAACCCCCTCCTATTCTCCTGAAAACAGTCCCGTAGTAAATGGCAAACGTACATTTGTTGTAGTTGCCGGAACCACGATGGACAATCAGATGGTTTACGATTTATTCTACAATACGATTGCCGCTGCCGGTTTAATGAACGAAAGCCCCGCTTTCACCGACAGTTTACAGACTGTAGTTAACAATTTAGCCCCTATGCAGGTAGGCCGTTGGGGACAGTTACAGGAGTGGATGCACGACTGGGATAATCCCAAAGACCGTCATCGCCATGTTTCTCATCTCTGGGGTTTGTATCCGGGGCGCCAAATCAGTGCCTACAACTCTCCCATCCTGTTTGAAGCTGCCAAGAAGTCTTTAATAGGTCGTGGCGATCACTCTACCGGTTGGTCAATGGGTTGGAAAGTGTGCCTGTGGGCACGTCTGCTCGATGGTAATCATGCCTATAAACTGATAACCGAACAGTTGCACCCCACTACCGATGAAAAGGGACAAAACGGTGGTACTTATCCGAACCTGTTCGATGCACACCCGCCTTTCCAAATTGACGGTAACTTTGGCTGTTCTGCCGGTATTGCCGAAATGTTCGTTCAGAGCCATGACGGAGCTATCCATCTTCTTCCGGCATTGCCCGACGTATGGAAACAGGGAACATTGAAAGGTATCCGTTGCCGTGGCGGATTTACAGTGAAAGAGATGAAGTGGGAAAACGGAGAATTACAAACAGCCGTTATCACTTCCAATATTGGCGGTACACTCCGCATACGGACCCAGACTCCTTTGTATCTGAATGGGGAAAAATTGACTCCAAGTGTCCAAGAGGTATCTGACAACCCGCTATTGCAATCACAGAGCATCCGCAAACCACTGATTGCTGCCAATGCATCGGTTTGCATACCAGAATATGCACAGACTTATGTGTATGATATCGAAACAAATGCAGGAAACGAATACATTCTGACCGCAAGAAATCAATAAGAATAAATAGTAATCCAAACCATAGGAATACCGGCTAAAGTCAATCGTCACTATGTTAAAACGTCAAGAGGGGAGCAATAAATTCCCCTCTTTTCTGTTATATAACATCATTTAGGTAACTCACAAAAACATTATAGACAGTAAATAACAAAAAATACCACCCTAAAAACAGATATTACACATATATATTTTCACATCCCTATACATTTGCAACAACGAATTAACAGTGTGCCCGAACACACTAACAAAAAAAATCATACTTAATTAATAACATGCAAAGAATGTCTAACAAAATGAAAAACATGCGCGCCGCGCTACTATTCTGTTTAGTAGCCGTGATATCGCTTAGCGTATCAGCGCAAAATGTAACCGTAAAAGGTACAGTGATGGACAAGTTGGGAGAAACCGTTATCGGTGCTTCCGTAGTACAAAAAGGAAATGCCAGCAATGGTGTGATAACCGACATTGACGGTAACTTTTCTATTAATGTTCCAGCAAATGCAACTTTAATCATTTCATACGTAGGTATGAAAACACAGGAAATCCCTTTAAAAGGACAAAAAACTGTGAATTTGGTTTTAGAAGATGATGCACAAGCACTGGAAGAAGTAGTAGTAATTGGTTATGGTACTACAAAGAAAAAAGACCTAACAGGGTCTGTAGCATCTGTAGGTGGAGAGACTTTAGCTAAAGTTCCAGTAACAAGTGCCGCTGAAGCACTAACTGGTCGTTTGGCAGGCGTACAAATTACCACTACTGATGGTTCTCCTGATGCCGAAATGATTATCCGTGTACGTGGTGGTGGTTCTGTTACCGGAGATAATTCTCCACTTTATATCGTTGACGGTTTTCCTGTTTCAAATATCAATGACGTAGCTCCGTCCGACATTGAGACTATTGATGTATTAAAGGATGCTTCTTCTACTGCGATTTATGGTTCTCAAGGTGCTAATGGTGTTGTCATCATCACAACCAAGAGTTCCAAAGGGGGTAAGACAAAAGTATCTTATAATGGCTACATGCAAAGTAAAAAGTTAGCTAAACGTAAAGATGTATTAGACAACTATGAATACGTATTGGCCAACTATGAATTAGCTGCTTTGGAAGGTGCAACCGCATTAAAGAATTTCGAAAAAAAATTCGGAGTATTTGAGGACTTATATTTATATAATAGTATAGAAGCTACCGATTGGCAAGATGACATGTTCGGTGCAGATGTTGTATCTCAATCTCATAATGTAAGTTTACAAGGAGGCAATGAAAAAACCAAATTCAGTTTAAGCCTGACATATCAGAAAGATGGCGGTTTGATGGTAAACAATGACTATAGCCGTATTACCGGTAACTTCAAGCTAAGCCATGAAATAGCAAAAAATTTAAAATTTGATTTCAACGCACGCTTATCTGATGCCACCACCAATGGATCAGGAACATCAGGCGGTACTTACAAAGTACGTACTTCGCAAGCTATCACCTCCCGTCCGATAAAAGGTTTGGAAGGATTTACTGAAATTGATCCGAGCCAATTGACAGATGAAGAGTATGAACAATGGGTTCGTGACAACATGACGCTGACCGAACAACAGCAACAATATTGGAAGAAAAAATATCAAAAAAGCTATAACTTCAATGCCGGTCTTACTTGGGAAGTTATCAAAGGATTAAATTTCCATGTAGAAGCCGGTTATGGTTGGGGATTCAATGAAACACAAAGCTGGTGGGGACACACAACATCAAATGCCTCGTACGTAGGCGGTCTTCCATTGGCCGATTGGACGAAAGCGAATACCAAGAAGTTACGTGAAGCCGCAACACTGACTTACGATTTCAATCTTAACAAAGACCACAAGTTCAATATCATGGTGGGACAAGAAATCAACAGTTCAATGGGTGACCAGAATTATATGAAAGCCGACCATTTCAGTAAAGATCTAACAGCCGAACAGGTATTTGCCAATTTCGGATTAGCAGATGGTACTTTGACAACAACCAGTAAGGTTAATGCCGATGATAACCTGGCATCATTCTTCGGACGTTTCAACTATAACTATAAAGACCGTTATTTGGTAACGTTCACTATGCGTGCCGATGGTTCTTCAAAGTTTGCTCCGGGTAACCAATGGGGCTATTTTCCGGCTGGTGCTTTGGCATGGCGAATTAACGAAGAACCATTTATGGAAGATACCAAAGACTGGTTGTCAAATCTGAAACTTCGCCTTTCTTATGGTACCGTAGGTAATAACCGTATTGCCAGTACCTTGTATATGATGACCTATGCCATTAATTCTGCAAAAGCCTATGGAATAGGTGATAAAATAAATAACTATTATTCTGCGACAAATACCCAATTAGCCAACCCCAATTTAAAATGGGAGACAACGATCACGCGTAATATCGGTTTAGATTTCGGATTGTTTAACGAGAAGATTTCAGGTACTATCGAAGCTTATTGGAATTCTGCCAAAGATTTATTGATTGAACGTAGTATTGTCGCACCAGGCTATAAAACGACAATGGAGAACACAGCAGAAACATCCAACAAAGGTGTCGAATTGAGTTTGAATGCTTTCATTCTTGAAAAAAAGAACTATAGTTTATCCGCTAATTTCAATATCGGTTACAACAAATCAAATGTTGAGAAAATAGCCAATGGACTAAACCAAATGGAATTTGCCTCCGGCTGGGCAGGTACAGATTTGAAAGGTTATAATGATTTTCTTGTAGAAGTCGGTAAACCTTTAGGACAAATTGTAGGATGGGTAACCGATGGCTATTATACTACCAATGACTTCAGTTCATACGATGAAGCCAGTAAAAAATACATTTTGAAAGATGGAGTTCCGAATATAGGTATGCTTGGCGGTAGAGCCGGCGTACGTCCTGGTACCATCAAATTCAAAGATTTAAATGACGATGGCGTAATCGATGATAAAGATCGTACTATTATCGGTAACTCGACTCCAAAAGTAACTGGTGGATTTGGTATAAATGGTACATTTTATGGATTTGATGCTTCTGTAATGTTCAATTTTGTAACAGGTAACGACATTTATAATGCTGAAAAAATAGCCTCTACCCAACAATACAGAACTAGCAATCCTAACCTGCTCAACATCATGAAGAGCAGTAATCGATATACATACATTGATAATGCAGGTAATTTAGTTACAGACTTGGTATCTTTAGCAGCCATGAATGAAGGAGCTAATGCAAAGGAATACTGGACTCCTTGGTCATTCGGTAATGCAGTAGCAATCCCCCATTCTTGGGCCATTGAAGATGGTTCGTTCCTACGTTTACAAAACATCACAGTAGGATATACACTCCCTAAACAACTTACCAAAAAATTCGCATGCGAGCAATTTCGTGTTTACTGCACTCTAAACAATGTCTATGTTTGGACTAATTATTCAGGATACGATCCAGAAGTTAGCTCTTCTATTCGCGGAAACAAAGCCAGCGGTTTAACCTCAGGTGTCGACTACTCTTGTTATCCGAAAAGTTTCTCTTGGACATTAGGCGTAAATTTAACTTTCTAAATCTAAATAATTAACTAAGAATATGAAACTAAATAAATATATACTAGCAACATTGATTGGGACGACCACACTAATCTCTTGCAACGATTTCCTAGAAGTGGATTCTCCCTCACAATTTGATACGAATTATGTTTTCAACACAGAAAGCGATGCTTTAAAAGTGTTGTTGGGAGCCTATGTGGAATTTAATCAAGACCCTTTCTCTTCTCGTATGGCTAACGTATGGGCACAAAATACTGATGTTGAATGTATCGCTCCGGGAGACAAACCCGATGGTAGTCGTCGTGACGTATGGTCATTACAAGGCGGATTATTGGAAAATTTTGGTGATATCAAAAAAGCCTGGGATAGTAATTATTTAGCCATCGACCGTGCAAATCAAGTGATTGAAGGATTGACTGGTAAGACATCTACAGGTATGAAGGCATTGTTAGCTGAAGCTCATTGTTTGCGTGCGCATCGCTATTGGATGCTCTGTAATATGTGGGGAGATGTTCCATACTTTGCAGAATCCGCAAAAGCAGGTATGGAACTTGACTTACCGAAAACAGACAAAAATATCATCTTCAGTAGAGAAATCCAAGCATTGGTTAATAACGAAGAGAACATGCAGTTTTCTGACGTACACGAAGCCGGTGTAGAGCGTATGAATCGTGATTTTGCACTTGGACTGATTGCCCGCTTAGCATTATACCGTGCCGGATACGGAATGACTGCAGATGGTACAATGAAATGCGCAGAAGATTATTTGGACGTTACAAGTGAAGACCTGACTGTAACTTATACAATTAACGGTACAGAAAAAAAAGCAAGTACTTCTGCTGAATATTATGAATTAGCTAAAGATTACTGTCAAAAACTGATAAGTTTAAAAGACCGTGACTTAAATCCTAATTTCAAAGATGTTTTCCAAAAACAATGTGAGTTTGTTACTACGCCAGGTGGTGAGATTTTATATGAGGTTGCGCATGTTGAAGGCAACGGAGGAGATGTTGCATGGTGTATCGGTCAGGTAGTAACAGGTGGTTCCAAAGGTAAAACTACTATTCAAGTAAATCTTAGCCCTGCCTATTATTGCTCTTTTGACGACCAAGATCTTCGTCGAGATGTAACTTGTACATTTGTGAAATACACAAACGACAATTACCAAGAAGTAGATGCTATCACTTCCATTGCCGTAGGCAAATGGAGCCGTATGATGATGACTAGTAATCCAGGAGCTGATTCTTCCAAAGGTACTGGTGTAAACTGGCCGTTAATGCGTTATTCTGATGTACTACTCATGTTAGCAGAAGCGGAGAATGCTTTGAATGGCCCTACGGAACTTGCTAAAGCACAATTGAAAAAAGTTCGCGCACGTGCATTCGCCGTTGAAAATCATCCTCAAAAAGTCGAAAATTATGTGAATAGCCTTAATAGCAAAGAAGCATTCTTCAATGCTATCGTTGATGAACGTGCATGGGAACTTGGAGGTGAGGCTTTGCGCAAATACGATTTAGTACGTTGGAATATTTATGGTTCAAAAATTGTAAAAACCAAAGATATTTTGACCCAAATGGGACGTTCTTCCGTTGCTGAGTTTCAGGATGAACCGGGTGTTCAACCTTACTTGAATTTAGCAAGAAAACTTTATTATACAAGGACAAAGGGTATCATATCATTTTTGAATGACAAATATGCATTAGCACCGGAAGAAGAGCCTACAGAGACCGTAAAACCAGAAGATTTGGATAAGGAAGAAAATATAGGTAAATATGCAACCTCAAACTTTACATCTTCTCTAATCAAGGCTCTTACAGCAAAAGATCCAGTTACGGGTGAAGAAGTAAAAACCGGTGAATACGAACCTGCCGCTTACATTGTCAATTGTTATAGAGGATACACTGATCCAGCTGGTCAGGCAGCTGTTCCATATCTACTGCCAATAGGTGCAGAAACAGTTGCCAACAGTAATGTACTCAACAACGAAGGATATGGCCTCGTTAGAACTTCCAACTAATCAATTTTAATTAAGAAAATTATGAAACACATATTTAATATTAAGACTTTATTACTTTCGCTCATATTGGGTGTAGGTACACTCGTTACAAGTTGTAATGATGATGATGACGTAATGAAGGCAGATGCACTGTTCCGCCCTATTATTGGTGAAACTACAATAGGCGGTCAATGGATTGAACTGGAATGGGATCGTTATACAGGTGCGGAACGCTATATCTTAACCTTAGCAGGAAAGGCTGTAGGACAAACGGATAGTTTAAAGATGGAAGTGGAAACAGATACCACATTCTATCGTTTTGAAGGGCTAGAGTACGATACGGATTATTTGATAAAAATCAAGTCTGTCGGCAATGGTTTGGAATCTAAATATTATGTGGTTCCCACTATTACCACTACTGATTATCCAACGAAACTTAAAGGGGTACAAGCTATTGACAATAAAGCCTTAGTGAGTTGGGAAAATGCCGATTATACTACATTGAATCTTGTACAAGTAGTTATCCCCGAAGGAAGTACACAATCAGAAGAAGTTGAAATATCAAATCACACTCTAACTGATGAAGAACAAGTTAGCCGACAAGTCGTCTTTGACGATTTAGAGCCAAGTTGCAATTATATTGTACGTGCTTATACTAATGGCACATATCAAGGAAAAAAGGTTTTCAACACCGCTGATCCCGAAACTTTCGAAGGTGTAGTTGTTAATTTACGCGATATTCCGGAAGAAGAGGCCTATGGGACGTTAACCAGTAGCTTCTACGAAAACCTTGTTGCAGAAAATCCTGATCAAGATATCACGATTGTATTGGCTGGAGGGCAAAAATATGAAATGACAGGGCTAAAATTGCCAGCAACTAACGGAACTATCAAGTTGATAACCGGATTAAGTTTGAGAGGCAATGCTATTATGGAAGTTGCAGGTAACTATGATATTGCCGGTAATGTAGGTGGATTCATAGGTGAGAAAATATCATTCATCGATCATGCTAATGCACCTAAAACCGGCAGTAATTTTGGCGGAACTTATTTATTCAACCTTTCAGTATCAGATACCCAAATCGGTACTATGAAATTTGTTAATTGCGACATTAAGTATAAACGTGGTATTTGTCGAATCAAAACAGGTGCTGATATCGACAACTTCATTATCGAAAATTGTGTTATAGATTCAATAGGCGGATACGGCGTTACGAATCCTGACAATGGAGATGCAGACATCTTAAATATCAAAGTGACTAACTCCACATTCTCACATTGCGAGAAACTGTTTGTTTCAACCAAACCGTCTACCAAATTAATTAATTCATTCCATGCAGAGAACTGTACGTTCGCTTATAACATGAAAGCTGGTAACAATTACATGTTTGATTTTAACAAAATGAAGTTTAATAATGATCCTACATTAAAAAATTGTATTTTCGGCCCTGGAGGCCATAAGGGCGAGGCCGGTGCCATCAGTGGTTATAGAGGAGAAGGATCACTGATAGTAGACAATTGCTTTGCAACAAAGGATATAGCATGGTATATAGCAGAAGGATCAGATGTCCCAAGCGCTCCTATCGAAATGGATTCTACAGGTGCAGATACGAATGGTACATTTGAGAACGCTGCAAGCAGTAACTTCAAACTACTTATTAATGATTTAAAGAATGTAGTCGGTGACCCACGTTGGTGGTAATCATACAATCAGCTAGAGAATTGCTGTAAGCAATCAATCTAAAATTAAGAGAAGCTAAGCTCAAGTTCATCTTGATATAGCTTCTCTTTTTACACTCAATTATAGCAATTTCCATATCCTATTATTATATCCCCTCAAGTTTGATCTGCAAAACTGGGCTAAACGACGAGAATAGCTTAAATAATTAGATTTAGAAGATATGAAGAAAATATTATTCTATTTATCATTTATGTGCGTGTGCCTCCAGGCATTACCGCAACGCCAATATCTCCCTTGGGAGAATGGTCTACTGCAAGTTTCAGAGAACTCCCGCTACCTTCAGCATACGAATGGCTCTCCCTTCTTCTGGCTCGGAGATACCGGTTGGCTGCTTCCCGAAAGGTTGAACCGGGATGAAGCGGAATACTATCTTGAACAATGCAGACAAGCAGGCTTCAACGTAGTACAGGTACAAACTATCAACGGGGTACCTGCCATGAACTTTTATGGACAATCATCTATGCCGAATGGATTTGATTTCTCCAATATCAACCGACCGGGTATATATGGATATTGGGATCATATGGACTTTATCATCGATGCCGCCGCCCGCAGAGGGATTTATATCGGTATGGTCTGCATCTGGGGCGGGCTGGTAAAAAGTGGAAAAATGAATGTGGAAGAAGCCAAGGCTTATGGTACTTTTCTCGCCAACCGTTACAAAGATCGCCCCAACATCATCTGGATGATTGGCGGAGATATCTATGGAAACATCAAAACCGAAGTCTGGAATATGCTTGCCAACACCATTAAATCCATTGATAAGAACCATCTCATGACTTTCCATCCTTTCGGAAGGACACTCTCGGCAGAATGGTTCAACGATGCCCCCTGGCTGGATTTCAATATGTTCCAAAGTGGACACCGCCGCTACGGACAAAGCAAAGATGACAAAAAAACACTGTTACCACAAGGCACAGAAGAAGACAACTGGCGATATGTGGAACATAGTCTTGCTCAAAAACCACTACGTCCGGTTATTGATGGAGAGCCGTCTTATGAAGCCATTCCCCAAGGACTTCACGACCCTAAGGAAGGTTTCTGGAAAGACAGCGATGTACGCAGATATGCTTACTGGTCGGTTTTTGCCGGTTCATTCGGCCATACGTACGGTCATAGCTCCATCATGCAATTCCTAAAGCCGGGAGTTAATCCAGCCTACGGTGCTACCAAATTATGGTATGAAGCCCTGAAAGATCCCGGATTCAACCAGATGCAATATTTGAAAAAACTGATACTTGCTTTTCCCTTCTTTGAAAGAGTAGCCGACCAGAGTTGCATAGCCGGCGATAACGGCACAAAGTATGAACGTCTCATTGCAACACGTGGCAACGACTATATGTTAGTGTACAACTATACCGGACGCCCCATGCAAATAGACCTCAGCAAGATTCATGGAAAGACTAAAAAGGCTTGGTGGTATTCACCACGCAATGCAGAGCTATCTTATATCGGTGAGTTTAGTTCAAAAGTAGAAACGTTCCAGCCTGAAGGCGGTCATTCAAACGGCAATGACTGGATACTCATCCTAACAGACGGAACTCGGAAGTATATAGAAGCATTGCAATAGATAGTTTTAATAAAAACAAGAGGATGTCCCTGGAGACATCCTCTTAACCCTAACCAGTCATAATTTCTTGAATTCAAGTAATTATCATCTTCTTAGCTTTATGACACGGGCAAAAGTATATAGAAAATACAAAATGTAACTCCATAAATCAGTATTTTCTGCATAATTTAGCAATCGACTGTTTATCAGACCCATATAAGTTTACAAAGATGTCCATTTTGATGAATTCATGTATTTTTTGACGAATTGATCTTATTCATTCCCTTATCCCGATACTCAGTCGGGGTCATTCCCATCTTCTGTTTGAAGCATTTGCTGAAATAACGGGGATCATTAATACCCACCATATAAGAGATCTGAGTCATGGAATATTCTCCGGTTTCAATGAATTGCACGGCACGCTTGACTGAACGGCTGACTGCCAATTCCTGCACCAAGGCAGCCACACAAATGGTAATGACTAGGTACTCATTCTAACAGATGGAGCCCAGAAGTATGTAGAAGTATTATAAAAACCCAATTTTTACCATAAAACAGTGAAATATTACCCATTCCCGCAACCTTTATTATGTAACTTTGCCTATGAAAAACCGAGAGACACAGAACTACGATGTTAACCTCGATTTATTTAATAACTATTTAAAACATTGATTATGGATCTAAAAAGACTTGCCAGAAGGGCATTAGCTACTCTATCTTTGAGTATGTTGTGTTTAGTCGCTTTTGCACAAGGACGCCAGGTTACAGGTACTGTAGTAGACGGTACAGGCGATACTGTGATTGGAGCAAATGTTTTAGTGGTAGGAACCACTAACGGTGTTATTACAGACATGGACGGTAATTTTACCTTGCAGGACGTACCGACCAATGCGAAACTGCAAATCTCATTTATTGGTTATGTGCCGCAAACAATTTCAGTCGGTAACCAAAACCACATAAAGGTTACGCTGAAAGAAGATTCCCAGGCTCTTGATGAAGTAGTTGTCATAGGTTACGGCACAGTAAAGAAACGTGACCTAACAGGTTCCGTAGCGTCAGTTAATAATGAAGTTCTGACGGCTAACCCTGTTTCTAATGTATCACAAGCACTGCAAGGTAAACTGCCAGGCGTGACAGTTATCAGCCAAGACGGTCGCCCGGGTGCCGATGTATCTATTCGTGTACGCGGTGGCGGCTCCATCACGCAGAGTAACGAACCGCTGTTCGTAGTAGACGGATTTCCTGTAAGCTCCATTTCGGACATTCCTGCCGACCAAATTGAATCTATCGATGTATTGAAGGATGCTTCTTCTACAGCTATCTATGGTGCCCGTGGTGCCAACGGTGTAATCTTGGTTACAACCAAAGGAGCCAAGAGTGAAAAGGTAACCGTCACCTACAATGCTTATATACAGACGAAGACGGTCGCCAAAACCCTAGATGCCCTCAATGCGCAGGACTATGTGAAGTACACTTGGGGCTATGCATCCGCCTTGGGAAACTCTTATAAAGAAGCAGTTGAGAAGTACTTCGGCTTGAGCGCCAACTATGGTAATAAATTCGCTGACTATGCCAATGTAAATGCTCATGACTATACGGACGACTTGTTGCATTCAGCCCTCTCGCATACCCACAACCTCTCCGTAATGGGTGGAGGTGAAAAGACCAAGATTGTCTTCAATGTCAACTACCTGAATGACGAAGGTATTAAAATCAATTCAGGTTATCATCGCTTCAACACCTCCCTGAAACTGAAACAGGAGTTGCTGAAGAACTTGAGCCTGGACTTGGATCTGCGCTATATGGAAGATGAAACTACCGGTAAAGAATCTTCTACCAATGGTAAAGGTTCCATTCTCTCCGGTGCTTATCGTTGGAGAGCGATTGATGATCCGTTGGGCGACGCTTCCGACTTCTCGGGTTTCTTGATGGGTGCAGACAATGTGGATACAGCTTATGGCAGTCCCGTAGCCCATACGAATGATGTACAGAACATCGCCAATCGCCAGAACCTCAGAGCATCTGCCGCCATTTCCTGGGACATCATCAAAGGATTGACTGCACGCAGCGAAATAGGGCTCGGTCGCAACTGGAGCGAAACAAAGTATTATGAAGACGGATTGACACAGAACTATAAGTACGCCAAACTGACTAAAGGCAACGGCTACAATATACGCAGCGTAACCACTCTGAACTATCAAGTGCAAGGGCTGAGCGAAATTCATAGCCTCTCTTTCTTACTAGGTAACGAAATACTAATCAACAAATCCAACTCATCTGAAATAATAGGTGCAGGTTATCCAGACGGATTCGACTTCGACCAAACCTTTGGTATGATTGACCAGACAGATAAATCACTGGCTAAAGATGCCTTCAAGAATACGATTGGCACTCCAAAAAAAACCGTATCATTCTTCGGTCGCGCCAACTATTCACTACTGGGACGCTACTTGCTGACCGCCACGTTCCGTGCCGACGGTTCTTCCAAATTCTCTCCCAACCACCGTTGGGGTTACTTCCCTGCCGGCGCATTCGCATGGCGTTTATCTGACGAGCCGTTCATGGAAAATACCAAAAACTGGCTGGATAATCTGAAGGTGCGTTTATCTTACGGCCTTTCGGGTGCCGACAACATCGACTCTAACTTATGGAAAGAAACATGGACCTCTTCTACTGTATCCTTCAATGGCATCACCTATTCCGGCTACAAACCTAACGGCATGCTCTCTAATCCTGACTTGAAGTGGGAAACCACAACTTCACGAAATCTAGGTATCGACTTTGGCTTTATGGGTAACCGCTTGGCTGGTAGCATCGATGTATATTGGAATACCACCAAAGACCTACTGATGTGTGTCCCTATCGATGAAACAACCGGCTACTCTTACCAATACCAGAACATCGGACAAACCTCCAATAAAGGTATAGAACTCTCTCTAAACTACGACATCGTACGTACGAAAGACTTCTCGTTCGGCATCTCAGCCACTTACAACTATAACCACAACAACATTGATAAGTTATCCGGCAACATCATCGCACAATATGGTTCGCAATGGGCTTCTTCTTCTACCTCACCCGCCTACGACTATCTGTTTAAGGAAGGTTCACCGGTTGGTTTAATCCGTGGATTTATCAGCGATGGTTACTATTCGACCAATGATTTCAACTATGATGCCTCTACTGGTGTTTATACACTAAGAGAAGGAGTAGCTGATATCGCTTCCAGCATCACGGGCAACTATCCCAGCCCATTCAAAGTGGCCGATGGTCAGAATGCATTCCCCGGTGCATTGAAGCTGCGCAACCTAAATCCGGAAGAAGATAACCTCGTAGACTCTGACGACGTGGCAGACCTGGGTGAAGTGATGCCGAAACATACCGGTGGTTTCAACCTGAATGCCACGTGGAAAGGCATTGATTTCAGTGCCGGCTTTGCCTGGGCAGCAGGAGGCCATGTTTACAATGTCAATTCTTTGATTAATATGTATGGAAACAAAGATACCGGTTTGGGAGCCAACAAACTCGCTTTCGTCAACAATTGCTATCAAGTGTACGAAGTTCAAAATGGTGAACTGACACCTGTAACAACTCCCGATGCACTAAATGTGCTGAACGCCAACGCCAAGTATTCAGTACCTTATATGGAGAACGGTGTGGTTTATTCCACTTTCGTTGAAGATGCTTCTTATCTGCGCCTCAACACGCTGACTATAGGATATACCCTCCCTAAAACATGGAGCAAGAAAGCCGGTATGCAGAAAGCACGCCTCTATGCCACTGCCGGAAATCTGTTCACCATCACCGGATACTCCGGCATTGACCCTGAAGTGAATGCAGACCCGAACAAGAGTACGACCTCCAACAACAAAGGTAAATATCCAATGTTGGGCATGGACTACGGAACATATCCGCGTGCTCGTACCTTCACTTTCGGTGTAAATATAGAATTTTAATCAATCTAACCGTAAAAACAAAAAGATAATGAAAAAGTTATTATATACCTTTATAGGTGCAAGCCTTATGCTGCTTAGCACCACTTCATGCGAGGATTTTCTGGAAACCTCATCCCCATCGGATGCTACTCCAGAGTTCGTATTCTCTGATGCTACAACCGCTCGTGCTGCCTTGATGGAAGCCTACGAAAAATGGCGCGGCAAAGCCTATGTACATGCCAACGGATTATTCTACGATCTAGTTATCGGTGGTTCCGACTCCGAACGCCATCCTGAAGCATACTCTGCCCAGTCACGCCACATCCCTGAAAACCTGTATCAAGGTGGAACTGCCTCATTCAATATTAATGACAGTAAAGCCAACAATGGTGTCAACGCATGGCCTGCATTGTACAGCATCATTGCTACCTGCAACACATTGTGTAATGCAGTAGAAGGTACCGATACCTATACCGGTATCAAAAATAGCACCGCCACCACGAATGAACTGACCGACCTGTACGGACAAGCCGTTACATTACGTGCTACTGCCTATTTTGAACTGTTGCGCTTTTGGGGAGACGTACCCCATAACCTGATACCAGGTAAAGAGGCCGAAGGCTTGACTCCGCGCGACCAGATTTATGAATACCACATCAACAAGTTGAGAGAAGTAGAACCTTATATGTACCGCTTAGGCGAAAATGCTACGGCTGACGCAACTTTGATGACGCGTACCTATACTCAAGGCCTGATAGGCCGTATGTGCCTCTATGCTGGAGGTTACTCTACCCGCCGCACTGACTTGGGTGCAGATTTCTACAAAGACCTAGAAGGTAACGTGCTCTCTATGGAGAAGAAAGTGCAGGGAACAGCCAACAATGCTATCTACGCACGCCGCTCGGATTATCTAAAGTTCTACGAAATAGCCAAGACTTACCTAGCGGCTTGCGTAAACAACTCTGGAACAGCCGCACTCTGCCTCAATGATCCCCGCACCGAGGGTGGTAGCGGACAGAAATATAATAACCCTTTCCAGTACGCCTTCCAGCAGAATATGAACCTAACGCTTTCTACTGAAAGTGTGTATGAAATAGCCGAAACACGAGGTGTACAATCCGAACGCCCTTATGCCTTCGGTCGTCCTACCAGCGGTTCAAGCAAAAACAACTATCCATGTAAGAACTATGGGCAGAGCCGTTTCCATCCCACCTATTATTATGGTGATTTCGATCCCAACGATATGCGTAGAGACGTGACTTGTACAGTGACCGGCACCGTTGGTGCTTCAGGCATAGAGAAACTACTGCCTTTCACTCCCGGTTCACAAGCCAATGGTGGCGGTATAGCTAACAACAAGTGGGATGAAAACCGCCAACCTAATCCTTACTGGGAAGGTCAACGCAAGTCGGGCATCAACAATCCGTATATGCGGATGTCGGATGTCATTTTAATGTTGGCAGAAGTATATGCAGAACTGGGTGATGAGATGACTGCAAAGCTGGAACTGGCTAAAGTACACAACCGTGCATTCGCTACTACTGAACTGGCCGACCTCGACGGTTTCATCAATAAATACGGCGGCATAAAAGGCGCCATTGCCCAAGAACGCAAACTTGAGTTTGGCGGTGAAGGCTTACGCCGCTATGACTTAATCCGTACTGGTGAATTCCCGGCAGCCATCAAGGCTATCAGAACTGAACTGACAGCCATGGTCAATGGACTGCAATCTCAGGGTTACTATACATTCGAGAACGGCAACACCATCTCCAGCTATGTGTGGGTAAAGGGTGTAGACGCAAAAGCCAGCAAAGGATATCGCTTGACGACTCAATGTACAGACGTAAACGACCCGATACTGTATCCGGGATGGAGAGGTGTGTATGATGATTGGGAAGCATTGTCCGGCAACAGTATTTACGGTGCCAATCCGGGTACTAACCTTGCCATCAAGGGATTGTTCAATCATATAGAACCGGGTAGTGCTGAGGCTAAGGCGCTGGAGGCTGACGGATATACGAAGACGGAGTGGGGTAAGACGATAGTTGACTTTAAGGAAGATTACTCTTCTTCTGTATTCTGTGGTTACGTAGAGGGTGAGGCTCCTATCTATTTTGTCCCTTTCACCTCGGTAGCGGTAAAGGCATCAAATGGTAAGATTGCGAATGGATATGGATTCAGAAACGAATAGGCATCCAAGGAATAGGTCTATGATTGAGGTCGCGAGATTTTAGAGTAGACATTCTTTGCGAAAGAGGGTACGGCGTTCGATGTTGTACCCTCTTGTTTTTTGCCTACATATAACTAGAAGTACTTATTCCGCCACCCCGAACTTGAAAACAGTTTCTGAGCGAAACTTCACGCCGGGCCTTAACAGCGTAGTAGGGAATTGCGGTTTATTGGGGCTGTCGGCAAAGTGCATCGTCTCAAAGCAGATGGCGTTGCGGTACGGATAAGCTATCCCCTGCTTCCCCTTTAGCTTGCCGTTGTGTCCGTTGGCGGTGTAAAGATGGATGCCGGGCTCGGTGGTATGCACTTCCATGGTGCGCCCGCTTTCCTTATCCGTAATCAGGGCTGCCCTATGCAGTTTGTCATTCAGGCGATTGATTTTCCAGGTGTGGTCGTAGCCTTTGGTCACTGCCAGTTGGCGGTCAGTTCCGTCTATCTGGTCGCCAATCCGCCGGGTAGAGGTAAAATCGAAAGGCGTGCCCTTCACGGAAAGCAAACGCCCAGTCACGCATTTGTCCGCATCATACTCGGCAATGCTGTCGGCATCCACCCACAGCGTCTCGTCAAGAACGTTGCGGGAGAACTTGCCGCTAAGGTTAAAGAACGAATGATTGGAGGGATTCAACACGGTAGGCTGGTCGGTTTCAGCTTCATAAAGGATGGACAGCTCGTTGTCATCCGTCAGCCGGTAGGTGACGGAGAGCGTGAGGTTGCCCGGAAAGCCGTTTTCACCGTCGGGAGATGCATATAGCAATTGCAGACAACGGCAGTTACTTTTCTTCACCGTCCACACCCGGTCGGCAAAGCCAGGGTAGCCACCGTGCGAACAATGTCCGCCGCCACTGGCCTGGAGATTATAAACGGTTCCGTCTATTGCAAACCTGGCACCCAATATCCGCC
>ULXS01040521.1_pt1 | contig 47245 bp, 58 predicted proteins | sample 1961421 | NCBI WGS metagenome assembly ULXS01 (sample SAMEA4835842, study PRJEB28245) | human gut metagenome | biome: gut microbiome; material: fecal sample | place: Denmark | collected 2008
CCCTTCCTATTGTAATGAATGAATTTTATGCAGGAAGTTTGGAGAATCCGGGCAATTTATTGTCAGATGCTTTGGATTCACTAAAAGAAGGACAAACTGTTGAAATTTATTCACCAACGGCAAGAGATTTTGCTTCGTTACAGTATAAACGGAACACAACGGGAGCTATTAATGACGAAATCCTTATAAGGGTTCTTGCTAATATTACGGATGAAGGGCTTCCGCCGGAAATGATAGCTTCTACGGCTGAACCTATGCCGGTAACTTATTCTTTTTGGATTCCCAGTTTTAGGTATCCTATTACATTAACGAGAAAAGTAAGGTTCCAGACACAGGAAACAACAATCGAAACTGTAACAATTGAAGGCGAGAATATCCCTGTAGAAATGACTTTGTATGACACAAAATACGACATACCTGCCGGTATGGTGTTTATGGAATATATTGAAGTTACGTCTGCTTCTACGGGTAGCCTTGACAGTTGGGTTCTGAATATAAATGAAGTAAGTAAAATTACAACTTCACAGGCTCCTGTAACAGATGGTATTTTAAGATTGCCATTTGCGGACGTTTATTATGAATGCAGAGGAATCCTTTCAAGAAAAGATAGAGCTTATGCAAGTCCTGTTGCTCTCAATTTCCCGAATGGAAGGGGGCTTCAAATGAAAGAAGGAGCTTCTTATTTGTCGCTTTCTCTCACCCAAGACAGATCGCAAGCATCAAGTAGTGTTTATATCTATGATATCAAGATAAAACCTATTTTCTTGCCGTTTTATCAAGGACATTTGGGAGAAAAGGATGTGATAGCCGCCTATTATAAAAACAACTCTTTGGTAAGCAATGAAGGTGTAAAAGACTTTATGGAAACCTATTTGGTTGCTTACAAAAATATAATAGGTGATAACGAAATACATCCTTTGGTTCAAAAGAAAGTTATTTTCAAGGTTATTTCTGATAGGGGTTCTTATATCGAGGGAGCAAAAATTTCCATTTTGGAAGATGTTCTTACAACCAATAGAAACGGGGAAGCTGATATAGTTTTGTTCCCTGGTGATTATTCTGTTGATGTGGAGAAAAACTTGTTCTTACCGATAAAAGATTATCTTTTATCGGTATTGGAAGATGAAGAAGACACTCAAATCGAATATATTCTGATGCAAGGTGATATTTACGAAAGGAAAATCACTTTCATTGTAAGAAATGAACAAGGACTTCCTATTTCCGGTGCACAGATAGTTTTTAATGGAGAGTTTAAAAATACGGATTCTTATGGGAATGCGGTGTTTTACGCTTTCCCCGGTCTTTATCCTTACACTGTCACAAAAGATGGATATTATACCATAAACAAGAATATCAATGTACAGGATGATCAATCTGAACCAGTTGAAATGATTTTGATTCCGCTTTATGATTTAACATTTACAGTAACAAATGCTTCTACCGGTGCAGTAGAAGGTGCAAATGTTACTTTGGTGTCAAACGAAAGGTCGGATGAAAACGCATTGGTAGTTTCGCAAAGCAGAAGAACAGGAACAGACGGTAAAGCTATTTTTAATGATTTATTAGGTGGCAGTTACTCTTATTTGGTCGAAAAACAGAATTGGATTCCTGTAAATGGAAATCTTACTTTGGATAGTGACAAAGAAGTGTCCATTGACTTTAATCCCATGCCTACTTACAACATGGTGTTTACTGTAAATGACTACAATACTTTTACTGGCGAAAAGGTTCCTTTACAGGGTGTTACAGTTTCTTTTGCCGGACTTACAAAGGTAACAGATAGTAGTGGTCAGGCTTCTTTTGAAGGTGTTTTAGGAGGCAAATATACTTATGATATTCGCTATACGAATGATTATCAAAGAGTAACTGTAGAGAACTATGAGTTTTACGGGGATGCCAATTTGACTATTGATTTGGCAAGGCTGACTTATAAAACCACTATTAAAGTGATTGGAGCAGGTGGTGTAGTTTTGACAGGTGCTACTGTTGTGGTAGACGAAACTCATACTTACACTCAAAAAGATTCTTCTGGAATTGTATTAGACCTTCCAAATGGTCCATATAAGGCGGTAGCTTCTTATGAAGAATACAACGACAAGGAACAGTCTTTTACTGTAAACAGAGCAGCGCAAACTGTCACTATTGATATGTCTCAAATTTTATACAACCTTACTTTTGTTGTAACAGAAGATAACGGTTCTGTTTCGAATGGGACAAGAATCAGTTTGAACAGTGGTGAACAGGAAGGTTTGACAAATAATGGACAAGTTGTTTTTCAAGTTCCAAGAAAATTGTATAATTGGGTTGCAAGTAAGCAGTATTTTGAAAATCAAGTAGGGGTAGTGCAACCGAATGATCTTCCAAAAACGGTATATGTTGCAATGCCGCGAAAAGAAGTAAGGGTACAGTTCTATGTTTACAATTCGGACACGGGGCTTCCGGTGTCTGGTGCTTCTATTAAACCCGAAGGGTTAAGTACACAGAATACTGGGTCGGATGGTACAACTACCTTTACTATGCAAATGGGGAAAACATATGTGTGCGAAGTGTCTGTTTATGATTATCAGACGACTACCTATTCGGTAACGGTCAATCAAGAATCTATGCCGCAGCAAAGGGTTGGTATATCAAATAAGACATATAACGCGCATATTACTGTAAAATCAAGAAATGGTTACAATATCAATAGGGCGTATGTAACTTACGGAGGGAAAAGTGGTTATACAAATTCATCCGGTTTGCTTACACTTACAGGTATTCAATCAGGTACATACGATGCAACTTGTACGGCTACCAATTATCAATCGCAGACAAAGTATAATGTAGCAATGTCCGGTTCTGACGTGTACATTGATTTTGTGTTAGATTACGATCTTACAACCACTTACATTTATTTAAGAAAAGAAAATGTATTGCAGGCGTATGCTTCTGTCAGTGTAAGAACTACTGCGCCGGACGGATCGACTTATTCTAACACTACAGAGCAGACAAATGGTAGTGGTAGGGTAACTGTTTCTTCTCCTTCCGGTGGGTATGTGTATGCTTCCGCTTCTGATTCTCAATGTGTGGGTACAGGGGAAGAAATTACGGATGCAGGCGGTAGCAGTATTTACCTTTATTTATGGAAAGCCCTTATTGTTACTTACAGTGGTTCACCACAGACACCTTCTGTTTCAAGTGGTGTGTATGAAATTGTAGGAAGTGAAGTAAGGGTACAGGCAGGAAGCAGAAACACAAGTAGTCCGGGTACGGTTTATGCTAATTTCAAAAATCATACAAGAGCTACAGCAATCAAGCAGTGGCCTGAATCTTTTTCTATTCAGGGAAGTACAGGTACGTTTAATATTGATGCTACAGGTGGAAATCCTGGTGCTTTTATGGGTTGTACAAGTCTTTCTTCTATTGCCACAAATGCAATTCCTTCTATTTCAGGAGGTGTTATAAGTTGGTTTAGAGGCTGTACATCTTTAAAGTCGATTCCGAGTGGATTGTTTACTAAAATGACAGGAAACTCTTGTGCCGGTGCTTTTTATGGTAGTGGAGTAACGTCGCTTCCGGGTGGACAGCTTGTTCCCCTTTCTTGTATATACCATTCTTCTATGTTCCGGGAATGCAAGAGCTTGACTTCTTGTATTGGAAGCGGTACTTTTGGGCGAGGCGGTGGAAAAGATGATTTCCATGCAGTATTTACAGATTGTACGGCTTTGACAAATACAGGTGGGCTTTCCGCTACATCTTCGCCATTTAGTAACGCTACGAACGCGCTATATATGCAATATACGTTTCAAGGTTGTACAAAGATAGATGCGCTTCCTGTTATCTGGTTTAGGAATTGCACAAATATTGTCTCATTTATAGGATGTTTTGTAGGTTGTACAAGTCTTAGAGACGAGTGGTCTACTGCTATGTTTTCTTTTAATACGAAAGCAACCAATATGCAGTCTCTTTTTGAGAATTGTACATATCTTTCAATTCCGTATGGACAAGCGCTTCCGTCAAGTGTAACAAATGCTTCAAGAATGTTTGCTAATTGTAGGAATGTAACTGATATCACTTCTTTTGACATGAAGAATGGAAAGTTGCAAAATGCGGCAAGTATGTTTGAAAGTACAGGAGTAAGTCAGGTTCCGGCAAATTTCTTTAACGGAATGACAACACTTACTAATCTTAGAAGATGTTTTGCAAATTGTACTTCTTTGACTTCTTTTGGTAGAACAGGTAATTATGTAGGACAACCTTCATCTTCTTTAGCTCCGATTAATGTGGATAGAGGTAATCAGTTTGAGAATACGCCTATGGATATTTTAGGTAACACATTGGATTGTACAGAAATGTTCTTAGGTTGTACTAATCTTTCACTTGGAACACAAAGTGCTTATGCGATATCTTACACTTCTTTATTCGCAAGAGCCTCTGCTCCGGGTGTAGGAAGAGTGAATATGGACAGAATGTTTTATAATTGTTCAAAATTGGCTACTGTACCGGTTTACGAATTATCAAGTGGTTCTCCTAACTATAGATTGATAACAGACAGTACGGATAGTAGTGTGACAAGTCATTCTCAAACATTCTATGGTACGAAATGCCAGAATGTACCAAGTGGTTGGAAATAGTGATTATTAATTTTTAAAAGATATTGAAAATGAGCAAGATTAATATCAGTAGAAATGTATTTTTGGAAAAAGAAGAATTGACAAATATGTTGTCTTTCTTTGCTACAGCACCGCTAATGAAAGCGGTGCTACAGGCTTCTTATTCTTTTGGGATGATAACAAATGATCCTTCAAAGATTAACCCGAATACGGTCAATAAGCCGGCAGACGAAGATAATTTGGTTGATCCTTTCAAAGTGGAAACCGGTACGAACTCCGGAACAATCAAAATTCTTCCCGGTATGGCTCTTACAAGTCAAGGAAACTTTATTGACATTAATGTAGAAGACAATATTGCTGTTCCAAATGACAGCAACTTCTATTGGGTGAAAATAGGGTATCAAACACGCAATTACGAAAAGGGCTACGTGAGTGTCAACTCACAAGGTGTCGTTTCGGGTTCTGTAAACTTTTCAGGTAAGGTAAGGGGGCAATCTTCATCAACACCCGTTTCTATCCGGTTTGAAAAGCAAGATGGCTCTGTTCCTATCAATAATGGGGTTTATCAAATCGTAAACGTAATTGATAATCAGAACTTGTTGCTTACATCTGCTTCTACTTTTGTCGCAGAGTCCAATCTTCGAGTAATTGTATTGGGTACACTTCCTTTGGGTGGTGTTTTGACTTCCGAGCAAAGAAATGGGTTATACACCTATGACGATTATGTTATTTCTTTAGTGCCGGAAGTAAGTGTTTCTACACCACCTGAAAAAGAAGCGGATGAATATTACATTGCCCGTGTTCAAAATTCCGGCGGTACAGTTTCCGTTTCCAATGAAGTGAAAAGTGAATATTGGTCACTGGGAAACATCTTTATGTCAACCCCTAAAAGCTAAAGGTTATGTTGAAGTTTTATTATACAACAAGCGCAGGGTACAACAATCAGCAAACTAAGATTTCTGATTCTTTGGGTGGATATAAATCGTCCACCCCTGTACCTAATGATATGTTCAGCAATTTATTTGACGAAATAAGCCTTAATTTGGCAGCGAATCCTTGCAATCAATACATTGCTGTCATTTTGAAAAATGAGGACACAGAAACGCTTAAAAACGTCAATATGTGGTTTTCTGCCGTAACAGAGAATCCGTATGGAAAAATCATGGTAGGAGCAATAGGAATGAACAAGGATGAAAACGACAATCCTGTTACGCCAAGAACATCTTCTATTTATGAGAAGCCCTATTGGATTCAATTTTATGATGCTACAGAAGAAGATAAGGTTACATTGGGTGATCTTGAACCGGACGCAGAAATTTGTTTGTGGTTTTCAAGGGTACTTGACGGAAAAATTATCCGAGAAGGTTATGATGATGTAGCAGAGAGAGATACGAATACCCAAAACCGCTACAAGAAGGTTGAAAAAGAGACTAACGAGATTTTTAACATTAATTTGGTTTGGGAATAATTACAAAAGTTGTAGTTTTGCTGACGAGATAGGGGAACAAAAACTTCCCCTTCTTTTATCACTTAAAACATGCAACTTTTGTATGCAATGATTGTATAAATCTAATTTCGATAGCAATGACAAGAAAAGAAGAATTTAAGGAGATTTACGAATACTTACAAGGGAAACTAACAAATAACCCTATGTACGAGTTTCGTATGAAAAGAAAGGATAGGGAAAAGATAAATGATTTTCTTGAAAACGAGATAGTAGGCGATTTGTGGAACTATCTTACCTTTCAATTTCACAGACAAGTTTTTCTTTTGTCAGTGTCAAAGTTGAGCATGGTTCCTCTTGCAAATGTAATAGGAAAAGCTGCTATTGAAAGATGGAGAAACCGAACGCAAAGGGATATGTGGTTTGTTTCCAAGTTTGTAATGGAGCATGGACTTTGCAATCCTATCAAGAAAGAAGAATGTATCACAGAATCCTATCTGGACAAAGAAAGAAGCCTTTATTTCAATTCTCCGAGAGGTTATATCCTTTGTGAAAGTTATGATGGTTTTTTGTATCATGATGAAAAATGCAAGGGATGCCGGTATATAAAGCTGTGTGAGGAAAAATACAAAAACTAAAGAATATGGGAAAGAAAGGGAAAGAACTGGAAGTAAGAATTGTTCCTTGCTTTTATGACACAAAAAGGGCTGAATTGTTTGTCATAAGATATGCTTGTTTTGGGAACACATTGTGGATCAAAAGCTACGGATTCATCTATTTTTCAAGCAAAGAAAGCGAAGCAAAGTTGGATTATGTGTGCAAAGTGGTAGAAAGGTTTAACAGAATGCAAAATAAAAACAGGTAGTATGGGAAAGAGAAAACGTAAAGCAAGACAGAGATTCTTAGATTCTTTGTCGGAAGAAGAAAAGTTGAAAAGAGGTATGTGGGGATATGTCCCTGCTAACAGTGGAAGAAAAATCCTATGTAGAGGGAATACCTCTGGCGATATATTGTTTATTCCTTTACGGACAAAGGAAGAACCGGTAGGTTTTTGGGCGTTTGTGAAAGATGGTAAGCTAATGGGGAATTGGTGATATGTTGAAAAAGAAAGAGAAATGGCAGTATCGTCCCTGTAAAAGATGTGGTGAAAACCATTATATCTACAATAGGATGAAGTGGCTTTGCAAAGATTGCGACACGGAAACAACCAAAGAACGCAGGGGTGATCTTCAATCCCTATTTATGGAGATATGGGAAGAAAGACCGCATGTTTGTGTAAAATGTGGAAAGCCTTTAGGGGATGAACCGAAAGCTATTTTCTTTTCACATATCAGATCAAGAGGCGCAAGACCGGATTTGAAGATGGACAAGAACAATATTGAACTTCTTTGTTCCGCTTGCCACAGATTACATGAATTTAACGAAAGAGAGATTGTATAACTTTTAAATCAAAAATATCATGACAGTATGTTGGACAGAAGGATGTTACTACTTTGAAGGCGAAGTAGTCGATTCCTACCAAACGGAAGATGGTACTATGCTGGTAGTGAAAGTACAGAACGGACGGACAAGGGAAGTCCTTAGAGAAAATGATCATTTAATTGAATTGGACGCATGAGGATAGATGAAAACATAGAGGTATTGCTTCAATCTGTTGCAAATTTATTTGGGGATTTGAAGTTAAACGTTTTGAAAGGAAAGTTGGAAGATGTGATAGCGCTTCAAGATACGGAAAGTATTGCTGACTTTGTGGAAGAATGTGTCAAATGGTCAGAAAGAGACTATACGAAAAAACAACGTATGTTTATATTTTCTGACGGGAAATTGGCTTTGACAAGGATATTTATTGTTTCCGCAGAAATGGACTACACGGATGAAGGTGTACCGGAAATAATCATAAATAGAATGCCGGATGATGTAACGTTAAAGGATAACCCTTATAAAAACATTCATGTCCGGTATGAAAGCGAGGAAAATTGTTCTCGTGATTTCGATAGACTGAAATTAGTGTTGAATTAACAATTAATGGCAACGGAAATTATAGTAAAAAATTTGAATCTTGTTGGAATGACAGACTATTTCAATGAGCATTATAAAAAGAAAGATGGTGGAAAGTTTTCATACTGGAATATCAGGGCTTATGCGGCAACAGGCAAAGTCCCTTCCTATTTGGGAGAAGGATTGAGTATTGTTCCTTGTGTGCCGGCAGGCAGTAATGTAAGGCTATGGAAACTTGTGAAAGAAATAAAATAGAAAATGAGATGAAGATATATGTAAGTTTGCCTATTTCTGGGCATGATATAGAAGAAACGAAAGAATACGCAGAAAAGGTTAAGAAGTTTCTTGAGGAAAAGGGTGATGAAATTGTTACTCCTTTTGATGCTTGCGATGAAGAAGGCAAGTCCTATTCCTATTATATGGGTAGGAGTATTGAAGCACTTTTAGAATGTGATGCTGTTTTCTTTGTACCAAATTGGCAGGAATCAAAAGGTTGCATGGCAGAATTTGAGTTGGCAAGAATTTATGGAAAGAAAATTTTAATGTAAAGAAAATGAAAAGTTCGAGTGATACATTTTACATATATGCGCTGTATGATCCGGTTATTGGAGAAAAGTATTTGTATTATATAGGACAGACGAAAGAATCTTTGAGAAAACGCTTAAACCATCATTGTCATTATGCAAGAAAATTTAGACAAAATGGTATTGGTAGAAATCCAGAAAAACAAAATTGGGTGTTCAGTATTCTTGAAAGAAATGATCGTCCTTCAATATTATTACTTGATAAGTGTTATGATCAAAAGAATGCGGATGAAAAAGAAAGATTTTGGATAAAGTTTTGTAGAGATATTGGGCATCCATTGCTAAACAAGTCTACTGGAGGCTTTTCTGGAGGAAGATTTTGCCTAAGTGAAGAAGCTAAAAAGAAACAATCTAATTACGCTTCTAATAGAACTGAAATTCATAAAATTAGGAATAGAGAGGCAAATAGAGGTAGGAAATATTCCGAAGAACATAATCAAAGGTGTCGAAACAGTAGATTAAATGGTAGACCCGTTGTAAGAACCAATTTAAAAATAGCCTAATACGATTTAAGTGATAATTTGATTGGTATTTACGATGGAACAATGGATGCTGTTAGGAAAACTGGCGTACCTTATCAAGCAATACAAGGATGTTTATGGGGAAGAATGAAAACAGGATATGGATTTAAATGGAAGTTTACAAACGAAAAATTTAAAAGAAAATGAAATCATCAAGTAAGTATTTGATATGCTATGATTGCGAAACTGGTTCGATTCCTTCAAAAGACAAACCGGCTTTTGATACGATTGCACTTATAGAAATTGCGTTTGTGGTCATAGATATGGAAAAACTGGAGATATGCGAAGAGGTGTCTATGATTCTTCCGCGTGACTATAAAGAAGGCTTGGTTTATGGCGCAGAAGCAGAGACAATACATGGCATTACTGAATCTATCCAGAATGAAAAGGCAATTTCGTTAAAAGAGGCTTACAAAAAATGTCTGGATATTTTTAAAAGGTACAAAAACCCGCGTCAATTATGTACGCTTTGTGGACACAATATAGTAGGGTTTGATAATGCTTTTTTGGAGAACTTTTTCAAGTTCATGGGAGACGATCTAAGCAAGTATGTAAAGTTTTCGGTAGATACGATGCAATTGTCTCACATGGCTTATACAGAATCGGAAAACTATCAACTACATACCATTTGTGACAAAGAAGGTATTGATTTGGTTCATGCTCACCGCGCCGGTGACGATACCTATGCAAACGCACTACTTATGATAAATTTCGTAAAGAAACTTCGAGGAGAAGGAACAGCTACCGAACAAGCTGGTATGACGGTCAAGAATCCTTTCCGAGAAAAATTTGCTTTGTAAAGCATGGCGATAGTATATAATTCAAAAGGTGGGATTCTGACCGATTTGCAAGCAAAGAGGTTGTTTACTACTGTGGACGATATAATAGACAGGCTTCCTTCTCCTACTATATCTCAACTCTTTTCAGGGGGATATAAAAGGGATATGGACAAGATGCTTGAAACTATTATAGATCAGACAGAGTATGCAATGAATTTTGGACGATCTCTAGATACTGAAAAATTGGGATATGTGGATAATTTGTTTGCTTCAATGGATGAAAACCTAAGAATCCTTTCATATAACTATTTCAATGCGACTGTCCTTTCTAATTTTAATTTAGGATGGAGAAATTTGGAATGGGGGAACCTTACACAACTCTTTCCGTGGAGTAGTTATTTGTGTAGCCGCGGATCGGGTAAGTGCCTTAGTATCAACACTTTAGTTGTTATGGCGGATGGTTCTTTGAAGAAAATACAGGACATAAAAGTAGGTGACAAAGTAATGGGACAGGACTTTAAACCTCGAAATGTTTTAATGCTTCATAGAGGAAAATCTTCTATGTATGAAGTAAGACAAGTGGGTGGTATGGATTATACCGTAAGCGAAGGTCATTTGCTTTGTTTGTCTAATGGTAGCATTATTCCTGTAGAAGATGCGGAAACGAATCTTAGAACCGGTTCTTCTTATAAAGGATACAGGGTTTTCAAGGACAGAAAAGTCAAGGAAACGGAAATTTATGTGTCTTTGTCGGGCTATGACGATTATTACGGGTTTGCTTGCGATGGCGACCATAAATTCCTATTGGAAGATGGTACAGTAGTTCACAACAGCTATATGTGGTGTTATTCTTTCCCTTTGTGGCGATTGTATTCCTATGCACGTCCTATGCTTTATAGAGGTGATACGGTTGACAACAAAAATCGGAAAGAAACGGCTATGATTACAAACACTATGACACTTGCAAAAGTGCATGTGAACAAGATCATAGAAGAAATCACTACTAACGATATTCTAAAGGAAAAGATTGATCCGAATGGAAAAGCAAAACTGGGTGAAACAGCGATAGAAGGTGAGAACGGAGCCATTCTTCATGTTCGCGGTAAGGATGGGTTTATTCGCGGGCTTCACGTTGGCGCGGCGATTATAGACGATATGCCGGACGAGAGTTCTTTGTATAGTGACGAGCAAAGGGAAAAACTGAAAGAAGTTTTTAGAGGTACGATTACACCTATTGTAGAACCATATGGGTATTTGATTGTGTCTGGTACGCCTTACTCAACTGCTCCGAATGAACTGTACAATGTGATAAAAGGAGACAAACGCTTCTATTCGTTTGAATACCCTATTATTTTCCCGGATGGTAAACCTCTTGCACCGGATAGATACACCTTTGAAGATATAAAGGCAAAAAGAACGGAACTTGGTTCTATCGTATTCGCTCGTGAATATTTGGTTATCCCTATTTCTGATAATTCGACCATTTTCCCGTACGAATACCTGAGAAGATCGACTGTAGGGATGGACAAGGTTTCTTTTGCTGACAGCATAGAATTTTTTCCGTTTGAACTTCAAAGGGTAGTGGTAGGATGTGACTTTGCCGTTTCCGGTAATATCGGTGCGGACTATACTGTCTATTCTGTTTGGGGTATCGATTATTCGAACAACTTCTATCTGATAAACTATTTCCGTGCAAAAGGAATGTCCCATAACGAACAAGTAGACAAGATTGTTCTTTTCAACCGTTTGTACAAACCGGATAAGATAGTATGTGAAGCAAACGGTTTTCAAGGGATTTTATCTGCACTTGCAAGGGAAAGGGGGCTTTCCAATATCGAGCAGTTTACGACAACAGAAGGAAACAAGAAAGACCTCTACTCCGGACTTCCGTCTTTGTCTGCCATGTTTGAAAGAGGGCAGATTAAAGTTCCTTACAAGGAAGGGGATACAAGACAAAAGGTAGAGTTGATGTTCAGTGAGTTTGCGTCCGTTACTTTCAGAAGCGATAAGGGGAAATTGGAAGCGAGTTCAGGGCACGATGACATTGTGATGAGTGCGTTTTTATCTTTACATACCCTAAGAGAAGAAAACGGATCAGGTAACAATTTCAGCATTAATATGGTCTAATTATTAATTGGCATAATATGGATGATTTTATTGATAAAAAGATAATGTACATTTACAAGATAACAAATCTTGTGAATGGTAAAATTTATGTAGGTCAGCATTCTTCTAACACTAATCGCTATTATATGGGTAGTGGAAGTGAGCTTAAAAAAGCTAAGAAAGAATTTGGAACGCATAATTTCAAAATGGAAATTTTAGAGGAATATCATGGAAATTCCAGAAAAGAATTTTCTGAACTTGAAATAAAATGGATCAAAAAGTTGGATGCCACTAATCCAGAAATAGGCTATAATAAACTGAAAGCAGGAAACGGTGGGTACATAGGGAAAGAGTGGTATGATAGCCAAGTAGGAAGAAAACATACCGAAGAAGAAAAAAGGAAAATAGGCGAATCAAATAAGGGGAAAGTTATCTCGGAAGAAGCAAAAAAGAAAAATTCAGATAGCAAAAAGGGGAAATGTTTATCAAAAGAAACAAGATTAAAAATCAGTTTAGCAAATAAGAAAAACAGACGAACGATAGAAGACACGGAACTAAATAAAAAGAGAAATAAGGTTAGTTGGAGTTCTCGATCTGTTGTTCAGTTGACTTTAGATGGTAAGTTTATTAAATTATGGGAAAATCATTTGGACGCAAAAGATTTTTATAAATTGTCAAACGCAAAAATGATAATAGATGTTTGCTGGAATAGAGCCTATTCTTGTGTTGGGTACAAATGGATGTTTAAAGAGGATTACGAAAAACTTAAAAACAGAATATAGATCATGGGCAAACTGAATCCCGGCTTCATGGCAGAAATCTTTAAATTGATGTTTTCCGATGAAGTCATAATGCGTATAGCTTCGGAATATTTGAAATATGAATTGATTCCTAAAGAATGGGTAGGTTATAAATTCATTCTTAGGGAAGCGATCATACAATATACAGAAAAGAACAAGCTACCTTCTATCGGTGCTATTTGTCAGAAATTCTGTGATGAAGATGCCGTGCAGCTCGCTGCAAAGGAAATAAAGAAGGCGGCTTTGATAGACAGGGAAATTGCAATAGACCAATTGCAGTCTTTTGTCAAGGAAACAGAGTTTGAACTTCTTTCAAGGAAAGTACATGACTTGTACGAAGAAGGAAAGAAGGAAGAAGCAATACGTGTCAATGCTGAAGAATCCCAAAGGATATTGGAAATGTCGTTTCGTTCCAAATCAGGCGGTTTTCAGTCTGTTTTTGGCGGTTTTTATGAACGGATGGTAGAAAGACGTATGGAAGGAGATGCTGCCTCTGAAAAGCCCGTAAAAGTACCTTTTGGAGTGGACAGATTGGATGATGTTTCTTTTGGTGGTATGGAAATAGGAGATACATCTCTTTGGATTGCTCGAAGCGGAGTTGGTAAGAGCTCAATTCTTAAATGGCATGGATATTCTGCTGCCATTAGAGGCATACCAGTTCTTCATATCCAGTTGGAAGGAGGGGTTAAATCTTGTATGCAAATATATGATCAGCTATGGTCTGCCCAATCCTATTCCGACATCAAATCCGGCAATATCAGTCCAAAGGACAGAAAGAAGATAGAACAGGCTATTAAAGAAGTAAAGGAACTTAGTTCTGACATTGAAGTATATGGATTCAAAAAGTTCGGACAGGCTTCTATGAGTGATGTTCGGCAGCTTTGTTATGACTATTTCAATACACATGGCAAGTTTCCCGGATTGGTGATACTCGATTCTTTGGATTTGGTAAAGACCGGCATATCCAAAAAGATAGATTCTGATCCTGATCACAAGAAAGAAAAACTACAGACTTGTGCCCAGCTTTTGAAGAACTTGGCGGATGAAATAGGTGCTCCTATCATTACGGCCACACAGACAAGTGATGTCCCGTTTGAAGTATGGAACAACCCGGATAAGGTGATTGACCGTTCTTATACAGAAGGTGATAAAACGCTTGTAAAGCCTTTTTCTTTTGTGTTTACTCTGAACATGACAATAGAAGAAAAGGTAAACGCAACAGCCCGTATTTATGTCGACAAGCTCCGTGATTACAAGGAAAGCCAAGAAGTGATTACGATTGCCACCAATTACGACAAAAGACGATTCTATCACAGAGGACGGACGATGGAAATGTACAATCAAATTTCCGAAAGGAAAGAGGTAAAAAGACAGGCACGCAAGAAAAAGACAGACGCAGAGAAAATGGAAAGCATTTAGGATTATGATACGGATAGACGAAGAAGAAGTAAAAGCAGCGATCGGACTTCGGTTGTTTGGTTCGCAAGGGTGGCTCTCCAATAAAAACATGGATTGTCCCTATTGTGGGAAGTCGAAGAAATGGGGTATTCTTTTAAATCCTCATGGGGGAGTATTCCATTGTTGGAAATGTGGTAGTAAAAAACCATTGAAGGATTTTCTGGACAAGATAGGAAGGAAAGACCTTATACGAATGGAATATCAAAATTCATTAAGTGTAAAACTTACACCTTTGAAAGATGATGTGGACGAAGATGTGTCCGAAGAACTGCCAGAAGCAAAACTTCCCCTTCGTCTTGAAAGATTGAAATCTGACCCTTATTTAGATGAAAGAGGGTTTAGGGCGTATCATTATGCACTTTTTGAGCCTTCTGAAACCAAATCTATTTTAGAGAAGGATTTGAAGAACTACATCATTTTTAAAATGAAAATGGATGATAAGTTGGTAGGGTGGCTCGGTAGAAGTAGGTATTCTAAAGAGTGGCACAAAAGAGATTTGGAAAGGGCAAAAGAAACCGGTACTAAGCCGCATTTGAGGTATGAAAACAGCATAGGCACGAACTTTACAAAAATATTAGGTGGTTACAATGAGCTTTCTCCTACTGTAAAAGACGTGATAATAGTAGAAGGATTGTTTGACAAGGTAGGTATAGACAATCTTTTAAAACTTTGGGATTGCAAGGATTTGAAGTGTGTGTTTACTTTTGGAAACAGTATAAGCAAGGAACAAATATCCTATTTGGAAAGAAAAGGGGTAGAGAATGTGATTTTGATGTATGACGATGCAACTGTTGAAGAATCCAAAAGTGCAGGACTAATGCTTGCAAAATCATTCAATACCAAGATAGCTTATCTTTATAAGCCCGGTATTGATCCGGGAGATATGGATATGGATTATCTGGATGATGTGTTAAGTAACTTATACGATCCTATTAATTTTTACGTCTCTAAAATCAAGAAAATGTGGTAGGTTATTCCTACTTTTGTTGAAAACTACAAATCATATGATCAGATGGATAGAAGTAGAGAATTGTCGATAGACGAATATTTGAAAGTGCTCCAATTGGAATACTTTACCCATAAGGTAAGGAGCCTTATCTTTGATAAACCGGAATTTATCAAGATGGCAAATGATATTGCAGAGTTTAAGAAAGAACGGATTGAATTGTTGGCAAAGAAACATTTCAAACGGTCTATTTTCTTTTCAGTGGAAGAATACTTTTCTTTTTATGAGAAAGAATTTCTGAATCCTACCGGTATTCCCAATTTCCAGTATTCCACCAATGAGCAGAAAAGAAACTCACAGTGGTTTTGGGATATGATTTATTTGCTTGGGAAGGATCAGATTGTCATTTATGACGACAAGGAATATCGGATTTTGAAGAACGATATAAAGAACCAAACGGTTACTATCAAAGTGAACGGAAAGGAAAAAGATGTGGAATATTCAAACATTAAAATAAAAAGGCTTATCATGTGTTTTGATGGTAAGTTATTATAAATCAATTAATTTAAATTTCGTATTATGACTTTTAAAGAGTATGAAGCGCACGCGGCTTCAACAGCGTGTTATGCAAAAGAGGTAGCTATTCCGTATGTGGTAATGGGGCTTACCAATGAATTGGCAGAAGTTTATGAAAAAGTAGACAATACTGCCGAAGCAAAGGAAATCATGAAGGAAATAGGTGATGTTCTTTGGTATATCGCAATGATAAGACAGGAATTGCAATTGCCGCCGGTTGAGTTCCCCGAAGTATTGAGCAGAATAGACGATACGAATGTGTACAGATTAAGCCCTTCCTATTTGCTCCAACAGGCAGGTATCATCAATGGACAGGTGAAGAAATACTTCCGGGACGATGATTACAGCAAACCTTTCCCTGAAAAGAGAAAAGAACTTTGCCATACAGCGTTGGAACAGATTCTTGTAGGGTTACAGATTCTTGTTACCTACATTGAAGGAAAGGAACTGAACCAGTCTTTGGTATCCATTGCAAAGCAAAATGTGGAAAAGCTGGCAAAAAGAAAGGCAGAAAATAAAATTCACGGTGACGGAGATAATCGGTAATGGTTAGAGCAGTATCTTTTTTGGGAGCTTCGTGTGTCGGAAAGACTTCTGTGTTTGAACTTTTAAAGAAAGACAGATTGTTTGACCGGTTCGACAAAATAGATAGTATAACAAGACAGTTAGTAAAGGAAGGGAAGATAGAACCTTCTTTTACTTCTGTTCAAAATCAAAAACTGATTTTTGATAAGTATGCGGAACTATTAAACACAGATTGCTATGTTTCCGATAGAAGCATAATAGATGTGCATACGTTTACGAAAACAATTCCTGCTTCTATTCAAAGAGACGCAGAATTGAAAAGACAATTGGATTTTTTAAACGTTAGTGAGTATTTTCTTCCTATTATCTTTTATTTCCCTATTTATTGGGATGTAGAAAATGATGGGGAAAGAATGGCAGATGCAGAAAGAAGAAAATGTTGGGATGTCGAAATAAGGAAGTTTTTGATAGAAAGAAAATTGCCTTATGAAGTGATACCAAACGATACCCCTTTTAACCGATTGAAGTTTATCAAAAGTGTTTTGAATACACGAATAAATTTAGGTTAAACGTAGGGTTAAGGATTGTAAAAACATACAATAATTGCATACAAAAGTTGTATGTTTGTCTGTGAAAAACGAAAAGAAGAAAATACGATGGATCGACTTTTAAATGAGTTGGAAGAATATCTTTCTTCCAATACTATACAATACTCTCTTGACAAGGAAAATTACACTGTTTCCTTTGAGGGAAAATCATACGAAGTTTTTGAACCTAACGAAGACGGATATTTCTTTTCAGAAGATTTTCGTTGGGACTGTGAGCGCACCGAAGAGGATGGTTACATCTTTCGTCTTGGTGGCGTATGGTACACATTGGATAAAGGGAAGGAAAACGAACCTAAACTTAACCGGGTAAAATGGAGAGGACAAAGTGAAATGGCAGGTCTTTCTACTAATTTTTTGGGAGTACACGGATCGTTTGAACTTTTGAACGGTACAGGATTATACCCGGATTGGGCAAAGAAAGCCAAATTCTTAGGAATAGAGAGACTGGGGATTGTTGAAAAAGCAACTTTGGCAGGTGCACTCAAATTTCAAAACGCTTGCAAGGCAGAAGGAATTATCCCTGTGTTTGGTCTGGAAGTCCCGGTAAAGGATGAAAAGAAGGATATTACCTATACTTACAAAATCTATGCAAAGAACGAAAAAGGCTGGCAGCATTTACTTGCATTAAACAAGGTTTTGAACTGTGGCGATAACGGAAAGTTTGTTTCCCCCAAAGACATGTCGGAACACGTTTTAGATGTGTATATCGTATTTGATCCGAAAACGATACAGTTTGAAGATGTTCCTATCCTTTTAAGAAGCAAACCTAATGTGTTTTGGCAGGTTGATACTGTGGAATACACAAAAAACGATAGGGAAACTTCCTACTTGATGAACTTTGAAAAGTTCTATAAGTCCAAAATGAAGCCCGTAGCCATTTTTGATGCTTATTATATTGAGCCGGAATATGCTATACTTCGGGAAGTCGTAAATAAGATTGACGGGAAAGTAAATTACAAATCCGGCAATCAGTATTTCAAAGATGAAGCGACTTATATGGAAGAACTTCTTTCTTTATTTGGGGATATCGAAAAGGGAGAGGAATTTTATATGATAGCAAGAAGCAATGCTGATATGATTGCAGAAAGCTGCAACTTTGAAATTCCTACTGACAGTCGACATCTTCCCCGTTATGAAATGACGAAAGAAGAAAAGAAAAAGTATGCTTCCAATGAAGATATGTTTGATTCTTTGATTTATGAAGGATTGGAAAACAAACCGGAGCTTTTGGAAGATTACTCGGAAGATGTACTTGTAGAAAGAATCGAAAGAGAATCAGAGGTAATTAAATATGGACAGGTTGTTGATTACTTTTTGATTTTGCGTGATATTGTCAATTGGTGCAAAAAGAATGGCATCTTATTAGGTGCAGGAAGAGGTTCGTCGGCAGGATGCTTAATATCTTATCTTTTTGGTATCGTAAATGTAAATCCTTTGCATTTTGGCTTACTTTTTGAAAGGTTTTTGAATAAAGGACGTGTCAAAGTGTCATTACCGGATGTGGATACAGATGTTCCGGGTGAGCATAGACCGGCAGTAAAACAATACATGGAAAATCGTTTTGGAGTTTCGCAAGTTTGTTCTGTAGGTACATATACCACTTTACAAATAAAACAGGCTATAAACGATGTAGGAAAGATTTATGGAGCTTCAAATCCTACTCTTAGGAGGTTTACTAAAATGATAGAAGATGTAAAGACAGAAGAAGATTTTTTGAAACTTGCTTGCAAGAAGTCAGAAGTAAATCAATTTCTGAACAAATATCCGGAAATGATGAATATTGTTTTTCTTCTTCTTGGACAACAAAAGGCAGCTTCTATTCATGCTTGCGCCATGATGATTTTTCCAAAAGAAAAGACAATGTACGAATGGTGTCCTGTAAGAAAGTCCGGTGATTTGATTGTCAGCGAATGGGAAGGCGGAGAGATGGACGAAGCCGGCTTTTTGAAAGAGGATATTCTTGGCATTGAACAATTGGATAAATTCACTGATATTCTGAATCTGATTGAAAAGAATACGGGTAGGAAAATCAATCTCTATTCTGATATAGAATATGATGATCCAGAAGTTTATAGGTATTTTGCAAACGGCTGGCTTAGCGATATATTTCAGTTTTCAGCAAAAGGATTATCCGCCTATACGCAAAAATTGAAGCCCAAAAACATGGATGATATTGTGGCAGCACTTTCTTTGTTCCGTCCGGGGCCAATGGAAAATGGTTTTCACATGGACTACATTGCTTTGAAAAACGGAGAAAAAGAGCCGGAATACCCTATTGGAGCAGAGGAAATATTGAAAGATACTTACTCTGTGCTAACTCAACAGGAACAGATTATGAATATTTGCAATCAGCTTGCTGGTTTTGATTTGGTTACATGTGATACTGTTCGTAAAGCATTGGGTAAAAAGAAATTAGATGCCTTGCTTCCTTTGAAAACAAAATTTATAAATGGCTATGTTGAAAGATTTGGAAGCAAAGGTGTAACCCCAAAATATGCAGAAACTCTTTGGGGACAAATGGAGGAGTTTGCTAAGTATTCGTTCAATAAGTGCGTTAGTTTCAGGACTTTAGTATATGTTGTTGGGTTTGGAGAAATAACAGTTGAAAAATTGTTTCATGCTTTTAATAACCAAGAATGTAATTCTTTTGTCACAAAAAGCATGAAGAAAGACGGTACGCTGTATTTTTCTAAAATAAAAGATGTAAAATATTCGGGAAACAGACCTGTATATGAAATTTCTCTTGTTGATGGGAAGAAGATAAGAACAACAGGAAACCACAAATTCCCTACAACAGAAGGAAAAGTGTATGCAGAGTTTCTTCTGGGGAAAACTTTGTTTGTTGCTAATAATACCTCCAATGCGCAAATGGCAAATGTTGTTTCTGTAAGTCTTGTAGGTAATGAAGATGTGTATGACATTGAAATGGAAGATGAAAATCACAATTTTGTTGCAAATGGAATTGTGACCTGTAACAGTCATGCTGCTGCATATGCTATCAATGCTTACAATTCCTTGTGGCTGAAAGTGCATTATCCTTTGGAATTTTGGTCAGTAGCTTTATCTCGTGCAAGTGAAACTGATTTTCCCCAATATGTCAATGAAATGCAGCAGACCGAAGGAATCGAAATCAAATCTGTAAATATCAACAAGTCTGACATAAACATTGTAGCGGACAAAAAAGACAATAGTATCTATTGGGCGATCAATGCAACAAAGCAAGTAGGAGAAAAGGCGCAGAATCAGATTATGGAAGAACGCTCTAAGAATGGGGAGTATTTTTCTTTGGCTGAATTTATCGACCGCCATACATTCAAGGGATCGGCAGTAAATAAATCCGTTATTGAAAACCTTATCTATTCCGGTGCGTTTGATATGATGGATGAAACAAGGGAATTTTCCAATATTTTTTCTGCAAGGGAGTTCATGCTTGGAAAGTATCGGGAAAAGAATAAGATCAAAATTGACAAGGAAAAGGATGAATATTTTCTTGCCTTTGAAAAGAAAAAGATCAGTAAGGATTGGTGGTGGCTTTTACAACAAAAGAACAAGTCCGGTTTTGCTTTCTTCGACTACGAAGGGTTGGTAAGAGAATATTTAAAGCCAAAAGTCAAAAATGGAGTTTTCTATAATGTGGAAGATTTGCAGAACTATGACGGCTCGACCTATGAAATGGTTATGGTAGGCGGTTATGTTTTAGAAGTGGAAGAAAGAGAAGGAAAGAAAGGGCGATTTGCCAATCTTTTGCTTGAAAGCAATTACAAATTTCTTCGTGTGGTTATTTTCCCGGACGATTATGAGGAAAATGCAGAGTTTTTTCAATCCACAAAGAAAAACCTTCTCCTACTAAGTGGAAAAGCTAACTTTGACAAGTTTAAAGAAGAATATGTATTGCAAGTAAACAGTAACAGTAAATTCATAAAACTTGGGGTATGAAACTGGTAAGAAATATAGGAGATAAAGCGATAGTCTTGCTCTCCAATGATTTGAAAAATGAATTGGACATGGATGCGGTGACTTCCATAGACCATGCAAATTTGTATGGGGAAATCGCTACTTGTTCCGTCCTGCTGAATAAAGTGGGACTTCTTAGGGCACAAGCAGAATCGGAATACGAATCTGCAAAAGTGGAATTTAATGTCTATAGGGCGCAGCTTGCCACACAGATAAGACGTGAATCCATTGTAAATGGTGGAAAGGTGAAAGTGGAAGGCATAGGACTTGTGAAACTTACAGAAAGTTCTTTGGATGATATTTTGACAATCAATTCGGAACTACACGCCATGCAAAAGGATTTGGTCAAAAAGAAAAAGCATTTGGCAGAAATAGACAGTCTCTATTGGGCGTTGCAGTCAAAGGACAAGAAACTGACGGGACTTGTCCCGAAGGTAACACCGGAAGAATTTCTGGACAATTTGGTAGAAGGTGAGATCAACACATTTTTAATCATAAAAGAGAAAGAATAACAATTTATTTATCAATCAATTAAATTAAAAGAATTATGAAATTTGACAGATCGAAGTTCAAGAAGCAATCAATTGAAGATGTAGAAGCGGAAGTAAAGCAAGCTGAAAAAACAATGTACAAAGGCGGTAAGAGCTATACAGGCTTTGCGACTGTTCAGAAAGGGAAAAATGTATTCCGCGTTGTCCCGGCAATGGGCAAGGCTTATGTGGCCTGTAAAATGTCCAAATTGCGTGTAGAAGTGCCTACTTATGATGCGAATGGCAAGGTGACTGGTAAAGAAGTAAAAGATAAGAATGTTTTCTGCGCCGACATTCACGGAAAGAACCTTTTGAAAGGAAAAGACCCTATTGTCCTGTACTGCGACTACGTGAGAAAAAAGGCTTCCGAAGAATATCAGGATGAAGCAGAGCGCAGAAAATTCCTCAATCCTATTATGGGGTATAAAAAGGGAAACAAGTTTGTATGGGGTATCAATCCATCTTTGGCGTATGTTTGCTATGTATATCAGGGTTCGAAAGACTTTGCCCGTTTGCAATTGTATGGAACATGGATGAACCGCATAAAGGAAATTTCGGTTGAAATGTCGGACGATGAAACGGTTTCTTTTGATATCTTCTCTCAATTGGAAGGAGCGTACCCGCTTGTGATCACAATGGGAGAAGATGATAAAGGAAAGAAAACCTATTCTTTGTCTGCCGGCGTTCCGAAAAAAGGACAATCTTGGGATGAGTTCTTTGAAGAAACTGCTATTCCTGATGAAGACATGGAATATTTCTTGAATGAAGTTCCTACGCTGGAAGAAATCTACAAGGATGTTTATTCACAAAAAGATTTCAACATGGCTCTTGATGGACTGAAACGCTTTGATGAAGAAAACGGATACGATATTTTTGCCGATGATGGCTTCCTTACTGAAATAGAGGAAATGGCTGCCATGATCCCGGATGAGGATAGCAAAAACGATGAGGGGGAAGAAGATGAAGCTCCTAAAAAAACAAAATCCACCTCTAAGTCAAAGAAAGTAGAAGAACCGGAAACGGATGAAGAAAAACCTGATCCGGTAAAGAATCTGGCGAGTTCGCCTGCAAAGGAAAAAGCAGCAAAGGTAGCTTCCTATCCCCCTCTTTCAAAGATGAAAAAGTTCTTGGAAGAGTATATTGGGGAAGAGTATCCGGAAGCTGAACTGCCGGACGATCTGACGATAGCAGAGGCTCGTTCTTGGTATGATTTGGCACAAGCTGGCGAGGCACTTCCTTTCCCGGAAGAAGATGAAACTTCCACAGAAACGGCATCCGAACCGGAAAATAAGGAAGAACCCAAAGAAGAATCTCCTATTGACGAAAATGCTACGGACAAGGACGAAGAACTTTTAAAAGCTAAAGCAAGATTGCAAGCTCTGAAAGACAAAATGAAAAAGAAATAATTTCTTCTTTTTAGTTTTCATATTTTCTAATTTGGTTTGGGGACTTGAAATACAGTCCCCTTCCTTTCTAACAAAACAAACATGGGCAAAAAATATTTAGCTATCATCTCGACTGATCATCATCTGTCAGAGGGAAACGCTTCTACTATAAAAGACATTTTGCTGGAAGAAATGGAAATAGCCAGCAAAAAGGGTATCAAAACCCATATCTGGCTGGGTGATGTTTTTGACAACAGGGTATCTCAAAGGGAAGTGTGTCTTTCTACACTTCACGAAATATTGGAAGCGTACGATGGGAACGGACATCAAATAATCTGTATTCCCGGCAATCATGACAAAACATCCTATTCAAGTCAAAAGTCATTTCTTACAGCTTTCAAGCATCATCCTTCTTTTACTTTGGTGGAAGAATTGGACGGTATGCAAATAGAAGGGGTTTATTGCTTTTTCTTGCCGTTTTTCACTGATAACATTTTACTTGATGAATTGGCGGAAATCGGGGACAAGAGAAAGAAGAATATCCTATTTGGGCATTTTGCTGTAACCGGTAGCAAAAACATGGACGGAACAGAAGTAAAAAGTGAACTAAAACCTTCCATGTTCGAAATGTTCAAAAAAGTGTATTTAGGACACTATCATAATTACCAGCGTGTAGGCAGTAACATCTACCATTTGGGAAGTGTCCAGCAGAACAATTTCGGGGAAGACGAAAAGAAAGGTTTTTGGCTTCTGGATTCTGATTTGGAAGTTGACCTCATTCCTTCCACAAAAGGAACAGTATTCAAAAAGCTGAAAATCGACTTGGAAGAAACTCCCCACAAGCAAGCAGTGGCACTTATTAACAAGTTCAAGAAAGAAAACCCTACCGCTCGTGTAAGGGTAGAGGTTTGGGGAGAGCAGCCTTCACTTGATGCTTTTGACAAGGATGCTTTCACAAAAGAAGGTGTGGATATCAAAAAGAAATTCAAGGAAATAGAAATAAAAGAAGTTCTTGCTCCCACTGTAGAAGTAAAGACTTTGGAAGCAAAGGATATAGAAGACAGATTTTCGTCTTTCTGTAAAGAAAACGGATATAATGAAAAAGAGGGAAAGGAAATCTTAAACAAATTGCTGTATGTCGAAAAAGAAGGAAACTAAAAAGGTAGAAGAAATCCAGACGGTAGCAAAGGAACAGCCCACAGAAACTAAAAAACCTAATCGTTTGGGTGATCTTATTTCAAGAATAGAAGATCGTTTTGGTAAGGATGCTATAGCCGGAAGAAGGCAAGATGTTGAGTTTGTTCATTCTGGTTCTTATTTATTGGATGAAATACTTGGTGGAGGATGGGCAAAAGGTCGTGTTGTGGAAGCCTATGGAGGTTTTTCTTCCGGCAAAACAAGCATTGCTTTTCACTTGGTAACAGAAATGCAGAAATCAGGGAAAGCAGTGGGATATCTTGATACGGAAAACGCTGTTGATCCAAAATACATGCAAGCAATAGGAATTGATTTGTCCCCCGACAAGTTTATTCTTTCCCAGCCTTCTACCGCAGAAGAAGTGCTTGAAATAGCAAAGGAAATGTGCAATGAAGAATCTATTGGTCTTGTTGTGATTGATTCTATTGCCGGTCTTGTTCCTACCGCTCTTTTGAATGGAGAAGCAGGGGACGCGCATATAGGGCTTACGGCACGTCTTTTAAGTTCCCAGGTAAATATTTTGAAAAATATCTGTAAGCAGACCGGATGTATTCTTTTTTGTATCAATCAAATCCGGTCTAACATAGGCGGATACGGTGCTGCCACCACAACACCGGGAGGTTTCGCCATTCCTTTCTATGCAAGTCAGAGGATTGAACTTGCTCGTGTGGGGTCGGAAAAGGAAGGGGAAACACAAGTTTCCAATAAGGTGAAAATAACCTGTAAAAAGAATAAGGTTGCACCGCCTTTTAAAGCCTGTCAGATCATTATCCGGTTTGGGGTAGGTATTGACAAGGTGATGGAAATTGTAAATATGGGACTTGATTTGGGTGTGCTTTCCAAAAAAGGAACTTACATCTACTATGGGGAAGAAAAAATAGGATTCGGGTTCCCGAAAGCAAGAAAACGCCTTTTGGAAGACACAAAGCTGTTTGAGAGAATCAAGAAGGATGTTCTTAACGCATTCAGAAAGAAAGAAACAACATTTGAAAACAAGGAGGACGAGAATGAAGCCGATTAGAATTGAAGCAACAAATTTCGTGTCATTCGAACACTTTAAATACGAATTTCAAGACGGGGTAACTGCACTTGTGGGGTTAAACAAGACAGACGACAATCAAGGAAGTAATGGTAGCGGGAAAGCCTTAACAATGGATGCAGATATTCTTACCCCTAATGGATTTGTAAAAATGAGAGAAATAAAGGTAGGAGATGTTATTCTTCATCCTTCCGGTGGGTATCAAGTGGTAAGGGCAATCCCTTTTCATGACATTGACATTGCTTATAAGATTATATTTTCCGATGGGACGGAAGTTAAATGCAACAGAAGCCATTTATGGAAAGTACGTTTGCACAAAGGTGAAGACTGGTATGTAATCCCGCTTGAAGAAATTATGGAAAGATCGAAAAACGAAGAAGTCTTTTTTGAAGTGCCGGAATGCTTGGGTAAACCTTCCCGAAAGATGATTGTCTTTACTTGTTTGGGTGCAGAAGAACAACAGTGCATAACTGTTTCCGGTGAAGACGGTATGTTTGTTACAAACAACTACATTCCTACCCATAATTCATCCATGCAGCAAGCTGTCTATTTTGCCATTACCGGGAACAATTACCGAAGCAGTGTGGATAAAAAGCTCATTAGAAGGGGTGAGAAGGAAGCAAAAGTATTATTGGATATAGAGTGTCCAATAAGAAAAGAAACTCTCTCTATCGAGCGCATTTTGCCCTTAAAAGGAAGCAGTAAACTAAATGTGTCTTTGAATGGTAAACCGGTAGAACTTGCTACTGTAAAAGATGGGAATAACTATATCCTTTCTTGGATTGCTATTTCTCCGGAAGATTTGAAAAGCTATTTCCTTATCTGCAAAGAATACTACAAATCGTTTTTTAAAAGCTCCAATACGGATAAGTTGGCTCTTATTAGCCGGTTTATCAATTACGACTTTTTGGATGGAGCAAAAGATATCATTCAAAAAGAACTGGATACTTTATCTTCTCAAAAACTTGCTATTCAAAGTAAAAAGGATCGTGCAGAAGGTAGCATAGAGGCACTAAAACAGGTAATAGAAGATGCTGCCAATTTTGACTTTGAAGCCGACAAATTATCTCGTATTGAAAAAAGAGAAAGTGTGATAAAATCTCTGAAAGAAGAAATTGATTCTTTTCGGTATGAAATAAGTCGGGCGGACAAAAGTATCAAGGAAAACAATTCCACTTTGGAAGAACTGGAAGCCCTTTTGAAAGAAGAAGAAAAGAAGAAAGACCAACTCCCTTCTACCAAAGAAATTCAGGAAGTGATTGAATCTGTCAAAAAGGAATTGGGGGAAACAAAAGCAAATCAGAATGAAGTGCTGGAAATGAAAGAAGAGCTTTCAAAAATTCATGATGAACTGAAAGTGTCCCTTAGAAAAGTCCTTGTAAACTTATCCGGTGCGATTACTTGCCCAAAATGTAAGCACAAATTCCTTACACTGAAAGACACTACACTGGAACAGGAAGAAAAAAAGAAGGCGAAAATAGGAAAGCAAGAGAAGGAAGTTGTTTCCGAGATGGAGGCTTTAGATGAATCTTTGAAAGAATATGAAGAACTTATTTCATCTTTCATTCAATTGAAAAACGAGCAAGAAGATGAAATCGACAAGATTCGTCAGTCAGCACAGGAAATCAATACATCTCTTTACAAGATCAATGACGATATTGAATACACCAAGAACACTATTTCTTCTTTGGAAAGGAAAAAGAAAACCTTGTCTGAAAAGGTTGAATCCAACTTGGTCGATATTAAAGACAACGAAAAACAGATAAAGGAAATCAAGAAAGAAAAAGCTACGAAAGTGGATATGTCTTCACAGGAAAAGCAAATAGAAGACATTATGCTTTCGATTGCCGGATACGACAAAGAGCTTTCCGATTTGGATGCCCTTCTATTTAAGAAAAAAGAATGGATCGGCAGGTTTAAGTCTTTCAAAATGTATCTTGCATTGGAACAGTTGAAAAATATTCAATCAAGAGCGAACAATATCCTGAAAGCAGAAAATAGTGACCTTCGTATCTTAATAGAAGGATTCAAGACAAAAGCGGATGGAGATATCAAAGAAGAAATAACTCCGTATGTTGTCCGGGACGAAGCGGAAAACTTTTGGTACTACAGTGGTGGTGAGCGTGCAAGAGTGGAAATAGCCCTTATTATTGCTATCCAGAATATGATAAACGAAACAAACAAATGGGGAGGGCTGCAATTTCTATCCATTGATGAAATCACGGAAGGATTATCGAAAGAAAGTCTGTATGATGTGATCGAAGCATTGGAATTTATTCAGTACCCTATTTTGATTACTACCCATATTTCTAATGAAAACGCTAAGTGTAAAACACTTAAAATAATAAAGGAGAACGGTGTAAGCCGTATTGAACAATGAGCAAGGAAACAGAATTGAAATTTTACATTGGAATAGATAATGGTGTGACCGGCTCGATCGGCATAATAGGGAAAGACCTTACCTATTACAACATGGTAAAAACGCCTGTTATTTCCGGTCAGGATTACACAAAAACAAAGAAAAACATCTCTCGTGTGGATGTAAAGGTACTGGCAGAGATCATTGCAGATTTACAGGAACACGCACCATGCGTTGCGATCGTAGAACGTCCTATGAAAAACCCTGCACGGTTTGAAGCTACCTGTTCCGCCATGCGTGCATTGGAAGCGGAATTGACCGTATTGGAGCTTTATCAAGTGCCATACATTTTTGTGGATTCCAAGGAATGGCAAAGAAAATTGTTACCAAAGGGGATTGTAGGTGCACCGGAGCTTAAAAAGGCTTCCTTGGACATAGGGAAAAGGTTGTTCCCGGAAGTGCTTCTAAAACACCCGGATAGGGATGGTATTCTGATTGCCGAATACGCAAGACGAAAGGGACTGATTTAGAAATCTGACAATTTCAAGACAAAAATGTACAAAAATGCTTGGAGATGTAATAATATACTGTTACATTTGCGTCCGTTATAAGTAACAAACAAATAATTTCGACTATGGCAAATGGTAAGTATTTGAACATTTTTGTCTTGTCCTTCCTGGACAGACTGGAAAGTATCGAGCACGATCTTTCCTACCTCAAAAGTAATGTAAACGATCCTTCAAGACTGGAAGAAGTGGAAAAGCAACTTTCTCTTTTGAAGGACAAAATCAAACAGATTCAGAATGATAAGAATTTATTGTGATAATGAAAACTGCGAAAGGTTTGGGATAAAATCTCCCATGACAAATGCAAAATTCGTCTTTCGGTACAATAAACTTGTCCCTTCAAATCTTCCCAAATGTCCGGTATGTGACATTCAAGTTTCCTATGAAGAAGAAAAGAACGAAACAGTTCCCGATATTTCCATAGGAGAATTTAAAATGATGTCCACCGAAAACAAGGCAAAGGTATTGAAGAAAAGGGCAAACGATTTTTCAAAAAAAGACGGAAGCGAAGATAGAAAACGCTTCTATCAAGAGAAAGCAATTAAGAACATGTTGAACTATAAGTAATTAACCATGGAACGTAATTCTTACATAGCTATCAGTCATATGCAACGAATAGGAAAGAAGCCTGTTCTTGCTATTATGTCGGCAGACGGAAAGATGGAAAGAGCCATCCTTTTAGACAACTTCAACGGGAAGACAAGGGACTTTTACCAAAACGAAGCAATTGGAAGGGATATTACAGATATTATCCTGAAAGCCAACCTTTCCAATTATTCGGAAGGAACAATAAGGGGGTGGATAAAAGAATGTGATTCCGTCTCTATCAGCTTCGGACATGAGAACTTCGTGATTTACAAAAGCGTATTAAAACCGCATGAACTCGAAGAATAACTGTATCTTGAACAGATTAAGAGATAAAACAATAGAACTTCCCGGAATAGGAGAAGCTACAATCAAAGGTGTGAGAGTGGCAAGAGATTTTAGAAACATTGAATTGGATGTTGTTCGAAACGGAAAATTGAAATCATTAAGGATAGGAATAACAGGATTTTTGAAGTCAGCAATCATAAAAGAAAGTATATGAAACGAAATTCGGTAATTGCTTTTTGTTTGTTATTTTGTTGTTTTATTGGTTTGGGTGGGTGCAAATCCCGCCCTTCCCAAAAGACAGGCTATAACTTCACACTAAAGGATTCCCTATTTTGGGAAAGAGAACTGACAGACACGCTTGTAAAGATCCCCTATTCAATTGTAAACCTCACTATCAACCCTCGAAAAATGGAAGATGGGGAAAAGAGGGAAACAAGCAAGGGACAGGCAAACGTTATTGTTCAAAAGATAGGTGACACTATTGTTATAGTAGCTTCTTGTGATAGTCTGGAATTGGCTGTAAAAAGCCTCAAAGAAAGACTGTCCAAGATGAGCGAAGAGAACGGAAACTTGAAAGAAGAGGTAAAGGCAGCTCCCAACAGATTGCTTTCTTTTTTAGGAGGAATGGGAGTAGGTGCTTTTACAGTTCTGATTGCATTATTTATATTATTAAAGGTAACGGAAAGAGTTTGAGATGACACAGAAACAAAAAGAACTGGAAGGCAAAATCATAGAAGCCAACCAGAAATACAGAGAAGGTGCTCCTATCATGAACGATAAGGAGTATGATCTTTTGATCGACCAGTTGAAAAAGGAATATCCTGATAGCGAAATCCTGACAAAACCTATCATTGAAGAAAACAAAAAGGGTGACCGGATGGAAAAATTGCCGTATCCAATGTTTTCTTTGGAAAAGGTAAAAACAATCAGTGAGATCAGAAGATGGGTTAAAGATGTATGGGAACTTCACCCTACTAACAAAGTGGTTATTACGCCTAAATATGACGGCATTTCCCTTTTGGTGAATGAATCAACAAATGAATGTTGGACAAGAGGTGACGGAATAGAAGGACAAAGAAGTGACCGGCATTATGAATATGTCAATCATGGGAACCCTATGGACAAGAAATCTTGTTTTACTTTTGGAGAAGCCATTATCCCTGTCGGTATGTTTCTGAAAAACGTAAAACCGCTTGGTTACAAAAGTGCAAGAAATTCTGTGGCAGGAGCTTTTAATGCAGACGAAATGAATCCGCAGGTTTTAGGGAACACCGCTTATATCCGATACGGTATTATGGACTTGGACAGGGACAAATCTTTGCAACTTGCAGAGCTTTACAATACCTATGAACCGTATGCTACGCAGTATTGGGTGACTTCTGCTTCTATTTTCGATGACGAAAAATCCGCTTTTGATTACTTGAATGAACTGTTTGAGCTTACCAAAAATTTCAAATGTGACGGCCTTGTAATTGAAGTGGACGACAAAAACATTCGTAATGCTTTGGGCAGACTTCCTAATGGGAACCCGCGTTACGCGATTGCTTATAAAAACCCGGACTGGCAAGAAAGATATACAACCAAAGTTACTTCTATTGAATGGAGTATTTCAAAAGACGGCAAAAGCAAACCTGTAATCGTTTTTGAGCCGGTTGAGTTCGATGGTGCTACAGTTACACGTTGTACCGGTTACAATGCAAAATACATTACTGACAATCATATTTGTCCTAATGCCTATATAGTGGTTACAAGAAGCGGAGATGTTATTCCCAAACACTTGGAAACACTAAAATATAGTGTAGAATGTTTTGAAGGGATGTGCGATAGTATGATGTTTTGTCCTTCTTGCGGAGAACCTTTGAGATGGGATGCAAATCTAACCGATCTTGTTTGTGTAAACCCGAATTGTGATGAAAAAGCAGTGAAGCAACTTGTCTATTTCTTTGCTACACTGGGCACAGAAGAAATGCAGGAAGCAACTGTAAGAAAACTCTATAAAGGTGGGCTTTTCTCTATTGAAGACATTGTAAATGCAACAGAAAAGGAACTTGGAAAAATCGAAGGAATAGGAAAGAGCCTTTCCAAAAAGTTATGGAAGCAATTTGATTCCTATATAGATGATGGAGTTCCTTTTGCAAGGATTTTGACCGCTTACAATGTGTTTAATGGTGTAATAGGAGAAAAGACCTGTCAAATGATTTTCAACAGCCTATCCAAAGACCAGATAGATTATATGTTTGAAAATGAAGAAGTCCCTTTAAAAGACTTGCTTTCTATTGATGGTATCGCTGAAACTACCGCAAAGGCTTTCAATGATGGGTTAAAGTCATTCTTTTGTCTTTGTAGTGGTACACCTGTTTCTATTTCTTTTATCCAAGAGGAAACGGTAGAAAACAACAATCCCGAATCGGTTTGTTTTACGGGATTCAGAAACAAACAGTGGGAAGAACGCCTTGTAAAAGAAGGGCACAAAGTTGTTTCCGGCGTATCCAAAAACACTACAATCCTTGTAACAAAAGACAAGGAAAGTTCTTCATCCAAAGTTAAGAAAGCTAAGGATTTGAACATTCCTATTTTAACACCGGAAGAATTTGAAATCAAAATAGGATGGAAAGAGATATAGAAGACTGGATTAACGACTTCGAAGATGAAGATTGCGATCCGGACGAAGACGATCAATTCGAGTAATTTAATTTGAAATAAAACGAATGAGTAAGATTTACAGGGAGGTAACTTTCAACTTCATGAAAGCATTGAATAAAGCCGGGTTTAGAACAAATGCCAGAAGTTTTATTTCCATGCGGTCTGTAGACAAGATTATCTTCCTACTCTTTGAAGTCATATTTGACAAACTGGAAAAAGACGGAAAGGTTAATATCAAGAATTTCTGTATCATTAAGAAGATTAAGTGTAAGAATGACAAGTATTATTTTGAATTTATAGACAATAGAAAGAAATGACGTACTACTACAGGGAAAAGGATTATTGGTATTTTGCCGGATTGGACAAGGAATCTTTACTTAGGCTTAAACTTATTTCTTCTTACAAAAGAAATGCTGCCAACAAGGAATTATATGTCAAATCTGATCCAGCAAAAGAAATTTTACTCAAAGAATTTGTAGCGGATTGTGGAATAGAAGAAGCTGACCCTCTTTCTATTGTTCGTACAGGTTGTAAAGCTGAAATAAAGCCTTTTGAGGAACTTTTATCAAGAAAGGATATAGAACTATTGGTAGACGAACTTTCTCTCTTAAAAAAGCCGAGAAGCTATCAAATGGACTATCTCTACTATGCTATCAATCACGGGAACCATGTAAATGGTTCTTCGGTTGGAACAGGGAAAAGTCTTTCGTCCATTTTTTATGCAGAAATACTTGATCTTTTTCCTTGTATGGTTGTATGTCCGGCTTCTGTAAAATCTGGTTGGCTTAGAGAGTGGAAAGAAGCAAATCCGAATAGAAGTGTATCTGTTATCTCCACTACTTCGCCAGCAGAAGATTTTAATGCAGATGTCCTTGTAATCAATTACGACATTTTGGGGAAAAGAACAGAAAAGAACGGCAAGACCTCTATTGAAGTAAGGTTGGACGGGATGAAGAAAAAGAAATTCTCTCTTGTCATAGCTGACGAAATCCATTTTCTGAAAAACAGAAAATCCATACGGAGCAAGACGTTTAAAAAGTTGGCAGGAAAATCTTCTGCTATCATAGGATTAACCGGTACGCTTATCATGAACCGTCCGGTAGAACTATTGAACATACTTGCACTTATAGGAAGGTTGAAAGAGATTGTGCCGGATGATCCTTACCATCACTATTTCTTTGAAAGGTATTGTAATTTAAAAGAAACTTTTTGGGGAATGGACATGACAGGTGCGTCCAATATTAAAGAATTGAACGATCTTCTCACCAAATGTTGCTATTTCCATGTGAGTAAAAGGGATGCTTTGAAAGAGCTTCCACCTGTAACGGAAAACATGGTAGAATGTGAGATAACCAACAAGAAGGCTTACAAGGCTGCGGAAGAAGATTTGCTGGAATTTATCTTTAATCATTTTAAGGACGAAGAAAAGGTGGAAAAAGCTGCAAGGGCGGAGTTTCTTGTAAAGATGAATCTTTTAAAACAGCTTTCTTTAGAAGGAAAAATAAAGGCAATCAAAAAGTGGGTAGAAGAATGGTTAGAAGCAAACGAAGACGATAAATTGCTTGTATTCGGTTCTCATTCCGCTATTTTGAAAGACATACAAAAACTTTTCAAAAACAGTCTGCTTGTTATCGGAGAAACAACTGGGAAGAAAAGAGAAAAAGTATTGTCTGACTTTTCTTCCGATCCTTCCAAAAGACTTCTATTTGCCAATATGGGATGCTTGGGAACAGGAGTGGATGGACTTCAAAAGGTTTGTTCAAATATGGCTATTTTGGAGTTACCACCTCGACCGAGTGATCTTGTGCAGGTAATAGGAAGATTGGAGAGAAGTGGGCAAGAAAACCCGGTTACAATACAATATTTACTTTCATCTTCTACCATAGACAAGGATTTGTGGGAAATGTTGAAAAACAAAAAGTCGGTAACTGATATGTTGAACAAAGGCTTTGAGGACGATTCAAGTCTAATGATTTTAAAGAGTTATGGCGAAAAAGCAAAGAAAAGGAAAGGTTCTTGAAGTTTGGACAGACGGCAGTTGCTATGCAAAACACCCTAAAAGATTGGGTGGATCGTCTGTTTACATCAAATGGAAAGATAAAGAATATCACATAAGAAAAGGGTTTTCTCATACCACTATAGGCAGAAGGGAAACGGAAGCTGTTCTGATGGCTTTAAAAGTTATTCGAAAGGATTTAAGGGCAACCGTTACCTTCTATATAGATAGTCAGTATGTGGCCGATCAATTGAGGTATAAATTTGTAGATTGGGTAAGAGAGGACTTGCGTGTAGAAAATCAGGATTTGTGGGAGAAAATCTTCATGGAAGTTTTGGAACACACAAAGCTAAGAATAAAGGTCAAATGGATCCCGGGACATGGGAAAGATTACAATGATCCTATTATTTGCGGAAATTTCATTGCTGATTATTTAGCGGATTACAAGAAATTCAGTGAATATGAAAGGGATAATTATATACAATAAATTGATCCCTTTCAAGGGATATGTGGCAATGACCGTTTTCCCTTTCATTTTTGTAAGGAGAGAGTATAAGCCAATAGGAAAGAGAACGATCAATCATGAAAGCATACACCTGCGACAACAGATGGAATTATTGGTAATACCGTTCTTTATTTGGTATAGAACAGAATACCTATTTAGAGCAATACGTTATTGGAGCTTTAAAAAGGCTTATAAAAATATCTCTTTTGAAAAAGAGGCTTTTACCAATGATAAAGACGATCGTTATCTGGAAGGAACAAGAAAACCATTCGCATTTCTTCATTATTTAAGGAAAGAAGATTAACAACAATAAAAGCAAACGAAAAGAATTATGGAATGGAGCAAGTATCAATTGGCTATTTTCGATGCTTACGAGAATACCAATAAAAACATAGTAATAGAAGCAACGGCGGGATGGTTAGGGAAAGATACACCTATTTTGATGCACGATGGTTCAATTAAATTTGTGCAAGACATAAAAATAGGTGATCAGGTGATGGGAGCCGATTCAACTCCAAGGAATGTTCTATCTGTATCAAACGGTATAGACAAATTATATGAAATAAAACCAGTTAAGGGCGATAGTTGGATTTGCAATAGTGAACATTTATTGACCGTTTACGATCAAAACATAGCAAGAAACAATAAAATAAAGAAAAAAGAGAATCAGTTAAATCCTTTAGTAGATTATTCTATAAATAAAATACTAACAAGACCTGTCAAAAAAACAACAGGAGCAAAAATGAAACTTCAATTACAAAGAGTTGGAGCCGATTTTCCAGAACAAAATTTACCGCTTGACCCTTATTTTGTGGGATTGTGGATAGCAGAAGGTGGGAAGCGCAAAGATAGTGTTTCTAATTTTTCTATAAATGAAAACGACACTGTATTAATGGATTATCTTGAAAATTTTAAATTTAAAGGTGAAAAAGTTTCCATTTGCAAGATAAAAGAAAAAGGATGTTTTCGTATAAATGTAAAATTAAAAAAAGGTAGAATAAATCCAATTAGAGCTATATTAAAAGATTTTGTGAAAGAAAAAGGGCATTTGGATATTCCAAAAGAATATATGATAAACTCACGAGAAAACAGACTAAAACTTATAGCGGGTATATTAGATGGAGATGGGTATTTGAATAACAATTTTTTTGTTATCATAACTAAATATAAAGAGATTTCTGATTTAATTGTATATGTATGTAGAAGTCTTGGCTTAGCTGCGTATAGCAAAAAAAGAATAGGAAGAATAAAATCTTTAAATTTTGAAGGAGTTTATCATAGTATAAATATTAGTGGTGATCTTGATATTATCCCTACAAAAGTAGAAAGAAGAAAAGCAAAAGAAAGAAAACAGATAAAATCAGTTCTTAGAACGGGGTTTTGGATAAAAGAAATTGGAGTTGGAGAATGGTATGGATTTAAAGTGGATAAAGATGAAAGATTTCTTTTAGGTGATTTTACAATTACACATAATTCAGGTAAAACGGCTACACTCAAAGAGTTATGCAACAGAACACCGATAGGAACGAGTTGTTTATTTATGGCGTTCAACAAAAGCATTGCGGAAGAACTAAAAACAAAACTGCCTACCACAGTAGAATGCAATACTTTTCATTCAATGGGACTTCGTACATTGATGAAAAATTTTAGGTTCCGAATGCAGCTTGAAGAAAACAAGTGCTTTTCTCTTTGTATGGAATTATTTGATTTTAGAAAAAAGGAGTACAAAGAGAAAATGCGATATTATTTTTCCTTACAAACATTATGGGAAAAGATCAGACTATCGCTTTGCGAAATCAACGAAGAAAATGTCTCTGCGCTTTGCATTGAATATGATTTGGATTATGAAAAATCAATGATAAGTGATCTAAATAAAATCAATGAAAGATGGAGAAAAGATTGTACTAAAATACAAGGCAACAAATCTTTCAAAATGGACTTTCCGGACATGTTATGGATTCCATATAATTTTGTGGATGAAATGAACTTTCCTAAGTATCAAGTTGTTATGATTGACGAGGGACAGGATTTATTTACACTTCAAAAGGAAATTTTACAAAGACATATCAAACCAAGAGGAAGGTTTATTGCCGTAGGAGATTCAAAACAGCTTATTTATAATTTCATGGGTTCCGATTTGGATGTATTCAATTCTATAAAAGGAATGCCCAATACCATTTGTCTACCGCTTTCTGTTACTTACCGGTGCGCAAAGAAAATTGTTGAAAAAGCAAACGAAGTATTCCCCGGTACTGAATGTATTCCCACAGCAATAGAAGGTGTTATAAGAAGTGGTGATATTTTTGAAGCCGAAAGCGGAGATTTTGTTCTTTGTAGGAACAATTTTCCATTAGTTGCAGCTTTCATTCTTTTTTTGGAGAGAGGGAAGAAAGCATCCATCATGGGACGGGACTTTGGAGAAAGTCTTTGTCGGCTTTTAGACGGACAGGAACGTTTAGACGATTTATACCTCCTATTGGAAGATAAAGCCTCTAAGCTAAAAGAAAAGGGATTGTCTGAAATCGCTATTACCAACAACGCTTCTTATGTAACTTTGAAAGAAAAAGTTTCTATCATTGAAATTCTATACAAGCGTTTCCCCGGTTCTTTTTTAGCTTTGAAGCAAAAGATCAAAAACATTTTCTCTGACGATAAAACCGGTATTATTCTTTCTACCATACATAAAAGCAAAGGATTGGAAGCAAAACGGGTTTTCTTTTTAAATCCTGAACTCATTCCTTCTAAATTTGCAAAGACACCTAAAGCTCTGTATGCAGAAGAATGTTTGAAATTTGTCGCTATTACAAGGGCAAAAGAAGAACTGGTTTATTGTTACATAAATACAGAAGAATAATGTTTATAAGTAACAAACAATTGCAGGTGTAACGCTATAAAAACTGACAATTTTACATATTTTAACCATAAAAGGGTGGTTATGTAACAGTATAGTGTTACATTTGCAACATCAAAAACTAAAAAAATATGAGATATGAACAAATTAGAGTTGAAAGCATTGCAAGAAGCCATTAATCTTCTTGATTCATTTGAAAGTTACAAATTCTATGAACTTATATCGTCAACTAAAGATGTAAACTTAATGAAGAAATACGAACAGTTATCCCAAGAACAGCATTCTAAAATCGACCAAGCTAAAGGTTGGTTGAACGCTGTGCTATCAGAACAAAAAATAAAAAGAATATGAGTACTACAGGCTGGATTTTTCTTACAATTATCATAATTGCTATTTGTATCACGGTACATTGCATACTTGAGAATTACTTCTATTACAAAATAGAGCAGATTGAACAAAACAAAGAATCAAAAGAAGATGAAGAAGAATAAACTTTATATCATTGTTCCTCATGAAAATGGGAAGATATCACTTTTCAATGCAAACAAAATAGAAGAATTGGAACCCTATTTGCCGTCTATGGAAGCTATAAAGACAAACATTGATCTTCAAGTGGCGAAATGGGAAAAGGACAATTCCTACAAACCTCAACCATTAATGTTGCGTATTCCTTTGGATGTATTTTTGAAAGTGAAAGCCGTTACAAAAGGCAAATGGAATGAAATTCCTTTGAATCAAGGTTGCAATGGTGTACCGTCCGTTCTTCTTATCCCCAACAAAAAAGAAGATGGGGAATAATGATGGAATTACAAAAGATGTCCTTGTTGCTTTAGACAGTGACACAAGAGCCATGAGATGTGATGAGATATACGAAACCGGGCATCTCACCCTTGCAGTCACCTTAAAAAATCATTCAGAATTTGGAAGGGAGCTTGCAGAGTGTATCAAAGATGATTACAACCATGTAATGAATTTTACTTTGAATACCGGGGATAGTTTTAAAGCAACAGCAGGACTTCTTGTGATGGATATGTGGGGAAACTGGACATCTTTATTGTCAGCAGAAGGGAAACCTCTTTTTTCTTATGATTTTTCCGCATGGAAAAAGAAAGCCAAAAAGTTTCTGTGGATAGAGAAAGCATCTTTTCTTCCTACTCCGGAAATAACTTATAATCTCAAAATGGATTCACCTTCTAAGAATTTTGTTATTATCCCCAAAGGTAGCGAGGAATGCGATTTTACAAAAGGAATTATTTTACAATCATTAATCTAATAACAATATGAGCTATTTAAAAATAACAATTGAATACAACAACATTCACCGTCCAGATACAGATAAACCTGTAGAAAGAATTGTAAAATTTGAAGATTCTTTAAACGGTGAATTGATTTTGAGAAAAGATACTCTCGAACAAAAGAAAGTTTTTGACGGTAAAGAACTTCTTGATGAATTTGTAAAGAAATGTTTTAGAGATCATTTCGAAGTGGCTCACCAAGCAAATCCAGAAAGAAAAGATATAGATGAGATCGTAGAATGTATGATAGAATCCCAAAAACCAACTTGTTAATCTAAAACACCATGTATTTTGAATCAACAATAAGTTATTGGACAGATAACCCGGACGGGTTCAAGCCACCAAGAATACTTGTTAAGAGAACTATTCTTGTCAGAGCTTACACCTACACGGAAGTAGAAGCGATCACTACTGATTGGGGAGCGAAAGAAACAAATGAAGACTTTAGGATTTCTCCTATCAAGGAAACAGATATTATTTCTGTAGTAGGGAATGGAGAGAAGCTTTTCAAAGTCGTTTCCTATTACCCGGAGACAACACCTAAAGGAAAAGTAAAAATGCAGAAAGTTGTTTTGATGGTTCGGTCTGATTCCGACACGGAAGCCATAGAAAGAACAAAACTGTATTTTGATTTTCTGTCGGATATTGAAGATTTAGTGATAAAATCAGTTACATTGACTGAATTAGAAACATACATAGAAATAGATTAATATCATGAATGATCTTGTTTATCAAAAAGACAGAATAAGAAGGCTTACTCCTGTTGAACGTGCAAGATTGCAAACAATACCGGAATGGTATAAATGGGAATGCAGCGCAACACAACAATGCAGGATGCTTGGAAACGGCTGGACAGTAGATGTAATCGTACATATTTTAAGTCACATGAAAATGAATGAAATAGAATAAAAACAGTTTATATTTTCCATAAATAGTTAAGATTCATTTTGGGAAATCCGGTCTGTGAAGATATGTTTTCCTACTTTTTCACAAGTACAATTTAAAAACAACAAGACATGAGCAGAAAGAAAGAAACAGAGCTTCAAAAGCTCATTAGACATATTAATTCCATAGACCGTCCATTTGAGTTTTACGATGTGTCGAGATGTAATTTATTCTTTAACGGTACACTTAGAAAAACTATTACCTATCTTTACAGAGCAGGATTCATAGAACGGATTGAAAGAGGACGTTATAAACGACTTAAAACAATCCCGGAGAATATGACTACTGTAGAGTTAGAGAAAATGGCTTACAAACGATAAAAGACATGGAATTTTCGACAATTTGCATTATATTACTGGGAACAATAACGGTTTTCCTATTGGGGACTGTATTTGTTCTTTGGTTGAGAGTTAAGAACTTGAGACACTACTGCATGGCAATAGATTCAAGAATTGATTCTGTAAGACTTAACTATCTCATAGGTTTTAGAAACCTCTTGATTCAGCAGGAAAAGTTTGAAGATGTAGAATACATAGACGAACTGATCAAAGACGAATATCCCGACATAAACCTAAAGGAAGTGACAGTAGAAGACATGCTTTATTTATTATAAACTTTTAAAAATCAATTGATTATGGAGATTAAAGTAAAAAGAATAACACCTATTGATTATCCCTATACAATAGGAAAGATGTACATTGATGAGACTTATTTTTGTGACACCTTGGAAGATCGTGTAAGAGACAAGGACAAGTCCGGTAAATTTGACAACGGGGAAACAAAAGTATATGGTGAATCCGCTATTCCTTACGGACGATACAAAGTTGTTGTGAATATGTCCCCCCGGTTCAAAAGAGAGCTGCCTTTGTTGTTGAATGTTCCCCATTTTGAAGGTATTAGAATCCACAGAGGGAATACAGATAAAGATAGTTCCGGATGTATCCTTGTGGGGGAAAACAAGGTAAAAGGGAAAGTTATCAATTCCACTCCTTACGAACAAAAAATTGTTGCTATTCTAAAAGAAGCACAGAACAAAGGAGAAGATATCTGGATCACAATAGAATAACTGATTTTCCTGTATAATTATTCATATAGTCAATCGAGTTGCAAACCCTATTAAAAGAAAGGAGGTGGATCATGAAATAGTAAAATCTATTCTATAAATTCCTCTATATAAATCTAAGTTTTTAATAAAGGAGGATGCCGAAAATCCTTAACAGAGTAGGCACATTAACAATCTCGTTGTTAGTAAATTACGTTAATCAAGAAAGGGCTTTGAACTCAATCTGTAAAAATCGGTTCTTAGCCCTTTCATCTTTTAAAAACTAATAGTATGCCTTACGAAAAGAAGAATGATACAAAAACCAAAGCGAAACAAACAAAAGAATCTGTTCCGGTTTGGAATAGCGCAAAAGTAATCAATCTCCCTGTCAATTCCAAACACATAGAATATCATGGGGAGATGTACCTGGGTTAAGAATAAGCCCGGAAAATGGTTTTTGTATTGGGTACAATCGACCGATCGTATTTTGCTTTCAATCTGAACAAGATTTCCCTTTGAAGGGCTGATTCTTGATTTTTTAGTTTCAATACTGTTCCCCGGTAATCCGATACAGTCCATTTCCCGTCTTTCTTTTCCAAAAGAGACAAACGCGATCTTATATCCCCATTTACAAACACTTTTATAGATGGGGATATTTTTATTTTCGCGTCCTTTGCATTTACCAGATACTTTTTCAGTTCCGGCAGCATTCTTTTTCTTCCGTCACTGCCTGCGTCCCCTTCCAGATATTTTATAAACTTTTCTACTCCTTTTATCTTCCGGTCTATACTTTCTTCTTTTTCTTCCGACAGGGCTATTTTTAAATTCCTTCTTGTAATGGGTTTTATTATCGTACTTCCCCACAGGAACCCGTTGGAGGGACAAAGCTCGTTAAACCTTTCCACCCTTTTTATATAGAGATTTATCTTTCTTTCTTTGTTTGTCATAGCTTCCTTTCCTATTTAAGTCGTAAGGCCTTTAATCTGTCCTTTACAGAGGCTTTTCTTTCATCATCTATATAAGTAGGCTCCTGCGCTTCATAAGGTGTCATTTCGTCTAAGAACTTTTGATTTTGCCTTTCCAGTTCTTCCCAGTTGGCCGCACGGATCAGATCACCCGGGAGCATAATCTTTTCCCTACCCAGAATAGTTTTGTTGAAGCCGTTGAAGTCCTTGTAGTAGCTTGTTGCAAGTTGATGCACCAATACTGTAGGGTCAAGACCTGATTTTGCAGCGACAAGTCCTATTATGATAGAATTGATAGGAAGTGTACGGAATACACGAGAAACGTTTTCCTGTCCGTGCAAAGTAGCGACAATATCTATTTTCCCGTCTACAGTCAGTTTTAGTTCATTCCCCTTTACTTCTTTTCGAGCTTGTTCAAGCATGTTTCTTATTTCCCGCTCGAATATCAGTGCCTTTTCTTCTTTTTCTTCTGCAAGATATTTTTGATACCGGTGCTGTAGGTCTATTATAATAGTGTTGATGATCTGTAGCCTCCCAGCTTCCGTTGCTACCTTGTATTGGCTGGATGAAGCAAGAAATACAGCACGTTTGCTTTCGATTTCCGCTTTCTTTTTGGCAAAGATGGCTTGCAGTTCCTTTTGGGTCAGCTTGATTTTCTTTTCCTCCTTTAGGATTTTCTGGACATCATCAACGCCGTTCATCTCCCCAAACAGTTTCACGATATAGGACATGATTTCCGGCGTGACGGAAGAAAGCATTTCTTTCCGGTAAATGTCGTTGAATGCCTCTTTACACCTCTTTATTTCTTCTATGAGAGGCATTACATACATTTCCTTGTGCCGTTGTGCTTTCTTTACGTCCGATTCCTTTCCGCCGTGACGAAGGATAAAACCCTTTGCGGAATAGCTCTTTAAATCGGCCGTAATCTCTTCCCCGTCCCTGCCTTCAAAGACAAAGAACCGGTAAGACGATTCAGACAGTGCCCTTTCCGCCATTTCCAAAGCGACAAAAGCGTTTTTTAGCTCACTGGAAGCGGTCTGGATCACTTCTGGAGCTTGTTCTATTATTTCCACAAAGTCCTTTTGGGAAATAGCCGGTAAATCTTTATTAGTAAGTTGTTTCCCCTTCTGCATTGTTCAATTCTTCGATTTGAGATTTGGAAAGCTGTGCACTATTATATTCAAAACATTCTGATTTGTCCACATAAGGACATTCGATTTTGTATCTACAGTTATCGCAAACTATAGAAGGTTTGTCTACAGATTTTTGTAGTTTCATTTTGACAAAAATTTTAATGGTTATTATATGACAAAGCTACACTAAAGAAAGGACAAAAACAAAAGTCCCTACCTATATATCACATACCGGTAGGGTCAGCAAGTAATAATAACATAAACTAAACCAATTACTAAATACTATATTAAATAACTAAACCAATTATGACAAATAAGTTTCTACACATAACAAAGATAACACAATTCTTTTTCCTAAACGGATTAAACGCTTTCAAAATATGCAACTTCTTTTAGTTGATACATTTTTAGCTTTTCTCCGTTCTCTATTTTGTAGCCGACATATACCAATTTGTAAAGGAACTGATAAAAGTTGCCCGGCAAAAATTTCTTTTTGTTCTTCTTTAGAATATTCTTTACAAAATACCCTTTACAGAAAAAACCTTGTAATTTTCTTGAATCGTTTAACAAAAGCACTTTCACAATATCTACAGATTTGTTCAAATAGAAACACGGCACGCCGGCATTGTATTTCCATGTTACAAACTTAACATTGTCTTTTGTGTAATACTTCATTCTATTCTTTCCTTTTTTCTTTCCTTATCTGCCTTTTAGAGACAAACAAGGAAAGGAATTTGTTTAACCGGATCATAGCGTTACATGCTTTCGTTTATCTTTTGTAATACACTTTGCAACACACTGTCGCCGTTGAAAGTTGTTTCTATTATAGTATTTGTATTTCCATCACCATAAGTAAACACTATTTTCCCGGTTTTATCATATAGCTTTATATCCTGTATAACTTTTAACTCTTTTGAGCTATCCTGTTTTACTTTAAATGAGATGCTTTCCAAGTCGAGTCCGGTTACTTCTATCATATCATCCGTATAGTCAGAGACATTAAAAGCAAAGTAACTTTCATTCTCTTTGTCTCGGACAAAGTTATATGCTTCAAATTCATTTTTAAACGCCTTTTCTTTTCCGTTCTTAAATAGGTGGAATGTTTGTGTGTTTGGTTGCTCCCAATGATAACCTTCTTTTTCCATGAAGAAAAATACTCTGTTTGCAGCATGTCTCTTTAAATCTGCCAAAGACTGCTCTAAAAATTCTACAAAAGGAATGCTTGTATCTATGTCCTTTTCTGTGCTGGCACCTACTTTTGAATATATTCCCAAACGTTTTGTATAAGTCCAGATATAAATTTTACTTATAAAACTGCTGCTATCTTTGGGGACAAAAGACATTACCCCGTCTTCATACGCTATATTATAAGTATCTTTTAGAAATAACTCTATCTTTTCCCACTCGTTTTTGCTTATTCCTATCGTATTTAAGGCACTTTCTTTGCTTTCCTGTAGGTTTGTATCGTTTTGATTTTCCAAAGTTCCTATAGGTTTAATATTAAGCAATCGTTTGACCGGTATTTCATACCCACTTACAGAAACAAAGTGTCCTAAACTGTCATTATATTGTACAATAGCTTGCGCCGGCTTCATTTGATAGGACGTTGTTGTAAATTCAATTGTTTCCCCTTCTTTTGGTTCATACATTCCCGGTTCTTTTGTTTCTTTCTCGTCAGAAATAGGTGTTAATTGGTTCGGGAAATAGTCTACTTTGTTTCTGATCTGATTAAAACAATTCATTTTGCCGCCGTCAATCATAAAACAATTATCGCAACTATCAGAGACAAAAGAAAGTTTGTAATTATAGTTTTCTTTTGTAACATATATTTCACCGTTCCAACCATTCAAACAAGAAATAACCCTTTTTATCTTATTGTCTGATCTATAGGTAAAATTAGAAGGTTCAGACAATTGTACATGAAATTCCCCGTATTTGTTTTCTTCGTCATTTGCACCGAACTCCGTAATATAATTTACTCTTAACTGGTCTGATCCTTTTTCTATCTCGAAAGAAACAAATTCCGAAGTTTTAGATATAACTTTTAAGTCTTTCGCAAACTGTTTACTATCCTTAACCGTCAATTTCAGTTCTTTATATAAAATAGGATGGACTTCTTCTATACTTATATTCTTGTTAAAATCATTATAGCGACATTCGAAAATTTCACCGTTAGTTGTTTTGATTGTTACAATTACTTGATCTTCTTTGCTGTCGCGATCAACCATAATTTTACAACTTTCCCCTACTACCTTTTTGAAAACGTCAAAAGATATACATACATGCTTATCCCAACTACCAAAAAGATTAGATATTTTCACATTTCTACTTTTGCAAGTAAACGAATCAGTAGCATATATTTTGCTTAAATTTATATCTATCAAAACGTTGTTATGAAAATAATAAATTGAATTTTTAGTCTTTGCAGTTAAAAACGTTTTGTCTTTCTTGCCAAATGTGATATCAAAAGCACAAAGGCAATTATCTTTGTTTTGTTCGTTGGTTCCGGTTTCTTCTTTGACAAATTCTAATTTTTCTTTTGCACCCGACAACTGTTTGAATCTTTCCAGATATTCAAATACTTTAATCACATCAAAACTACATTTAAAATTACCTTTTTCAATAGAAACAATGTTGTCCGAAACTTTGCACAAGTATAATACACTGTTTTTTAAAGTAGGATTAATATTTGAATAGTAAGGGCTTTTAGTGTAGTATTTTATCGCTTGCTCTTTTCCTTTCTCTGTTAATCTTTTCGCTTTCCCTTGTTTTGTTTCGAGACTTTCACAGTTTGCGATATAATTATAAATGTCCTTTAATGTATATACGCCCGTTTTTTCGTTTTTAAAAAGTTCTTGAAAATATGCTTTAGCAATTGTCAATAATTCGACAAAAATTTCCATGAACAAAGAATCTGTGTTATTTTTAGTTGCTTTCATTTTATTATCTCCTATTAGTTTATGTTATTGTTATTAAATTGTTTATGTTTTATAGATATTCGTACAATTCCCTATTATCGTACCCTTCAAAAGAAACATTAAAGTTCTCAAAGTCTTTTTCACTTGCCAACCTTATTTTATCACTTTTTGTGATTTGATAAGGTTCATTCATTACCCTAAACGGCGCACCCTTCAAAACACTATCCGCCAAAGTACAAACCATATTAGGACATTCCGGCGAAATGTAGCCTAAACAGTACTCGTTATACACTACTAATTTTATCTTTTTCATATCTGTATGTTTTTTAATTGATTGATAAAATAGATAGGGCTATTATTCCCTACCTTTGTTCAAATTCGTTACTTCTATTTCTTCGGGTAGGGTGTTACTGCAAACAAGTCCGTCAATCACGTCCGAAGGAATCTTTTTATATCCGTCCGACCAATTAAAACAAAGTTCGTTTTTGTGGTCGTAAAACATAACATTATTCCAACTTATCCCGTAAGAAATAACCGCTTTTTTTATTTCGTATTCTTTTTCGATCTCTCTTAGTTCCTTTTCTTTTTGCGCTTCTTTCCTTGCTTTATCCCTTAGTTCCTTTTGCACCTTAGAAGCGTACCCCGATTGATACAAATTTTCCAATAATTCACAATCTTCTTTTGGGAGCTGCTTGTACACACGGTCTTTTCCTTCAATTTTCAAAATTGTATCGCTTTTGCTCTCTATTTCCTGTATAGCTTCATTGGCTAACTTTCCCCATGTATCAGCAACACCCAAACGAAATACCAGATAATAAAACAAATCCTTATTGTCGGAAGCATTGCGCAAAATTTCGACAGCTCCCATATCGGAAATATTATACATTTCCGAAATTTCTTGATTTGATTTGCCTTCGTTGATATGATAACGAATGTTATCTATATACATTGGCTGCCCTAAATGGTTGCAAAGGTGTAACCGGTTAAATTTTTCAAGTTCCGGTTTAAAGTAGGCAATTATATCAGAGATCGCACCACTTATATAATTGTAAAACCGCCCATTCCCTTTTTTAACTTTGATTTCCCCCGTAAAACTAAAGGTTAAATGTCCGTTTTTACAATTATCATCTAATTTTATAGAATAAGTGAATGAATAATGTTTACCGCCTTCAAAAAAGGCGTCATCTACTTGTGTGTTCTCTTTGAAGAACTTAGAAAATGATCCAGAAAAACCAATTCGATTTACTGTTACCTTGTTTTCGTTGTTGTTGCTTACTGTAGTTGTCATAACTTGAACGCGTTTTGTCGAGGTTTGCGCACCTTGTTTAATTATTTTTAGTTAGTTGTTATTATTAGTTCTTTTCTTTGATACAAATGTAACACTTTAATGTTACATACCAAAGGAATTATAGTTAAGAAAGGTTAATTTGATGATTTTTCTTTGTTTTGTTTGTTACTTATAAATGATTTTTCAACCAAAATATAAAGCAAAATAATCACTACCGGAATAGATAAAATAATATGCAAAACATTGCTATCATCTACATACAATAAAATCAAAGAGATAATGAAGGAAATAAATACTACTTTCAAACCTTCTAATATTATTTGTATTGCTTTCAGTTTCATAACTTTGTTTTTTACAATTTATTAAAGTGTATTATTTACATTTATTTTATAGGACTTTCCAAAGGAGATACCGCGCTTTGTATTTTCAATAGGTGTAAATGTTATTCTATTTCCGTTCCTGTCAACTCCATAAATACCGGTTGCACCTGTTTTGTTTTCCCTGCAAAATTGTTTTGCTTTTTGAAGGTTGGAGAACTCCAGCCCGCTAACTATCCATTTATATACGCGTTTCATTGTATTTGCAAATTTGATAATAATTCAATTGCTTTTTTATTCCCTTTATTTGCTTCCTGCTGCAATTTTTCCAATTCCAAGTTCCGCGTAATCACATTTACATTCTTTGGTAGCTTTTTGTAAATTTGTACGCTTACCTGTTACAAAACCATTTAAACGATAAATTGCTTTAACGCTGTTTACTAAGTTCTTTACCTGGTTTACTGTTAATTTCTTTGCTTCCATAATTGTAATTATTTTTAGTTAGTT
>ULXS01016639.1_pt1 | contig 45143 bp, 30 predicted proteins | sample 1961421 | NCBI WGS metagenome assembly ULXS01 (sample SAMEA4835842, study PRJEB28245) | human gut metagenome | biome: gut microbiome; material: fecal sample | place: Denmark | collected 2008
TGGTAAGAATATAAAAGCATTTATTATGTTTGTCATAGATCATATTCTCTGCGGGTAGAAATTCGTCAGACATGTTATATTGCTCCCACAACTTCGTCACTTTATAAGTGTTCAAATCTACGGCATACAAATCAAAATATGCGCGAGGAGATAATTCCTGCTTACCTGTTTTTGACCCCCTTCCTCCATATATATATAAGGTGTCGTCTACTATTGCAAGTGAAGAAGCATAACGGGGAGGAATATTTTCGAGGGTATCTTCCTCGAAAGTACCTTTCCAGGGATTAATACGTGTCAGTTTATGATTGTAATGATAAAAGCCGTATCCACCGAACGAATAAATTGATGAATCTTTTTCAGAATAGATAGCTGAATTGTTTAAAGTATAATCTGTATCAAGTTTTAAATCATTACTCCAGGTTTGGGTGTCAAATGAAAAGAAAGACACATTACTTTGCGCTATATTATAAGAAATCAGATGCTCTTCTTTTTCTGAAACTACAACTCGTCCCGGAGTATAAGCGGCCACTTGTCCGTTGATAACAGGAATAATCTGTTCTTCATTCCGGTCGGTATCAAATATAATCACTTCCTTAGAATCTTGAGTGATATAGAACTTTTTTGTATACGGTGAAAAAGCGAAAGATGAATTCCATACCACTTCACGACTATATACTTTTTGCCACGTAGCATGTTCGTCAATCAGCCAGTGCGGATTACGAGCTATAGCTGGAACATTATGAATCTCATCATAACAGTTATTCTCGCGATGTTTGTTCAGTTTCCAATAGCGAATCAATTTGTCATTCTGAATAATTTTTATGTCTCTTATATTGACTGATGCTATATCTATCAATTTAAAGTTGTCGAAGTCACATTGCCCAAAAGATATGGATATATGTTTTGTTTGCGTGGCAGAAAAAGGAATTTCTATTTTTTCTTTCCCGAATATAACCTGTATTTTTTCTATTTTCCTGGAAAAGGTAATCTGTATTGGTACCCATTGATCATAAATAATGTGATCTGCTAGAGGATATATGTTTTCACCGACAACAAAAATAGGATATCTTTTTAAGTGTTCATTGGCTGTATAGTATAAGTCAATATTCTTGTTATTGTCTGTTAGAATTCTAAATACAACACCAAAAGGATTTTCTTGCCGGGTGTACTTTTCGAAAGAAAGTGGAGTTTCTTCTTCAAGACATATCGGTTGACCATTCTCGAGGGTTAGAGAAGACATTTGGGAAACATTAGCCGGATAAGAAATGAAATGTAATCCATAATTATGCTTTTCCGCTTTCGTATGTGAATACATACATAGGAAAAGAATAGCAATAAGAATTCTGTTCATCATAATAGAATAAGGATGATTGTACGGCAAAATTAGGAATAATTCCTTTATTATAAAACTGCAAAGGCGAAATATAATGTCTGTACTGTGGATTTAATGTGCCGTTAATCTTTGGTTAATAATATTTGAATAGCATTTTAGAGGGTTAATTAAATTTTAATATAAAATTAATTATAGGATAGTAAGTTCGCAAAGAAAAAACCAAAAATTAATGAAATGAAAAGAGTATTATTGTTTATGACGTGCTGCCTATTAATAACGGTGGCGAGTACTGCGAAATCTAACGATGACTTGAGGTTTAGTATAGGAAATTATACGATGGAAGTTCAAGTCTATACACCTGAGATTATACGTATATTAAAGTATCCGAAGAATAATAGACCGGAGAAAGAATCCTTTTCTGTTATATTAAAACCTGAAAAGGTGGCATATGAAGTAAAACGGATGAATGATATATGTAGTTTGAAAACCTCATCCGTAACAGTAATGATTGACTTGTCTACAGGACAGATAATATATACAGATAAGGATAAGAATACCTTGTTACAAGAGAAAAATGACGGAGTGGAGATAATCCCACAGACATATGGAACAGAACAAACATATTCACTGAAACAAGTATTTTTATTGGACACAAGTGAAGCTATTTATGGGTTGGGACAACATCAGGAAGGCCGCATGAATCAAAGAAACCAACATATCCATATGCAACAGACTAATATGGATATTTGTGTTCCTATTATTCATTCTGTTAAAGGCTATGCTCTCTTTTGGGATAATTATTCTCCTACCGATTTTATAGATAATGCACAAGGTATGAGTTTCAATTCTTCATCGGGTGATTGCATAGATTACTATTTTATGTTCGGAGAAAATGCCGATGGAGTAATTAGGCAAATCAGACTGTTAACCGGAGATGCTCCCATGTTTCCATTGTGGACTTATGGATATTGGCAGTCAAAAGAGCGTTATGCCAGTCAAGATGAAATTGTAGGTGTTGTTAAAAAATATAGAGATCAAAAAATACCTTTGGATGGTATAGTACAGGATTGGCGTTATTGGGGAGAAGAAGATTCTCTATGGAATTCAGTTGAGTTTCTTAACCCCCATTTTCCGAATCCTCAGCAAATGGTAGACGATATTCATCGTTTAAATGCACATGCTATTATATCGGTATGGCCTTGTTTTGGTCCTGCCACCAATATTTATAAGGAAATGGAGAAAAAGAATATGTTACTTGATTTTCCTTCTTCTCCTAACGGTATAGGTAAAGTTTATGATGCTTATAACCCCGCTGCTCGTGATTTGTTTTGGAATTATATGAATCGGAATATCTTTTCGCTTGGCATGGATGGCTGGTGGCTGGATGCTACCGAACCAGAACAAGCTCATTATAATTCAGATATTCTTAATATGAAAACCTATTTGGGAACTTATCGTAATGTGCGTAATGCTTTTCCTTTACTTACAGTTGGTGGAATTCATGAGCATCAACGGACGCTGACATCTGATAAACGTGTATTTATTCTTACCCGTTCAGCTTTTGCCGGTCAACAACGATATGGAGCCAATTCCTGGTCAGGTGATATTGTGTCTAATTGGACTGTCTTAAGAAAACAAATTTCAGGAGGATTGAATTTTTCTTTGTCTGGCATACCTTATTGGAATACAGACATTGGTGGCTTTTATTCTAACAACTATTATCCTGGCGGGGTTAATAATCCTACTTTTCATGAATTGTATGTGCGCTGGTTACAATTTGCAACTTTTACACCGATGATGCGCTCACATGGAACACAGACACCTCGCGAAATTTACCAGTTCGGCAAAAAAGGAGATTGGGGATATGATGTTATTGCCGATTATATCAATTTACGCTACAGACTTTTACCTTACATCTATTCTACATCTTATCAAGTGACACAACATGCCGGAAGCATGATGCGTGCTTTAATGATGGATTTTCCACGTGATACACGTGTATACGATATTGACAATGAATATTTATTCGGTCCATCCATTTTAGTGAATCCGGTTACAGAACCAATGTATATAGGGCGTAATGGTGATAAAACTCTTTTGAATTTTGATGAAGTGAAAAGGCAGAATGTTTATCTGCCCAAAGGGAATGACTGGATCGATTTTTGGACTGGCAAGACCATAAAAGGGGGACAGGAGATTATGCGTGAAGTTCCGATAGATATAATGCCACTTTATGTAAAAGCGGGAACTATCCTTCCAATGGGTCCCTTTGTGCAATATGCCGAAGAGAAGGATTGGGATAATCTTGAAATAAGAATCTATAAAGGCGCGGATGGCGAGTTTGTACTTTATGAAGACGAAAACGACAACTACAACTATGAAAAGGGAAAATATTCGACAATTCGTTTCTGGTGGAATGATAACAGGCAAGAACTTCAAATTGATAAAAGAAAAGGTACTTTTCCTGGAATGTTGAAGGAACGTAAATTCCGGTTTATTCTAGTAGATGAAGTTAATGGCATTGGCATAAACGAAAGTTCTAAATATACAGAAGTAAAATATACAGGAAAAGATATGACGATACGTTTGTAGGCTATTACTTATAGATGATTTTTTAATGTTAAACTATTAAATATGAATATTATGAAAAAAGTAACATAACTGAAGTAAAATCCATCACAAAGGATGTATTTAATACATAGATACATCCTTATTCCGAGAAAATATTTATCATGTTAATTATTAATCAATCTAATATATGATTACAGGAAATTTCTTTTATAATGTAGGAAGGGCATTTGTTATGATAAAGCGGATAGCTATTCTCGCTTTTATTATGATAGCACTTGGAAACAATGTTGTTTGTGCTGCTGGTGGAAAAGCATTAAAAATAACAGGAAAGGTCATAGATGAATTTGGCGAACCTCTCATTGGAGTTAATATCAATGAGGTGGGAACTAATAATGGAGTTATTACGGATGTGAATGGCAATTACACAATCTACAATGTGGAAGATGAGTCATCCGTTTTACGATTTACGTATGTCGGTTTTAAAGTAGTAGAAATAAAAATTGGAACTCAATCAATAGTAAATGTACAGATGGTGTCTGACACTCAAGGTTTGGATGAAGTTGTGGTTGTCGGTTATGGTTCACAAAAAAAAGAAAGTGTGGTAGGTGCTATTACCACGGTACGTCCTTCAGCCCTTCAAGCAAACCAGACACGTACATTAAGCAATGCTTTGGCAGGTCAGTTGGCAGGTATTATTGCCGTGCAACGTACAGGAGAGCCTGGCTATGATTCTTCTGATTTTTGGATTCGTGGTATTAATACGTTTGGTGCCAATGCTAATCCTTTAGTATTGGTTGATGGGATTGAAAGGGATATAAACAGTATTTCTGCTGAAGAGATTGAATCTTTCTCGATTTTAAAGGACGCTTCCGCTACGGCGATATATGGCGTAAGAGGTGCGAATGGAGTGATTTTAGTGGAGACGAAAAAAGGTAAATTAGGTAATCCACGTGTTGTGGTTAAAGCTGATTATGGTGTTTCTTCTCCTACGAAACTACCGAAATTTGTAGATGGTGCTACATTCATGGAAGTGACCAATGAGGCACGCAGACTTTCAGGGCAACCTGTTGCTTTTACTTCGGAACAGATTACCGCTACACGGGAACATACAGATCCGGATTTATATCCTGACGTAAATTGGCTGGATTTATTGACTAAAAATACCGCTCCGAGCATGCGTGCCAGTGTTGACGTCAATGGTGGTACTGAAAGATTGCGCTATAGCTTGATCGTCAGCTATTTTAATGAGGAAGGATATATGGTGCGGGATAAAAATGTAGGATACAATAATAAATTGAGTGCCAGCCGCTATAATGTAAGAAGTAATGTGGAGCTTAATTTGACTAACTCTACCCTTTTATCTGTAAATATGGGAGGCTATATCTATAATAGACGCTCGCCGGGTGATATTTCGGCTATCTTGAATGATGCATTTAAACAAACTCCTGTAGCACATCCGGCTGTTTACTCGAATGGGCAATTCCCTAAAAACGCCGACCAGAAAAACCCGTGGGTAGAAGCTACTCAGCAAGGATATACTAAAAATTATCAATCGTCAATTCAGTCTACCGTTTCCTTGGAGCAGGACATGAAGGGAATTTGGGCACCATTGGAAGGATTGAAAGCAAAAGTAACATTTGCATTTGACAACTGGAACTTTTCTAACCAAGACCGTAAAAAGACTCCTACTCAGTACTGGGCGACAGGACGAGATGAAGAAGGCAATCTGATTACTAATATTGTGAATGAAGGTGATGAATTCTTGGGTTATGGAAAAAATGGCGGTGGAAATCGTACGTTATATTTTGAATCTCGTCTTTCGTATGACAAAAATTTCAGAGACCATACATTGAATGGTTTGATTCTATTTAATATGCGCGAATATGTAGACGGAGATGCGGGCAGTGCCATCCAGTCTCTGCCATATAGGAATGTGGGACTTGCAGGACGTTTGGCTTATGATTATAGCGACAAGTATTTTGCTGAATTCAATTTCGGATACAATGGTTCTGAGAACTTTAAAAGGGGATACCGTTTCGGTTTCTTCCCTTCAATAGCTGTGGGGTGGTTACTGTCGAATGAACCGTTCCTTGAAAATAATAAAGTCATTTCTAAGTTGAAAATAAGAGGTTCGATAGGACTGGTCGGAAATGACAAGATTTCGAATGGCCGCCGTTTTGCTTATCTTTCTACCATTAACGGAGGAAACGGTTATCAATGGGGATGGACCGGAAATCAAGGTTATGGCGGATATCAGGAAGGTGAATTCGGTATTCCAAACTTGACTTGGGAAACGGCGACTAAAGCAAATTTAGGTTTGGAATTAGGGCTGTGGAATTTAATTAACTTACAGGTAGATGTATTCAAGGAAAATAGAAAGGATATCTTTATGCAACGAAATACAATACCTGAAATAGCCGGTTTTGCGGTAACACCCTATGCTAACTATGGTAAGGTAGAAAATATGGGTACAGATATCAGCCTGGAGATTAATAAGAATGTGGGCAAGGATTTTGCTTATTCTATCCGGGGGAACTTCACGTTTGCACGTAATAAAGTAATAGAGATTGATGAACCTGCCGCATTGAAGGAAACAACTCGTTCCAGAACCGGCCAGTCGCTGAATCAGCATTATGGATTGATTGCATTGGGACTTTTCACTCCCGATGATTTTGTTGACCCTGAGAAAGGAATCCTCAAAGAGGGAATTCCCGAACAGTTCGGAGTAGTAAAACCGGGTGACATCAAATATATGGATTTGAATGAAGATGGTGTAGTCAGCAGCCTTGACCAATGTCCTATTGGCAAACCTTATGTACCAGAAATAGTGTATGGTTTGGGAGGTTCTTTGCGGTATAAGAATTTTGATATAAGCCTTTTCTTCCAAGGAAGCGGTAACTTTACGAATTCATTAGGAGGAGATAACTTCATACCGGGATCTGGCTCAGGAGCATTGGGAAATATGTTCACGAACGTAGATGACCGCTGGAAAGAAGATGATCCTTACAATCAAAATGTTTTCTGGCCCAGATTGTCAAGCTACACGAATGTGAATAATAACCAAGCTTCTACATGGTGGCTGGCTGACTCAAGATTTGTGCGCCTGAAAAATGCGGAGATTGGTTATACAATTCCGAAGCGTTGGCAAAACGCTTGCCGGCTGTCTCATGCCAGATTATTCTTGAAAGGAACTAATTTGCTGACTTTCTCTCCTTTCAAATTATGGGATCCGGAGTTAGGCTCTACTACAGGACTGAAATATCCGAATCAAAAAATATATTCTGTAGGATTTGAACTTTCATTTTAAACTTAATAATATGAGAAAATTTATAATATCTATTCTTGTTACGATATCTGTTTCTTTGGTATGCAGTTCATGTAATGGTTATCTGGATAAAGAACCGGATGACATGTTGACACTAGAACTGGTGTTTAATAATAGTAGGAAAGTAAATGAGTGGTTGGCAAGAATTTATTCAGATATACCCGATCCGATGTTTCGTATAATTAACGATATGGGATTGCTCGATGACGATTACCAGTGTGCATTGGAGTTGGTTCAATTTGGATGGGAACCTATTATATCAACCCAACAGGGAAGTTGTGATGCAAACACGAGTTATCGTGACTATTGGTCTGATTTTTATAAAGCAATTCGTTCCGGGTATATCTTTTTGGAAAATGTGAAACCTTTGCCTGAACAGGGATTGACGGAAACAGATGTGGAATACATGAAGCACGAGGTGCGTTATATAATTTGTTATTATTATTCTTTCATGCTTCAACTGTATGGTCCTGTGCCATTGTTGACCAAGGAAGTCAGTTCACAAGCATCGAATGAAGAACTGATGATGGCGCGCACTCCTGTAGACAAAATGATGGAATGGCTAGACAGGGAATTGTTGGAATTGGCCGAATTTTTCCCGGAAAAATTAGTGAATGAGAAAATGGATTTCGGAAGACCTACTAAGGGTATTTGTTTGGCTTTGCGTGCACATTTGTGGACGATGGTTGCCAGCCCGCTGTTCAATGGAAATCCAGATTATGCGGATATGAAGAATCCGGATGGCGAGATGCTGTTCCCTGCAAACTTTGATCAAGGAAAATGGCAAAAGGCTGTAGAAGCTAATAAGGCGGTTATCGATTTAGCTGAAAAGGGAATTTATTCTTTGTTCAAGGTTTATACTTCTGAAGGTGATATTGATCCTTATATGTCGAATGTGAATCTATTTCTTACCACGGGTGAAACGAATAGAGAAATAATATGGTCAAGAGCAAGTAGTGAGATAGGTAATATGGAGCTTTTCTTCAATCCGCGTTCCAATGGTTCATACGCTTCATTCGGATTGACACAGAATCTGGTAGATACTTATAGAATGAGAGACGGAAAAGAGATACAAGATCCTGCATCTGGCTATACGGATGATACCTTTACTGAGGAAGATATTTACGATAATACGGCTTGGAGCTACTCTGATAAGGATAGAACTGTGGGACTGGTAACACCTAAAGGAACGTATAGTATGTGGGCAAATCGTGAACCACGTTTTTATACGACAATCCGGCATCATAAAAGTTTTGTTGTAGGGTTGAACGGACCTTGCGGATATGCTATGGGGCAGCCGGATGGAAGACCAAGTCACGATACCCCGCCTTGTGGCTATCATGGAAGAAAAGGATTAGATCCTGAATCAACTCCCCGTTCGGGCTATCATGGTGTTTATCGTCCGGCTATAATTTTCCGTCTGGCTGAATTCTATCTGAACTATGCTGAAGCACTCGTAGAAGTAGACCCATCTAATCCTGATATTTTAGTTTATTTGAATAGAATACGAGAAAGAGGAGGATTGCCGGCTTTGCCTACTTCATTACTGGGAAATATCGATGAATTAAGAAGACAAGTTGCCACGGAGTTCCGCGTAGAGTTTGCCATGGAAGGCAAATTCAGATATGATTATATTCGTAGATGGAAGATTGCAAAAAAACTAGCTCAAACTCCCATTTATGGTATGAACCAATATGGCTATGACAATGAACCTATAGGAAGTGAGAATTCGTTCTATAAGAGAACTGTTGTCATGAATAGGACATTCTTGGATAAGATGTATTTTTGGCCGCTTAAACAGGCATTTATTGATAAAAACGTGAACTTGGTACAAAATAAAGGGTGGTAATTTTGATTGAGGTATACAAAAATATTCTATTGTTTTAACTAAATTGAAGAGGCTATCTCACTTTTCCTTTTGAGATAGCCTCTTCTACTATTATTATATATAAAGTAATTATGAAATCAGAATCTGTAGTTGATGCTAGCGCCAAACACCTTATTTGTACGGCTATAGACATTTGTACCGCTCAATCCGGTATTATTATAGTTCTGAGATTTTTTAGTATAATCATCGTAGGTAGTCCACATGTAGCCAACGTTCAGGGCGGCTCTTGCTGTTAAATTCAGTTTAGCACCAAAACCCAGAGTATAAGAATCACAAGAGAAACTGGTATCAGTCTGATAGTCGTCAGACAATCCATAGTCTGTAATCTGACCTCCACAACTCAAAGTCAAATGCTTGGTTACATCCCACTCAATACCTGCCAGATACTCGTTTGTTCCCTTTGTCAGAAACTTCTGTTTACCATTGGCCATTCCTGCACTCTTGTCATCAAAGAAGTGGTATTCCACAGATGCGCGCAATACCGGAAGGAACTCATAAGCGGCAGCTATAGAAAGCATGGAAGGGATATCATTCGGGGTATTCACACCATGCTTGTAATCCGCCAATTCACTTTCAGCGGCACCAATCATACGAAGCGAGTTCTCTTTAGTGGAATTCTCAATGTTCAGGTTAGTCATGAACTCATACTTTGCGCCAATGTTCAGCTTGCCCAACTTGGCATCCAAGCCGATAACCGGAGTAAATCCCCATCCGGTCTGACTGCAATCCAAGTCGATGCCGATAAGTTCCGTGCCGGCAGGTATCGTTCCTCCGGTAGGCAAAGGCAAATTAGTGGCGGCACTGGCATTTAATGCACCCTGATAACCACCAGTAAAGTAGTTCATACGACCACCCGCAAAGACAGAAAGCCAGTCCGTTGCCTTATAAGTCAAGCCCAACTGTACAGAGTAGATATACTGCTTGCCATCCATGTAGCTTTTCAGCGAATAGGCATTGCTCGGAATGTTTTGGGCTCCCAATCCACCTATCACCATAGCATCGAACATGGGAAGACCATCATCAAACGAGGCTTTTCCACCGCCGCCAGTAATGCCGAAAAAGCCGGAAAGTGTCCAGTCACCCATTTTATAAGCGGCAAACAAACTGGGAATGACAGGAGCAGATGCCTTACCCTCATAATACTTATTCAGCCCCAAACCTTCGCACGAAGCATCGATATTTCTTGTTTGGAAAGCACTCTGAATACTCAAAGACATATGAAAACCGTCATTCGGCAAAAATGCCAGACCTGCCGGATTGGACAAAGCACCATCTATTTCAGTTGTAGCACCACGGGATAGCATACGAAGAAAAGCAGCATGCTGATTTGTATTCGTCAGCAGTCCTCCTGCAAAAGTTGAAGTTGAAACGATTAGCATCATAAAGCTAATCAAGCTAATTTTTCTCATCTAAATCTTTTTTAATTGTTAGCGGGCGCAAAGGTACAATAATATTGCACATCAGAAAGCATTTTGTGCAGAAAGATGCATTACAGACAAAAATTAATTGAAAAAAGAAACTGTTTCTAATGAAACGGATAAAGAAAAGATCATGGAGGATGTATAACAGAACCGTAAGAAGAGAATCTCGTAATCATGAACAACGAACCATAATCTCACAACCAACTAATCTCAAACATGCAAGGAAAATATTAGTTTCTTGCGGCGTGGAAATTAGTTTCTTGCAAGAGCAGAATTAGTCTGCCGCAAGTGTGCAATTGACAAGGAAGGCTACCCGTAACCCTCCGCTACTTCTGAACCTTATCATTCACACACGTGTTATTTATACTATATATACTAAATTCTAAAAACTTCAGAAATCATGGCATATACAATTGCTTTTTTCGGCACCAAGCCCTATGACGAGGCTTCGTTCAATGAAAAGAATAAAGAGTACGATTTTGAACTCCGCTATTATAAAGGACACCTGAACAAACACAATGTGATACTGACACAGGGTGTGGATGCCGTCTGCATATTTGTAAACGACACCGCAGACGCGGAAGTGATCCGCATGATGGCGGACAATGGCGTGAAATTATTGGCATTGCGTTGTGCCGGATATAACAATGTAGACCTGAAAGCGGCTGCCGATTGTGGTATCACAGTGGTACGTGTACCCGCCTACTCACCCTATGCCGTAGCAGAATATACCGTGGCTCTCATGCTATCGCTGAACCGGAAAATTCCACGCGCCACCTGGCGTACACGAGACGGTAATTTCTCTCTGCACGGATTGCTTGGTTTCGATATGTACGGCAAGACGGTCGGCATCATCGGTACGGGAAAGATCGCCAAGAAACTTATCATGATTCTGCGCGGTTTCGGCATGAACGTACTGGCTTATGACCTATACCCCGACTATAACTTTGCCCGTGAGCATCAAGTGGTGTACACCACGCTGGACGAACTTTACCACAGTTCGGACATCATTTCCCTGCATTGCCCTCTCACCGAGCAGACCAAATATCTCATTAACGACTACTCCATCAGCAAGATGAAAGAGGGCGTAATGATTATCAATACCGGACGCGGACAACTGATTCATACCAACGCACTGATAGAAGGATTGAAGAACAAGAAGATCGGTTCTGCCGGACTGGACGTGTACGAGGAAGAAAGCGAATACTTCTACGAAGACCAATCGGACCACATCATTGATGACGACGTACTGGCACGCCTGCTTTCGTTCAATAATGTCATTGTAACCTCACACCAGGCGTTCTTCACCCGTGAAGCATTGGAAAATATCGCCACTACCACACTTCAGAATATCAAAGACTTTGCAAGCGGAAAAGCCTTGGAAAATAAAGTGATATAACTTGTAGCTCAGTAGCTCACAAAACTTTTTAAAAACCAGTTTGTTATCTAAACATATCAACCATTTAAAAGAAAGGAATTAATTATGAAAAAAGTAATAGACAAAGCGGAAAGCCGTGGACGTGCTCTATATGATTGGCTCGACAGTCACCATACATTCAGTTTCGACACCTACTACAACCCGCGCCGTATGAACTTCGGTGCCCTGCGCGTACTGAACGACGACCGTGTAGAACCAGGTAAAGGCTTCGGCACCCACCCGCATAAAAACATGGAAATTATCTCCATTCCTCTGAAAGGAAAGCTGAAACATGGCGACAGTCAGAAGAACAGCCGCTCCATCACGCCGGGTGACATACAGACCATGAGTGCCGGTACCGGTATTTATCACAGCGAAATGAACGGCAGTGACACCGAACCGGTAGAGTTCCTGCAAATCTGGGTAATGCCGGAGAAGCTGAATACACCACCTGCCTATCAGGATTATGACATCCGCCCGTTGCTGCGCAAGAACGAACTGACGCTGATTGTTTCACCGGACGGTGACGCTCCTGCCAAGATGCTGCAACAGGCATGGTTCTCCATCGGAGAGATAGAAGCAGGCAAAAAGATCGGTTATCACATGCACCAGTCGCATGCAGGGGTGTACATCTTCGTGATCGAAGGTGAAGTGAAGGTGGACGACACTGTACTCTCACGCCGTGACGGCATGGGTGTATATGACACTCACAGCTTTGAGCTGGAAACACTGAAAGACTCACATATCCTGCTGATGGAAGTGCCCATGTAAGTCTTTTAGATAAAAATAACAGCTAAAAGCCAAGGTTTGTGTAGCGTTTTTCGTAATATTGCGCTATAAATAGACCCTTGCATGAAACTTGATTACATTTACCATAGCGGCTTCGCGATTGAAGCGGACGGAGTGACAGTCATTATCGATTACTACAAAGATTCCTCTGAAACGGAATATAATAAAGGTATCGTTCATGACTATCTGTTGGGAAGACCGGGAGAACTATATGTACTCTCTTCCCACTTTCACCCCGACCACTTTAATCGCGAAGTTCTTTTATGGAAGGCCGAGCGCCCGGATATTCACTACATCTTCTCCAAGGACATCCTGAAACATCGTTGCGCTGTGCGTGAGGATGCCATCTATATTAATAAAGGTGATGTGTACGAAGACCCGAATATCCGTATTGAGGCATTCGGTTCCACGGATGTGGGAATCTCGTTCCTGATAGACCTGCAAGGCGTTCGGCTGTTTCATGCCGGAGACTTGAATAACTGGCATTGGAGCGAAGAGTCCACCCCGCAGGAAATCCGGAAAGCGGAAGGTGACTTCCTTGCCGAGGTGAAGTGCCTACAGCAGATCGCCCCTTCGGTAGATGTAGCCATGTTCCCAGTGGACAACCGCATCGGAAAAGATTATATGAGAGGTGCGGAACAATTCGTGGAACGGATAAAAACCGCTATCTTTGTACCTATGCACTTCAGCGAGGAATACAAGGGCGGAAATGCTTTCCGGGAGTTTGCCGAAAGCAAAGGTTGCCGTTTCCTGTCCATCACCCGCAGGGGCGAAAGTTTCGATATTACTCAATAAAACATACGCATTATGAAAAATTTGACACAGTTTCTTTTTATGCTGTTATGCATCTGTCTGCCGGCCACAGCGTTTGCAGACGCCAATAAAGATAAAGATGACGACAGCAAGTATCTGGCAGGTGCAGTGCCCGAAGTAGATGGAAAAGTGGTATTCACCAAAGAATTCAGCATTCCCGGCATGTCGCAGGAAGAAATCTTCAAACGCATGCAGAACTGGATGGAAGCACGGCTGAAAAAGAATGAAAACACCAGTCGCGTTGTCTACACCAATCCGGAAGAAGGGCAAATCGTAGGTACAGGAGACGAATGGATCGTGTTCAGTTCGAGTGCGCTTTCTTTGGATCGCACAAAGATACTCTACCAGATTTCAGTTGTCTGCGCACCTGAGAAATGTACGATGGAAGTAGAGAAAATCCGCTTCAACTATCGCGAAGGCAAAGAGAAGTATACGGCAGAAGAGTGGATTGTAGACAAGTACGCACTGAATAAAGCCAAAACCAAATTGGTACGAGGACTTGCCAAATGGCGTAGAAAAACAGTAGACTTTGTAGACGATCTGGCCCTTGGAGCAGCCGAAGCCCTCAGTGCAAGCACTGCTAAGAAAGCAGCCGAAGCAGCTGAGCAGAAGGAAGCTAAGAAAGAGGAAAAGAGTGTTGTAAACTCTGGTCCGATAGTAATTGCCCCAAAAGCAGAAGTTGAAGTGAAGACTCCGGCTGAAACCAGCAAAGTCACAGTAATCCCTGCCACTCCGCTCACCCCGGCTACTCCTGCAACGTCAGGTACAGTGCCCGGTTACAAAGAAGTAGCTCCAGATCAATTGCCGGCAAATGCCATCCAAATGGGTGCGGGCAAGTTAGTGCTTGTAATCGGCTCGGATGCTTTCAACATGACCATGATGACAGCAAACGCAGGTGGTTCATTGGGCAAATCATCAGGCAAGCCTGTTATTTTCAGCTTCCTCTCTCCCGATCAGCCTTACGAACAGATGGAGACGGCAGAAACTTACACTGTTCGTTTCTATCCGGCAAACCAAACCGAACCGTCAGTTGTTTTGGAATGTAAGAAGATGCCTTCACAGACTCCGATGGAAGGTCAACCACGCATGTATGTGGGTGAAATCCTGAAGGCATTCGTAAAATAATCACTAACAACTAATCACTAATTACGTGGAAATAAAAGCTAAATTCGATCATTTTAATATCAACGTTACCAACCTGGAACGTAGTATTGCTTTCTATGACAAAGCATTGGGATTGAAAGAACATCATCGTAAAGAAGCCTCAAACGGCTCCTTCACATTGGTTTACCTGACAGACAACAGCACAGGTTTCCTTCTGGAACTGACTTGTCTGAAAGATCATCCGCAAGCTTATGAACTTGGAGAAAACGAAAGCCATTTATGCTTCCGTGTTACCGGTGATTATGAAGCTATTCACCAATACCATAAAGAAATGGGTTGGGTATGCTTTGAAAATACAGCTATGGGATTGTACTTCATCCATGATCCGGATGATTACTGGATAGAGGTGCTTCCGGCAAAATGATGAAAGAATGGTAAAATGATAAATGGTAAGATGATAGGATTACATTTCCTCATCTTACCATTTATCATTTTACCATCTTATTTATGACGACCTGCCCTTTTCTTTCGTATATCCGCCTTCATCTTGGCAGCACCGGAACCATGTTTCCCAGTAATATACGATTTCTTCTTGGCTTTAGTTTTCACCTTTCCATCTTCTTTGGGTTTGTCTTTCTTTCCTTTAAAGACGATACCGCCCATTATTGCATCTTCTATACTCATATTCGGTTTCTATTACTATTACATTTATAAGCCGACACAAAGATAGTTTTTTTCTACCAATAGCCTGCATTTTTCGTATCTTTGCGGACAACTTTTAAAGATTGAATAGAATGAACACTACACTGCTTTCTGCTGATAAGGACCCGATGGGTGCTGCTATTGCCGATTATTATAAACAAAACAAGGCCGAACGGCTACGGGTCTTCTCCTCACAATTCGACGAGGATGAAATTCCGGTAAAGGAACTTTTTCGCATGAAAAAGCAGATGCCTCTTCTGGAACGTACCGCCCTGCAACTGGCTACGGGAAAGATTCTGGATGTGGGAGCCGGAAGCGGTTGTCATAGTCTTGCCTTGCAGGAAGCAGGCAAGGATGTACATGCCATTGATATTTCACCACTTTCAGTAGAAGTGATGCAACAACGCAGTGTACGGCATGCCACATTACTCAATCTGTTCGATGAACATTTCCAAGAGACATACGACACAATATTAATGTTAATGAACGGTTCTGGAATCATCGGTAAGTTGGAGAACCTGCCTGCCTTCTTCAAAAGAATGAAGCAACTGCTACAACCCAGCGGCTGCATCTTTATGGACTCCAGTGATCTGCGCTATCTGTTTGAGGAAGAAGACGGAAGTTTTGTGATCGATCTGGCAGGTGACTATTATGGAGAAATAGACTTCCAGATGCAATATAAGGATATTCTGGGAGAGTCATTCGACTGGCTTTACATTGATTTCCAGACACTCAGTCTTTATGCAGCCGAAAATGGTTTCCAAGCAGAGTTGGTAAAAGAGGGAAAGCACTACGATTATTTAGCCAAGTTGACCTTGAAATAAGGTCAACCCGGACTTTCTGTTTATTATTTCTTTGCCAGCATTTCATCTATCTTCTTCGTTAATGCGGCAAATTCCTCCTCATTGTACAAGCGGGTCAGCATCACAATGCGTCCGTCTTTATCAATCAGTACATTGCGGGTAATGCCGGCATTACGAAGTGCATATTTGGCAAAGATATCCGCACCGGGATCCAATCCCAAAGGATAAGTAACGCCAGTCGACTTGCCGAATGCAATCACTTTGTCCAACGACTCATCACGATCTATACCAATAAGAGCAAATGCAGAATTATCTTTGTGTTTCAGCCAGATATCCTTTTCGATAAAAGGCATTTCCTTGCGGCATACACCACACCAACTGGCGGTGAACTGTAACATCACTACCTTTCCACGAAGTTCGGAAAGGGTAACTTTCTTACCGTCTGTCAGGGTAATGGTAAAGTTGGGAGCCATCTCCCCTACTCTTACAATGTAGCCGGTGCTATCGGCAGCTGCTTCCTGTGCTTTGCCCGATAAACAGCAAAGGGCAAACAGGATAAAAATCAAACTCTTTACTACTTTCATCGATCTTATACTTTAGTTATTTTAAAACGGGAACAATAACGGGAGCACAAAGATCATCACAATTCCCATAATTATCTGTAAAGGCAAACCTACTTTAACATAATCCATGAATGTATAACGTCCTGCAGGCATCACCAATGCATTGGGCGGAGTTGAGAACGGAGAAGCAAAACACATACTGGCTGCCACGGTTACGGCAAATAGGAATGGATACGGACTCAAATCCAACTGTATGGCAGACTGAAGCGCAATCGGTGCAAGAAGTACTGCCGTAGCCGTATTGCTAATAAACATAGTCATCAGCGAAGTGGTGAAATAAATACCAGCTAATAACACATAAGGTCCGTAACTACCTAGCCCGTTTACCAGCGATTGGGACACCAATTCGGAAGCTCCGGTCTTTTCCAGCGCCAACGACATAGGTAACATAGCGGCAATCAGAACAATACTTTCCCAGTTAATAGTTTTATATGCCGCTTCCACATTTCGGAAACAGCCGGTAAGCACCATCAGCAAACCTGCAATCATTACTGCCGTTACCGGAGCTACAGGGATGAAATCGAACATCATCATTACCACCATTCCCAACATGATAATGGCGGCAACAGGTGCTTTATGATTCAAGGTTACTTTGGCAGCCTCAGCAAGCGGTTGTCCGAGTACTACCCAATCAGAGGGATCTTCACTCAAACGCGCTATATTCTCCCACGTTCCTTGCACCAACAGTACATCCCCCGAATGCATCTTTTCATCCTTCAGATTCTTCAGGATATACTGACGTTTGCGTTGGATACCCAGAATATTCACCCCATATTTCTCTCTGAAACCAGAATCCTTTACCGGCTTATTGACCAGGTTAGAAGCAGGCATCAATACAATTTCAGCAATACCGATTTCTGTGAATTCAAGTTCATCACTCTTTGATTCTACGGCGCCTTCTGCATCATGCGTATCCAGTAACTTCAATGTATTTTCTTCTGCAAAGCGCTCCACATTCGTAAAATCACCCAGTACATACAGAATATCATTCTCCTGAATAATGGTATCAGCAGCAGCCATTTCCTGACTCATCGTCTTAAAGAAATGACGGCGCGAAGAAGATGACTGACGGCGAACCTCCATTATACCCACATTATAACGCTGTGGAATACCCAGTTCCTGTATGGTCTTTCCTGTTAAAGGTGATCTACTCTCCACTCGTACCCGACACAAGTTCTGGAACAGTTGGTACTCTCCTGCCAGCTCTTTCAGTGATTTATTCTTTTTGCCCTTACGGTCCTTATCGCCTTTCTTGGTCAGAAAAATTTTGCTCAATGGAATCAGTACCACCAATCCGACAGCCACACAAACCAGTCCGACAGGAGTAAACGAGAAAAAAGTAAGGGGCGTATATCCAGCAGAAGTCAGTGCTTCCTGAATTACAAGGTTCGGCGGTGTACCGATAAGTGTCATCATACCTCCCATACTACTGGCAAATGCAAGCGGCATCAGCAGGCGACTGACATTGATCTGCGTTCCCATAGCCATACTGACAACAATAGGAAGCATCAAAGCTACCGTTCCGGTATTGCTGACAAAAGCGCCGATGAAGGCAGTCACCAGTACAATAAGAATGAAAAGCTTTAATTCGCTATCACCGGCCAACTTCAGGATACGACTACTGATCATCTTTGCCAAACCCGTCTGAAAAATGGCACCGCCCACAACGAACAATCCTATCATCATGATCACGACGGAATTGGAGAAACCGGTCAATGCTTCCTCCGGAGTTAGAATACCGAATATAATTAGTAACACCAAAGCACAAAGCGCCACCAAATCCGAACGCACTTTACCACTCATAAAGAATATCGCAGAAAGGAATAAAACAATGAGAGTAATATACATATAGATATAAAATTTGTCAGTTATTAAACAATTCAACAGTGATTTTTGTTCTAAAGCGTTGCAAATATCACAAAAATCAGCACAATGGACAATAGGGTGAATCCTTTTTGAACTAAATAGGCGACAAATATCTCACTAAATTATAAATAAAGTATAGATTATTAGCATTATATTTATAACTTTGAATCCGGGAATGATATTATGGGATCACCTCTTTTATCAGTTAAATTCTATAACAACAATGGGAAACGACAACACAATTACAGGCACCTTCAATGGAACAATCCACCTGGAATACCTGCCATGCATCAATTATGCAATGATACACAACCATGTGCCTTCATGCAATTTCTGCGAACTCATGAACAGTGATGAAGTCGATTGGAACAATATCAAAGTTTCAATAGATGGAGAACTTATTAAGCACTCAGAGAGTATTCTCGAAGTCATTCCGCACGGACAGAACATTCAAATCAACAACCTGGAAATATCACCTGAAAGTGGAAAATTAATCGAATTGACAGAAGGCATCGATACTATCTTTCATCTGGTTATTACGATTTCCGGTGAGATAGCCCATCAGCAAACATTTCCCATCAAACTGATGGCATACGATCAGTGGACCGGTTCCAGGATTATGCCCGAACTCTTAGCTACATTTGTTACTCCCAATCATCCCATACTTTCAAGAATAAGCGTAAAAGCCTCACAATTCCTCGAAAAGTGGACCGGAAACTCTGCCTTAGACGAATATCAGACACAGGACCCCAACCGAGTACGTGCACAGGTAGCTGCTATTTATGAAGCTCTCCGGTCTGAGTCTTTAATATATTCTACGGTTCCAGCCAGCTTTGAAACTTCGGGGCAGCGTATCCGCTTGGTAGATAATGTACTCACCAGTAAACTAGGTACATGTATAGACCTAACTTTACTCTATGCTTCCTGTCTGGAAGCCAATGGCATTCATCCTCTTTTAGTCTTGTTGAAAGGACATATATTGGTAGGTGCATGGCTTACAGAAGATATTTATCATCAAACCGTAGGCGATGATGCTTCTTTTCTACTCAAAGGGAGTGCAAATGGTATCAGCGACATTGTATTAGTAGAGACAACCGCACTGGCATCTTCCCAAAACATTTCATTTGAAGAAGCTGCTACAATGGCTCAGAGAGAACTCAAAGAAGAAAACAGATTCGAGCTGTTTATTGATGTATATAGGTGCAGACTGGATAAAATCCGTCCATTGCCACAACGCATAAATCATAACGGTGAATGGCAAATAGAAAACAGTGGAATAGAACATGAGAATGTAACCCAAAGAATACACCAACTGGACCGGTATGAAATAAAACTGGAGGACAGCAAAGATGAAATAACCAAGCAAATCATTTGGGAAAGAAAACTACTGGACTTTTCTCTACGCAATAATCTGATCAACATCCGGCTTGGCAGAAGAGTTATACCATTCATATCTTTCGAAATTGATCATCTGGAAGATCATCTGCAAGCTGGAGAAAACTACCAGATATTATCCAATCCCGCTAAAAGTAAAATAGAACCGGGTGAGACAGGGCTCTATGATTCTTCTTTATGGAAAGAGAATTTGGAAGAATTAGTAATCAGCGAGCTGAGAAACAAAAAACTCCGTTCTTATCTGACAGAAAGCGAACTACAAAACTCACTCAAATTTGTATACCGTACATCGCGAACCGCCATTGAAGAAAATGGTGCCAATTCATTATTCCTCGTTTTAGGAATCTTGAAGTGGTACGAGTCTTCTAAGAGTGTGAAACCACGCTTTGCTCCTATCTTGCTATTACCGGTAGATATTGTGCGTCGTGGAGGCTCAAGCGGATATATCATTCGCACCAGAGACGAAGAAATTATATTGAATATAACGCTCGTCGAACTATTGAAACAACAATTCAGCGTTAATCTTTCCGGATTGAATCCGTTGCCAAAAGATGATAGTGGCGTAGACGTAAAAAAGATATTCGCTACAATTCGCACCTGCATCCGTAATATGAAAGGTTGGGATGTAGTGGAAGAATCCATGTTGGGGTTATTCTCATTCAACAAGTTTGTCATGTGGAACGATATTCATACCAATGCAGACAAGTTGAAAGAGAATGCCATTATAGCCAGTCTGATGGAAAATCGTATTCAATGGCAGGATACGGTTCCGGAGATTGACGCCAGAGAAATAGACAGAAATCTTGAACCTATCCATTTTGCCATTCCTGTTGATGTTGATTCTTCGCAGCTGGAAGCCGTCATTGAATCAGGAGAAGGAAAGAGCTTCATATTGCATGGCCCTCCGGGAACCGGCAAATCGCAGACCATTACTAATATGATAGCCAATGCCCTGTACAAAGGAAAACGTGTGCTGTTTGTAGCAGAAAAAATGGCGGCACTTTCTGTTGTACAAAACCGTCTGACCAAGATAGGATTAGATCCGTTCTGTCTGGAACTACATTCCAATAAAGTCACTAAATCCCACTTTTTAGCTCAGCTTCAGAAAGCTATAGAAGTCATTCACATCCAGTCTCCAGCCGAGTTTGAAAGCACTTCAAAGCAATTATTTGAGCGTAGAAAGAAATTAATCGATTATATGGAAGCATTGCATCACCCCCATGCTTCCGGTTTCTCTCTCTACGATTGCATTACAAACTATTTATCAATACAGGGAGATGAATTGTCTATCGACTTTTCTCTGTTGCCCCCCATCACCAAGAATCAACTGGCAGACTTTTACGAAAAGATCCAAGAACTGGATACAGTTTTTCAGATAACAGGGCATCCGCAAGACCACCCGTTAAAGGGACTGGAACCATACGATACTTCCATAGAAAGCTCTCAGAAACTACAAGCCGGAATCAGGCGCTTTATAAATTTATTCACTTCGATTACCGCTAACAGAAAGTTGCTTTCAAATAGTCTGGAAATCTCGATACCTGATAATTGGAATGGGATCAACTGGATGGGCAAGATATGTAACCGGCTTCTATCCATCCCATATCTGAATAAAACGTTATTGGAAATGGGTGGTAATACCGACTTGATAGAAGAATGGAAAAATGTTGTCTTGTCCGGTCGTAAACGAGACCAGTTACAAACTGAACTAGGTAAAGACTATGCACCCCAAATTCTAGAAGAAAATGCATTTGCCCTTCAGCAAGAATGGAAAGCTATCGAATTGAAATGGTTCTTACCCAAATTCTTTGCCAGACGTTCTTATCTGAAAAAGCTCAGACTTTACAATACGAGTTTGCAAGCGGTACAAATACCAAGCCTGTTAGAAAAGCTAAATGCTTATCAAAAGAATAATAAAATCATTCAGGAACAATCTTCCGAATTATCATCTTCTTTCGGCTTCTTAGGAAGAAAGAACAAAGAGAAATGGGATGATATTGATTCTATACTTAAGAGTCTTCCGACGATTTACAATACTTTATCGGAATATGCAGTAATCGTTCAACAACCATTTGCAGAAGTTCTGAATCAATTTGCAAATAAAATCAGCATTGACTGGAACGCATTCCAGCAGTCTAATGAAAATACATTCAGGCAACTAATCGATACATCCAACGAGTTGAATACGGTCCTCAATGAAATAAAAGGTTTATGCAACATACAACTGCCGGATAATAATCTTGAAATGAAACTACCGGTTCTACTGAATACTTGGTTGACTCACTTCAATAAAATAAAAGACTGGGGACAATGGTGCATCCGTAAGAGAGAATTGGAATCCCTGCATTTAACTGTAGTTATCGACTATATAACAGATAAGCATAAAAGCGGATCGGAAGCTTCTGATGCGTATATGAAGGGCATTTATCACCAATTAGCTCTAAAAACCATTGATGCAGATGAAACTTTACGTCTTTTCAACGGATTGCTATTTGAGGAAATGATCAGCAAATACAAACAGTTGACCGTAGATTTTCAGGAGTTGAGTAAAAAGGAACTATACTGTAAATTAGCAGCCAAAATACCATCACTGACAATGGAAGCCGCCTCCAGTTCCGAAATAGGAATTCTAAAAAGGAACATTTCAAACGGAGGACGCGGCACATCTATCCGGAGAATTATAGACCAGATACCAACTCTGCTGCCCAAGTTATGTCCATGCATGTTGATGAGTCCGATATCAGTGGCTCAGTATATCGATCTGAATACAGAGAAGTTCGATCTTGTTATTTTCGATGAAGCATCACAGATGCCTACCAGCGAGGCAGTCGGTGCAATAGCCCGCGGTAACGCATTAGTCGTAGTAGGCGACCCCAAGCAAATGCCTCCGACAAGTTTCTTCTCCTCTTCACAAGTAGACGAGGAAGAAGCTGAATTTGACGATATGGAGAGCATTCTGGATGATTGCATCTCGTTATCCATTCCATCCCGTTATCTGACCTGGCACTATCGGAGCAAACACGAAAGTCTGATTGCTTTCAGTAATTCTCAGTATTACAATGGAAAGCTATATACTTTTCCTTCTGTGGATGACAGGATTTCAAAAGTACGTTTAGTTCAGGTAGATGGTACGTATGATAAAGGACGTACACGCAGCAATCATGCCGAAGCGGAAGCCATTGTGAAAGAAATACTGAACCGGCTACGTACATCTGAAGTTCCCGAAAAAAGTATAGGTGTCGTATCTTTCAGCCAGGTACAGCAAAATCTAATAGAAGATATGCTCATTGAGGAGCTGAACAAATATCCTGAATTGGAAGAAAAAGCTTTCCAAAGTAATGAACCTATTTTCATCAAAAATCTGGAGAATGTACAAGGTGATGAACGGGATATTATTCTTTTCTCTATAGGATACGGTCCGGACAGGAATGGCAATGTATCTATGAATTTCGGACCATTGAATAATCAAGGTGGCGAGCGTCGTCTGAATGTAGCCGTATCGCGTGCACGTTATGAGATGATTATCTTCTCAACCTTACGCTCCGAACAAATAGATTTGAAACGTACAAAGTCCAAAGGTGTGGAAGGCCTAAAGAGGTTCCTTGAATTTGCAGAACGCGGCACCTCACCTATTCCGGCCATCCAACTACAGAACCTGCAACAAAGTAATCTTATTGCTTTAATTGCACAGGAACTTACTCAGCGCGGTTATAAAGTGGACACTCTGGTAGGACGGTCAAACTTTAAGGTGGATTTAGCGATTGTCAATCCGTTGCAACCGGATACATATATTCTGGGAATATTGTGTGACGGCAAAAACTATTATGAAACCAAGACTACAAGGGACCGTGAAATAGTACAACCGAATGTTTTGCAGATGCTCCGCTGGAATGTAATGCGTGTATGGTCCGTCGACTGGTTTGAGCATAAGGAGCACGTCGTGGAGCGCATTATCAAAAAGCTGGAAGATTTAAAAAACACAAAAGTAGAAGAACAGCCTCCTCTTCCGACAGAGAATAATGTTCTGAAAACATTCAGTATAGAGAATGAACCTGTTGTAGAGTTAGTGAACAATCGAGAAAGAGAGTATATATTTGCTGACTTGCCCAATATAGGCTACAGTACAGATATCGATACCGTAATGGCTTCCTCCTATCAGGTTAAAAAACAACTTCAACAAATAGTCAAGATTGAACAACCTATAACAAATACTCTGCTATATAAAAAAATATTACGAATTTGGAATCTAACAAGAGTTACCACCCGTCTACAGGTATTTATCGACAGTCTTCTTGAAGATGCATATAAAGACCCCTTATCAGGAGATACTATAATTTACTGGGAGGATAAAGAGAAAGCTAAAGACTGCGACTTTTACCGCATCAACTCCAAACGCGACATTCTGGATATTCCAATCCTGGAAGTAATGAGTGCCGCCCGCTATGCCATAGAACAACAGATATCCATGCCGACAGAAGATCTGAAACGGCTGACTTCCCAACTTCTTGGTTTCAGTAGGAAAGGAAACAATTTAGATATGGTAACGGAGCATACTATACAATTGCTGATTGATAAAGGAATATTCAGCCACGCGAACGGAATGGTATCCATGAACAATTAGGGTTCATGGATACTTTTTTCCGAAAGGGAAAACAGGATAAAAAAGAATGTCTACCTAATAGTCCTCGATAGTGGAATTTCCGAATATATCCTTTTTGATAATCTGCCTGTGCCCTTTACTGTCTTCAATAATGGTATTGCCGAAGATATCTTTTTTGATTGTTTTCTTATTGCCATTATTATCCTCAATAATAGTATTGCCAAAAATATCTTCTTTGATCGTTTTTCTATAACCATTATTATCCTCGATAATAGTATTGCCAAAGATATCTTTTTTAATCGTTTTCTTATGGCCGTTATTGTCTTCGATAATAGTATTTCCCAAAATATCTTTTTTAATCGTAATCTTATTACCATTATCATCTTCAATAATCGTATTATCCCAAATGTCTTTTTTGACTGTTTTCTTTCCCTGATTGACTATCGAATATTCGTAACTATCCTCGATAGAATTAACACTATAGCTCTTCATTATATGGGGAGCTAAAACAAACTGAACTGTAAATAGGATAAATAGAATCTTTTTCATGGCGTATTTCTTTTGGTTTGTAACAAAAGTAATATAGGAAAATGATAACTAACTGGTGAATTCTATAATTATTGATAGGGAAAAACCTAAAATTAATACTTTTCATGTGCTACAATCGTATCGTTTTAGGAGGCTCGGACTACATGCGGTCTACACTCGCACGTTTCATGCCTTTTACGAATCTTCTCCTTTCAGAACGGACACTTTATAGTTTTGACTGTAAAAAGCTTGCTAATCAAAGGTAAATGATAGAATTCAGCATATAATACTATACACAGAATAGATTACTTCCAGAAACATGAAACGGTTGGTGCATTATCCTATTTCTTTAATCCTCTCTATCTGCCTATTCAGAAAATAGTCAGTATATCTACCATAATCCTCCGTTTCATAAAACGCTATCAATCCTTTCCTGTAGTTCAGAATATCTGAGTCTTTCGCAGAATATACTGGAATAATGTCAGCGTTCATTAATGCAATGCTTTCTATCATTCTTGCAGTTCGTTTATTTCCGTCAATGAAAGGTTGCAGACGAGCAATATTACAATGTAAATAGACGGCTTTTTCTAACGGATTAGTATACTTTTCTTGCTGAAAAAGAATCTCGTTAAGTTTACCTTTTATTTCTTGCTGATTCTTAGGTGGAATATACTCCGTTCCGCTGATACGAACAGCACGTGTTCTTAACGAACCTGCTTCTTCATTAGATACCAATCCCGTCGCAATAGATTGATGTATTCTGAAAAGAGTACGCTCGTCTATGGCTTCTTGATTCCTTCCTTTATTGATATATTCCAGTTCAGAAATGAAAGTATTGTAGAGATTTTTAAGCATCTTGGCATCTTCATACTTCTTTTCGGAAGTTATGCCATCTTTTAATAGTGCTTCCGTTTCAACGTAAGTATAAGTATTGCCTTCTATTTTTCCGGAATAGTAACACCAAACCACCGCCAAGTCCTTTATCTCATTAGAGTAAAGTTCTGATAACTTAGCCAAAGGACTTTCTAAAATAAAAGAAGCCCTTTTCTGTTGTTCATCGTTGAATATTGGTTTCATGGCTTTAGAGTTTTCTAATTTGTCTAAAGGTACATTTTACCAGAACCTGCGCCCCTATTTGCGTACCTCCATAAAAGCAAAACTCCGAAGCCCTTTATTATCAGTAGCTTCGGAGCTTTGCTTGAGGTTCCTGGCGGATTCGAACCGCCGTACACGGTTTTGCAGACCGCTGACTAAGCCACTCATCCAAGGAACCAATCTTTTCTCATTTGCGGTTGCAAAGGTAGTACATTTTTTGAAAACTCCAACTATCCGCAGCAATTTTTCTTCTTTTCTTTTTTTGTCACACTACACTCTGCACGCTTCTCATCCATCAATCGCTTTAAGTCACAACCGGTTACGCAATTTGCACATGGATTACCATTTTCTTTTGTCCGGCGAAAAAATGCATAAATTCCCCATCCGATCCGGACAATACACAACAGTAACAGGATTGCAACTACCCATTGTTGCCAATTCATCATACAAATAATCCTCCTATTCTATAAATGGCAAATGCCATTACCCACGCAAGCAGCGTGGTATACACTGCCGTAAATAACGCCCATTTCCAGCTACCGGATTCTTGTTTGATCGCTACAATCGTAGCTATACATGGGAAATAGATCAAAACAAACACCATATAGCAGAAAGCTACCAATGGCGTAATCGGAATACGTTCGGCAAGACTTACGGCATCTGCTTCAGCATCATTCGTATAAAGCACGCCTAGTGTACTTACCACTAATTCCTTAGCACCCACACCTGAAAGTATACCGATACCAAGTTTCCAGTCAAAACCCAAAGGTTCAATCACCGGCTCCATAGCCTTTCCTATCTGTCCGATGTAGGAATTCTCCTGCTGTTCGGCAACCGTTTCATACGCATCATGGTCAGGATAATATCCCAATGTCCATATTACGATGGAAGCTATCATGATAATACCTCCCATTTTACGAAGATATTGTGCACCCTTCTCCCACGTGTGACGGAAAATAGCTTTTGCTGTCGGTAAACGGTAAGGCGGAAGCTCCATTACGAACGGAGTATCATCCCCCTTCACTAAGAAACGGCTGAATAAACGCGCCAGCAATACCGCCAATAGGATACCTATTGAATATATTAATAACAGTATCAAACTACCATTGTTCGGAAAAAATGCACCTACCAGCAACAAATAAATAGGCAGGCGGGCACTACATGACATCAACGGATTGACGAGCATGGTAATAAGTCGGCTTTTACGGTTCTCAATAGTGCGCGAAGCCATAATAGCAGGTACATTACATCCGAAACCCATAATCAGAGGAATGAAGGATTTACCATGCAACCCCATCTTATGCATAATCTTATCCATGATAAATGCAGCACGCGCCATATAGCCGGAGTCTTCCATCAACGATATACAAAAATAAAGAATAAGAATGTTCGGCAGGAAAACAATCACACCACCAACACCACCTACAATACCATCTACCAATAGATCTTTCAACGGTCCGTCCGCCATATTGGCATGTATAAAGTTGCCGAAGGTTTCTACCAGCCATTCGATACCCATCATCGGGTATTCGCCAAGCACGAACGTCCCTTCGAACATGAGATACATGAACAGGAAGAAAATGGGGAATCCCCACACACGATGTGTTACAATGGAATCTATCACACGGGTAGTATGTTCTTTATCCAAGTGATTATCCACAAAGGTTTCTTTCAGTGCACCGGATATAAAACCATATTTTGCATCGGTGATAGCCTGATCGCAATCCTCATTCAGCACGTCTCGGATACGGCGGCTTTCCTGATCACGGACATCTATGATTTCTTTGCCGTTGGGTAAAGTTTTAATCAGCGTTTCCAAATCCGTATCATTCTCCAGAAGCTTGATGGCAAGAAAGCGGGTAGAATACTTATGACGGATACCCTCATTCTCACTAATCACCCGCTTCACCTCTTCAATGCTGCGTTCCAGTTCAGGACCGTGGTTAATGTGAATATGACGATAGAATCCATGATGACGTACTTCTTCTTCTTTATGAGCCCCACCGGTATAGCCGGGCACATACTCCCGATGCCATTCACGCAGGTCATTCAACACTTCTGCACGTACCTTGCCTTTCTGATCGAGGAAGTCGGCACCTTCGTAAATGCTGATAACAACGTGAAAAAGATCTTCGATGCCTTTGCCCGTACGCGAAACGGTAGGAATCATAGGAACACCAAAGAGTTCACTCAGTTTCATGTAATCCAGCGTGTTGCCGCTAGCTTCCAGTTCATCGTACATATTGAGAGTCATCACCATACGCACATTCATGTCAATCAACTGAGTAGTGAGATACAGATTACGTTCCAGATTGGACGAATCTACCACATTGATAACAATGTCCGGTGTTTCATCAATAATATGATGACGGACATATATTTCTTCAGGACTATATGCTGATAGCGAATATGTACCGGGCAAATCGACTATGCGGAAATGATAACCTTGAAAATTAAAGTAGCCTTCCTTGGCATCCACTGTAACCCCGCTGTAGTTACCAACGTGTTCGTGTGAACCGGAAGCAATATTAAACAGAGAGGTTTTCCCACAGTTTGGATTACCCACTAATGCAACATTAATGGTACGACGTTTACCGAGAGCGATACGTTTCAGTTCTTCTTCACCCGGATAAATATCTTCACTCATTCCCGGATGATAATTCGGTTTTGTCACTTGCTCTTTCGCCTCATGTTCGCTGAGTATTTCAATCATCCCTGCCTCCTGTCGGCGCAAAGAGATTTCATACCCCATTACTTTGTATTTTATCGGGTCTTTCAGCGGGGCATTCAGCAAAACCTCTACAGTCTTGCCTTTAATAAAGCCCATTTCTACAATTCGTTTGCGGAAACCGCCATGCCCCAGTACTTTAACGATTACACCTTTTTCTCCAGTTTTTAATTCGGATAAACGCATAGTCTTCTCTCTTTCTTTAATTTGGATGCAAAGATAAATGATTTGTATTTAGCCCACAAATTATTTAGATTGTTTTTAAATAAGGGGTATAATACAGAAAATTCACTCTTACATAAGATAGGCAGATAGTACATTGCTTCTTGAAACAAACTGGGGTTCTTATTTCTACTTTTTTATTACGGTAAGTTTTCACTCTATTTGTCAGCACATTTTTTCTATATACGAACATATTTTCCTGTTTTACAAACAGTATATACACTTTATGCGAAATACCCCATCTGCATCCTACATCTCCTCTTTTACAAACAAATTAAGGCTGTTTAACTCTTTATTCGTAAGCATTCGACCTCATACATTCCTCTTTGTTCTCTCTGCCCTAAGTAAAACGCCTGATACTTTTCAACTTTCAGACGTTATATATAAAAAGAATAATCAGTGATATTTCCTAATTCCGTACCGACTAATAATCATTTAAAGAAGCACTTTTTAAAAACTTTCAAAAGTATGAAAAATGTTACATATCAATATCGGGACGGAATATAGTAGAAACGGTCTGTACCCGCTCAGGAAATAGCTGTGACACAACTTCTACAGGGCTACACCCTTTCCTGCAGATGGTGTAGCCATCACCTCCAAAGGGTGTAGCCATCCGGGGGAAAAGGTGTAGCCCTGCCGGGAGGACGGTTTACTAACACCGAGGATTGATAAATGTTATTTGACAAGTAATCCCGCATATTACCTACAGACTTCCCAAACAATTGAGATACCGTCCATTAAAGGTAAATATGAAGATAACTCTCATTCTCCACTTTGTTCCGAAGAATTAGAAGAAATTCAATTCGTTAATATTATCTTTGCACTACTATGAATAAAAAGAAAATAGTGCAATATATTGATCAGGAAAAGCTTTTCACACGAGAAGACAAAATACTGGTAACATTGAGTGGCGGAGCAGACTCAGTAGCTTTGTTACGTCTACTTCTTGATATGGGGTACACCTGCGAGGCAGCACATTGCAATTTTCATTTGCGGGGCGACGAGTCGGTTCGAGATGAAATGTTTGTCTGCGAACTATGCTTGCAACTGGAAGTTCCGTTACATATCCAGCATTTCCAAACTATGGAAGAAGCGGAAAAACGCCACATATCCATTGAAATGGCAGCACGGGAATTACGTTATGCTTGGTTTGAGCAGCTCCGTCTACAACAGAGTGCTGACGTTATCGCCGTGGCCCATCATAAAGATGATAGTGTAGAAACTCTCATGCTCAATCTTATCCGTGGAACAGGTATCAACGGGCTATTGGGTATCCGCCCCAAAAACGGAAATATTGTCCGTCCCCTGTTATGCCTCGACCGGAAAGAAATAACCGAATATCTGCAAGAAATCGGTCAATCTTACGTAACAGACAGTACTAACCTGCAAGACGAATATACACGCAACAAGATACGACTCAACCTCTTGCCTCTTATGCAGGAAATCAATCCCTCCGTAAAAGAAAGCCTTCTACGTACCGCAGAATATCTGAATGACGCAGCTCTCTTATATAAGAAAGGTATAGAAGAAGGTAAGCAGAAAGTGCAAACCAGGCAAGGTATTCTGATCAGTGCTTTGCTTCAGGAACCTGCACCGGAAACTTTATTATTTGAGATTTTATCTCCATTAGGATTTAACCGTACACAGATCAAAGATATTTTCACTTCTCTGAAGGGGCAACCGGGAAAGATCTTCCTTAGCGGAAAATGGCGTGTGATTAAAGACCGAGAGCTTTTACTGATAGAACCGGTCTGTTCAGAAGATACTTCAACAGTATTTTCTCCGGATGATCCTGCCCTGCCTTTTCGGTTGACAATGGAAGAATTAGAAGTCACGGATGATTTCATCATTCCTCGCGACCGAAACACTGCTTGTTTCGATGCAGACAAACTAAAACAACCTCTCACTGTCAGACGCTGCCGACAAGGCGACGCATTCGTTCCCTTTGGTATGACCGGGCGAAAAAAGGTCAGCGATTACCTTACTGACCGGAAATTCTCCCTTTCCCGCAAAGAACAACAATGGGTGCTTTGTAGTGGTTCCCATATCATTTGGTTGATAGGCGAACGTACTGATAATCGCTTCAGAATAGACACCCAAACGCAAAGAGTTGTTATTCTGAAGTTTATTCCTTATTGATGGGTTATGAATCAGTTACGAGCTACGGGCTACAAGTGCCTTTCGGAACATTGCGCAACTACTTGTAGCCTGTAGCTCGTAACTTTATTCCTTTCCATTCCGATATGAGCTATATAGAAGTGAACTGAAGAACATAACTTCTTGTGTGATAATGTACTTGGTGTTCCACTAAGATTAGTCGTAGTGGAACACTAGTTCAGTCGTAGTGGGAAGATAGCTCATTACGGAACGGCTTTGAAGTAATTCCGCCTACAAATTGCCTAAAATGCACTGTAAGCACATGTAAAACTGAGGCTCTACCTTAATAATATTAAATACAGACACAAATATATCGGAGAATTCTGTAGAAAATCTGAATGAAAGGAGTTTATTGCATATAGGATTAAAACTATAAAATAATCCGGTCCTCTTTCTGCCGCACAAAGCAGTCTGAAAGCAATGAAGCAAACGGAGTATCATACGTCCGCGCCTTGAACGAACATCCTTTGACGCATGCGCAACACTTTATACACTTTTCGGCAATCGTATTACATTCGTCACCTTTCAGAATAGCTCCCGAAGGACAATGTACAGCGCAAACGCCACAATGCGTGCAAAGTTCCGCATTTACTTCCGGTACACGCGGCAAAGGAACACCACTTTTACGCAACTTTATCACCCGGCGCAAAAACTTGAACAAAGGCAGAAAAGGCTGGTGCGGGCGCTGAATACGGTTCACATCCACCGGATACAAGTGCTCCATATCAACGGCGGCATTTATTTTCGTCCGTATCTTCGCACCAAATTCCTCCGCATATTGCAAATCATTTGCATCCGGACGTCCTGGGGCTATTGGATTTTGTTCCGTACTATACGAATGTTCTCCCACAAAAGTAGCCCCGGCAATAACTTTGAAGCCCTGAGCAGAAGCAAATGCGTCCAATTCTATCAAAGCCTTTTCATACGCGCGGTTACCATAGACTACTACCAGCACAACCGGAGATCCCAATGCACGAATACCCTGCAAACGCTCCATAGCCAAAGGAGCTACCTTGCCGCCATACACCGGCACAGCAATAACAGTCAGTGTATTCTCCGGAATATCTACCTCAGCAGCATGCAGTGTTAAATTCGTAGTAACAACATTTGTTAGTCCTGTTCCGCGAACAATTGCCTCGCCAACTTGTTTAGAAGTACGAGTAGGCGAAAAATAGATGAAATGAACTTCGTTTATATCCATAAATATATGCGTTTTTTCTTGGTTTACCAAGCAAAGATAAAGTTTTAAAATTAAAAAAAAGACGAATTGTTTATGAAACCAAAAATATTTATTACCTTTGCGCCGTTGAAACATTCTGTAAACTCCTAAGTGCGGGTAGCTAACAGTTTTCCGGTTCAATAATAAATATCCCATAATCATTATATTAAATACAAGGTATATTTGCCACGTTGCTTGTGACGACAACCGCAGCCGTGTGAACATATCTATCCAATAACAAAAGAAATTTTAAACCATTCACATATATACTGTATGTATAATATCATTCAATTGAACGACAAAAATTTGTCGGAACTTCAATCTATTGCCCAAGAACTGGGTATTAAAAAGACAGACTCACTAAAAAAAGAAGAACTTGTTTACAAGATACTTGATGAACAAGCCATCGCAGGTGCTACCAAAAAGGTTGCTGCTGAAAAGCTGAAAGAAGAGCGTAAAGTGGACAGACAACAAAAACGTACCCGCGTAACCGTAAAAAAAGAGAGTACTGACAAAGTCTTCACCGCCAACAAAAATGGCGACCTCACTAAGGCAAAAGCTGAAGCCACAGTTGCAGCAGCCAAGGTACAACCAACAGCAGAGGCAGCAAAAGCGCCGGTAGCTGAGAAAGCTCCTGAAGCAGTTGTAACCACTGCATCCGCTCCCGAAAAAGCCGAAGACGCTACTCCGAAACGTAAACCGGGGCGTCCGCGCAAAACCAAGACGGAAGAAAAAGCTCCCATACCCGCACCTATGCCTGTTGCAAAGAAGGAAGAGCCTAAAAAAGCTGAACCTGAATTGAATTTTGAAACCGAAGCACCTAAAGTAGTTAAGAAAGTCGTAATAGAGGACAGCCCTATCTTATCAGAACCCGAAGATGACTTCATTCCCATCGAAGATCTCCCGACTGAGAAAATAGAACTCCCTTCAGAACTGCTGGGCAAATTCGAAGCTACCAAAGCCGAAACTCCTGTAGCACCCGTAGCAGAACCCACGCCTGCAACCGTACAACGCCCACGCCTTCGTCCTCGCGACAATAATAACACTCCTTATAATAATAACAATAATAATCGTAACAATAACCCGCGTCCTGTTCAGCAGCAACGTCCCACACAACAAAATGCCGGTGATAACTATGCTCCTGTGCAAGAACGCAGACCGGTAATTGAGCGCGAAAAAGTATACGAATTCGATGATATCCTGACCGGTACCGGTGTACTGGAAATTATGCAGGATGGTTACGGATTCCTTCGTTCTTCCGATTACAATTATCTTTCTTCACCGGATGATATTTACGTATCACAATCCCAAATCAAATTGTTCGGACTGAAAACAGGTGACGTTGTGGAAGGTGTAATTCGTCCGCCGAAAGAAGGAGAAAAATATTTCCCATTGGTAAAAGTAGGAAAAATCAATGGACGTGATCCGGCTTTCGTACGTGATCGCGTACCATTTGAGCATCTTACTCCGTTATTCCCTGATGAAAAATTCAGATTATGCAAAGGTGGCTACTCCGACTCCATGTCTGCCCGTGTAGTAGATCTCTTTGCTCCTATCGGTAAAGGTCAACGTGCATTGATCGTGGCACAGCCTAAAACCGGTAAGACCATCCTGATGAAAGATATAGCCAATGCAATTGCAGCAAATCATCCGGAAGTTTACATGATCATGTTGCTTATCGACGAACGCCCCGAAGAAGTAACTGACATGGCTCGTACCGTAAATGCCGAAGTGATTGCCTCAACTTTTGATGAACCGGCCGAACGTCACGTAAAGATTGCAGGTATCGTACTGGAGAAAGCAAAGAGACTTGTAGAATGTGGCCATGATGTCGTTATCTTCCTGGATTCTATCACCCGTCTGGCACGTGCTTACAACACGGTATCCCCGGCTTCCGGCAAAGTTCTTTCAGGTGGTGTGGACGCCAATGCACTACACAAGCCCAAACGTTTCTTCGGTGCCGCCCGTAATATTGAAAATGGTGGCTCACTCACTATCCTGGCTACTGCATTGATTGATACCGGTTCTAAAATGGACGAAGTTATTTTCGAAGAATTCAAAGGTACAGGTAACATGGAGTTGCAACTCGACCGCAACCTGTCCAACAAACGTATTTTCCCTGCAGTCAACATTGTTGCTTCCAGCACTCGTCGCGATGATCTGTTGCAGGATAAGCAAACATTGGATCGTATGTGGATACTCCGCAAATATCTGGCTGATATGAACCCGATAGAAGCTATGGATTTCGTAAAAGATCGTATGGAAAAAACCAAAGACAACGACGAATTCCTAATGAGTATGAACAGCTAAAACTGAAGCTAAAGGATATAATCAACAAGAAATAGGATTAAATATACAAAAAGGACGAGACATTTTCGGATATCTCGTCCTTTTTAGTTATTTTTGTCGCAATTAATCACATATCATTGTATAAACGTATTAGTTAATAAGGTGAAGCTCAGTAAAACGATCATACTATTATTGTTGATGTTATTTTACGGTACTTCCTATATCCTGTCTGCAAGCAAGGATTCGGAAGATGAGCGTATACATCTTATGGAATACCTGATGGATAACAACTTAGGTTATTCTCAGGAAGTCAGATTAAGCGATATCGCCCAATGGGAAAATGAGCTTGTAGAAATATTCCGTAGCAGAAAGGACTATAAATACATGTTCCTTATGCAGCAGATGGCTGTATATGCCCTTGTTTCAGACGGTCACATCAACGAAGCGTTGGAAAAAGCAAATGTTATGCTGAAACAGGCCACTCAAATGAAATACGATATCGGCATAGCCATAGCCCATTATGCAATAGGAGATACTTATCTTAATGCCAACATGAATAATGAGGCTATCGAAGAATACAAAATAGCCATGCAGAAATTGCATAAAGTATCCGACTCCGAAAAATTACAGGAAAAAGTCTTGATTCAACTAATTCCAACCCTCATCAGAATGGGGAGGATGGATGAAGCTAAAGCCCATTTGGATCAGATGGAACAAATGAATGATTACCAGCACAGCCGTTTCATAGAAAATATCTTCCAAGCATATTATTACCTCTATAATAATGATATGGATAAAGTCCGGAAATATATTCAGGAAGCCGAAGAATGGTATGAATACTATCCGTTTTATTTTCATAGTTCTATCTTGAAATATATACAAGCTGAATATGCCAAAAGAATTGGAGATGACGAACTAGCTATCAAATTATATAATGAGCTGACCATCAATACCAGCAGTGCCAATGTCTATAACAGATATCTGAAAATGAAGAATTCACTGGCACACCTGTATACCAAACAAAGCAGACCTAGAGAGGCATGTGCCATTTTTCAAGACATCAATATTGCACGAGATTCTATCAATGCCCGTAATTATTCCACCCAGATAAATCTGTTGCGAACCATATATCAGGTGGACCGTCTTGAGATGGACAATCAAAGTGAGCGAAGCCGTCTGCTTTTTTATTCAATTATAGGTTGTATCCTCATTCTAGGCATATCTATTGTATCCGTACTTTATATTCGTAAAATCAATGCACGCTTGATTGCATCTCAACATAAATTGGAAAAAGCCCGGCAAAGTGCTGAGAACTCCATTCGTACCAAAAGTCTTTTCCTGTCGAATATGAGTCATGAAATACGTACTCCACTAAATGCCTTGTCCGGTTTCTCATCTATTCTGACCGATGCTAATATTGACATCGGAACCCGACAACAATGCAATGAAATCATTCAGCAAAATTCAGACTTACTTTTGAAGCTGATAGACGATGTTGTTGACCTTTCCAGTTTGGAAATCGGGAAAATGCAATTCCAGTTTGGAAACAGCGATGCAGTAGCTATTTGTCGCAATGTAGTGGACACGGTAGAGAAGATAAAGCAAACATCCGCCACAGTCCTATTCCAAACGTCTCATGAAAAAATAGAAATCTATACGGATGAAGCACGCCTCCAGCAGTTACTTATCAATCTGTTGATTAATGCAACCAAATTTACCACAGAAGGTAGCATAACCTTATTATTGGAGAAAGAATCAGAAGAAATGACTGTGTTTTCGGTTACAGATACCGGTTGTGGGATCGCCCCGGAAAAACAGGGACAGATATTTAACCGTTTTGAAAAGCTGAATGAAAATGCCCAAGGCAGCGGATTGGGACTCTCTATCTGTCAATTGATTGTAGAACGTTTCGGCGGAAGAATATGGATAGATCCTGAATATAAGGATGGTTCCCGCTTCTTGTTTACTCACCCGATTCACTCTATCAACAGAAAGGAGGCAGCGCAATGAAACAAACCTTGTTAATACTCGCTCTTTTCCTGCAAAGTTTCCTCGCATTTGCAGAAAATATAACAGAAAAATCATCTGTGGCAGACAGTCTGTTAATCGAACTGCGTGCACTTCCGCATGACACCACAAAATTAAAATTACTTGAAAGACTCGTGCTTACCGAACAAAACTCTCCGCATTATATAGAATATGCCGAAGAAATGTTCAACGAAGCACAGCGCCAAAAGAATCCTAAATATATATGTAGCAGTACATATTTCAAAATATTGTACTACTATAATAAAAATGAAGTCGATAGTGTCAGTAAACTGGTGAACTACGTGAAACCTATTGCCGAACGCATGGAGTTTTTCAGGTTGTACTTCAATGCACAAAAATTGCTTATTTATACTTTACATATAAGGAGAAATATGAATATGCCATCAATGAATCATTAAAAATGCTTGAGAAAGCAGAAGAACTGAATAATACAGACGGCCGTATAGCTGCTTATTCATGTCTGGCAAGTGCATATCATGAAACCAACCGTACAAAAGAAGAAGGAGAAGCGCTTCGAAAAGCTCACAAATATGTTTCGGAACAAACAACCAGCAGTACACAGTTCAATGTTCTGAATCAACTAATTGTATTTAGTAAAGACCAGAAAGACTATTCAAGCCTGAAGATGTATCTGAAAGAAAACAAACAGCTATTGCAAGAAATGCTTAGTTTAGATCCGGATATGTATGAATCATATTTCAATCTTTATCTATTCTCAGAAATATTTCAAACTTACTATTATACAGGGATAGGAAAGATAGACTCGGCTAAATATCATATAGAAAAAGCTCAAGACTTCATAACTCCGCAGAGTTATATTCCTTATATGGCCCTGTATTATGATGCAAGTGCGGAGTATTACCGGCATACAAAAGATTATCAGGCTGCACTTCTCTATATAGATTCTGCTCTGATAAAGATGAAACAATTTGAATCTGCCCAAATGGAGTATGCCAAACAATTATCGCGGAAAGCCGACATTCTGCAAGAAATGGGTAAATATGCAGAAGCCCTGCCACTGTACGAAAGTTCCAATCATATTCAGGATTCACTGACTGCTGCCATATCAGCTAAACAACTGGAAGAAATCAAAGAAATGCATCATCTGAACCAATTGGTATGGGAACGTGGAAAACTAAGAAATCGTGTACAAACCAGTATTCTTTTGAGTCTCGGAATCATCCTGATCTTATGTATCGGCTATATGTTCCGCATCAATCTGATACGAAAAGCACTAAAGATATCAGAAAAAGAAACTCATAAAGCTACACGACAGACAGAAGAAGCCAATGAAATGAAGAATCGTTTCCTCTCCAATATGAGTCACGCCATCCGTGTTCCCCTGAACGGGGTATTGGGGTTCTCACAAATCATAGCAAACGAAACGGAAATAGACGATCAAACCCGCAAAGAATATGCGGAAATTATTCAGCAAAATACGGATCAGCTAATGCGTTTAGTCAACAATGTCCTTGATTTGTCGCGCCTGGAAGCCGGTATGATGAAATTCCAAATGAGTAATTATGACATCGTACAGCTCTGCAACGATGCTGTAGGAATAGCACATATGCAGAATTCTACCTTGCATACTCATTTCATCAGCAACATTGACGAATATATCATCCATACAGACACAAACCGGTTCATGCAATTTGTTGTCAGCATTCTAACTTGTCCATTCGCTTCTTTCAAAGAAGAACGCGATCTCAACTTCACTCTGAACAAGAACGGAGAAATATTACGTTTTAAAATCACCAACTGCCCCCTCGCAGACCTCAAATATGCCAATCAAGACTCTGCTTTGCGTAATGATGTCAACCGTCTGTTTATAAAACACTTTGGCGGTACATATCAGGTAATCCCCGATAGCAAAGAAGGTCCAACTATTCTTTTCATTTATCCCGCTACCTCGGTTGAATAATATTATTGCCTTAAATGAAGGTAGATACATGGATTTTTTGTACTTTTGCGCCTCAATAAGAGTAATTTGTAATTTATAAATAGAATTATATCATCATGTTCGATAATTTAAGCGAAAGACTGGAAAGGTCGTTTAAAATTCTGAAAGGTGAAGGAAAGATCACCGAAATCAATGTTGCGGAAACCCTGAAAGATGTGCGCAAAGCACTGTTGGACGCTGACGTAAACTACAAAGTAGCCAAAACTTTCACTGATACCGTTAAGGAAAAAGCATTAGGACAAAACGTGCTGACAGCTGTAAAACCCAGTCAGTTGATGGTAAAAATCGTGCACGATGAACTGACTCAATTGATGGGTGGCGAAACAGCAGAGATTGATTTGGAAGGAAAGCCGGCAGTTATTTTGATGTCCGGCCTGCAAGGTTCCGGTAAGACAACTTTCTCAGGTAAGCTGGCACGAATGCTGAAAACGAAAAAGAACAAGAAGCCGTTGTTGGTGGCTTGTGACGTATACCGCCCTGCCGCTATTGAACAGTTGCGCGTATTAGCTGAACAAATTGGAGTTCCAATATACTCTGAACTTGACAGCAAGAATCCGGTGAAAATTGCCGAAAACGCCATTCAAGAGGCTAAAGCCAAAGGATACGATGTAGTCATTGTCGATACAGCCGGACGTCTGGCAGTAGACGAAGAGATGATGAACGAGATTGCCGCTATTAAAAAAGTAATCAATCCAAACGAAATCTTGTTTGTAGTAGACTCCATGACTGGTCAGGACGCTGTAAACACAGCAAAAGAGTTTAACGAACGACTTGACTTCAACGGTGTTGTACTGACTAAATTAGATGGTGACACCCGTGGTGGTGCCGCTCTTTCCATTCGTTCGGTGGTGAACAAGCCGATCAAGTTTGTGGGTACAGGTGAAAAACTAGATGCCATTGACCAGTTCCATCCCTCACGTATGTCAGACCGTATTCTTGGTATGGGTGATATCGTTTCATTGGTGGAACGTGCCCAGGAGCAGTACGATGAAGAAGAAGCAAAACGCCTGCAAAAGAAGATTGCCAAGAATCAATTCGATTTCAACGATTTCTTGAGTCAGATTGCACAGATCAAAAAGATGGGCAACCTGAAAGACCTAGCTTCTATGATACCGGGTGTAGGTAAAGCTATTAAGGACATTGATATTGATGATAATGCATTTAAAAGTATTGAGGCTATCATCTATTCGATGACCCCGGCAGAACGCAGTAACCCAGCTCTTCTGAACGGTTCGCGTCGTCAACGTATTGCCAAAGGTAGTGGTACGAATATTCAGGAAGTAAACCGCCTGTTGAAACAATTTGACCAAACCCGCAAGATGATGAAGATGGTAACGGGTAGCAAGATGGGCAAAATGATGCCGAAGATAAAATAATAAAGATAAACTGCAAGTATACCAATCCCGCTAATTTCATATTTTAAATGAAGTCAGCGGGATTGTTGTTATATTCGGTTATTTGCTCTATATTTGCGATACTCTTTTAGGCCCCCAATGCAAGATAAATTATAATCAAAACAAAAAATATTTATATGACATTAATTGATGGAAAAGCAATCTCTGAACAAGTAAAACAGGAGATTGCTGCAGAAGTAGCAGAAATTGTAGCAAAAGGTGGCAAATGCCCTCACCTTGCTGCAATTCTTGTAGGCCACGATGGTGGCAGCGAAACGTATGTTGCTGCCAAAGTGAAAGCATGCGAAGTTTGTGGATTCAAATCCAGCCTCATCCGTTATGAAGCGGATGTTACGGAAGAAGAGCTCCTTGCTAAAGTACGTGAATTAAATGAAGATGCAGATGTTGACGGATTTATCGTACAGCTCCCATTACCCAAGCATATCTCTGAGCAAAAAGTGATTGAAACTATCGATTATCGTAAAGATGTAGACGGGTTTCATCCCATCAATGTAGGTCGCATGTCCATAGGATTGCCTTGCTATGTATCAGCAACTCCTAACGGTATTCTTGAACTACTGAAACGCTATCAAATAGAAACTTCGGGCAAGAAGTGTGTAGTATTGGGACGCAGTAATATCGTCGGTAAACCAATGGCTGCACTGATGATGCAGAAAGCCTATCCGGGAGATGCTACTGTAACCGTATGCCATAGCCGGAGTAAAGATCTTGTAAAAGAATGCCAGGAAGCCGATATCATCATCGCTGCATTGGGACAACCCAACTTTGTGAAAGCTGAAATGGTAAAAGAAGGTGCCGTGGTTATTGATGTAGGTACTACACGTGTACCGGATTCTACAAAAAAATCAGGCTTCAAACTGACTGGAGATGTTAAGTTTGACGAGGTTGCTCCAAAATGTTCATTTATCACTCCTGTACCGGGTGGTGTAGGACCGATGACCATCGTTTCTTTGATGAAGAATACATTGCTGGCTGGTAAGAAAGCAATATATCAATAATAAAAATACCGAATATCGGAAGAAGCCTCTTGTGACAACTCGACTCCTTCCGGTATTTATTTTATCCAGTGGAACCTTAATCCACCCAAAGTCATGAGACAGACAATCCCTCTTGCATTACTCTTCTTCTTTATATCGTGTTGTAGCACAGCACAGGAACAAGTAGTACCGGAATCCACTGATACAATCCCCCCTGCAAAAATCACTCTATTATTTGTAGGTGATTTGATGCAACACAAAGCCCAGTTTGACGCCGCACGTACAGATAAAGGGACTTATGACTACTCTCCCTGCTTCTCTCTCATAAAAGAGCAAATCAGTGAGGCGGATATCGCTATCGGCAATTTAGAAGTACCTATCGGTGGAAAACCTTACAGTGGTTATCCGGCTTTCTGCGCACCTGATGAATATTTATATGCCATTAAAGAGACCGGTTTCAACGTTCTGTTAACTGCTAACAATCACTGTCTTGACCGCGGTAAAAAAGGTTTGGAACGTACAATCCTAATGTTAGATTCCTTACGTATCCCCTACATCGGAACTTATAGAAATGAAGAAGAACGCCGTCAACGATACCCATTACTCATTCACAAAAACGGTTTTCGAATTGCCCTTCTTAACTATACCTATGGTACCAATGGAGTTAAGCCATCCTCTTCCAATATAGTGAACTATATTGATAAGAAAATCATGCTACAGGATATCGATACAGCACAAACATGGCAACCTGATGTTATCATTGCCTGTATGCATTGGGGAAACGAATACCAATCGCTACCCAGTCGCGAACAACGACAGTTGGCTGATTGGCTATTGAAACAGGGCGTTACCCATATCATCGGTAGCCATCCTCATGTTATACAACCTATGGAACTACGCACCGATAGCATTACCGGAGCACAACACGCTGTAGTATATTCTTTAGGGAATTTCATCTCCAATATGAGTAAAGTAAATACTGACGGAGGACTTATTTTCACATTAGAATTAGAAAAGGACACCACAATATCTACCTCCCCACAAATCCGAGTACAACGTTGCGAATATAATTTGGTATGGACAGCACGTCCCAATCTCACCAAAGAAAAAAATTATGTGCTTTATCCTACAGATTCCGCATCTATTTCAAAGCTCCCGGAAGCTGCACGTAACCATCTGAATATCTTCGTCAAAAACTCCCGAAAGCTCCTCCAACAGCACAATGTAGGAATTAAGGAGAATAAAAAATAATGCATATTTCAATAAAATATTTCGCCAAATATTTGCAGTATCAAAGATAATACCTATCTTTGCACCGCGTTTGAGAAATGACGCAAACATGGTGACTGTAGTTCAGTTGGTTAGAGCGTCAGATTGTGGTTCTGAATGTCGTGGGTTCGAGTCCCATCAGTCACCCTAAGAAAATCCTTATAAGTCAAGTACTTATGAGGATTTTTTCTTTATATAAATCTATTGTATTACTACTAAATTTTGAGATAAATCCCTCCTAAATCTGTAGTTGTTGGTCTATTGTTGTTCCCAAAATATAGGAGTTAACATGTTGACATTCAAAGCAGAAATATTAAAAAGCAAACAAAAATCTGATGGCACTTACAATGTGAAGATTAGAATGACTTATAATAGAGAAGTCAAGAGGCTATCAACTAATATCTTTGTTAGAGCAAGTGACCTTACCAAGTCACTCAAATTGAAGAATCCCAAACTAATTAAAGAGGTTGACAACCTAGTCAGGCAGTATCAAGAGATATGTGCTACTCTTCCCTTAGAAGTATCCACATATACCATAGATGAGATATTGGAGTACATAAAAATAAGTCAAGAGAAGAATAAAACCATAGACTTCATCCAATTCTGCAAAGAGTGGTTAGAGACCACAGAAAGCAGGGGGAAGAAGAATTATAAATCAGCACTCAATGCCTTCATAGCTTATATAGGCAAGGAACATTTAACTACAAGCCAAGTTACTCAAGATTTATTAAAAGGCTTCATGGAGTATCTACACTTGAAGAGAGCCAAGCAAATAGCAGAACTTGAAAGAAAAGGTAAAAGAATCCCTTCTAACAGAATGCTTTCTCTCTATTTAGGTAGTATCAGACATCTGTTTAATGAAGCTAAGAAGCAATACAATGACTATGACAGAGGTATCATTATCATCCCTAACTCTCCCTTTGAGAACTTCAAAGTTCCTAAACAAGAAGCAACAAGGAAAAGAGCATTATCAACAGAATTAATCAGAAAAATATGGGAATTACCCTATATTACTAATATTAGTAATGGTAAGGAAAAAATATGTCCTTATAATCTTGCTAAAGATTGCTTCATCCTCTCCTTCTGTTTAATGGGAATGAACTCTATAGACTTATACAATTGTGACAACCTCCAAGACACTATTATAACCTACTACAGAAGCAAGACTACCAAAAGGAGACTTGATAGAGCCAAAATGCAAGTTAAAATTCTCCCTATCCTTCTGCCACTTGTAAAGAAGTATAAAGATTATACCAGCAAAAGAGTATTCAAATTCTATCAAATGTACAACACTGCAAATAACTTTAACAGAGCTATCAATATTGGTTTAAAGGAAGTAGGAAAAATACTCAATATAGATGATTTGGAGTACTACGCAGCAAGACACTCATGGGCTACTTTAGCAGTCAACAAGGTAGGTATTGATAAATATGCTGTTCATGCAGCACTTAATCACATTGATGAAGCCATGAAAGTCACAGATATATACATTGAAAGAGACTTCAAGATTGAGAATGAAGCAAACTTGAAGGTTCTTCAATATGTATTTGGAAGTGAAGGTTTGAAATAGGCTTAAAAGAATCTCTGTAGTTTATTGGACTATGGAGATTCTTTTGTATTTTTGACTTCTCATAAATATTGAAATGGAGCATAACAAACTAATTGATTGGATGAATGAGAGTGAAAAGAAACTTTTTGCTATCATAGGGAAATACCTTGATGAAGTTAAAGGAAATAATAAAAAGACCACTGAAACATGTCATATTGGTAAGTTTATAATGTTACTTAATGAATCTGTGTCCATATTTAGACTTTCAGAATCACCAGACTGTTTATTAAATACTAATCAAGGAATTATTGGATTAGAACATCAGATAATAGTAAATAAATCTTTAAGAGAACAAGAAGGCTGTTTTGAAACAATCATTAGAAGTGTAGAACAGAATTTATTAGCAGATTCCAGCATACCTAATTTCTTTGCAAATTGTGATATTCTCCCTACAGCAAATTATTCATTATCAGAAAAAAGTGAAGTAATAAAAACAGTAACAAATGTATTTAAAGAATATATAATATATGATAGAAATATCCCTAATCCTTATGTGGAAAATATAAGACTACAGAAATATAGTTCAAAAGGAATAAGTATTCGTTCTAATAGTTTTGGCTCTCCCCTTTCTCCTTCTATTATTAAACAAGCAATTCTAAAAAAAGAAGAGAAACTCGAACAATATATAAGGAACTGTAATAGCCCAATCTGGTTACTATTAGTAACGGGAAACCTTAAAAACAGCTCCTACTATATTGAAGATACTCAGCTGCTCAGTTTTTTTATTCATAGCAAATTTGATAAGATTTATTTATTGGAAGACTTTAAAGGGAAACTATATAGGCTTAAATGAGTAATTTGTATATTTGCTCACTTTGTTATTATATTATAAACTTAAACTAAGTGAGATATGGCAGATACTACCAAATTATATAATACTTATGGTGACTTATATGACACTCCTCAGATTATATATTCAGATTATGGACAACCAGAAGAAATATCACCAGATACAAGAATTGATAGTCTTGAAGGA